>Ga0247719_1000125_pt1 | contig 54332 bp, 61 predicted proteins | sample 41E_DmetaG_FD_189046 | JGI IMG/M metagenome (GOLD analysis project Ga0247719, IMG submission 189046) | Soil microbial communities from hillslope of Landscape Evolution Observatory, University of Arizona, Oracle, AZ, United States - 4-1-E_D | ecosystem: Engineered > Artificial ecosystem >...
CGACCGGGCCAACCAGACGCCCGCCGCCGGCCACGTCCCCACGTCGGTGCCGGCCAACGCCAACCCGTCGCCGGACCACGGCGCCAACGGCCTGGGCACGGCAGCCACCACGCCGGCGGCAGGCAAGGCGCCGACCAGCGTCCCCGCGGACGCTCGCCCCGGCCAGCCCACCGCCGGCTCCCGAGGCGCTCAGGGCTCCGACACCGCCTCGACCACACCAGCGGCGACTCGGGCGCCCAACCGCCCCTGACCTCGTAGAGCAGCAACGCCCGGCGCAGCCCCAGCGCTCCTACTGCGGGGCTGCGCCTCTGGCGCGCCCACTGGCGTGTCAGAGCCTGGGGTAGACCACCGGCATGGAACCGCTGGGGACCGGCGAGCACGTCGACGGGGAACTGCGCTGTGAAGTGCTCACGATGGCGACGGAGGAGGGGGGCGAGGGGATCCTCGAGGCGTGTGCCATCTTCCGCTCGACCGCGCCCGAGCGCCTGGAGGACACCCGATCGGCCGTCGCCGAGCACCGCCTCGTCGACGCCGCGACATTTTTGATGCCCGGCTGGCCGACGTCGGCGGCCGATCAGTTCGGGCCGGCGCCGTCGTCAGAGCTGTGTGACACCGGACGACGACGAGGAGGAAGTCATGCCCCGTATCACCCCCAACCTGTGGTTCGACGACAACGGTCACGAAGCCGCCGAATTCTACGTATCCGTCTTCCCGAACTCCAAGATCACGAACGTCACCTACTACACCGACGCCGGCCCCGGCCCGGTCGGCAGCGTGCTCACCGTCGACTTCCTCCTCGACGGCCAGGACTACACCGCCATCAACGGCGGTCCGCACTTCACCTTCAACGAGGCCATCTCCCTGCTGGTCAACTGCGCCGACCAGGACGAGGTCGACTACTACTGGTCCAAGCTCTCCGACGGCGGTGAAGAGGGCCCCTGCGGATGGCTGAAGGACCGCTACGGGCTGTCGTGGCAGGTGTGCCCGACGGCCATGCTGGACCTGTTGAACGATCCCGACCGGGCTCGGGTGGCCCGGGCCATGACGGCGATGTTCCAGATGAAGAAGCTCGACATCGCCGCCCTCTACGCAGCCGCCGACCGGGCCCGCTGACCCCGGCGAGGGCCACGCAGCGGTGGCGAGCGCCGGACCGGCCGCCGCCGCTCTACGCTGCACCCCATGGATCGACTGAGCCAGGCGAGCAACCGGGAGATCTTCGAAGCCATCGTGTCCCAGGTCGAGGACCCTGAGCTCACCTGGCTGCGCCGCATCTTCCTGCTGCTGGGCGCCGCCGTCTACGTCGCCGGCGCACTCGCCGTCACAGTGGCGGGTGGCCTGGGCCTGCCCGGGCTGATCGGGTTCTCCGCGACGTTCCTGCCCGGCGTCGCCTTGGCCCGGCGGGCCCACACACGGAGATTCCGCGCCATGACTGCGTCGCCGTAGCCACCCGCCGCTGTTGCCCCCGGGCGACGGCGTAGCGTTGGGCGGGGTGACGAGGGAGCGGGGGGAGAGGTCGAGCTTTGCCCTGCGCTACCCGGCGCAGTACATCGCCGTCGCGTTCGTCGGCGCCAGCCTGGTCGGCGCCGTCGTGCTCTCCATCCCGGTCGCCACGGAAGGTCCCGGGGGGGCGAACCCCCTGACCGCTCTCTTCACCGCCACGTCGGCCGTGTGTGTGACCGGTCTCGCCGTCGTCGACACGCCTGGATACTGGTCGACCTTCGGCGAGTGGGTCATCCTGCTCCTCATCCAGGTGGGCGGGCTCGGGATCATGACACTGTCGTCGCTGATCGTGCTCATCGTGGGTCGGCGGCTCCACCTCCGCCAACGACTCGTCGCAGTGGCGGAGACCGGCACCCCCGACCTCGGAGACCTCCGCCGGCTACTCATCGGCGTCATCAAGCTCAGTTTCGGCGTCGAGGCCGTCGTGGCGGTGACACTGTCGCTGAGGTTGTGGCTGAGCCATGGCGAGCCCGTGCGTCGGGCGGGCTATCTCGGCCTCTTCCACGCTGTCTCGGCGTTCAACAACGCCGGATTCTCACTGTTCGCCGACAATCTGGTCGGTTTTCGCAACGATCCGTTCCTCCTGATGGTCGTCGCCCTCGCCGTCGTGGTCGGGGGCCTCGGCTTCCCGGTGTGGGTGCAGATCGCCCGGCATCCGCGGAGCCCGAAGAAGTGGAACCTCCATGCCAAGCTGACGGTCGCAGTCACGCTGTTGCTGGTGTTCGCCGGCTGGGCACTGCTCGCCTGGTTCGAATGGACCAACCGGGAGACGCTCGGCCCGCTCTCCATCGCCGACTCGCTCGTCAACGCGCTGTTCCACAGCGTCATGCCCCGGACGGCCGGCTTCAACTCACTCGACGTCGCCGGGCTCAGGGACCCTTCGCTCCTCGTCACGGAGATCCTGATGTTCATCGGCGGCGGGAGCGCATCCACGGCAGGCGGGATCAAGGTCTCGACGTTCGGCCTCCTCGGCTGGGTCATGTGGGCCGAGCTCCGAGGCGATCCCGACGTCGTCGTCTTCGGACGCCGGGTCCCTGGCCCAAGTCACCGGCATGCCGTCACCGTGGCCCTGCTGGCCCTGGGCACGCTCATGGTCGCCACCATCGGTCTGCTCGCCACCTCCGGCCTGGCGCGCGCCGACGTCTTCTTCGAGGCGGTGTCGGCGCTCGGCACGGTGGGGCTCTCCACGGGGGTGACGCCGCTCCTGCCCGCTGCCGGGCGGCTGATCGTCATCGCGCTGATGATCCTCGGCCGGGTCGGACCTCCTACGGTGTTCGCGGCACTGGTGCTCCGGGACCGCCGGCGACTGTACCGACCCGCCGAGGAAAGGCCGATCATTGGCTGAGAAGGACCAGCGACGACGGCGCAAGCGCCACATCACCCACGTAGAGGCGGGCGACCAGGTCGCCGTGATCGGGTTGGGCCGCTTCGGCGCTGCCGTCGCCAGCGAGCTGGCCCGGCTCGGGTTCGAGGTGCTCGGAATCGACGGCGAGGCGGACACCGTCCAGCGCTATGTCGACACGCTGACCTACGTCGTCGAGGCCGACGCCACCGACCCCGACGCGCTCCGCCAGCTCGGCCTCGGAGACTTCCACCACGCCGTGGTCGCCATCGGAAGCGACATCGAAGCCAGCGTCCTGACGACCGCGGCCCTCGTCGACCTCGGCGTACCGAACATCTGGGCCAAGGCGGTGACAGCGTCACACGGGCGCATCCTTGAGCGGGTCGGGGCCCACCACGTCGTCTTCCCCGAGCACGACATGGGCCACCGGCTGGCGCATCTCGTGAGCGGGAGGATCATCGACTGGTTCCAGCTCGACGAGGACTTCACCATGGTTGAGACCGCCGTGCCGGCATCGTTGAGCGGGGCCTCCCTCGGAGAGGCCAACGTGCGCAGCCGCTTCGGCGTGACGGTCGTGTGCATCAAGCCGGTGGGTCAGCGCTTCACGTACGCCACGCCCGAGACCGTGCTCGAGAAGGGCGCCGTGGTCGTGGTCGCCGGAACCACCGAGGAAGCCGAGGCGTTCGCCCGGTTGGAATAGCCTGAAGTGGCCGGCTGACTGGCCGGCTCTGTGGCGCCTGGTCGAGCTGGCCAACTGGAGCTCCTGGCAAACCTCGCCGGCATTCGCCGTCCCGGCCCATCGGGCTCGTACATTGTTGGCGTGTCGGGCGCGGCGACAGTGGAGCGGGGGGGGGCCGTGAAGGTTCTCCTTGCCCAAGCCCTCGATCCCGAGGGGCCGGCGGCCGAGTCCGCTGCCGACCTCTGGTGGCTGATGCTCGCCCTCGGCGTGGCGTTGTTCGTCGTCTTCGCGGTGGTGTTGGCCGTCGGACTGGTCCGTGCCCGACCCGGCGACGCCCCCGAGGCCGGCCCGCAGCCGCCGGACCGCTTCGAGCCGTGGCTGGTGGGCGGTGGCGTGGCCATGCCGCTCGTGATCATCGCCATCGTGTTCGGGGCGACGGTGCAGGCCATGCGGGGCACGCCCATCACCGCGCCGCCCGACGCGCTCGTCGTCGAGGTCGTCGGGCGCCAGTGGTGGTGGGAGGTGCGCTACCCCGCCGAGGGGGTCACGACGGCCAACGAGCTCCACATCCCCGTCGGTCGCCCGATTGCGCTGCAGCTGACCTCGGGCGACGTGATCCACAGCTTCTGGGTGCCGTCGCTAGGGGGCAAGCTCGACCTGCTGCCCGACCGCACGAACACGCTCGTCCTTCAAGCCGACGAGCCGGGTCGCCATCTCAACCGGTGCGCGGAGTTCTGCGGGCTCCAGCACACGCTGATGGGGATGGACGTCATCGCCGAGCCGCCCGACGCCTTCGCCGCCTGGGTGGCCAGCCAGCAACCGCCGGCCGCCACACCGGCGGCGGCCGATGCCCAACGCGGCCGGGACGTCTTCCTCGCCGCCGGCGGCTGCGCCTCCTGCCACGCCGTGCGGGGCACCGCCGCCGCGGGGACCGCCGGCCCCGACCTCACCCACGTCGCCAGCCGCCTCAGCCTGGGGGCGGCCGCCGTCGCCAACACGCCCGAGCAGCGGGCCCGATGGATCTCCGACCCGCACACGATCAAGCGCGGCGTCGCCATGCCGGCGTCACAACTCAGCCGCGAGGAGCTCGACGCGGTCCTGGCCTACGTAGGCGGTCTCCGATGAGCGCGGCAGCGCCGGACCGGCCTGGTTCCACGGTCGAGGAGCCGCTCACCCACGACGAGCTCAACGAGCTCTTCGCCGATCCGCCCGGCCTCTGGGGCCAGCTCACCGGCGTCCAGAACGACAAGCTGGGCTCCCGCCTGCTCTTCACCGGCTTCTTCTTCCTGCTGCTCGGGGGCAGCGTGGACTCGGTCGTCATGCGGCTCCAGCTGGCGATCGCCGAGAACAGCCTCGTCAGCGCCGAGACCTACAACGAGCTGTTCACCAACCACGGCACGGTGGTCATGTTCCTGGTGATCCTGCCCATCTTCGAGGGCTTCGCCATCCTCCTCCTCCCGCTCATCCTCGGCACACGGGAGATGCCGTTCCCTCGCCTAGGGGCGTTCTCGTACTGGACCGTTCTCTTCGGCGGTCTCCTCTACTACAGCAGCACCCTCTTCCAGCTCGTGCCCGACGCGGGATGGTTCGCCTACACACCTCTGAGCGGTCCCGTCTACTCGCCGGACCTGGCCCTGGACTTCTGGGTCCTCGGGCTCGGCGTCGCCGAGGTCGGCGCCGTGGCCGCGGCCATCGAGATCATCATCGGCATCCTCAAGATGCGGGCGCCCGGGATGACGCTCAGCCGGATGCCCATCTTCGCGTGGGCGCTCCTGGTCTTCTCCTTCATGATCCTGTTCGCCTTCACCCCCCTCATCATCGCCAGCCTCCTGCTGGAGCTCGACCGGGGGTTCGGAACCCAGTTCTTCAACCCTGCCCGGGGCGGCAGCTCGCTGCTCTGGCAGCACCTGTTCTGGATCTTCGGGCACCCGGAGGTCTACATCCAGTTCGTCCCGGCCACCGGCGTGGTCTCGATGATCCTGCCCGTCTTCATGCGCAAGCGGCTCGTCGGCTACACGTGGCTGGTCGGCGCGCTCGTAGCCATCGGCTTCCTGTCGTTCGGCCTCTGGGCCCACCACATGTTCGCCGTGGGGCTGCCGCCGTTGGTGCTCAGCTTCTTCGCCGCAGCCAGCATGCTGATCGCCGTGCCCGCCGGGGTGCAGTTCGTCGGGTGGCTGTCGACCATCTGGAGCGGCCGGGCGGTGTGGAAGACGCCGCTGTTCTTCGTCGTCGGCTTCCTGGTCATCTTCGTCATCGGGGGGATCACCGGGGTGATGGTCGCCGCCGTGCCGTTCGACCTGCAGGCCCACGACTCCTTCTTCGTCGTCGGCCACATGCACTACGTGCTCATCGGGGGTGTCGCCTTCCCGATCTTCGCCGGCGTCTACTACTGGTTCCCGAAGTTCACCGGGAAGATGCTCGACGAACGGCTCGGCCGGTGGAACTTCTGGTTGCTGTTCATCGGCGTCAACGTGACGTTCTTCCCAATGCACATCGTCGGTCTCATGGGGATGCCCCGTCGGGTCTACACCTACAGCGATGGCCTGGGATGGGGCATCTACAACCTCATCTCGACCATCGGCGTGTTCATCATCGTCCCGGGTATCGCCGTGTTCATCTGGAACGTCATCAGGAGCGTCCGCCGGGGTGAGCCCGCGGGCAACAACCCATGGGGCGGTGACACGCTCGAGTGGGCCACGTCCTCACCGCCGGCGGAGCACGGCTGGACCGTGCTGCCCATCGTCCGGAGCCGCCATCCGATGTGGGACCAGGACGACCTCCGCAGCGGCGACGAGCGCCTGGTGCGCTTCGTCAACGGGCTGGCGGCCTGGCCCCTGCGGTGGCGGGCGGCGGTCATCGTCGGCACCGCGGACGCCCGCCCCCAGGAGGTCTTCCGGGTGGCCCATCCCTCGATCTGGCCGCTGGTCGCCGCGTGCGGTGTGGTCCTGATCTTCATCGCCGAGTTGATCAAGCTCCGGTGGATCATCGCCATCGCCGTGACAACGGTCGTCGTCGCCTTGATCGCCTGGAACTGGCCGGAGGATCCGCCGATGACCGTAGAGGAGGAGGAGGCCTTCGAGCGTGAGCACGGCGTGGCCGTCAACGCCGGCGGCAGCGTCATCGTCGCCGCGTGGGGCATGGGTCTCGCCATCCTCTTCGTCGGGATCGCCTTCTCCAGCCTGCTGCTGTCGTACTTCTACCTGCGCCTCGTGAATCCGGTCTGGCCGCCACCGGGGATCGACGAGCCCGGGCTGGCCCGCGCCGCGGTGGCCGCGGCGTTGCTCGCCCTGAGCGCCCGGGCCATCCATGCCGCGCTTCGGCGGGTCAGAGCCGGCGACCAGGCCGGCTTCGTCGGTGCCCTCGTCCTGACGCTCGTCCTGGCCGTGGCCGGGTTCACCATCGAGTTCCGAGACGTCACCACCATGGCCTTCGGGGCGACAGCCCACGCGTACGGCTCCATCTTCCATACCCTGGCCGGCTTCATCGGCGTGCTCGCCGCGGGGGGTATCACCATGCTCGGCACGTCGCTGTACTGGGCCATCCGGGGCCAGTACACCCGGCGCCGGTACGCCACCGTCGCCAACGTCGCCCGGTTCTGGACCGCTGCCGTCGCGATCTGGATCGCCGGTTTCGGCACCCTCTACCTGGGGCCGTACCTCACGTGAGTGAGCACGCCGACTCCCCCGATGGGGCGCTCACCGGGGCGGAAGGCACGCCGGTGGCGGTCGACGTCGCCCGCGACCGGTCGGCGCGCGTCATCTGGGTGCCGTTCCTGGGCGGACCGTTCACCTGGATCACCCACTTCATGCTCGTCTACCTCGTGACCGAGACCGGCTGCAGCGGTGACGGCCGCGGGTTCGAGCTGTTCGACCCGCCCGTCCCGGCGGTGACGACCCTCGCCGCGACCGGTATTGCCGTGGTCGTCTGCCTCGGGTTCGCCAGATGGTCGCACCGTTGGTGGCGTGGCGACGGGCAGGCGCCGGCGGCGGTGGACGCCACCATGGCCTTCGCCGGCTTCCTGCTCGCGCTCTTCTCGGCCGTCGCCGTGCTGTTCGTGGGGCTTCCCGCTCTGGTCTTCCAATGCTGACACTCGTGCTCGGCCATGCCGGGCAGCCGATCGCCCCGCACGACCTCTGGCGGGCGTGGAACCTCGACGTCCCGCTCCTCGTCGGCTTCGCTCTCGCCGTGTGGGCCTACAGCCGTGGCCGTCTGGGGGCGGGGCGCCGCGGGAACGTCGAAGCCCTGCGGGCGCGGTGCTTCGCCGGCGCACTGGCCGTGGTCGCCGTGGCGCTCGTGTCGCCGCTCGATGCCCTCTCCGGCGTGCTGGCGTCGGCGCACATGGCGCAGCACGTGTTGCTGTTGCTGGTCGCCGCCCCCCTGCTCGCCGTCAGCTCTCCGGGCGCCGCGCTGCTGCGCGGCGCGCCGACCTCGGTGCGCCAGGCCACCGGCTGGTCGCGCCGGCGGTTCGGGCTCACGCCGGCGCACCTCCGCCCTCTCCGCAATCCTGCCGCGGTGTGGGCGCTCCATGTGGCCATGATCTGGTTCTGGCACGCCGCCGTCGCCTACGACGCGGCACTCGACAACCACTTCGTGCACGTCGCGCAGCACGCCAGCTACCTCGTCACCGGCCTGTGGTTCTGGCAGGTCGTCCTGAGCGCCCGCAGGGCGGTGTCGAACGGCCTCGGGATCCTGCTCGTGTTCACGATGGCCATGCAGAGCGTCTTCCTTTCCGCGCTGCTGACCTTCGCCTCTGCGCCGTGGTACTCGGGCTATGAGTCGACGACACAGGCGTGGAAACTCACGCCGCTGGCCGACCAGCAGCTGGCCGGCGTCATCATGTGGATCCCCGCGGGTCTCATCTACCTCGGCGTCGCCATCGCCCTGCTGGCCCGCTGGATCTCGGCGGCAGAGCGTGATGCGGTGACCCAGCCGGCGTTGAGGGCCGGTCCATGAAACCCCTGCACGGGGATGCCCTTCCTATCGCACCACCTTGTAGCCAAGCCCTCTGACCGTGAGCACGTGCCGGGGATTCGCGGGATCCTCCTCGATCTTGGCTCGCAGCCGGTGGACGTGAGCGTCGACCAGTGTGCTGTCAGCGGCCAACCATGGCCGGCAATCTCACGCGCCGGACCGTCACTGCGCGCACATCGCGCACGATCAGGCCATGAGCGCCCCGTAGTCGTCGCGCGCCACCGGCGACGTGACGAGGGACCCGTCGCTCTTGGGGACGGCGAGCGGCGCCCCGTCGAGCGTGAACGACACCTGCCCGACGCCAGGCCGGCCCGTCAGAGTGCAGACGATCTGGGCCACCGCGAGCAGTTGCTGGTCGGCGGGAAGCTTCGACACTGACGCGGAGAGGTCCACGCGCGCGATACCGCCGAGAACCCGCACATCGCGGATGATCGACCGATCCGTCAGGGCCGTACGTACCGCGGGCCGAGCGGTGAGCGGTGGCGTGGTCAGCGCGTTGACGGTGGCCCCCAGGGTCACCGGCAGTGGGAGCTCCTCGGTGACGAAGACCAGACGTCCCTCTCGCAGGAAGCACAGTTCCACCTGCTCGGTCGACGGACCCGGCGAGGGTGGGACCAGGGGCGGCGCCTGGGGATCGAGGAGCCCGAACGGGACCGCTGAGTCTCTGATCCTGCGTGCGTCGTCCTGGGTGCTCACCGCACACCCGCCGAGCACGGCGGTGAGCGCACACGCCATGAGCACTCGTGAACGCCTCATCCCCCGTCCACCGGCAGCTCGACGACGAACCGTGCCCCCCCGCCGTCGGCCGGCTCCACCCATACCCGGCCTCCGTGGAGCCGGATGTGCTCCGCGGTCAGTGCCAGGCCGAGGCCGGTACCGCTGCTCGAACCGGCGGCGGTGCCAGCCGCCCCTCGCGCGAACCGGCCGAAGATGGCATCCCGCTCCTCGTCGTCGATCCCGGGGCCACTATCGTCGATCTCCAGCCTGATGGCGCCTGGACGCGGGACCGTGACGCCGAGCCGTGTGACGCCGCCGGCGTAGAGGTTGGCGTTCTGGAAGATGTTCCCGATCGCCTGGGCCAGGCGACGGCGGTCGGCATGGATGTGCGAAGGCACCGCCGCGTCGACGTCGATCGAGGCGTCGTCGGCGGAGTGCAGGGCTGCGATCCGGTCGAGCAGGTGCCGAACGTCGACGACGTCGTCACTGAGGACGGCGCTGCCTCCGTCGAGGCGAGAGATCTCCAGGAGGTCGAGGACCATGCGTTGGAACAGCCTCACCTTCTCGGTGAGCACGGTGAACGCCTCGGTGACCTGCGGCGGGAGCTGGTCACGCCGGCGGTTGATGATCTCGACCGCAGCTGCGACTGCAGCCAAGGGCGAGCGGAGCTCATGGCTGACGTCCGCCGCGAAGCGGGTCTCGCGCTCGATGCGCTCCTCGAGCGCGGCAGCCATGCGGTTGAACGCCTCGATGAGCCGACGGAGATCCGGATCGGCCGGCACCTCGAGACGCGTGTCGAGTGCGCCACCGGCGATCTGCTCGGCGGCGTCGGCGACGGGGCGTAGCGGGCGAACGAGCCGGTTCGCTGCCGCCCACCCGACCGTCGCCGCGACCACCGCGGCCCCCGCGACGCCGATGGCAAGGGACTGTGCCAGCAACTCGAGCGTCCTCTCGACCTCGGCAAGGGAGAACAGCTCGTAGTAGTCGGCGTCCACGGCGGCGACCGGGACGCCCACCGCGAGACGGAGCTCACCGCGGGCGTCGCGGTAGCGCTGATGGCCGGCGTGGCCCTGGCCGACTACCCGCTCGAGGCTGCCGGGGACCTGGTCGGGCCCGATGGCCACCGACGTGGCGAACGCCTCACCGCGGTAGCGAAGGACGCTCTCCGACACCGTGCCGCCGCCGAGCGAGGCGAGGAACGCTCGAACGTCCGGCTCCTGGGTGCGCAGGACGTTCCTGGCCAGACGGGCATTGACGTATGCCTGGTGGACGGCAGTGCTCTCCCGCTGGCGGACCAGGTACCGCTGTGCTGCAGCGTAGGTGAGGCTTCCTGCGGCGACGGCAACGAAGAGCCCCGTCGCTCCGAACCCGGCCGTTGCTCGGAGACGCAAGCTGCTCCAGAATCCGGTCCTGGCGCTCACGAGCGCAAGTCTGACGTGTCGTGGCGCGTCGTCGGCAGCCACAACTCGGGCGGCATGGCGCCCGAACCCGGGACAACCGTCATCAAACGGCAATGTTTTCGAGAACTGCTCGTGGGGCGAGACGCCGATACTGCGTAGATGGCAGTCGTTCGGGACCCGACGATCTTCAGTGTCAGCGTCGACGGCGAGCATGACCGAAGCGTCATCGCTGTCGAGGGCGCGCTCGACTCCTTCAACGCCGGAACGCTGCGGGACGGGTTCGGCCGCACCCTCGGCCGTCGTGCGGTGATCATCGACATCCGTGGAGTCCCTTTCGTGGACTCCGCTGGACTGAGGCGGACGAGGTGATCAAGGAGGCGCAGCTCGCCGGCTGGCCGTCGTAGTGAGGGCCCGCTGTTCGGCAAGGAGGAGGACGACGTCGTCGCCGATCGTCCCGTTGCAGTGTGATTCGAGATCATTGAGGACACCGTCGAGCACACGGTCGACGTCGGACTCCCGCACATGGCGAGCGAAGCTGGCCTCGAGATCGAACCATGCACCGTTGGCGTCGCGGGCTTCGACGGCACCGTCGCTGTACAGGAACATCCTCGCCCCCGGGGAGAACGGAACCTCCTCGGCGACGCCCTCTGTCCCGAGACACAGCGGGAGCGAGGCGAGTGTCGCCACCGGGCGGACGTCGTGGCCATGGGCGAGCAGAGGGAGCGGGTGACCGCACCGCACGATCGTGGCCGCGTCTCCCTCGATCTGGACGAAGACCGCGGTGGCGAAGTCCTCACCTCCGCCATCGCCGACCCGGGAGCCTGCGGCGTCGACGGTGGCGGCGACGGCACCGAGGTCGGGCTCCGAGAAGGCCCGACTCCGGAACTCGCCGACCAGGACCGCGGCCAGGCGCACCGCCTCGAGGCCCTTTCCACGCACGTCGCCGACCATGACCCGTAGGCCCCACTTGGTGTAGATGGCATCGTAGAAGTCACCGCCGATCTGCGCTTCCTGCGACGCCGAGATGTACCGGGCGGCAACGCGAACGCCGCCGACCTCGCGTGGAAGGGGATGAAGTATCGCGTCCTGGGCCACCCTCGCCACATGGGTGACGGCCTGGAGCTTCGCCTCCTGGGCCACTCGCTGCACCGCCAGCCAGACGGCAAGACAGCCCCCGAGGGCGACGGAAGTGACACGGACGACATGCGCCGAGCTCCCATAGGTGCCGTCCACCCAACCCAGAGCCACACCCAGCAGGGCGGCGGCGGCCGCCACGACGACAGTGTCGCGAACGGATGCCAGTGCTGAGGCGACGAACGGCCCGAAGACCAGAGGAACGATCAACGACGCCTCCGCCCCGAGCACGAGGTCCACGACCACCGCGAGCAGCGTGGTCGCTGCCGCGGTCCATCGCCCGGTGTGACTGGCGTCGGTGGCGCCAGTGGCCAGCACCCTGTGTGGCGTCGTCTCCTGCGTCACGGACTCCCTCATTCGCCCTACCATCGTGCTTCAGTCCGTCCCGCCCCGGGTGCCACCGCCCAAGAGACACGGCCGGCGTTGGGACGCCGGCCGTGCCTGACGGATGCGGGCGGCGGGAACCCAATCCGTCCGTCAGGTGGGCACCTGACTTTCGAACCATAGAACGCTATCCGGGACCGCCAGGTTCCATACCGAAGCCGTCGTCGCCAAGTCGTAACCTCCGTGCAGGAACCCGGTCGGGAGCCCTGTGCCCAATCGAGCACCGGCCAGCGGAGGGATCGACCCAGCGGCATCTGGGGGCCAACCCCTCTGGTGGCAGCTGCTTCGCCCGTCATGATGAAGATATGCGTGTCAACGCCTTCATAAGTGAAACGGATGTCGCAGCGACGCAGAATCTCGACCGCCCCCTGGCCAGGCCGGAACGCTCCCACCGGAGAACGCGGCGACGAGCGCCCTTCCTGGACTTGGAGCGAGAGTCGTGATCCTGGGCGGAACCGTCTTCACGGGCTGGGACGTTGTTGTGATCTTGCTCTTCTACGTCGGGCTGCCGTTGCTGGTGCTGATCACCCTGATCGTCGGTGTGGTCGTGTTGGTGCGCCGCTCCAGGCACTGAGATGCGAAGGCGGCCGCGCCCCTGGACGCTGCCTCTCTTGGCCGGTGGGTGCCACAGGCAGGCAGGCACCCGCCGGCCGACGACACCGGAGGGTGTCTGCGTCGCCCGGGGATCAGGCTCGCGGCTTGCCGCCCGGTCGCCAGGGGACCCGGGGCGCCCCGTAGGCGGCGGCACAGTCGTCGGCCTGGGGCTCGGTCGACTCCCGCCTGGCGTCGAAGTGCAGGAGGTGGCACACCTCGTGGGCCACCACATAGCGAAGGTACTCTGGTGTCACGTCGCCCATGAGCGCGATGTTGATTGCGATGTAGCGGCTGCCAGGGCACGGTGCTGCATACGAGCAGGCGACGCCATGGTGGGCGAACTGCGTCGACGGGCACTGGTAGCCGGCGCCGGAGGGAAGTCTTAGCCCTGCGTTCGTCACCCACGCCAGCGCCTCGGCGCACGGGCCAACGGGCCCCCCGGGCAGGGTCAGCACCGGCGTCATGACGACCGGCGCGGGCGCGACCGCCAAGGCCGGTGGGAGGCGGACGGACCGGCCGACGAGCGCCCGCTCCGGCGAGGTGTCCTGGCGGACGATGACCACCGACACGCTGAGGAGCAGGACAGCGACGAGCGCCACCCATAAGCAGGGTTGCGGCGGTGCATGCCGCCCCTCCGACAACCGCACGATCGGTGATGCTACCCGGGCGCCCTACGCCTGGCCTTGGTCACCGGAATTCGGCTGATAGCGGACGGGCGAGCACGGCGCCTTGCCCCGACGTGCGAAGCGGGAGGTACTTGCGGACAACACTCCCCGCACGTGATTTCCCGGTGCAGTGAATGGTCGGGAGGCCGGCACGTCGCATCCTGCCCAGCTGGTCGACCTGCAGGCGCCCTCGAACCGGCGCGTTCATTGATCGGAAGGCCAGGCGTCGAAGAATCGACATGCACGTCGACGACCCGAGCAGGTGCCGGCTCGTCACCGCGCGGGTGGTAGACAGCCTGCATTCGGTGAGACGGCGGGTTGCGTCTCGATGGGAGGGGAACGCGGGTGAGAACCATCAGGCGACCAGGCGCCATCCTTGGATCGCTAGTCATGGCCGTGGCGGCGACCGTGGTAGCCGTGCCGGCCCGGGCCGCCGACGGCCCGGTACCCGCAGGGTACCGAGTGGTCGGGCGTGAGCAGCTGGAGCCGGGTGTCGACCACCTCACCCTGCGCCGGGACCAGCCTCCACAGAACGTCCACGTCGCCCGGCTCGCGCCGGGCCTGTCCAACCGTCTCCGTCCGGTCCTCTCCAGCGATGTCATGACCGGTCCCGCCGCCGGCCCCGAAACCACGAGCTCGATGTGCGCCAGGGCGCGGTGCGTCGTGGCGGTCAACGGGGACTTCGCCGGACCCGGCGGAGCTCCGGTCGGTGCCATGGTCGCCCGCGGTGAACTGGTCGCCACCATGGGGATTCCCCAATGGCAGCTGAACCTCGACTCCGCCGGCCGGGCCACGATCCACGACCGTCTCGACGTGGGGGTGCGCGTCGACACCTCCGACGGGCAGGCGCTGGCTGTGCAGCGGGTCAACCGTCCGCTCCTCGGCGAGGACGTCAACCTGTACTCCCGCCGCTGGGGCCCCTCGACCCTCACCGACGCGGACGCCGTCGAGGTCATCCTCGGACTTGGGTCGACGGAGGTGCTGCCCTCAGGCGTCACCCGCATCCGGACCGTGACTCTGCGGGCCGGAGGCAACTCCGCCATCGGGCCGAACCAGATCGTCCTTGCCGGCCGCGGGGCCGGTGCCCGGGCGTTGACCGCCTTGGCCCTGAGGGCATCCGGGGGCACGGCCTCGCTCGTCGTACAGACGGCGGCGACGCAGTCGATCGGCGCCGGCCCTCACTTGCTCTCCAGAGGCCGGCTTGCCTTCGCCCCCGACGAGGCCGGGACTTTCATACAGGGTCACCATCCCCGGACCATGGTGGGCTTCACGGCCTCCGGGGAGACCCTGCTGGTCACCGTGGACGGTCGCCAAAGCACCAGCACCGGCATGTCACTTGGCGAGGCGGCCAGCTTCATGGCCGGCCTCGGTGCCAGCGACGCAGTGAACCTCGACGGAGGTGGTTCGACCACGTTCGTCACCCGTGGATCGACGCGGAATCAGCCCAGCGAAGGCGGCGAGCGGCGGGTCGTCTCGGCGTTGGCGCTGGTCACGGCCGGCGACGCCGCGGCCCCTTCGCCCGCCGGCCCGCCGGGAGCACCGAGGACAACGCCTACCGACCCCGCCTCACTCCTGCCCGAACTGGTCAATGCCCTGCTCAACCCCCTGCTCGGCCAGCTTGCTGGCCAACCGCCCCCCGCCCGGTAGTGACAGTGTGGGGCAGCAAGGTGAAGAGGCCACTCTGATCAGGCTGCCCCACAACACCACTGGGTCGTCGATTCGGGTTCTCCATTATCCAAGCCCCTTGGCTGTCAACTTGGCTGTCGCCGAGGGCCTTGAACCACCGCCCAGGTCGGCGACAGAGCCTCCGACGTGGACTTTTGGTGGTCGGGCTGGGGAGTTTGAACTCCCGACCTCTTGACCCCCAGTCGTTGCCGGCTCATTCTGCGTAGTGGTGTTGAGTGTTCTCCAGTACGCCTGACCAGCACTTTTGCGGGTCGGCCGTCCGGTCTGGTGACGTTCAGTGACAGCCGTTCCGCCATTTCTTGTGACCAGTTCGTGACCGCTCACGCCGCGGACCGCCGCCGCAGCTCCCGGCGTTCGGCCGTGATCGTCCCGCCCCATATGCCGATGAGGGTCTGATCGGCCCGGCGTAGGCCCGGCACTCGTCACGGCAGAGGCAGCGGCTACAGATGGCCCGGGCTTGATCCCCATTGGCCTCTGTGCGGGCGTTGGCGGGCACGAACTCCACATCGGGATGCTCGAGGCATGCTCCGTCATCCATCCATTCCGGGCGGCGGGCGCTCGCCGGCGGAACGCCGAGGCCGTACATCAGCCCTCGAGCAGGGTCCGTTCCTGCGGAGTCATTGAACGCTCAATGTAGCGCCCGAACGGCGCCAGGCTACTGTCGAGCCTGCGCCCTGGCGATCGCTTGCTCCAAACTCTCGGCGACCGTCGACATACTGGCTAGTAAGCGTTCATCCTTCGGGTGAACGCTCGACATCGCAAGCTTCTGCATTCTTAAGAGCGTCTGGGCAGACTGCAAATCCTCGTCAGTCCACTCTTCGACGGTGTCGAGCAGGCGACCCAAGGCGCGGTAGTCATCGTTACCCGGCATCCCCCACAGATTGCCGGATCGCTTGGGTGGGCCTGCCGCAGCCGGCGGAACACATTCAGCCGCTGTCATTGAACGCTCAATCTGGCGCCGAGCGAGTCTCAAGGCCGCCGCCTACGATTCCCGCCCGTGACGAAGTCCACCGCTGAGGACTGGATCATCGCCCCAGGGCCGCCAAGCTGCTGGGGGGTCACACTGCACACCGTCTACGCCCTGATCGACCGGGGCGAGCTCGAGGCCGAGGTCACCGTACCGACCGACAGGCCGAAGCGCAGGCGCTCGGTACGACTCCGGCGGTCAGCAGCCGACGACTACATCGAGCGGGCCCGGGTGAAGCCTGGCGAGCTGAGGCACCTGCATCCCGAGTGGTCGTGGGAGCGGTATGGGTAACGGCGTTGCGACGGGGTGTTCAGCGCCGCGCGAGCTGGGTCTTATGAACCCGCCCCCGGAGACCGGACCCCGGTCGCCAAGCCCCTCGGTCCGCGGCCACGCGCGCCCTTCCCGGGGCTCACACTGCCGAAACCGGTGTCATCCTTGCCGCCGAGGCGACGCCAGGTGTGGAAGGGGTTCTTCGGGACCACGGCCACGACGGAGCCGCCTCTGAAGGAGCGGCCTCCGGTCGGTCGTCCGCCGCGATGCGACCGGAGCCGCTCCTTCAGACCGGCGACCGGTGTAGGGCTGCTTGACCCACCTCCGGGCTATCGCCGGCCGCCCGGTGCACGCCGCCGGGCATCCCCCTCAAATGGCGGCCCTCGAGCGCCTGAACGCGGAGGTCGGTACCCTGGAGGCCGGACCTGGGAGGTCTGCCGTGGTCGTTCCGATGCTGCTCGCTGTCGGAGTCGTCGCCTGGCTTGTGTTCGTGGCCATCTGGCCACCGAGACACGCTCCTGCATGGTGGCGTGACGTGACTCGACCGCTTCGCCGCCGGCTGCGACCGCGCCGCTACGGCAACTTCTACTAGGTCAACGGCCGGTCTTGCGAGCCCAGCGCTCGACGTCGGGCCAGGCCCATACAAGTGTCGAGGACAACTGGACCACTGGCGGTCTATCTGGGCGGCGGCGAGAACGGCGTCGGGATGTTCAACGTCTACAAGCACGAGTTCGACGGTGGGACAAAGGATGAGGGCGTCGCCTACGACGCCCGGATCGACATCATGGAGGACCACGGACCGAGCGTCTGCCTCGTCGTCGAGGGCCTGGAGTTCAGCCGGTAGCGAGCGCGGGAGCCGGTGTTCTCCGGGGTCCGTTCGTCGCGTCCTGCCTACTGACCCAAATGAGTCAGTAGCGCCCGTCACCGGCGTCAACGGCAAGACCTACCAGCCCCGGTCGGCACCAAGTCTCGTAGCTATCGCCCGTCGCCGCGGCGATGGCCCGGATGCTCATAGGTCAACGGCGGCCCCACGCCCACCAGCGTGAGACGATGGGCCCGGCGACCATGGATTCGACCGGTACCACCAATCGCTCACCACCTGGTTCCCCTGCCACTCCCAGCCGGGGAGTCGGCAACCGCGTACCGGTAGCGCTCCGCGCCCCGCCACGAAGGGCCGGGTCATCCAGGTAACGACCGGATGCCTAGTAGGTTGGGTCGCTGGCAAGTCATCTAGCCGAACCGAACGGCGAGCATTAGTCCCCGCCCCGCCGTCGGCGAGAGCGTTTCGGCGCACCTCTGGCGGGATCAGCTTCTTCGGGACCAATAATCTCGTCCAGGTAGGCCAGTTCGGCCTCCCGTTCGGCTCGTGACATGACTCGCAAGGCCTTGTCATCGGGCGGCGTCGGCGGTGTGACAGGGGGCCGGACCAAGTCGATCAGTTCGCCAAGGAGCTCATTCGTGCGCGCCTGCGCCTCAACCACGCGCTCCAACACAGCGGACACCGTTTCGAGGTCGTCGGTGGGCTGCTTGCGAACGTCCGACAGCTTGCCGAGGATTGACTTCACGTCTATCCAAACCATGGGCGACGAAAGCCTACCGGGGTGTTCCGGGGCGTATGGCCAGGAGTGTGCCCCGTCGACTGACCCGCATGTAGCTCGTCCCACCTGCTCCGGTCGTCCCACCTGCTCCCGGTCGGCGGCGGGTGGTTCACTGCGCCTTGATGCCGGGATGCAGCGGGAGCTGGGGCCATCTCCCCGGGTCAGATCGCCCAGGGTGAGCCGTGAACACAATCTCGTGTCGCACCTGTCCATGGTGCCGATATGGGATCAGGACGCGCGTCCCGTAAGGGTGGTCCGATGAACCGTCCCCCGGACCGGGGGGCCATGCGGACGGAACTGCAGATACCTTCCGACCCGGTCCACCGTCGGGCCCTGGCAGTTATGTGCCGTTGTCGATCGGTGCCGTTGTCGATCGGGTGGTAGAGGCGTGATCCGGGGGGTGACGAGGGGTGGGGCGCGACTCCACCTCTGCTAGGAGACGTCGGTTGACAGCTCGACGAGCTCCCAGTCTGTGGGGTGCAACACGACGCCGGTCGGCGAGTACTCGTCGACCTGGCAGAGGTGACGGCCCGGCGGATGGAGATGACTCGGGCCTCGACCGTGCCGGGCGTGTAGCTGTTGATCCCGGTGGTGTTCAGGATGCCGCGCAGGTTGGGCGCGGTGCCGTTGCCGTTGAGGATCTGGTTGTCCGAACGGAACTGCTGGCGGCGAAGGAAGCGCTCCCTCACGGTCAGTTCGCCCCGCTCCTCGATGAGCTCGGACTGCCGCCCCGGACCGCCCAGCGGTTCATGGCTATCGCCGGTCACCCGGTCCTGTCAGATCCGACACGCGTGTCGCATTTGCCCGGGGCGTGAGGAACGCTCTACGAGCTGTCTCGCTTACCTGGTGACGTCGTCGAGGCAGCTCTCGACAGTGGCGATGTGTCGTCCTCCACGCGCCGAGCGGATGTGCGGCTTCTTGCAGCAGAGGAAGTTCGGGTGCTCCCAGGACCCCAGGCGCTCGCAGATGCGTTCGCCGGAACGACGAAGCCATGGTTCGAACTCTTGCGGGTGTTCGAATCGTTCCGGCAGGCGGTCGGTATCCCCGACGACGAATGGCACGAGCTCGAGCCGGTCGACTGGGAAGCCTGCCAAGAGATGGCGTCGGTCAGCATGGACGAGTTCGAGGCAGCACTCGACCGCTGTCGCGCCGCCGGTGACCTGTCCCAGCAGGCTGTCCTCGCCGACATCCGCCGAAACTTTTCGTGACCATCTGGTGACCACTGGAAGGTAACGGCACAAGCGGGAGAGGGACCCACCCCCTCCCACCTGCCCCTTTGTGGTCGGGCTGGGGAGATTTGAACTCCCGACCTCTTGACCCCCAGTCAAGCGCGCTAACCAAGCTGCGCCACAGCCCGTACCGCACATGACTCTAGCCGAGGCATCCCCGGGCGCCGCGTTGGGAAGGAGGGGCCCATGAAGAACTCGCTGACCCGCAGGCTCCCCGCAACGCTCCTGGCCGTCGCCGCCGCCCATGTCGGGCTTGCGCCCGCGGCCAGCGCCCAGGGCGGGCTGCTCGGAACGGGTCTCCTGGCTCCGCCGTCCAGGCCGGCGCCTGCGGCCACGCCGGCGGCAACGCCGGCGCCGCCCTCGACGCTCGCTCTCGAGACGAAGCTCGATTCGCTGCGGTACGACGTGGGGCCGATCGACGGGAACATCGACGATCAAACCAACAGCGCCATCATGGCCTTCGAGAAGGTGCACGGACTGGCCCGCACCGGCGTCCTCACCGACGCCCTGGCCACCCAGATCATGGCCACCGAAGGCACGCCTTCACCTATGGCGCCCGGCGGCGAGCCCCACCGGGTCGAGGTCAGCCTCGCCCGCCAGGTGCTCTTCCTCTACGAGAACGGCTCTCTCAGCAGGATCCTCGCCGTGTCCACCGGCACGTCGAAGACCCCCACCCCGACCGGTCAGTTTCGCATGTACCGGTCCGATCCCGGCTGGCACACCAGCCGGTACGGCCGCCTCTACAACGCCCAGTACTTCGTGGGCGGCTATGCCATCCACGGCTCCCTGTCGGTGCCGGCGGAGCCCGCGTCGCATGGTTGCATCCGCATCTCGATGCACTCCGCCGAGTGGTTCCCCTCGCACGTGAGCCGGGGCACTCAGGTGGTCATCGTGGAGAACTGAGGTCGACGCTCACATCCGCTGGATGAGCCAGGCGATGCCCTGGATGGCCCGCCATCCGAGATAGATCGTCATCGACATGATCAGGAGCTTGAAGTGCCAGGGCGTCTTGGGCGGGGTCGTGTCGAGCGCCTGCCCGCAGCTGGGGCAGGCGCCGCCCTCCCCCAGGTCACCGGGCCGCCAGTAGTGGTCACAGTCAACGCACGTCGGCATGGGGAGTTCTCAGGTGCGGCGGACGGCGAGGATGGCGACATCGTCCCGGATGGGGCCGGTGGCGAAGTCCCGAGCCGCGGCGAGCAGCGACTTGCACAGGACGTCGGCCGCCACGCCCGGGTCACGGCGGATGTGGGCGGCGATGCGCTCCTCGCCGAAGAGCTGGCCGCCGGCGCGGGCCTCGGCCAGCCCGTCGGTGTAGAGCAGGAGGAGGTCGCCGGAATCGAGCGCGATCTCCCGGCTGCCGTAGGACGCCTTCGGGTTCAGGGTCAGCAGCGGGCCGGTGGACCGCAGGGGACGCACCTCGCCGTCGTGCCACAGCCACGCCGGCGGGTGGCCGGCCGAGGCATAGCGCAACGTGCCGGCGGCCTGGTCGAACACCACCAGGCACAGCGACACGAACTCCTCGTTGCGGGTCTGAGCCGAGATGACGGCGTTGAGCTCCTCCAGCGCCTGGGCCGGATCCCGGTACTGGAGAAGGAAGACCCGCAGCAGGTACTTGACCTGGAAGGCGGTGATGGAGGGCTCGATGCCGTGGCCCGAGACGTCGCCGATGACCGCGGCGATCCGCTTCGGGCCGGTGGGCGTCACGTCGTAGAAGTCGCCGGCCATGAGCCCGGTACCCGCCTCATACGCCCGGCCCACCTCGAAACCCTCGAACTCGGGCAGCTCCTGGGGCGCCAGGCGCGCCGCCCACCTGCGGGGGGCAAGGTTCTCCTGGGAGAGCACCTCCTCGGCCCGCCGCTCCAGGCTGGCCCGCTCCTCGATGAGGTCGGCCTCCGAGAGGAACCGCTGACCCCACACCACCGTCATCACGATAGGCATGGCCAGGAGCAGGTAGGTGAGGCGGGGCCAGGTGCCCTGGAACGAAGCGCCGGCCGAGATGGCGGCGACGGCCAGGTACAGCAAGGCGGTGTGGATCTCCTTGCGGTAGGCGGAGCGCGCCAGGCTGGAGGCCATGGTGCCGGACGACCCACTGTCCTCGAGGAGGCGCCGCCAGGACCGTTCCAGCCGGAACGCCGACCGGGCCCAGATGACCGCGGCCACCACGCAAGCGAGCGCGACGACCAGCAGAAGTGGGTATCGGACCATGTCCATCGAAGATCCTAGAGGGTGGGGGGCACGCGGGGAACCGTCGGGTGCCGAAGGGGCGGTTCAGCTGGTCCGGCTACGGACCCGGAGCTTCAGCGGGGTGGGCCCGAAACCGAAGTGGTCCCGGATCCGCCGCTCCAGGTAACGCAGGTACGGCGCCGGGAGAGACCGGTTGGTGAAGAGGGTGAACGTCGGTGGATCGGTCGCCCCCTGGGTGGCGTAGAGGATCCGGGCGCCGGGCGCGGGCTGGGCCGACTGGGCGGCCTGGACCACCTCGTTCAGCTCACGGGTGGGCACCCGGCGGTGGTAGGCCTCGATCGCCTCCTGGATGGCCGGGAGCATCCGGTGGACGCCCTTGCCGCTGAGAGCGCTGATCTTCAGCACGGGTGCGTAGCCCAGGAACGCCAGCCGGTCCGCGACCTGCTCGGTGATCTCGGCCCGGGCCGCGGCGTCGAGGAGGTCCATCTTGTTGAGCACGATGAGACAGGGGCTGCCGGCCGCGTCGATACGCTCGGCCAGGCGCTGGTCCTGGTGGGTCACCCCTTGGGAGGCATCGATCACCAGCATGGCCGCGTCGGCCCGGTCGACGGTCTGCAGCGCCCGCACGAGGGAGTAGTACTCGGTGCCCTCGACGATCTTGCTCTTGCGCCGCATGCCGGCGGTGTCGATGAACCGCACCGGCCCGTCCGGCGTCTCCACCACGGTGTCGATCGAGTCGCGTGTCGTCCCCGGCTGGTCGTGGACGACCGAGCGATCGTCGCCGATCAGGCGGTTGAACAGCGTCGACTTGCCCACGTTCGGCCGACCGACGACGGCGATCGAGGGGACCGAGGAGGTGTCGTCCTGTGGCAGCTCCTCCGGCCCTGGCGGTGGGAGGTGGGCGAAGACCTCGTCGAGGAGGTCACCCACCTGACGCCCGTGCAGCGCGCTGACCGGCATGGGCTCGCCCAGGCCGAGGCGGGCGAAGTCCCACGCGTCGGTCTCGCGGTGCTCGCTGTCGACCTTGTTGACGACGACCAGCACGGGGCGCTTGGCCCGGCGGAGGATGGCGGCCACCTGGTCGTCCTCCTCGGTGATCCCGACGGTGGCGTCGGCCACGAACAGCACGACGTCGGCGCCCTTGATCGCCCGCTCGGCCTGCTCGCTGACCTTGGCGTCGAGGCCGTCGCCGCCGGCCATCCAGCCGCCGGTGTCGACGATCAAGAAGCGCCGGCCTCGCCAGTCGGTCTCCAACTCCTTGCGGTCGCGGGTGACGCCGGGCTGCTCCTCGACGATGGTCTCCCGGCGGCCGACGATGCGGTTGACGAGGGTCGACTTGCCGACGTTGGGCCGGCCGACGACGGCGACGACGGGAAGATTCATCGAGCGGCCGCCTCCGGCCGCTGCCCCGCTGAGCGGGACACTGTGCTTGTCGGTTCGTTCGCCTGCGGCTCACTCACAGGTTCAGGGCCTGGCGGAGGGAGATGCCGTCGGAGCCGACGATCTCGACGGGTCGCGGAAGGTCCTGCGGCTTGGTGCCGTCGAGGAACAAGCCGCCGGAGAGGCAGACGTCGGGCAGCAGGTAGCGGTGGCCCTCGGGCTGCGCCGCCAGCACGGCCGCCAGATCCTGGCCCACGAGCAGGCCCGTGACGCCGATGTTGCCGCCGAAGAAGTTGTTCGGCACGGGGATCACCCTCACGTCCGTCCGCCCGAGGCCGGCGACCAGCGGCTCGATCACCGCGGCGCCGTATTCGCCGGTGAGCACGGCGACCGGGGCGGTGCGGCGAGGCGTCACGGAGACGAGGCCGTCGGCTCGTGCCGCCCGGTACCCCTCGGCGGGGGCGCCGTCGACCCAGGCGAAGAAGCCGGGCTGCACCCCGATGCCCGACTCGGCGTCGACCTTGCCGTGCAGCTCCATCTCGAAGGCCCGAGCCATCCCGATGCCGTTCTCGTGCTGCGGGAAGCCCTCGTAGGCCTCGGGCTCCGGGAACGGGCGCCCGGCGAGCAGGTAGTACTCGTCGGCGGCGAAGACGACTCGCCGGCCGAGGACGGACCCGAAGACGCCCTGCCAGTCCTCGACGGTGTCGACGACCGCTTCGGCCTCGCCGACGGTATGGGGCCGCATGGCCGCTTCGGTGTTGTACCGGCTGACACCGAGCGGAACGACGCACGCCGTCGTCAGCTCGGGGTACTCGTCGAGAATGCCGCAGAGGGTGTCGTCAAGGACGGCGCCGTCGTTGACGCCGGGGCAGACCACGATCTGGCCGTGGACCTCGATGCCGTGGTCGAGCAGGGCCCGCAGCCAGCGCAGGCTGGTGGCGCCCCGGCGGTTCCGAAGCATGCGGGCCCGCAGCTCGGGGTCGGTGGCGTGAATGCTGACGTTCAGCGGGCTGAGCCGCTCGGTGACCACCCGCTCTAGGTCCATCTCGGTGAACCGGGTAAGCGTCGTGAAGTTCCCGTAGAGGAACGAGAGGCGGTAGTCGTCGTCCTTCAGGTACAGGCTCTGGCGCAGGGCCGGCGGTAGTTGGTAGATGAAGCAGAAGTCGCAGTGGTTGTCGCAGGTGCGGACCTTGTCGAAAAGCGCGGAGGAGACTTCGGCGCCCAGAGGCTCGCCCTCGCCCTTGGCCACCAGCACGTCGAAGTCCAAGCCGCCGCGCCGCAGCTCCATGTCGACGTCGGCCTCGTCGGCGAGGAGGCGCCACTCGATGACGTCGCGGGGGCGGCGCCCGGCCAGTGACACCACCTCGTCGCCGGGCTGCAAGCCGGCGCGGGACGCCGGCGACCCGGGCGCGACGGCAACAACCCGGGGCAGGGACACGCCTCCAGGATACGGGAGTGCGCCCGGTAGGCTGGGCTGGTGGACGTCGACCGGGTGCTGCTGGCCGCGCCGCGAGGCTTTTGCGCGGGCGTCGAGATGGCGATCAAGGCCCTGGGCTGGATGGTCCGCGTCTTCGAGCCGCCGGTGTACTGCTACCACGAGATCGTCCACAACCGGCTCGTGGTCGACCGGTTCCGCCAGCTCGGGGTGGTCTTCGTGAACGACGTGGCGGAGGTCCCACCGGGGGCGCCGCTCATGCTCAGCGCCCACGGCTCGGCACCGGAGGTGGTGGAGGCGGCGCGGGCGGGCGGCGGGTTCGTGGTCGACGCCGTGTGCCCGCTGGTGACCAAGGTCCACCACGAGGTCAAGGTCCGGGCCGGCAAGGGCTTCTCGATCCTCTACGTCGGCCACGATGGCCACGACGAGGCGGTGGGGACGATGGCGGTGGCCCCGGAGTCGATCCACCTGGTCGAGTCGGAGGACCAGGTGGCCGCCCTCGCCGACCTCGGCGGGCCGGTGGCCCTGCTGGCCCAGACCACGCTGAGCCATCAGGACTGGGCCGGCGTCCTGGAGGCGGCGCGCGACCGGTTCCCGGAGCTCTGGATGCCGGGCAAGAGCGACCTCTGCTTCGCCACGACCAATCGCCAGTCGGCGCTGACCGAGATCGCCGGCCGGGCCGACGCCATCGTGGTGATCGGTTCGGCCAACTCGTCGAACACGGTGGCTCTGGAGAAGGTGGCGGGGGCCGCCGGCTGCCCGCGCGTATACCGGGTGAACAGCGCCGAGGAGCTGCCCGAGGACCTGTCAGGCGTGGTGGGTGTGACCGCCGGCGCGTCGGCTCCCGAGGAGCTGGTGCGCCAGGTGATCGCCCGCCTCCGACCGGCGAACGGCATCGAGGAGGTGACCGTCACCACCGAGGACGAGTACTTCCCCCCGCCGCGGGAGCTGCGGGAGCTCCTCGCCGCCCTGGACGCCGCCGTCAGCGTGACCCTCGGGGCGGCCCCGGGGAGGGCGTCGGCATTCGCCGACGACCGCCAGCGGGCGGCCAGCGACGTGCTCGACGCCCTGGCCGGTCAGATCGGCGACAAGCCGGCGCTCGCCTCGTAGGCCCGCCGAGGCGAGAGCCGCGATCGGGGTTGTCATGCACCGATGGTGAAGGACCCCCGTCCGGAGTAGGAGCCGCCCTCGGTCCAGTCGGCGGTGACGGTGTAGGTGCCGGCGGGGACTTGCACGCATGCCGAGCCCGAGCAGTCCTTCTGGTCCCACGTGAAGGGCGTGGTGAAGGTCTTGCCCGGCTCGGCCAGGACGGGGAACCGGTACTCCATGGTGTAGACGAACCTGGAGACGTCCTTGCCGGCGGAGTCCAAGATGCGAACGAAGCCCCGGGTCGGCAGCAGGCAGGCGCCGGCCGAACGGTTCTCGATGGTCGTGGAGCCTCGCACCGTCTCCCCTGGCCCGTACGTCGACCTGTCGGTGGTCACCGTCACCCGGACCTCCGACGAGGGGCAGTTCGCCGCGCCGGGAGCGGTCGTCGGCGGAGACGGCGGCGCGGCAGGCGGAGGCGGTGAGCCCGCCCCGGAAGAGGGAGCGGTGTTGGGGTCGCCCGCACCGCCCGGGGAAGCCGCGGGGTTCGTGGCCCCGGGCCGTCGTTGCGCGTCGTCCCCCGGCGCGACTGAGGAACCGGGCGCCGGGGGCTCCGTCCGGCCGTGGAGATCTCCGCCTTGGGGCTGCGGCGCCGAACCACCGTTGATCGTGGCCACGCGCCCGTGCGGCTCCGTGGTGGTGGTCACTTCGTCGGGCGGCGGCATCGGCGGGGTCTCGCCGGCGCCGGCGCCGTCGGCGGGCGTCATGCCGGCCACCTCTCGCGTCGGCGCTGGGCCGGCCACCGCCACGTGCAGGTCGCGGCCGCTGTCGCGGGTGAGGAACGTGGCCACGGCGGCGGCCGGGAGCACCAGGGCCAGTGCGCCCACGACGGCGAAGGACATCCGGCGCCGGCGCCGCAGCCGCTCGCCTCGTCGCTTCACCTCCTCGAGCCACTCCTGGCGGGAACCTGATTCAGTCCACGGCAACGGGGACCACCTCCTCCAAGCCGGTGCCCAGGCGGGCACGCAGGCCGTTCAACCCCCGATGGATGTGCGTCTTGACGCTGCCCAGTGAGATGCCGAGGGCCTGGGCGACCTCACGGTCGGACAGGCCGGCGAGGTACCGCAGGGCGACGGCCTCGCGCTGGCGGGGGGCGAGGGTGAGCAGCGCGGCGTTGAGGGCCATGCGCAGCTCGACGGCGTCCTCGAAGGCGTCGCGGCGAGCGGGCGCCACGTCGGGCGGACGGCGCCGGAGCCGGTCGATGGCCAGGTTGGTCGCCACCTTGAGCACCCAGCCGTCGCGGTAGGACAGTCCGGCGACCTTCGACCAGCGGGCGTACGCCCGAGCGAGGGCCTCGGCGGCGACGTCCTCCGCCGCCGCCCGGTCGCCGAGGAGACGGGTCCCGAGGCGAACGGCCCGGGGGAAGAGCTCGTCGAACGCCTCGTCGAACCCGTCGTCCACGCCGAGTTACACGTCTGAGCCAGGGGTTTGGTTGACAGGAACGTCGACGCCGGCCGTCCTTTGCGCCCGGTCGAACAGATCCTGGAGAACCTTCTGGAGCTGCACGGTGAGCTCCTTGATGGCCCGGCGCGAAGGGTGCCTCGCCCCCGCGGCGACGGGCGCCGGCGAGAGGGGCTCGCCCACCAGGACGTGAATCTTGACCGGGCGGGGCAGCGCCTTGCCCTTGGGTAGCGCCCGCTCGGAGCCGCCGATGCCCACAGGGACGAGTGGGACGCCGGCCTTGGACGCCACGTACGCCGCACCTTCGTGGAGGTGCTCGATGACCGGCCCCGTACGGCGCGTCCCTTCAGGGAACAGCACCAGCGGCTTGCCGCTCTCGAGAATGTCGAGGGTGCGCCGCAGGGACTGGCGGTCGGGGGCACCCCGGTTGACGGGGTAGGCACCGAGGTGGGTGATGAAGGCCCCGAAGTACTTGTTCTTCCAGAGCGACTCCTTGCCCATGTAGCCCATGGGTCGGCGCGTCGCGCCCGACACGAGGCCGAAGTCGATCCACGACCGGTGGATCGGCACCATCACGAACCCGCCGGTGCGGGGGACGTTCTCCAGCCCCTCGAAGCTGATGCGCCAGAGCATCTTGGCGACCAGCCAGATGAGGAACCTGACGATGGCGTAGGCGATCACCCGTCGAGCATTCCGACGATCTCGTCGACCACGTCGTCGATCGGGCGGCCGGTGGTGTCGACCACGACTGCCCCCTGGGGCACGACGAGCGGCGACACGGCCCGGGTGGAGTCGAGGAGGTCGCGCCGGGCGAGATCGTCGGGCGTCTCGTCGCGCTCCCGCCGGCGGGCCCGCTCGGCGGCACTGGCGGTCAGGAACACCTTCACGTCGGCATCGGGGAACACCACGCTGCCGATGTCGCGGCCCTCGACGACGGCGCCGCCCTGCTCGTCGACCCACTCCCGCTGGCGGCGCACGAGCTCGGTCCTCACTCCGGCCGTGGCCGCCACGGCGCTCACCGTCCGACCGACCTCGGGGCTTCGCAGCTCGCCGGTGACATCGGCGCCTTCGACCATGACGCGCTCTCCGAACTCCATGTCCAGCTCGGCGGCCAGCGCGGTGAGGGCGTCGGCGGCTTCGGGGTCGATGCCCCGGCGCACTGCGGCCCACGCCACCACCCGGTACATCGCACCCGACTCGAGGTAGGGGAGGTCGAGTCGCTCGGCCACCGCCTTGGCCACGGTCGACTTCCCCGAGCCCACCGGCCCGTCGATGGCTACGACCCGCACAGTCGCTCCAGGTCGTGCTCGAAGCCCGGGTAGCTCGTGGCCACCGCTTCCCACCCGTCGATGGTGGTGGTGCCGTGGGCGGCGAGGCCGGCGACGGCCAGGGCCATGGCGATGCGGTGGTCCCCGTGGCTGGTGACGAGGGCGCCGTGCAGGGTGTTTGGCCCGGTGACGACGAAGCCGTCGTTGGTGAGCTCGTAGGTGGCGCCCATTGCCGCCAGCCCGGCGGTCGTCGTGGCGATGCGGTCACTCTCCTTCACCCGTAGCTCGCCGGCGTCCCGGAAGGTGGTGTCACCCTCGGCGAGGGCGGCGGCGACGGCCAGCACGGGGATCTCGTCGATGAGAGCCGAGACCTCGCCGCCACCGACCTCGGTGCCGTGCAGGTCCGGCGAGTACCGCGCCCGGACCTGCGCCGGCCCGACCCGGTCGATGTCGGCGCCCATGCGGGCCAGCACGTCGACGAAGGCCGAACGGGTGGGGCCCAGGTACACCTCGTCCACCACCACGTCACTGTCGGGGACCAGGCAGGCGGCCACCAGCCAGAAGGCGGCCTGCGACGGGTCGCCCGGGACGTCGAGCTGGAACGGCGACAGGGGGGTCGGCCGCAGGCGCACGTCACGGCCGCCGTCGCTCACCTCGATGTCCCCGCCGGCCAGGGCCAGGAGCTCCTCGGTGTGGGGCCGGGTGGCGACCCGTTGGCGGACACGGGACTCGCCCTCGGCCGACAGGCCGGCGAGGAGGATGGCCGACTTCACCTGGGCACTGGCCACCCTGGTCTCGACGTCGACGCCCCGCAGCTCGGCGGGGAGGGCGACGAGCGGCGCGTAGCGGCCGCCCCTCCCGTGAAGCCTGGCCCCCATGCTCTCCAGCGGCTCGAGGATGCGCAGCATCGGGCGCCGCCGGATGGACTCGTCCCCGGTCAGGACCGTGAGCCAAGGCAGCCCCGCGCACAGGCCGGCGAGCAGGCGGATACCGGTGCCGGAGTTGCCCATGTCGAGCACGTCGTCGGGCTCGTGGAGGCGGGTCCGTCCGCCGGTGATCTTCTCGCCGTCCACGGACGCACCCATGGCCTCGACAGCAGCGCGGGTGCGGGCCACGTCGTCACCGTCGGAGAGGCCCCGAACCACCGAAGTGCCTTCGGCCAGGGCGGCCAGGATCAGTGCCCGGTGGGAGATCGACTTGTCACCCGGCACAGTGATGCGGCCCCGCAGCGGCCGCCCCCCGGAGACGGTGAACGACGTCACGACAGCTTCCGCAGCGCGGGGTGAAAGCCCCGCGAGAGCAACGCGGTGCGGGTCGCGTGGGCCCCGGCCTCCTGGACGACCAGCACGAGCACCCCTCGCTCGCCCTCGACGCTGTGGGCGATCTCCAGGTCTTCGATGTTGACGCCGAGCTCGCCCAGCAGGGTCGTGATCTCGGCCAGCACGCCGGGGCGGTCGGGAACCGGGATGCGCATCTCGACGAGGGCGGTGTCACGGGCCACGCGGGCCGGAAGGTTGACACGAGCCGAGCGGGCCCGTTCGAGGGCGGTGAGCAGGCCGGGACGGTCGCCGAGGACGACGAGGTCACGCATGGTCGAGAGGGCGGCGACCAGACGGTCGAGCGCCTCGACGATGGCGTCGCGGTTCTCGGCGCAGATGTCGGGCCAGATGCCCGGGTGGCCAGCGGCGATCCGGGTCATGTCCCGGAAGCCGCCGGCGGCCAGCCGCAGCATCGGGCCCTGCTCGGTGGCGCCGTCGGCGGCCAGGGCCATGAGCGTGGCCGCGGCGAGGTGAGGGACGTGGGAGACGGTGGCGACGAGCTCGTCGTGGCGCTCCGGGGCCAGAGCGACGACATCGGCGCCCAGCGAGGTCACGACGGAGCGGACGAGGGTGTAGGCCTCGGCGTCGGTCGAGACGATGGGCGTCAGGACCCACGTCGCCCCCTCGAACAGCGACGGGTCGGCGCCGTCCATGCCCTCCTGCTCCGAGCCGGCCATGGGATGGCCACCCACGAACCGGGGGTGGTCGACCGCGGCGACAACGGGAGCCTTGACCCCACCCACGTCGGTGACCACGCCGCCGCCGGCGAGGGCGGCGCGGGCCGCCTCCGCGATCGACGACACGGGGACGCACACGAAGGTGACCTCGGCGTCAGGGTCCTCGCCGACGGCGTCGAGGGCCCCCTGCTCCAGGGCCTGGGCCGCCCGTCGGCCGTCGAGGTCGCGGCCGGTGACGTGCCATCCCTGCTTGCGGAGGGCGAGGCCGATCGAGCCGCCGATGAGGCCGGTGCCCACCACCGCGGCCCGCCGGCGGTCAGACAGGGAGGTCATCGCGGAGCCCCTCGGCGCCCGCCAGGTACACGTGACGCAGCTCCGACCGAGAGCGCTCAGTGGTCAGGTGCATCAGGACCCGGATGCAGCGCGCGGTGCCGCCGGCGATGGCCAGTTCGCGGGCGCACAGCAGCGGCACGTCGCCCAAGCCCACGGCGCGGGCGGCGGCGGCAGGGAACATGGACGTCACGTCGTCAGTAGCGGTGAAGATGACGCTGATCAGGTCATCCTTGTCGACGTCGTTGCGGGCCAGCATCTCCATTATCAGCTCCCCCACCCGCTCGTGGATCTCCTCCGGCGTGTCGGCGTCGACGGTGGTCGCCCCTCGCAGGGCCCGCACGGCGGGGGTCACGTCCCGAATGTACTGCGGGGCACGGCCGCGGCTTCCAGGGCGCGCACCTCGTCGATCTCCAGCACCCGCCACTCACCCGGCTTCAGGCGGCGGTCGGCCAGGGGGCCGACGCGGGTGCGGACCAGCCGCCGCACCGGATGGCCCACCGCTTCGAGCATGCGGCGGACCTGGCGGTTGCGGCCCTCGTGGATGACGAGGCGGACGGCGCCCGGCGCGGTGAGCGACGCCTTGGCCGGCGCGGTCAAGCCGTCGTCGAGCTCGATGCCCTCCCGCAGCCGGCGCAGCTCGGCCGGCGTGGGGTTTCCCTCGACCTCGGCCAGGTACTCCTTCTCCACGCCGAAGGAGGGGTGCGTCAGCCGGTGGGCCAGGTCCCCGTCGTTGGTGAGGAGGAGCAGGCCCTCGGTGTCGGTGTCGAGCCGCCCGACCGGGAAGATCCGGGGCTCCCGTGGAACGAGCTCGACGACGGTGGGGCGGCCCTGGGGGTCCGAGGCGGTGCTGACGACGCCCCTCGGCTTGTTGAGCAGGTAGGTGACGAGCCCCGGGCGCACCGGGACCCGGAGGCCGTCGACCTCGATGCGGTCGCTCTCGAGGTCGACCCGGCGGCCAAGGACCGCCACTTCACCGTTGACCGTGACCCGCTCCTCCTCGATCATGATCTCGCACGCCCGCCGGCTCCCCAGGCCGGCGGCGGCCAGCACCTTCTGCAGGCGCTCGCCTTGCGATTGCGTCACGTGTCGTCGGCGCCCAGACCCCGCTCGAGTGCCTCGACGACGTCCGGCCCGGGAACGAAGTCGCCCAGCGGAGGCAGGTCGGTCAGCGAGTCGACTCCGAGGCGCTCCAGGAACAGCCGGCTGGTGCCGTAGAGGACGGCCTGGCCCGGACCGGGGTCGCGGCCCACCTCCTCCACATAGCCGCGCTGGGACAGCGTCCGCATCACCGCATCCGCGTTGACGCCCCGGATCACTGCCACCTGGGCCCTGGAGACGGGCTGCTTGTAGGCCACGATGGCCAGCGTCTCCAGCGCGGCGGGCGACAGCCTGGCCGGCTGGCCGTCGAGGACGAACCGCTCGACGTAGGCCGCCAGGTCGGGGTGGCTCTGGAACCGCCACCCCCCGGCGACGCGCACGAGGACGAACCCTCGGTCCTCGGTTTCGTGGGCCGCAGCCAGCTCCTCGCACAGCTCCTCGACCCGCGCCGGGCTCAGCTCCAGCAACTGGGCCAGGAGCTGCGGCTCGACGGGCTCGTCGGCGACCATGAGGACGGCCTCCACCGCCCGGGCGGTCTCCGATGCCATCTAGGACTCCGCCCCTGGCGTCGTGACGGCGCGTGCCGCCTCGCTAGCCATCGTAGGAATCCATCTCGTCCGGCACCGAGCCTGCCTGGCCCACCCAGGAGACCTCGAGGTCGCCGAAGGTCACGGCCTGGCCGATCTCGATGAGCCCCTGCTTGTAGAGCTCGAGGACGGCCAGGAAGCGCACGATGACCTCGATGCGGTCGGCCAAGCCCTCGGTGAGGGCCCGGAAGGTGAGCGGGCCGGCACCGGGCAGGCGACCCATGAGGTCGTCGACCGCCTCCTCCATGCTCACCCGGATGGGTGCCACGTGGTCGAGCACGACGCGGGGCGGCGGCGGCGCCGGGGACGACACCCGCACCCAGGCGGCGTGCAGGTCGGCGGGGCTCACTCCGGCCAGCAGGTCGGGGGCCAGGGCCACGAACCGCTCCTCCAGGCCAGCCGTGCGCGCCCAGGACCGACTGGCCGCCTGGGCCATGTGCTCGAGAGCCTTGCCCGCGTCCCGGAACGTCTTGGCCTCGATCAGGCGGGCCAGCAGCAGGTCCCGCTGCTCGAACAGGGCCAACTCCTCGTCGACCTCCACGTCGACCGGCCCGGGCAGCAGCCGACGGGCCTTGAGGTCGACCAGCGTGGCCGCGATGACGAGGAACTCCGTGGTCACTTCCAGGTCGAGGGCGGCGGCCACGTCGTCCATGTAGGCGAGGAAGCCGTCGACGATGCGGCTGAGGGAGATCTCGTACAGGTCCACCTCGTCGCGGAGGATGAGGTGGAGGAGGACGTCGAAGGGCCCCTCGTAGACGCCGGTCTGCACCGCGTACGACACGGCCAGGACAATACCGGCCGGGCCCCCGCCGGCCCCGCATACCATCGCCCCCATGGCCAGAGTCCTGTCCGGCATCCAGCCCACCGGAGACATCCACCTCGGCAACTACCTGGGCGCCGTCCGGAACTGGGTCGACGACCAGCACACACAGGACTGCTACTTCTGCGTCGTCGACCTCCACGCCATCACCGTGCCCCGTGACCCGGCCGGGCTGCGGGCCAAGACCCTGGAGACGACGCTGGTCCTGGTGGCCGCCGGCCTCGACCCGGAGGTGTGCACCCTCTTCGTTCAGAGCCATGTGCACCAGCACTCGGAGCTGTCGTGGATCCTGGAGTGCGTGGCCAGCATGGGCGAGCTGCGCCGCATGACCCAGTTCAAGGAGAAGGCCAAGGACGGCGAGGAGTCCGCCCGGGTGGCCCTCTTCACCTACCCGGTCCTGCAGGCGGCCGACATCCTGCTGTACGACGCCGATCACGTCCCCGTCGGCGAGGACCAGCGCCAGCACCTGGAGCTGTGTCGCGACGTCGCTCTACGGTTCAACCACCGCTACGGCCAGACCTTCGTGGTTCCCGAGGCGGTCCTGCCCAAGGTCGGCGCCCGCATCATGGACCTGCAGAAGCCGACGGCCAAGATGTCGAAGTCGGCCGAGTCGCCACAAGGAACGGTGCTGGTCCTCGACGATCCCAGGGTCATCGAGCGGAAGTTCAAACGGGCGGTCACCGACACCGGCACCGACGTCGCCTTCGACCCCGAGAAGAAGCCGGGCGTGGCCAACCTGTTGGCCGTCCTGGCCGCGGCCACCGGCCGGCGGCCCGACGAGGTCGCCGAGGGGTATTCGCAGTACGGCCCGCTCAAGGCCGACGCCTCCGAAGCGGTGATCGAGCTGCTCCGCCCGGTTCGCACACGCTACGAGGAGCTGGCCGCCGATCCCGAGGCGGTGCGGGCGACGCTCCGCCAGGGGGCCGAGAAGGCCGAGGCGGTGGCCGGCGCGACGCTCGCCCGGGCCCGGGAGGCCATCGGGCTGCTGTCCCGGGGTTGACTGGCCCGTTTATCCTGTCGCCGTGACCCAGCCGTTCAGGCCGACGTTCCGGGGCGCGGCAGCGGCCGTTGCCCTCTCCACCATGCTGCTGGCCCTCGTGGCCTGCGGAGGTGACCCGAAAGCGCCCACCATCACCGCCCCGGCGGGGTACACGGTGGCCAGTAGCGCCAAGGAGGGCTTCGCCGTCGCCGTGCCCTCCGACTGGACGCAGATACCCCTGAGCATCAACCCGGCAGACTTCGACCCGGAGGCCAACCGGCTACGCCTGGCCAACCCCAAGCTGGCGTCGATCCTGAACCAGGCCCGCGTGCTGGGCCAGTCCGGCGGGAAGTTCATGGCCGTCGCCCCCGACGGCGTGGCGAACGTCAACCTCACCGTGGACAAGCCGAAGGAGAAGTCGGTGGAGGAGATCGTGGCCGCCTCCATCGAGGGGCTCAAGAACTACCAGGCGACCAACATCGCCCAGGAGCCGGCCACCCTCGCCGGCAAGCCGGCGGTCCGGGTGACCTTCCGGCTCCCGGTCGAAACCGACGCCGGCACCATCCCCACCGACGAGGTGCAGTACTACCTGCTGGACGACAAGAAGGCCTACATCCTCACCGTGGCCGGCGCGCCGCCCGAGGTCGCCTCGACCATCGCCGGCAGCCTCGCGCTCAGGTAGTCGTGCCCGCGTCGGCGATCTCCGCCGACTCGCCTTGGGCCCCCATCAGAGCGAGGTCCATGCCGGCGCCGGCCACGGTGATGGGGCCCGCCCTGTAACGGCGGCGTTGGCGCACCTCCAGTCGCCGGGCCAGCATGCTCAGGACGAAGTTCACGACGATGTAGATCACCGCGACCACGACGAGCGACTGCAGCATGTTCTGGTAGAACTCGCCGTTGATCCGGCCCCGTCGCAGGAGCTCCTCGAACGCCACGGCCGCCCCCAAGGACGAGTCCTTGAGCAGGGTCACCAGCTGGCTCACGATGGCCGGGATCATGCGCCGCGCCGCTTGCGGGATGACAACGAGCATCATCGCCTGCCAGTAGCCCATGCCGAGGGAGTAGGCGGCCTCGGTCTGGCCCCGGTCGAGCGAAAGGATGCCGGCCCGGAAAATCTCGCCGAGGACGGCGCCGTTGTAGATGATCAGCCCGATGGCGACGTACCAGAAGACCGAGAGGTCGACGCCGTAGGCGGGCAGGCCCAGGGCACAGAAGAAGATCAGCAGGACGAGCGGCAGACCGCGGAAGAACTCCACGAACAGGGTGGTCACCCAGCGGACGGGGCCGGTACGGGCCAGGCGGGCGAGGGACAGGAACGTGCCCAGGATCATGGCGCCGACCATCGACACCAGAGAAACCTCGACGGTGGTTCGCAGACCCTCCAGGAAGAACCTCTGGATCGGCCACTGGGTGAACGGCTCCCACTTGGACTCGGCGAGCTGGCCCTTGTCCGCCAGCCGTAAGAGGGCGACGACGATGAATGCGACGATGGCCACCGTGCTGACTGCGGTGACGACGCGGGTCGTCCGGCGGCCCCGAGGCCCCAGGGCATCGCCCAGGAACACGTCGCTCACCGCTTTATCGCCACCCTGTGCTCGAGCCAGTTGGTCGCGAAGCCCGAGGGGATGGTCAGCAGGAGGTACGCGGCGGCGGCGCCGAGGAAGGCGGGGATGACCTGGGCGGTCTCGGTTCCGATCTCATTGGCCGCGCTGGTGAGCTCCGGGACGTTGATGGCGACGGCCACGCCCGAGTTCTTGAGCAGGGCGATGAAGATGCCGCCCAAGGGGCCGACGACGGTGCGCAGGGCCTGCGGCATCACGACCAGCCGGAGCACCTGCGGGAACGTCAGGCCCAGGGCTCGCGCCGCCTCGACCTGGCCCTTGGAGACCGAGTTGATGCCCGAGCGCACCGTCTCGCCCACGAATGTGCCCGTGTAGGCGGAGAGCGCGACGATCGCCGAGGTGAAGTACGACCACGTGAAGCCGATACTCGGGAAGGCGAACACCACGATGAACATGAGGACGAGAAGCGGCGTGTTGCGGACCAGCTCGATGTAGCTGGCGCTGGCCCACCGCAGGGGCGGTACCGGGCTCACCCGCAGCCCGGCGGCGACGATCCCCACGGCGAAGGCGATGACGAACGACAGGACACTGAGCTCCACCGTCCGCCGCATGCCCTCGAGGAAGATGTCGAGGTTGTCGAACACCACGTTCACGGGGTCACCACCTCAGGTGGTGACCCCGTGCGCGGCATGGTGTTCGGCGCTAGGGGCGGGACGTCGATGTCGTGCTCGACGATGTCGTGGTCGCAGGAGCGGTCGTGGTGGTGCCACCGCCGGCCGTGGTGGTGGTGCCGGTGCCACCGCCGGCGGTGGTCGCCGAGGCGGGGCCCGCGGAGGCGTAGCGGTTGACCGGCGGCGGGGTGGGCGTCGGGATCCCGAGCTTGCCCAAGGTGGCCTCGAACGCCCTGGCCCACTGGCCGTTGGCGTAGATGGTCTCCAGGCGGTCGTTGATGAACCCGCGGAAGGCGTCGTCGCCCCGCTTCACGCCGATGCCGTAGGGCTCGTCGGTGAACTTGTTGCCCACGATCTTGAACTCGGTGGGGCTGGCGGCCACGAAACCGAGGAGGATCGAGTTGTCGGTGGTGACGGACTGCACCCGGTTGTCACGGAGGGCCTGCACGCAGTCGGAGTACTGGTCGAACAGGGTGAGGTCGGCTGTGGGGACTCTGTCCTGGATGTTCTTGGCCGGCGTGGAGTTGCGGACGCTGCATGTCTTCTTGCCTGCCAAGTCGTTCACACCCTTGATGCTGTTGTCGTTGGCCTTGACCATGATGTCCTGGCCGGCGATGTAGTACGGGCCGGCGAAGTCGATGCGCTGCTTGCGGGCGTCGTTGATGGTGTAGGTGGCGACCACCATGTCGACGGTGCCGTTCTCCAGGAACACCTCACGGTTCGGGGTGGTGGCCTCACGGAAGTCGATCTTGCTCTCGATGTCGTCGAGGCTGCCGCCGAAGATGCCCAGGGCGATCAGCTTGGCGATCTCGACGTCGAAGCCCTCGACCTTGTTGGTCGTGGGGTTCTTCTGGCCCAGGCCGGGCTGGTCGAACTTCACCCCGACGACGATCTTGCCCTTGTTCTGAATGGCGGCCATGGTGGTGCCGGCGGCGAAATTGGGGCGGGCGAGGGTGGTGTTCGAGGACTGGCCGCCACCGGTCACCGTCCCCTCGTCGCCGTCACCGCAGGCGGTGGCGACGAGGGCGACGGCGGCGAGCGACGCGGCCATCAATCGAATGTTTCTCATCAACTTTCTCCTTATTTTGTGTTGCTCGGTAACCAACTGAACGGGTCTCAGTGGGCCAGGATCTTCGACAGGAAGTCCTTGGCCCGGTCGGTTTCGGGGTGGCTGAAGAACTTGTCGGGGGGCGCGATCTCCATGATCCGGCCGCCGTCCATGAACGCCACCCGCTGGGCGGCCGAGCGGGCGAAGCCCATCTCGTGGGAGACGACGACCATGGTCGTGCCGTCCCGGGCCAGCTCGACCATCACGTCGAGCACTTCCTTGATCATCTCGGGGTCGAGGGCCGAGGTGGGCTCGTCGAAGAGCATGAGCTTCGGCTCCATGGCCAGGGCCCGGGCGATCGCCGCCCGCTGCTGCTGGCCGCCGGAGAGCTCGGCCGGGAAACGGTCGGCCTTGTCGGCGATCCCGACGCGGCTGAGAAGCTTCATGGCCCTCTCCCGGGCCTCGTCCTTGGACAGTTTGCGCACCTTGATCGGTCCCAGCGTGACGTTCTGGACGATCGTCTTGTGGGCGAAGAGGTTGAACGACTGGAAGACCATGCCGACGTCCGCCCGGAGCCGGGCCAGGGCCTTGCCTTCCTCGGGAAGGGCCACGCCGTCGATGGTGATCCGGCCCGAGGTGACGGGCTCCAGGCGGTTGATGCAGCGGCAGAGCGTCGACTTCCCGGAGCCCGAAGGACCGATGACCACGACCACCTCCCCTCGCCCGACGGTGAGGTCGACGTCGCGGAGCACGTGGAGCTCCCCGAAGTGCTTGTTGACCTTCTCGACCACGACGAGCGGGTCGGCGGCCATCACGCTCCGACGAGCTCGCGCTTGCGGGCCCCGGACAGGCCGATCAGCCCCAAGACGCCGATCACCCCCGACGTGGCCACGGCCGTCGCCACCCGCCGCGCCGCAGCTTCACGGCACGCGCCGTCGCGGGCCAGGGCATACAAGCTGAGGTCTCCCGGGCGCCGGCCGATGCTGCGCACCGGCGCGCCGCAGTCGACGCGGGTGACGACGTCGGCGAGGGCCGGCGAAAACGGGGCCAGCCGGAGCAGGGGTTCGTCCTCCAGTGCGGCCTCCACGGGCACGACCATCACCGCCAACCCGGCAAGCAGCCCCAGGACGGCCAGGGCCACGCTGAGCCGGCGGGTCGAGGGCCTGGGTGGCCGGGGGATCCTCATTCGTCGACCTCCCCATTGCCGGCACCGCTGCCGAGGCGGCCGATGACCTCCGACCGGTTGTGGATGGCCCGGGCGCGCTCCAGCTCCTGAGCCAAGTCGTCGGCGCCCAGGCCGAAGGCACCCGCGGGCATGACGATGGTCTCCTCCGCGCCCTTCACGACCACCGTGTCGCGCTCGACCCCGATGGCCTCGACCCACTCCCAGCGGATCAACGCCCGTTCGTCGCCGGCGCCGAACTCGGAGACGCCGTGGAGGTCGACGCGGAGCAGTCGCTTCGGCCCGAACAGCCGTCCACGCACCATGTGCTCGGCGACTCGGAGGGCCACATCGCCAACTGTACCGGCGGCGCTCTGCTAATCGTCGGACAGCGGCCGGAGGACCGCGCCGCGCCGGGAGGGATCGACGTCGTCACAGACGGTACTGTCGACGCGCTGGTGGCGATGACATGAAGCCCGACGACGGCAACGTCGCGTCGACCGCGGGAACACGACCGCGTCACCGCCGCCGGGACCCCCGGCGCTCCCCCGGGCTGTTCTTCCTGCACGTCGTGCTCATCATGCTGCTGCTGGCCGTGGCCACTACCGTCGTCGCAGTCCGTTCCGTCAGCGGAGAGGTCGAGGCCAGGTCCCCCGACGTGGCCCTCGCACGGGACATCCGCGAGCTCACCGCCGGCGAGGGGCGGGCGACGCTGGGGCCCCTGGCCGTACCCCCCTCACGACCGCTGTCGATGGACGCCCGGCTGGCGGCGGGCGGCTACGAGGTCCCGAAGGCGGCAAACGTCTACGCCGCCCGGCTGATCGAAGGGCCCGAGGGGCGGATCTACGAGCAGTTCGAAGCCGGTGGCGGCGCGCTGGCGGTCGACTTCTGGCCGGCATCGTCGATCAAGGTGCTCGCCGCGCTCGGGGCGCTCGACTTCTTCCGGTCCCTCGGTTTCACCGGTGCGGCGACCATCGCCTTCGACGACGGACTGCCGTCGCAGACGCTGCGGTCGATCTACGAACCGGCCATCCGCGACAGCTCCAACTACGACTACGACCTGCTGGTCCGCATCGCCGGCCTCGACCGGCTGAACGAGGAGTTCCTGACCGCCCGGAACGGGTTCCCGGTGACGTCGATCTCCCGATCCTACGGCGGCCTCCCCTTCGACGAGTCACCGGCGATGATGCTCGAGGAGGGCGACAAGCGGGTCTACGTGCCCCTGCGCAAAGCCGAACGCGAGCCGGAGTGCAGCAACGGCAACTGCTCCAACCTCTTCGAGATGGCCGAGTCGGTGCGCCGCATCGTGCTGCACGACCAGATCCCGGCGGACCAGCGCTTCGCCCTCGACCCCACCGACGTCAAGGCCCTCGCCGGCGCCCTCGGGAAGGCCGAGGGGTTCTTCCCGTCCGCCGTGACCCGGACCTTGGGATCGGGCGCCAAGATCTGGTCCAAGCCGGGCGACGCCGTCGAGCTGGACTGCCTGGACGTGGCCTTCATCGAGTCGCGGACGGGTCGGCGGTTCCTGGTGGCGGCCAGCGTCCCGCACGCGTCCGGAGGTTGCGAGGCGCTGGACCGGCTGGCGCGCGGCGTCCTGGAGCTGCTGACGGCCTGACGGAGATGCGGTTCAGCGCTTGGAGGCGCACTCCATGCACAGGCGGGCTGCGGGCTTGGCTTCCAACCGGGCCGGCGGAATGGGCTGCCCGCAACGCTCGCAGTCCCCGAAGGTGCCGTTGTCCAGCTTCACCAGGGCAGCCTCGACGTCGTTGAGCGCTTCACGCAGCTTGCCGGCCAGGGCCTCGACCTCACCCCGCTCGGCGGTGACCTGGCTGGAGTCGGCGAAGTTCTGGTCGAACGACAGCTCTCCGCCACTGAGCAGGCCCATCTCGCCGAGTCGCGCCCGGAGATCGGACCGCTCCTGTTCGAGGGAGGCCCGGAGGTCCGACAGGGTCGATTCACTCAACACGAGGCCAGCCTAGTCGTGCATCCCCCGCTTGGCCCGCGGATGGGCCGACTCGTAGATCTGGCGCAGCCGCGTGGCGGAGACCTTCGTGTACACCTGGGTCGTCGAGATCGACGCATGGCCGAGCAGCTCCTGGACGACGCGGATGTCGGCCCCGTGGTCGAGCATGTGGGTGGCGCAGGAGTGGCGCAGGACGTGGGGCGACAACCGGTCGCCGAGGCCGACGGCCTCGCCGTGCCCGCGCACGATGCCCCACGCCCCCTGGCGGGACAGCCGCCCGCCCCGGGTGTTCAGGAACACCGCCTCGACGTCGCCCCGCCGGGCCCAGCGTTCGGGCACCAAGCGGTCGCGTCCACGCGGGCCCAGCCATGCGTCGAGCGCCTCATACACCAGGCGGCCCACCGGCACGACCCGCTCCTTGGAGCCCTTGCCGAACGTCCGCAGCATTCCTGCGCCCACGTCGAGGTCGGCCAGGCTGAGACCGACCAGCTCGGAGACCCGTAGCCCGCACCCGTAGAGGACCTCGAGGATGGCGCGGTCGCGCCGGGCCACCGCGTCGTCGCCGGTGACCGCGCCCAGCAGGGCGAGGACCTCGGCCTCGGAGAGGGCCTTGGGCAGCCCGGATGGGACTTTGGGCCGATGGACCTCACCGGCGGGGTTGCTGGCCATGTGACCCTCGTCCTCCAGGAAGCGGTGCAGTGACCGGACCGAGACCAACGCCCGGGCCACTGACGCCGGCGCCCGGCCCGCGGCCCGGAGGAAGGCCAGGTAGTCCTCGACGACGCCCTCGGTCACAGTCGCCGGCGTGAGTCCCCGGCCGGTGAGGAACTCCGAGTAGCCGGCGAGGTCGCGCCGGTAGGCGGCCAGGGTGTTGGCCGAGCGGCCGCGTTCGACGCCGAGCCACGACAGCATCTCCTCCATCTCGAGAGGGAGCGGTCGGGTCACCCGGCCAGGGCGGTGAGCGGCTCCACGGCGGCCAGACCGAGGGCCTCGGCGACCGCCGGGTTGGTCACGTGCCCGCCAACCGTGTTCACGCCCGCCCGCAGCGCGGGGTCGCGCCCCGCAGCGGCGAGGGGGCCGTGGCCGGCGACGGCCGCGATGTAGGGCAGCGTGGCGTTGGTGAGGGCGTAGGTCGACGTGTGGGGCACGGCGGCGGGGACGTTCCCCACGCCGTAGTGCAGCACGCCGTGGAGCTCATAGACCGGGTCGGCGTGGGTGGTCTCGCGGATCGTCTCGACGCAGCCGCCCTGGTCGATGGCGATGTCCACGATGACCGCCCCCGGCTTCATGCCCCGCACCATCTCCTCGGTGACCACCACCGGCGCCCGGCCGCCGGCGACTAGAACCGCACCGATGACGAGGTCGGCGCCGGCTACCGCCCGCTCGACCGCGCCGCGATTCGACGCCAACGTCATGATCCGGCCCTTGTGGATCTGGTCCACGAAGCGGAGCCGGTCGATGCTGCGGTCGAGGAGCAGGACCTCGGCCTCCATGCCCTGGGCGATCCACGCCGAGTTCCAGCCGACGTTGCCGGCCCCGATGACGACGACCCGGGCGGGACGCACGCCGGGCGCCCCGCCGAGAAGGACGCCGCGCCCACCACCGTCACGCTCGAGGAAATGGGCACCGATCTGGGTGGCCATGCGGCCGGCGACTTCGCTCATGGGGGCCAGGAGCGGCAGGCCGCCGCCCTCGGCCTGGACGGTCTCGTACGCGAGGGCGGTGGTCTTGCGCTCCAGCAGGGCGTGGGCGACGTCGGGCTCCGCGGCGAGGTGGAGGTAGGTGAACAGCACCAGATCGGGGCGGAGATAGGCCAGCTCGGCGGCCTGCGGCTCCTTGACCTTGACCACCAGCTCCGCGGACCAGGCGTCGTCGGTCGTGACGATCGTGGCGCCGGCGTCGGTGTACTCGCGGTCGGGCAGGGAGGACCCGTCGCCGGCGCCGGCCTCGACGTGCACCAGATGACCGTGGGCGACGAGCTCGCGCACCCCGTCGGGCGTGAGGGCGACCCGGTGCTCACCCTCCTTCGTCTCCGCCGGGACCCCAACGATCATGGATGTGAACCTACCTGGGCCCGCTTCACCTCCCCGCGCATCGTGACCCATACGGCGATCAGGAACGCCAGTCCGACAAGGAGGCCGACCCGCCACAGCCACGCTCGCGCGCCCTCGTCGAACTCCCCGTAGGAGCGACCCCGCCGACGGCGATGAGGGCCAGACCGGCGATGGCCGTCTCCAACGGCCACCGCAGGGCGCTCCACCGGCGCTCGAAGGCGAACGCCAGGTAGGCGATGGCCGGGAACGCGGCGAAGGCGGCGAGCGATCGGGCGGTGAGGGGCGTGAGCCTCCAGGGCCAGTCGTCCTGGAACAGCGACGGCCGCAGGAAGAGGATGACGAAGGCCGCGGTGAGGACGGGGACGATGACGATCGACACGGCGCGTGTCGTGCGCAGGACTCGGTGGTCACGGACCAGCGGCTCGCCGCCGGGCGTCGACATGCCCCCATTGTCACCGAGGCCGGTGCCGCGTGCCTGGTTACCAGCGGTGGGCCACGTCGACGACCAGGCGGCTGCCGTTGCCGGGACCGTCCAGCTGGAAGACACGGAAGGGCAGCCGGGCCCGCACGCCGAGGCCGAACGACGACTGGCCCTCGAAGCTGCCTCCCCACACCAGGTCTTCGAAGGTGCGGAAGCCGCGGGAGTCGAAGTCGTGGGGACGGACGACGACGGCGGTGCCGCCCCACGGCACGGTCGAGTTGCCGCTGGCGTCGTAGGCCGGCGCCCGGACGATGATCTCGAGCAGGGCGCCGCCGGCGACGAGCAGAGGGGCACCGGAGCCCTGGGCCCGGTACGGAGGCTCGGCGTAGCGCACGTCGTAGCCCGCCGCGGGGCGCCCGGCGAGGTCGACGACGAGCCGGTCGAAGCAGTCGTGGCGCCCCGTGCGCACGCCGCTCAGCGTCGCCGCCGTCATCGGCGGCGACGCCTTGGCCAGGCTGCCCCATCTGATGCCGCAGGTGGGGGCGGACGTGGCGCCGGCCACTGCCGGCGCCACGCCGGCGCCGATGACCGCCGCAGTGACACCGGCGGCGAGAGCGAGACGGATTCGGAGTCGTGAGTTCATGACTCGAATCTCCCCCTCGCACATCACCGCCGCCTTGCAGTGGCGTAACAGTTCGGTCTCAGCCTTGGCGGAGGTGCTCCCGGGCCAGGCAGAGGGCGATGATCGACTTGGCGTCGACCAGCTCGCCGGCGGCGATGAGGCCCGGGACGGTGTCGAGCGGCACTCGCTCGATGGTCATGTGCTGCTCCTCGTGGCCCTGGTACGAGGTGGCGCACGGGGTCAGGTCGGTGGCCAGGAACAGGAAGGAGTGCTCGTCGCAGAAGCCGGGCGAGTTGTAGAACTCGGCCAGCTTCACCATGGAGCCGGCTTTCATGCCCACCTCCTCCTCCAGCTCCCGGTGGGCGGTCACCTCGACCGGCTCGTCGGCGACGTCGCGCTTGCCTGCGGGAACCTCCAGCAGCTCGCCGTCGATGGCCGCCCGGTACTGGCGCACGAGGATCACCTCGCCGCCGACGACGGGAACGACGACGACGGCGCCGGGGTGGTGGACGACGTCGCGCTCGAAGGTGTTCCCGTCGGGATCGACGAAGGTGGCCGTTCCCGCCGAGACGAGGGCGCCCTGCCACACGATGCGCTCGTCGAGCTTGCGGAACCCCAATCAGCGACCCACTAGACGGTCGACGCGTCGTCGAGCTGGAGCAGGTGAGGGGCCCGGCCTTCGGCTCGGGCCAGGGCGGCGGACACGAAGGCCTGGAACAGCGGGTGCGGGCGGTCGGGACGGCTCTTGAACTCCGGGTGGGCCTGGGTGCCGATCCAGAACGGGTGGCCTTCGAGCTCGACGAACTCCACCAGCCGGTCGTCGGGCGACGTGCCCACCGGCCGCAGACCGCACTCCTCGAGGCGCCGGCGGTAACGGGGGTTGAACTCGTAGCGGTGGCGGTGGCGCTCGTAGACGAGCGGCTCGCCGTAGGCCGCGGCGACCTGGGACCCGGGAACCAGGCGGGCCGGGTACAGGCCGAGCCGCTGTGTGCCCCCGAAGTCGACGACCTCGCGCTGTTCGTCCATCAGGTCGATCACTGGGTACGGCGAGTCGGCGTCGAACTCCGAGGAGTTGGCCCCCGTCATGCCGCAGACGTTGCGGGCGAAGTCGATCACCATCGTCTGGAGACCGAGGCACAGGCCCAGGCACGGGATGTCGTGCTCGCGGGCGTACCCGGCGGCGGCGATCTTGCCTTCGATCGCCCGAGGGCCGAAGCCACCGGGGATGACGACGCCGTCGAGGTCGCGGAGGTGGCTCTCGACCATGAGCCCCTCGACGTCGCCAGCGTCGATGTACTCCATGGAGACCTGGGCACCCGAGGCGAAGCCGCCGTGGCGCAGGGCCTCGACGACCGACAGGTAGGCGTCGGGGAGGGCGTACTTGCCGACCAGCCCGATGCGAACCGACGTGGTCGCGGCCTCCACCCGCCGGACCAGGGACTCCCAGCGGGTGAGGTCGGGGGCGTGTGCGGCGTCGTCGAGTTGCAGCAGCGTGCACAGGTAGCCGTCGAGGCCCTCTTCGTGGAGCACGAGGGGGATCTCGTAGAGGTTCCGGGCGTCGACCGCGCTGACCACCGCCTTCTCGGGGACGTCGCACAGCAGGGAGATCTTGCGCTTCACGCCCAGGGAGATGGGGCGGTCGCTGCGGCAGACGATGGCGTCGGGCTGGATGCCGCGGGCCCGGAGCTCGGTGACCGAGTGCTGGGTGGGCTTGGTCTTCTGCTCCCCGGAGGGCCCGAGGTAGGGAACCAGGGTGACGTGGACGTAGGCGACGTTGTTGCGGCCGACGTCGTTGCGGAACTGACGAATGGCGTCGAGGAACGGGAGGATCTCGATGTCACCGACCGTGCCGCCGACCTCGGTGATCACGACGTCGACGTCGTCGGTGGCCAGGCGGCGGATCCGCTCCTTGATCTCGTTGGTGATGTGAGGAATGACCTGGACGGTGTCGCCCAGGTAGTCGCCCCGGCGCTCCTTGGCCAGCACCGACGAGTAGATCGAGCCGGTCGTCACGCTCGAGTCCCGGTGCAGGTTCTCGTCGATGAACCGCTCGTAGTGCCCCAGGTCGAGGTCGGTCTCGCCGCCGTCCTCGGTGACGAACACCTCGCCGTGCTGGCTCGGGTTCATCGTCCCGGGGTCGACGTTGATGTAGGGGTCGAGCTTCTGGAGCGTCACACGCAGACCCCGGCTCTTAAGGAGCCGGCCCAGGGACGCGGCCGTAAGGCCCTTGCCGATCGAACTTGCCACCCCGCCCGTCACGAAGATGTGTTTCGCCACGGGAGTTCAGCCTATCCCGCGGCCGGGAGGTGGAGGTGGGATGTCCGCTGACCAGGAGGCGCAGCGGACATCCGCGCCCGGAGGTACGGCCTCAGGCCCACTCGCCGGAAACGAGCCGGCGAACACGCCCGTCACCGAGCAGCCGGGCACCGGTGGGATCGCCTCGAACTCGCGGCTGCGGGACAGCGCCAGCTGGAGCAGCCCGGCGGCCAGAGGGGCGAGCAGTCGGAGAACCAGTACGAGCCGCCCGCCATGGCCAGCCCGGCGCCCGAGGATGCTCCTGCGCCTGGCCGTCGAATGGCTGAGCATGCGTCAGCCACCGGCGGCGGCGCTGGCTCGCCGGACGATGCGGCCGACCGAGGTTGGCTCGGCGCTCCGAAGCCGCTCACGGTAGAGTGTCGTCGCGTCATTGCGGCGGAGGTGGTCTGGTGAGCGGCGTCATCAACCAGCGGGTGAGCTTGGCACAGGGCAAGGGGCCGGATGTCGAGCTCATCGTCAAGGGGACGCCGTTCTACGCCACCTACCACACGCCTGACGGCTTTCCCGCCGTCTACGACGACGACCTCGAGCTGTTCTGCTACGCCCGCCTGGTCGGCGGCCGGCTGCAGTCCACGGGGGTGCCCGTCAGCGAGCCGCCGCCCACGGACGCGGATCGGGGCGCCCGGGAAGCCGATGGTGTCCGCGCCGAGAAGATCTCGGAGCAGGAGTCACACCTGAACAGTAGTTCGCGAACCACAGAGGAGGCGGGGCAATGAGCGCGATATTCGGCGAGGTCTTGAAATTCGGGCAGCCGGACGGCGGGGAGATCCAATTGAGGGTCTTCGGTGACGAGCATTACGCCCGTTACGAGACACTCGACGGCTTCACCGCCGTTTATGACGCCGACTACGGTCGGTACTGTTACGCCCGTCTCGCCGCCGGCGCCTTCCGGTCGACAGGCGTGCCGGTCACCGAACCGCCCCCAGCCAATCTGGTCCGACATCTGCAGGAATCGCCGGATGTGGCCGCCAGCAGGTCTCAGGCGCGAAGGGCGAGGCGGTCGGCGCTTGCCGGCGGGCGACCGAGCGACCGCGTCGTCCGCACCTTCGGCCCGAACCAGGGCCTCCTCGCGGGGCGGGTGCTCTCGACGGGCGAGGTCAAGGGGCTGACGATCCTCGTGAACTTCCAGGACGTCACCAGCACGGTGACGCGCCCGGACGTGGAGGCGCTTCTCAACGGGGAGAACTACACCGCCAACGGCAACATCTGCTCGGCGCGGGAGTACTTCCGCCGGATCTCCAGCGGGAAGCTCGACTACACCAACGTGGTCGTCGGTCCATTTACGCTCAGCCGCAACCGCTCCTTCTACATCAACAACCTGTTGGTGGAGGAAGCGCTACAGCTGGCGGTCGACGCCGGTCTCGATCTTGCGCAGTTCGACTCCCGTGGTGAGGGGATCCTCGATGCTCTCAACGTCCTCTACGCCGGCCAAACGCAGTACAACGGCGATCTGTGGCCGCACAACTGGCACATCAACGTGCAGGTCGGGAGCATCAGCACCGACCTGTACCTTCTGTCCAGCCTGGGGCGCACCCCCGCCGACCTCAGCATCGGGACGTTCTGCCACGAGAACGGGCACCTGCTGTGCCGGTTCCCGGACATGTACGACTACGGGCAGCGCGACGGTGACAACCTTCCCAGCGCGGGCATCGGGCACTTCTGTCTCATGGGGTCGGGCAACCATCTGGACTTCGGCCGTAGCCCGTCGCCCGTCTGTGCCTATCTCCGCGACCTCGCCGGATGGTGCGACAACGAGATCGATCTGGCGACCGGCGGGACGCACCAGGCTCCCCACGGTGACTACAACACGGTGATGAAGTACCGGACCAGTCGGCCCAACGAGTACTTCGTCGTCGAGAACCGGACCAAGATGGGACTCGACCGGGCGTTGCCGGCCAGCGGCCTGGCTGTCTACCACTGCGACATCTTCGGCTCGAACGAGCTCCAGGAGGGCTCGCCGACCAGGCACTACCAGTGCGCGCTGCTCCAAGCCGACGGGCGCCGTGACCTCGAGTTGAACCAGAACCAGGGCGACGGCACCGACCTCTTCGACGAGACGCCCGGCGTCGCCGTCTCAGCGACGTCCACACCCCACTCGAGGGAGTGGGACGGTCGGGAATCGGGACTGGTGCTCTCGAACATCACCGCGCCTGCTGAGACCGTCTCCTTCTCCGTCGGCGAAGTGGTGCCGGCCCGCATCATCACGGGTGAGGCCAATCCCATGGTGGTCATTCCGGACAACAAGCAGGCGGGAGTGTCCAGCGCGATCTCAATAGAAGAGGGAGGGGTGGTCGAACGCATCAAGGTGACCTTGGACATCGAGCACCCGTACATCGGCGACTTGCGCGTGACGCTGATGTCGCCCAATGGCCGCAGCACGACCCTGCACGCCCGACTGGGAGGGTCGGCCGACGACCTCATGACGACCTATGACTCGGCGACGCCCGGCGTTCTCGCGGACATGGTGGGACAACCGGTCCAGGGAGTGTGGACGCTCCACGCCGTCGACCGAGCCAAACGCGACGTCGGCAAGCTCCGGCGATGGGCGCTCGAAGCAAAGACGTCAGCCGTGGGCGGCGGAGGGCCTTGAGCCGTCGGAGGGGTGCACGTTCCACTCTTCAGTCCGATCGCATTCGTGGACCAGAGGTAGCGTCCGGAGATGACGGCTGAGGAGTCCTCTGACTTGACCGGCGAGACCCGGGCCGAGGACCTTTTTCGCGCTGAGTCCCGACACTCCACTGTTTCGTCATCGCGGAAGATCCGATCCTTCGTCGGGAACTTGGTGACGAGCGCGTTTGCCGGGCCGGCCACCTGGCCGCCCGTGGACATCGTTCTCGTTGAGATCTCCACTGGTCTCGTTGTACGGCGATGGCACGAGGGCGGAGAGCAGGCCGCCGCCCTCCTCGCGCTCCTGAACGACGATCTCATCACTATGGCTCCGGAGGAGTTCATCGAGAAGTGGGACGTGCCGGCTACATGAGCCGGTGATGAGGATGTCGAGCCCCCTGCCCTCGTGCTTGGCTTGTCCGTGGAGCGCTGGGTGCTGGCCCCCCTGCGCAACCGACGCTTCTTCGCCTGGCCGAGCTGAACGATGCCATCACCCCCCAGCTGGCCTGGATCAACGGCCGGGCCCCTGCCATGCCCGTCCCGATCGGGCCATGCCCTAGGTTTCCGGGTGGTGGAGCGCGGCGGGCGGGCGGGCGAATGGCTGCGAGTGGAGATCCGGCCTTCCTCCCTGTCGGCCGGGAGGCGTGCTCGGTCCTATCTCCTCCACCTCCTGGACCAACTGTTCACCGGGCCGCACGGGATCACGCCTCGAGTGGACGTCGTCCTTGTCGACGTGCCCACCGGCCGCATCGTGAAGACCTGGCACGAAGGTGGCAAGGCGACCGTCGACGGCGTCGACGACGTGCCGATCCTGCTCTCCGTGCTGGAGGAGGAGCTGGCGGAGATGCCCTACGGGGAGTTCGTCGAGAAGTGGGACGTCCCCTCGGCTCCATGATCCCCCTGCCGCTTCTGCCGTGGCGCGGAGCCGCTCGAGGGTCTGCTGCATCCCTCGGTCGCGCGCCCACCGCCAGCCCGGTGCTCCCCTCCACCCATGTGCAGTGGATGACCTCCGGGCCGAGTTCGGGCGTGCGGGTGTTCCCCCGCCGGTCCGCCGCTCGGGCGGGAGAAATCGCGAACCCGCTTCACGCCCAAGCTCGGGTTGAATAGGACACAAGCAGGGAAGGACGGCGCGTCGTCGGCGTCGCGACGCCGGCCCAGCGCTCGCCAACCAGGACCGAAAAAGGAAGACATGCCTGTCGTGGACGCTTTGGGCCAGCCGCTGTTCCTCTTCTGTGTCCTGGCCGTGGTCAGCGCCGGCCTGTGGGCCGCGTTCGCATTGGGAAAGGGCAGCTCGCCGCGGTCCACTGAGCCTGAGTCGCAGCGATACTCGGCGCAGTCGCGCATGCCGCTGGCAGCCGAGGCCATGGTGGCCCCGCTGGCCGAAGCCCGGGCGCCTGAGGACGACGCATCGGTGCCACGGATCACCTTTGCCGAGGTGGCGGGCCTCGACGAGGCCGTCGAGGAGATGCGGGAGCTGAAGGAGTACCTGCTGGACCCCGAGCGGTTCAGCCGCCTCGGAGCGTCGCTGCCCCGGGGGGTGCTGCTCGTGGGGCCGCCGGGCACGGGCAAGACCCTGCTCACCAAGGCGCTGGCCGGAGAGGCCGGCGTTCCCTTCCAGGTCGTCTCCGCGGCGAGCCTGGTGGAGATCTACGTCGGCGTCGGCGCACAGCGGGTCCGGCAGGTCTTCGCCCAGGCCCGCAAGAGGGCACCGTCGATCATCCTGCTCGACGAGCTCGACGCCATCGGTCGCACCCGCGCCCGTCAGGCCGCCGGCGGCCAGGAGGAACGGGAGAGCACCCTCAACCAGCTCCTCCTGGAGATGGACGGCTTCGACGCTGCCGCAGGCGTGCTCGTAGTCGGCGCCACCAACCGTCCCGACGTGCTGGACCCGGCGCTGCTGCGACCCGGGCGCTTCGACCGCCGGCTCTTCGTGAACCCGCCCGACCTGCGTGGGCGGCGCGCCATCCTCGAGGTCCACGCCCGGAACAAGCCACTGGGCGGAGGAGCCAGCCTCGACGCCATCGCCCGCCGGACCACGGGCTTCACCGGCGCCGACCTGGCCAACGTCATGAACGAGGCCGCCCTGTTGAGCGGCCGGCGCCACAAGCCCTACCTCGGGCCCGAGGAGCTCGAGGAGGCGATCGACCGGACGATGACGGGTCCGCAACGCCTCAGCCAGGTCATCTCCGAGCGCGACAAGGCCATGATCGCCTACCACGAGGCCGGTCATGCCGTGGTCGGCTGGGCCGTCGCCCACGGCCACGAGGTCCACCGCATCTCCATCGTGGCCCGGGGCCAGTCGCACGGCTACACGCTCTCGGTTCCCATCGAGGACCGCCTCCTGCTCACCCGCAGCGAGCTGGCCGCCCAGCTGGCCGTGCTCCTCGGGGGTCGGGTGGCCGAGGAGGTGGTGTTCGCCGACCCGACGACGGGCGCCGAAGAGGATCTGGCCCGGGCGACGGCGCTCGCCCGCAAGATGGTGCGGGAGTACGGCATGAGCGACGTCGCCGGCCTCCGCAACTTCGGCTCGGCCGACGCCCGCGACGGCGAGGGCGGACCGGCGGTCCCGGCCAGGGTCGACGACGAGATCGACAGGATGATCGAGGAGGCCCACAGCAGAGCGCGAACGATCCTGTCGGAGCACCTCGAACATCTCGACCGCCTCGCCGACCGGCTGATGACGGCCGAGACGCTCGAGAAGCCGGAGATCGACCGGCTCCTGGCCGACGTGCCGAGGCACAAGGTGGCGGCGCCGGGCGCAGGCCCGACCCCGGGCAGTGCGGGTCCTCGGCCCCGTCCCCGGCGGCGACAGGTGCTGGCGGGCGCCGGCGAGGCCACCACCAAGCGGGCACCCGGTCCCCGGTAGGCCGGCGCGGGCCCGCCCCGCCACTCCCACTCAAGTCCGCCGGCCCGGATGCCGACAAGTGCACCAACTGGTGTCCGAGGAAGGAGCGCGCATGCAGGCACAGGTCGACGACCGGTTGGTGGTTCACGGAGCCAAGGGCAGGAGGACCGGGGTGATCCTCGAGTTGGTGGACGGCATCGGGTCCCACCGGTACCGGGTGCGCTGGACCGACGGCCACGAGACGACGATCGCTCCGGGCCCCGACGCAACGATCGAGCACGACTCCGAGGCGGAGCTACGGGCCGAGTGGGAGGCGGCCAAGGCCGCCCGTCACGCCCGCACCACGGCGTGGCGCCGGGGCATCACCGCCGGCGTGGGCCGCGAGGCTGCGATAGCCCAGCAGAGGATCGGCACCAGGCTGCGGTAGATCTCATTCGCCCAGGAGGTGGGCGGCCTTCTCGACGGCCCGGCGGGCCCGGGTGATGCGCCGCTCCTCGCCGGCGGCGTCCTCGTTGCCGTCCACGGCGGAGCGAAGGCGCTCGATGGCCAGGTCCGCCAGCTCCTCGGCAATCCCCTCGAGACGCTCGCGAACGTGGTCGAGGTCGGCTGCCACGCCGGTACCCTACGCCGGTGGACCTGCTGCTGGGCGACTGGGTCGAGGCCGAGCGAGACCGCATCGTCGCCACCCTGAGCGACTGGATCCGCATCCCGTCGATCTCCGCCCACCCCGACCGGGCCGACGACGTTCGGCGGTCGGCGGAGTTCACCCGGGTGATGCTGGAGGACGCCGGTCTGGAGCACGTGGAAGTGCTGGAGACGGGCGGGCTGCCGTCGGTCTACGCCGACCACCTGCACGCCGGCGCCGCAGCGCCGACCGTGCTCGTCTACGGCCACCACGACGTCCAGCCGGTCGACCCGCTGGAGGAGTGGACGTCGCCGCCGTTCGAGCCGGTGCTCGCCGATGGGGAGCTGCGGGGCCGCGGAGCCATCGACGACAAGGGCCAGACCCTTTTCCAGATCGAGGCGGTGCGGGGGCTGCTGGCCGCGGGCGGGCTCCCGGTGAATGTGAAGTTCCTCGTCGAAGGCGAGGAGGAGGTCGGCAGCCCGAACTTCGAGGCCCTGCTCGAGGCCCAGCGCCAGCGCCTGGCCTGCGACGTGGTCGTGGTGTCGGACACCGACATGTGGGCACCGGACGTCCCCTCTGTCTGCGTGGGCATGCGAGGGCTGATCGCCTACGGGGTCCAACTACGGACTGCGGCGGCCGACCTCCACTCCGGGCTGTTCGGCGGCGCCGTACCGAACCCCTCGCACCTCATCGCCCGCATCGTCGCCGCCCTTCACGACGACGACCTCCGGGTGACTGTGCCCGGCTTCTACGACGACGTGCGCCCGCTGACCCCGGCCGAGGAGGCGTCGATGGCGGCCATCCCCGTCGACGAGGACGCCTGGCGGGCCATGGCCGGCGTGCAGCGCCTGGAGGGTGAGGCCGGGCGCTCGTTGCTGGAGCGGATCTGGACCCGACCGACGTGCGACGTGGTGGGCATCGCCGTGGGCTACGCCGGCGCCGGCGTGAAGACGATCGTGCCCGCCCAGGGCAGGTTCACGGTGACGTTCCGGCTCGTCCCCGACCAGGACCCCGACCGCATCGGCGCCGCCTTCGAGGCATGGCTGCGCGACCGGGTGCCCGCCGGCGTCGAGGCGGAGGTCACCCGCATGGGCGGGGTGGCGCCGGCGCTGACACCGGTCGACCACCCGGCCATGGCCGGGCTGTGCCGGGTCGTGGAGCGAGTGTGGGGCAAGGCGCCCGTGTTCACCCGAATCGGAGGCAGCGGTCCCGAGGAGGCGCTGGGGCGGGTGCTGTCGGCGCCGGTCCTCTACCTCGGCGTGGCCTTGCCCGACGACCGTTTCCACGCGCCCAACGAGCGCATGGTCATGGACCAGTTCTGGAAGGGGTTGCTCGCCGCAGGCGAGCTGTTCAGGGAGCTGGGCAGGTCGTGAGCGAGACAGCGCGGGAGTGGATCTCCTTCGAGGATCCCACCGAGGAGCGGACGTGGGTGTTCGACGTCACCTTCCTGCTGAGCCGATGGAACTGCATCTTCGGGCGGGGGTGCCAGGGCGTGCTCACGGGGCCGGCGGCCGAGCTCGTCCAGGGGTGCTGCTCCTACGGCGCCCACTTCACCGACGCCGCCGACGAGGCGCGCGTGGAGGCCGCGGCGGCCACCCTCACGCCGGCCCAGTGGCAGTTCCGGCGGGAAGGCCGCCAGCGAGGCGTCATCAAGACCAACGGCGCCGGCGAGCGGGTGACCCGTATGGTCGCCGACGCCTGCGTGTTCCTGAACCGGCCGGGGTTCGCGGCTGGGCCGGGCTGCGCCCTGCACCGCGCCGCCCTGGATGGCGGCGAGCGGCCCATGGACCTCAAGCCCGACGTGTGCTGGCAACTGCCCCTCCGCCGGGAGGAGCGCGACGACGGTGGCGGGCACATCACCTCGACGATCGTCGAGTGGCACCGCTCGGACTGGGGCGGCGGCGGCGACGAGTTCCACTGGTGGTGCACCGAGGCGCCCGAGGCGTTCACCGGCGCCGGCGCCGTCTACCAGACCATGGCCGACGAGCTCATCGGGCTGGTGGGCGACGAGGTCTACGCCCGGCTCGTCGCCTACCTCGACGCCCGGGCCGGCGGCAGCGTGCCCCTCCCCCACCCCGCGGTTCGAGGCGACTGACTACGGCAACGGCGAGCCGTCGTCCTCCTCGCCGTCGCCGTCGTCCTCCGCCTCCTCGTAGAGGCACCAGGACGCGTGCTCGTCGCCCGGGACGGCGCTGCACTCCGGGCAGGGCTCGACCCTCGGCTCTGTGGTGCGCTTGAGGGCGCGTGCCTCCTCGAAGCGCCGGTGCCGTCCCTTTTTCACCTGGGTGCTCCCGAACTCGTCCTGCCGACCGTGCGAAGCCACTCTACAGGTGCCGCGCTGAAACGTGAATGACTGGTGTCGCGTGAGCGCGTGGGCGGGCCGCGGTGGCGTTGGGAGCGGAGCTCCCTCGGGGCGTAAGCCCCGAATCAGGTCCAGCGATCAGGCCGCGGGCTGGAGGGTAACTCGGTAACCGAGCGCTTCCATGAGGTGCCCGGCGGGCCAACCGAGTCAGCGACGCTGAAACAAGTCTTCGCGGTGAACACTTCGTGGTGCCGAGAAGGCCCCGCATCAGTCTGACTATCGGGCTTTGCTGCACCAAGGAAAGCCGAGCTTGGCCGAGCACGCACCATTCTCATCCGTCGTGGCGGGCGAAGCCCATGGGGGTCTGACTA
>Ga0247719_1000127_pt1 | contig 54010 bp, 42 predicted proteins | sample 41E_DmetaG_FD_189046 | JGI IMG/M metagenome (GOLD analysis project Ga0247719, IMG submission 189046) | Soil microbial communities from hillslope of Landscape Evolution Observatory, University of Arizona, Oracle, AZ, United States - 4-1-E_D | ecosystem: Engineered > Artificial ecosystem >...
CCGAGTCCCGATTGCCGAGCCCCGAGTTAGGGGACTACTCGATTTCGTCGCGCGTAAAGGCTTCTTCCGGCTCGACGAAGTACTCCATCTCGCGCTCCAGCTCCAGTTCCTCCGGAGTCGGCGGCGGCGGCGGCGGCGGTTCGTCCGCCGGGATGTGCACGTGGCGGTAGTACTCGAAGCCCGTGCCCGCCGGGATCAGGCGGCCCATCGTGACGTTCTCCTTCAGGCCGCGGAGGTGATCCACCTTGCCCGAGATCGACGCCTCGGTGAGCACGCGCGTCGTCTCCTGGAACGACGCCGCCGAGATGAACGAGTCGGTCGAGAGCGACGCCTTCGTGATCCCGAGCAGCAGCGGACGGCCCGAGGCCGGGCGGCCGCCGTTCATGATCACGCGCTCGTTCTCCTCCATGAACCGGAAGCGGTCCACCTGCTCCTCGATGAGGAATTCGGTGTCGCCCACGTCCTCGATCTTCACCCACCGCATCATCTGTCGGACGATGACCTCGATGTGCTTGTCGTTGATGGTGACGCCCTGCAGGCGGTAGACCTCCTGGATCTCGTTCACGAGGTAGGAGTGCAGCGCCTTCTCGCCGAGGACCGACAGGATGTCATGCGGGTTGCTCGGCCCGTCCATGAGCGGCTCGCCCGCGCGGACGCGGTCCCCTTCCTGGACGTTCACGTGCACGCCGCGCGGCAGCGAGTACTCTCTCGGCTCGCCCCCGTCCTCCGGCACGATGATGATCTTGCGCTGCCCCTTCACGATGCCGCCGTGCTTGACGATGCCGTCGATCTCCGAGATGACGGCGGTCTCGCGCGGCTTGCGCGCCTCGAAGAGCTCGACCACGCGCGGCAGACCGCCCGTGATGTCCTTCGTCTTGGTGGTTTCGCGCGGGATCTTCGCGAGCACCTGCCCCGCGTAGACCGCCTCGCCGTCCTCGACCATGAGGTGCGCGTGCGACGGCATGTGGTACTTCCGCACCACCTTGTTCCCCTTGTCGCGGATCTCGATCGTCGGCTGCTTCTTCTCGTCCGGCGAATCGACGACGATCTTGCGCGAGAGGCCGGTGACCTCGTCGACCTCTTCGTGGAACGTCACGTCCGAGATGAGGTCCTTGTACTTCACCGTGCCCGCATCCTCGGTGAGGATCGAGAACGTGTACGGATCCCACTCCACGAGGATCTGCCCCTGCTCGACGGGCTGGCCGTCGCGCACCTTGAGGCGCGCGCCGTAGACGATCGGGTAGCGCTCGCGGTCGCGCCCCTTGGCGTCCTGGATGACGAGCGACCCCGTGCGGTTCATCACGATCAGCTCGCCGGCCGCCTGGTCGAGGCCGCCTTTCGCCTCGACGACCTGCAGCCCCTGGTAGCGGACCGTGCCGGCGTGCTTGGCGTCGAGCGTCGACTGCTCCGACACCCGCGAGGCCGTGCCGCCGATGTGGAACGTGCGCATCGTGAGCTGCGTGCCCGGCTCGCCGATCGACTGCGCGGCGATGACGCCCACCGCGAGGCCGAGCTCCACGAGCCTGCCGGTCGCGAGATCCCGCCCGTAGCACTTCGCGCAGCAGCCGCGGCGGCTCGCGCAGGTCAGGACGGAGCGGATGCGGACCTTTTCGATGCCGCCTTCCTGGATGTCCTCCGCCTTCGCCTCGTCGATTTCCTGGTTGACGTCGACGATCACGTTGCCGCTGATCGGGTCCACGATCTTCTCGAGGCTGACGCGGCCGATGATGCGGTCGCGCAGCGGCTCGATGATTTCGCCGGACTCCACGATGGCGCGCGCCTCGATCCCGTCCATCGTCCCGCAGTCGAGCTCGTGGATGATGACGTCCTGCGCCACGTCCACCAGCCGGCGGGTGAGATAGCCCGAGTCCGCGGTCTTCAACGCCGTGTCGGCCAGACCCTTGCGGGCGCCGTGCGTGGAGATGAAGTACTCCATGACGGCGAGCCCTTCACGGAAGTTGGCCGTGATCGGCGTCTCGATGATCTCCCCCGACGGCTTCGCCATCAGGCCGCGCATGCCCGCGAGCTGGCGGATCTGCTGCTTCGAGCCTCGCGCGCCCGAGTCGGCCATGATGTAGACGGGGTTGAAGTTCCGGCCCGAGCGGTCGAGCTCCTCCATCTCCCCGAACATCTCGTCGGCGATCTTCTCGGTCACGTCCGACCAGATCGCGATGATCTTGTTGTAGCGCTCGCCGTTGGTGATCGCCCCCTCGAGGTACTGCCCTTCGACCTTGATGACCTCGGTGCGCGCGTTGTCGACGAGCGCCCCCTTCTCCTGCGGGATGATCAGGTCGTCGATGCCGATCGACAGGCCCGAACGCGTCGCATAGGTGAAGCCGAGGTGCTTGAGCGCGTCGAGCATCTCGACGGTCGTCTCGAGGCCGAAGTGCAGGTGGCAGTACTGCACCACCTGCTGGAGCCCCTTCTTCTTCAGGAGTCCGTTGACGAACGGCATCACCTTCGGCAGGGCGCTGTTGAAGATGACGCGGCCGACGGTGGTGTTGATGATCTTGTTCTGGACCTCCTGAACCTCGGCCTGCAGCACGGCCTGGTCGTCGCGGGCGACGGTCAGGTCGAGCAGCCTGCCGCTCCAGCGCAGGCGGATCGGCGTCAGCGTCTCGACTTCCCCCGCCTCGAGCGCCAGCAGCACGTCGTCGGCGCTGGCGAACGCGCGCCCTTCACCCTTAGCCGCCGCCTTCGACTTCGTCAGGTAGTAGCACCCGAGGACGATGTCCTGCGACGGCACGGCGATGGGCTGGCCCGACGCCGGCGAGAGGATGTTGTTCGAGGACATCATCAGCACCGACGCCTCGATCTGCGCTTCGGGCGCCAGCGGGATGTGGACGGCCATCTGGTCGCCGTCGAAGTCCGCGTTGAACGCCGTACAGACGAGCGGGTGGATGCGGATCGCCTTCCCCTCGACCAGCACCGGCTCGAAGGCCTGGATGCCGAGGCGGTGCAGCGTCGGCGCGCGGTTCAGCAGCACCGGATGCTCACGGATGACCTCCTCGAGCACGTCCCACACCTCGGGACGCTGCTGCTCGACCATCTCCTTCGCCTGCTTGATCGTCGAGACGAGGCCGCGCTCCTCGAGCTTGTTGTAGATGAACGGCTTGAACAGCTCGAGCGCCATCTTCTTGGGCAGCCCGCACTGGTGCAGCTTCAGCTCCGGCCCGACGACGATGACCGAGCGGCCGGAGTAGTCGACGCGCTTGCCGAGCAGGTTCTGGCGGAAGCGTCCCTGCTTCCCCTTCAGCGTGTCCGAGAGCGACTTCAGCGGACGGTTGTTCGCGCCGCGCAGCACGCGGCCGCGGCGGCCGTTGTCGAACAGCGCGTCGACCGCCTCCTGCAGCATGCGCTTTTCGTTGCGGATGATGACGTCCGGCGCCTTCAGCTCGATCAGCTTCTTCAACCGGTTGTTGCGGTTGATGACGCGGCGGTACAGGTCGTTGAGGTCCGACGTCGCGAAGCGGCCGCCGTCGAGCGGCACGAGCGGACGCAGCTCGGGCGGAATGACCGGGATGACGTCGAGGATCATCCACTCCGGCTTGTTCGTGGACCGGCGGAACGAATCGACCACCTTCAGGCGCTTGGCGAACTTCAGCTTCTTCTGCGCCGACGGCTCCGCGCGCATCTTCTCGCGCAGCTCGGTCGCGAGCTTCTCGACGTTGATCCGCTTGAGGAGCTCCTTGATCGCCTCCGCGCCCATCTGGGCGCGGAACTTCACCGGGCCGTACTCCTCGCGGGCCTTGCGATACTGCTCCTCGGTCAGCAGCTGGTGCTGCTTCAGGTCGGTGTCGCCCGGCTCGATGACCACGTACGCCTCGAAGTAGAGGACGCGCTCGAGGTCGCGCAGCGAGATGTCGAGCAGGTGGCCGATGCGGCTCGGCAGCCCCTTGAAGAACCACACGTGGCTCACCGGGGTGGCCAGCGTGATGTGGCCGAGGCGCTCGCGGCGGACCTTCGCCTGCGTCACCTCGACGCCGCACTTGTCGCAGATCACGCCGCGGTGCTTCATGCGCTTGTACTTGCCGCAGAGGCACTCCCAGTCGGTGACCGGGCCGAAGATCTTCGCGCAGAACAGGCCGTCACGCTCCGGCTTGAAGGTGCGGTAGTTGATGGTCTCGGGCTTGGTGACCTCCCCGTGGGACCAGGAGAGGATCTTCTCCGGCGACGCGAGCGAGATGCGGATCGCGTCGAAGTCGGAGGTGAGAGAGCCGCGGGTGTCGAAAGATGGTCTCATTTGCTTCCTGTCCGAATAGGCAAAACGTTGTCAGCGATTTCGTGTAGGGGCCGCTCGCGAGCGGCCCCTGCACCGTCATTCCGCCAAAACGGGTTCGCCTTCGCCTGGTGCCGGCGCCTCTTCGAGCATCGGCCGCCGCTTCGTCTTCATCAGCTCGACGTCCAGGCATAGCGCCTGGAGCTCGCGAATGAGGACGTTGAACGATTCCGGCAGGCCGGGCTGGAAGGATGCGTCTCCCTTGACGATCGCCTCGTAGATCTTCGCGCGGCCCGTCACGTCGTCCGACTTCGCGGTGAGGAGCTCCTGGAGGATGTGCGCCGCGCCATAGGCCTCGAGCGCCCACACTTCCATTTCTCCGAACCGCTGGCCGCCGAACTGCGCCTTGCCGCCCAGCGGCTGCTGGGTGATGAGCGAGTACGGTCCGATCGAGCGCGCGTGGATCTTGTCGTCGACCAGGTGCGACAGCTTCAGCATGTAGATGTAGCCGACCGTGACGTCCTGCTCGAACGGCTGCCCGGTCATCCCGTCGAAGAGCTCGGTCTTGCCGCTCTTCGGCAGGCCGGCCTCCTCGAGCCAGTGCTTGATCTCGTCCTCGCGCGCGCCGTCGAAGACGGGCGTCGCGAAGTAGAGGCCGAGCGCGTGCGCGGCCCACCCGAGGTGCGTCTCGAGGATCTGGCCGACGTTCATACGTGAGGGAACGCCGAGCGGGTTCAGCACGATCTCGACCGGCGTACCGTCCGGCAGATACGGCATGTCCTCTTCCGGCAGGATGCGCGCGATGACGCCCTTGTTGCCGTGGCGGCCGGCCATCTTGTCGCCGACCGACAGCTTGCGCTTCATCGCGACGTACACCTTGACCAGCTTGATGACGCCCGGAGGCAGCTCGTCGCCGCGACGGACCTTCTCCTTCTTCTCCTCGAACTGGTTCTTGATGACCTCGACCTGGCGCTCGGTGCGCTCCTCGAGCTCGCGGAGGTCCTCCTCGAGCCGCGGATCGTCGGTGTTGATCTTCAGCCGGACGACCGCCTCGTAGGGCAGCTCCTGGAGCACGTCGGTCGTGAGCTGCGTCCCCTTCTTGAGCAGCCGCTCGCGGCCGTGCTCGTCGTACAGGTCGGCCCGCGACTCCTGCCCCTGCAGCATCGCGACCACGCGCTTCTTCACCTCGTCGTGAAGAATGCGGATCTCGTCCTGCAGGTTCTTCTCCATCATGTCGAGCTCTTCCTGCTCGATCGCCTTCGCGCGGTCGTCCTTCTCGATGCCCTTGCGCGAGAAGATCTTGACGCCGACGATGATCCCCTCGATGCCCGGGGGGCAGACCAGCGACGCGTCGCGGACGTCCCCCGCCTTCTCGCCGAAGATCGCGCGAAGCAGCTTCTCCTCGGGCGTGAGCTGCGTCTCCCCCTTCGGCGTGACCTTGCCGACGAGGATGTCGCCGGGCTTCACGGACGCGCCGATGCGGATGATGCCGCTCTCGTCGAGGTCCTTCAGGTACCCCTCGCCGACGTTGGGGATGTCGCGGGTGATTTCCTCGGGCCCGAGCTTCGTGTCGCGCGCCTCGATCTCGAACTCCTCGATGTGGATCGACGTGTAGTAGTCGTCCTTCACCATCCGTTCGGAGACCAGGATCGCGTCCTCGAAGTTGTACCCGCGCCACGGCATGAACGCGACGAGCACGTTGCGTCCGAGCGCGAGCTCGCCGAGCTCCGTGCACGGGCCGTCGCCGAGCACCTGCCCCTTGTGGACCTTCTGGCCCACGCGGACGATCGGCTTCTGGTTGATGCACGTGTTCTGGTTCGACCGCTTGAACTTCGTCATCGGGTAGATGTCGGCGCCCATCTCGCGCGAGGCGGCCTCCGACTCCCCTTCCACGCGCACGACGATGCGCTGGCTGTCGACGTAGTCCACGGTGCCGGAGCGGCGCGCCACGATGACGGCCCCCGAGTCACGCGCGGTGATGTACTCCATGCCGGTCCCGACGTACGGCGCCCGGGCGCGCAGCAGCGGCACGGCCTGGCGCTGCATGTTCGAGCCCATCAGCGCACGGTTCGCGTCGTCGTTCTCGAGGAACGGCACGAGCGAGGCGGCGACCGACACGAGCTGCTTCGGCGACACGTCGATGAACTCGACCTTGTCGCGCGGCGCGAGGATGAAGTTGCCCGCCTGGCGCGCATTCACGCGCTCGTTGACGAAGCGCCCCTCCTCGTCCACCTTCGCGTTCGCCTGCGCGATGATGTACTGGTCCTCCTCCCACGCCGACAGGTAGTAGGAGTACGGCTCCCACTCCAGCCCGCGGCGGCGGCGGCCGGTGCCCGTCTTCTCGGTGTCCTTGTCGGCGCCGACCTGCGACGCCTCGACGATGTCGCCGACCTTGTACTTCGACGTGCCGGCGTTCGTGATCTGGACGTAATCGACCACCCGGCCGTCCTTGACCTTGCGGTACGGCGACTCGATGAACCCGAACTCGTTGATCCGCGCGTAGCACGAGAGCGACGAGATCAGCCCGATGTTCGGGCCTTCCGGCGTTTCGATCGGGCAGATGCGCCCGTAGTGCGTCGGGTGGACGTCGCGCACCTCGAAGCCCGCGCGCTCGCGCGAGAGGCCGCCGGGGCCGAGGGCCGACAGGCGGCGCTTGTGCGTGACCTCCGACAGCGGGTTCGTCTGGTCCATGAACTGCGACAGCTGCGACGACCCGAAGAACTCGCGAATCGCGGCCATGACCGGCTTCGCGTTGATCAGGTCGTGCGGCATGGCGGTCGCCATTTCCTGGTAGACCGACATCTTCTCCTTGATCGCGCGCTCCATCCGGACCAGCCCGATGCGGAACTGGTTCTCGAGGAGCTCGCCGACCGAGCGCACGCGGCGGTTGCCGAGGTGATCGATGTCGTCGACGTTCGCCGGGTTGCGGCGCAGCTTCAGCTGGTACTTGATGACCTCGTAGAAGTCCTGCGGGTGCAGGATCTTCTCGTCGAGCGGCGTGTTCAGCTTCAGCTTCGTGTTCAGCTTCAGCCGGCCGACGCGCGAGAAGTCGTACTTCTGCGGGTTGAAGAACATGTTCTCGAACAGCGAGCGCGAGCTCTCGAGGGTCGGCGGGTCGCCGGGCCGCAGCCTCCGGTAGATCTCGATCAGCGCCTCTTCGTGCGTGTGGATCGGGTCCTTCTTCAGCGTCTGGCTGAGCACCGGCCCGATCTCGTCCCGTTCGGGGAAGAAGATCTCGAGCGTCTCGACGTTCTTCTCCTGCGCGAGCGAGATCGCGCGCGGCGTGACCTCCTCGTTCGTCTCGAGGATCACTTCACCGGTCGACGGATCGACCACGTCGGCCGCCGCGAACGCCCCCTCGAGCTCCGCGTCGGAGATGTCGACGGCGTCGAGCCCGGCCTTCTTCATCGCCGCGAGGGCCGTGGAGGTGATCTTCTTGCCGGCGTGCGTGACGACGTCGCCGTTGACGACGACGTCCTTCGAGGCGCGCAGCCCCTGCAGGCTGTCGCTCACGGCCCACCGGATCGAGCCCCCCTTCAGCGAGAGCCGGTCGACCGAGTAGAACGTCCGGATGATCTCGTCGGCGCCGCGCAGGCCCAGCGCCCGCAGGAACACCGTCGCGAGGAACTTGCGCTTCCGGTCGATGCGCACGTAGAGCAGGTTCTTCGCGTCGTACTCGAACTCCACCCAGGAGCCGCGATACGGGATGATCTGCGCGATGTACAGCGTCTTGTCTTCGGAGTGGAAGAACGCGCCCGGCGACCGGTGGAGCTGCGAGACGATGACGCGCTCCGTGCCGTTGATGATGAACGTCCCGTTGTCGGTCATCAGCGGGATGTCGCCGTAGTAGACCTCCTGCTCCTTGATGTCGCGGATGGTCTTCACGCCCGTCTCGGGGTCCTTGTTCCAGACCACGAGGCGGATGGTGACCTTCAGCGGCACGGCGTAGGTCATGCCGCGCTCCTGGCACTCGTCGACGTCGTACTTCAGCTTCAGCGCGACCGTGTGGCCGCAGATGTCGCAGACGTCGCCGCGCGCCTCGTTCGGCTTGCCGCAGCGCGGGCACAGCACGTCGTGCTCGCCGTACGGATCGGCGACGAGCGTGTGGCCGCAGTTGGTGCAGGGCTTGCGCAGGTGATGCAGCCCGGCCAGCCGGCCGCACTTGCACTCCCAGTTCCCGATCGAATACTCGATGAACTCGAGCGACGAGTTCTCGCGGAAGTCGCTGATGGGGAAGACCGACTTGAAGACCGACTGCAGGCCGGCGTCCTCGCGCTCCGAGGGCAGCCGGTTCATCTGCAGGAACCGCTCGTACGACTTCTTCTGGATCTCGATCAGGTTCGGGATCGGGATCGTCGTCTTGATCTTGGAGAAGTCGATGCGCTCGCGGTAGACGTTCTTGGGAAGGCTGTACATGTCTGGTGTGTTTCTCCGCCTGAATCCCCGGCTCCGTACCCGGGATTCGGGATGCGGGGCTCGGGGCTCGGGCTTCTAAAAGACAGCCGAAGAAGCGAACGGACCCGGGACCCGGCACGGGTTTCGAACCCCGAGCCCCGAGTCCCGAGCCCCCGACAGCAACGCGGACCGCCGGCGCGCACCGGCGGCGACTCGCGTGGCTACTTGATCTCGATCTTGGCGCCGACTTCCTCGAACTTCTTCCTGATCGCCTCGGCCTCTTCCTTGGGAATACCTTCCTTGATCGGCTTCGGCGCGCCCTCGACGAGGTCCTTGGCTTCCTTCAGTCCGAGGCTGGTGACCTCGCGGACGACCTTGATGACGTTGATCTTGTTGGTGCCGACCTCCGTCAGGGTCGCGGTGAACTCGGTCTTCTCTTCCGCCGGCGCCGCGGCGCCGCCGCCCGCGCCCGCCATCATGCCGGGCATCGCCATCGGCATCGCCGCGGCCGCCGAGACGCCGAGCTCCGACTCGAGCGCCTTGACGAGCTGCGACAGCTCGAGCACCGAGATTCCCTTGATGTAGTCGATCACCTGCTGCTGATTCACTTCGGCCATTGTTCTCTCCTGAAAAACCCGATTGCTGTGTAGGGGCCGCTCGCGAACGGCCCTATGATTTCGGGACGCTGCCGCCACCGGGCGGTTCTCGTACCGCCCCTACTACGACTCCGCCTTCTTCTTTTCCGCCGCCGTCAGCACGTTCATCAGGTCGCGCGGCGCGGCCGCGAGCACGCTGACGATCTGGACCATCGGCGCCTGCAGCACGAACAGCAGCTTCGCGTAGAGCTCCGGCTTGCCCGGCATCGTCGCGAGGTCGCTGACTTCCGCCGCCTGGATCGCCCGTCCCTGCACCACCGCCGCCTTCATCTGGAGCGCCGGCGCGGTCTTGGCGAACGTGGTGAGGACCTTCGCGAGCGCGACCGGGTCATCCCCCGCGTAAGCGATGGCGGTCGTGCCGACGAAGTGCTCGCTCAGCGGCTCGAAGGGGGTCCCCTTCAGCGCGCGCTTCGCGAGCGTGTTCTTCACCACCTTGTACTGACCGCCCGCGGCGCGCACCTGGCGGCGCAGCTCGGTCACTTCCGGGACCTTCAGTCCGCGGTAATCGACCACGATGGCGCTCTCGGTCCGCTGGAACGCCCCCTCGAGGTCCTTCAGCTCTTCGACTTTCGTTGCTCGTGTGACAGCCATGGCTAGTGCTTCACCGTTTCCGTGATGTGCGCCGTGTCGATCTCGACGCCCGGGCCCATCGTCGAGGACATGGTGACGCTCCTGATGTACTTGCCCTTGGCCGCCGCCGGCTTCGCCTTCACCACGCTGTCGACCAGCGCGTGAGTGTTGTCGATGAGGCTCTGCGCCGGAAACGAGATCTTGCCCACAGGAGCGTGGACGATCCCGGTCTTGTCGACGCGGAACTCCACCTTGCCCGCCTTGATCTCGCGGACGGCCTGGGCGATGTTCGGCGTCACCGTGCCGGTCTTCGGGTTCGGCATCAGCCCGCGGGGGCCGAGCACCTTGCCGAGGCGTCCGACGGCGCGCATCATGTCGGGCGTCGCCACGACCGCGTCGAAGTCCATCCAGCCGCCCTGGATCCGGTCGACGATCTCCTCGCCGCCGACGTGGTCGGCGCCCGCCTCCGTCGCCTCCTTCTGCTTGTCGGGACCGGCGATCGCCAGCACCTTCTTGCTCTTGCCGAGGCCGTGCGGCAGGACGACGGTGCCGCGCACCATCTGGTCGGCGTGCTTCGGATCCACGCCCAGGCGCATCGCGACCTCGACGGTCTCGTCGAACTTCGCGAACTTCACCTTCTGAATGAGGGGAACGGCGTCCTCGATCGAATGAGGACGGTCAGGCACCTGCTGCCGTGCGGCAGCGAATTTCTTTCCGTGTTTCTTCATGCATTGCTCCCGTGGTGCAAACGGCCTCGAAAGGCCTCCCACTGTTCGCCCCCGCCCGGCATCCGGGCGAAGGGGGCTGCGGTGTAGGGGCCGCTCGCGAGCGGCCCCTACAGCGATCGCTTATCCGACGACATCGATGCCCATCGAGCGGGCGGTGCCGGCGACCGTCTTGTACGCGGCCTCCAGCGATTCGCAGTTCAGGTCGGGCATCTTCAGCTTCGCGATGTCCTCGACCTGCTTCTTCGTGACCGTGCCGACCTTGTTCTTGTTCGGCTCGTTCGACCCCTTGGCGAGGTTCGCCGCCTTCTTCAGCAGCACGGACGCCGGCGGCGTCTTGGTGATGAAGCTGTAGGAGCGGTCGGCGTAGATCGTCACGACGACGGGGATGATCAGCCCTTCGTCCTTCGACGTCTTCGCGTTGAAGTTCTTGCAGAAGTCCATGATGTTGACGCCGTGCGGACCGAGCGCGGTCCCCACCGGCGGCGCCGGGGTCGCCTTCCCCGCGGCGATCTGGAGCTTCACCATTGCCTGTACTTTTTTCGCCATGTTGTTCGCCGCAGGGGCCGCTCGCGAGCGGCCCTTGCCTCGTCCCCGACACGGGGCCGCTCGCGAGCGGCCCCTACAGTTTCTCTACCTGCAGAAAATCCAGTTCGACCGGCGTCGCGCGGCCGAAGATCGTCACCATCACCTTCAGCGTGTTCCGATCCATGTTGACCTCGTCGACGACGCCGTTGAAGCTGGTGAACGGCCCCTCGTTGATCCGCACCTGGTCACCCTTCTCGAAGGTGTACTTCGGCTTCGGCTTCTCGGCCGCCTCGGTGACCTGGTTGAGGATCTGGTCCACTTCCTCCCGCGACAGCGGCGTCGGCTTGGCGCCGGCGCCGACGAAGCCGGTCACCTTCGGGGTGTTCTTCACCACGTGCCACGCGTTGTCGGACATGTGCATCTCGACAAGGATGTAGCCGGGGAAGAACCGCTTCGAGCTGACCACCTTCTTGCCGCCGCGCATCTCGGCGACCTGCTCGGTCGGAATCAGGATCTCGCCGATCTCGTCCTGCAGCCCGTAGGCGTGCACGCGCTGCTCAAGCGACTCCTTCACCTTGTTCTCGAAGCCCGAGTAGGTGTGGACGATGTACCACTGCTTCGTGCGGTCGTCGGTCATGGTCGTCATGCGCCCGTGAACAGGCGGAAGATCCAGCTGACCAGTGCCGAGAAGGCCACGTCGACGCTGTACAGGTAGATGCCGAAGAAGATCGACGTCAGAATGACGACGAACGTCGTGGCATAGACTTCCTTGCGGCTCGGCCACGTCACCCGAGCCATCTCGTTGCGGACTTCCGAGAGGAAACGCCGGGAGCGGCCCCACCAGCCGGTGACGCTCTCGCGTGCCCGTCCGCCGATCGACTCGTCGTGCTCTGCCATTGCCGTTTTCGTCGCCATGAATTGCCTTGTCCCGAATCCAACTTTGGGGTGCGGCGCCGCGACGCTCGGTCCGTTCCGCTCTAACCTTGGCGCTCGGCGCCGCCGCTTCGCCGCGGTCCCCTCCGGCGCCTCGCTTCGGCTCGCTTCACTCGCTCGCGCTGCGACGCTCGCTCCGTTCCGCTCTAACCTTGGCGCTCGGCGCCGCCGCTTCGCCGCGGTCCCCTCCGGCGCCTCGCTTCAGCTCGCTTCACTCGCTCGCGCTGCGACGCTCGCTCCGTTCCGCTCTAACCTTGGCGCTCGGCGCCGCGGCTCTGCCGCGGTCCCCTCCGGCGCCTCGCTTCGGCTCGCTTCACTCGCTCGCGCTGCGACGCTCGCTCCGTTCCGCTCTAACCTTGGCGCTCGGCGCCGCGGCTCTGCCGCGGTCCCCTCCGGCGCCTCGCTTCGGCTCGCTTCACTCGCTCGCGCTGCGACGCTCGCTCCGTTCCGCTCGCCCAGCCCCGGCCCGTCGCCTTACCCCGAATCTGGCAGGACAGGAGGGAATCGAACCCCCAACCCCCGGTTTTGGAGACCGGTGCTCTGCCAATTGAGCTACTGTCCTTCTCAACCGAGGGGCTTCGCCCCTCGGACTCCCCTACACCGTCGCTCGCTCGGCCTGAGGGCCTCGCATCCGCTCCGGTGGCTCGCTCCGCTCGCTCGTACTCCAGGGGCTTCGCCCCTCGGACTCCCCTACACCGTCGCTCGCTCGGCCTGAGGGCCTCGCATCCGCTCCGGTGGCTCGCTCCGCTCGCTCGTACTCCAGGGGCTTCGCCCCTCGGACTCCCCTACACCGTCGCTCGCTCGGCCTGAGGGCCTCGCATCCGCTCCGGTGGCTCGCTCCGCTCCCGGCCTACTTCGTTTCCTTGTGGGCCGTGTGCTTGCGGCAGAAGCGGCAGTACTTGCTGAACTCGAGCCGCTCGCTCGTCTTCTTCTTGTTCTTGGTCGTGCTGTAGTTGCGGCGCTTACAGTCCTGGCACGCCAAGGTGATGATGTCTCGCATTGCTGTGTTCTGCTGGTGCGTGGAGGGGCGGCTCGCGAGCCGCCCCTACAGCGTCACTACTCGACGATTTCCGAGATCGTGCCGGCGCCGACGGTGCGGCCCCCCTCGCGGATCGCGAACCGGGCGCCCTTCTCGAGCGCGACCGGCGTGTGCAGTTCCGCCGTGATGCTGGTGTTGTCGCCCGGCATCACCATCTCGACACCCTCCGGCAGCTTCAGCGAGCCGGTGACGTCGGTCGTGCGGATGTAGAACTGCGGACGGTAGCCGTTGAAGAACGGCGTGTGGCGGCCACCCTCGTCCTTCGACAGGATGTAGACCTCGCCCTTGAACTTCGTGTGCGGCTTGATCGAGCCCGGCTTGCAGAGCACCTGGCCGCGTTCCACATCGTCCTTTTCCACGCCGCGGAGGAGCACGCCGATGTTGTCGCCCGCCACGCCCTCGTCGAGGAGCTTGCGGAACATCTCGACGCCGGTGACGACCTTCTTCTCGGTCGGACGGAAGCCGACGATCTCCACTTCCTCGCCGACCTTGACCTTCCCGCGCTCGACGCGGCCGGTGACGACGGTGCCGCGTCCCGAGATCGAGAACACGTCTTCGATCGGCATCAGGAACGGCTTGTCGATCTCGCGCTCCGGCAGCGGGATGTAGCTGTCGAGCGCCTCCATGAGCTTCAGCACCGTCTCGACACCCTCGGGCTCGCCGTTGAGCGCCTTGAGCGCCGACACCCGGACGACGGGCACGTCGTTGCCCGGGAAGCCGTAGGACGACAGCAGCTCACGCACCTCGAGCTCGACGAGGTCCACCAGCTCGGGATCGTCGACGGCGTCGACCTTGTTCAGCGCGACGACGAGGTACGGCACGTTGACCTGGCGGGCCAGCAGCACGTGCTCGCGCGTCTGCGGCATCGGGCCGTCGACGGCCGACACGACGAGGATGCCGCCGTCCATCTGCGCGGCGCCGGTGATCATGTTCTTAATGTAGTCGGCGTGGCCCGGGCAGTCGACGTGCGCGTAATGCCGGTTCGGCGTCGCGTACTCGACGTGGCTCGTGGCGATCGTCAGGATTTTCGTCGCGTCGCGGCGGCCCTGCGATTCCGACGCCTTGGCCACTTCGTCGTACGGGACGAACTTCGCCCAGCCCTTGTCAGCCGCGACCTTCGTGAGGGCGGCCGTCAGCGTCGTCTTGCCATGGTCGATGTGGCCGATGGTGCCAACGTTGACGTGCGGTTTGGATCGATCGAATTTCTCTTTTGCCATGTCGTTTTGTCCTGCCCCTCGTAGGGCGGGGTCGCTGCCCCGCCGCGCGAATCGGCGGACCCCACGTCCGCCCTACATACTCAGTTGGGGCTGCGCCCCAAACCCCACGCGCTCGCTCGCGGGGCCCCACCCCCACTCCGCTCGCGCGGGCTCACTCGCTTCGCTCGTTCGCTGCGCCGGGAGCGAGCCCCCGTTGCGAACAGTCCGCCTTCGCTCCTGCGGAGCTTCGGCGCAACAGTCTTCGCCGGCTCGCCCAGCCGAAGCTCACGCTTCGTCGGCAGCTCGCCTGAGCGAAGGCTGGAGCCGATGACCAGGATTGAACTGGTGACCTCGTCCTTACCAAGGACGCGCTCTGCCAACTGAGCTACATCGGCATATTCAGCCGAGGGGCTTCGCCCCTCGGAACTCCCCTACACGCGCTCTCGTTCGCCGCTGCGGCGCGAGCGAAGCGAGTACCCCAGCGAAGGGGCGAGCGAAGCGAAGCCCCCCGGCGGAGCGGATGCGAGGCCCCCAGGCCGAGCGAGCGACGCCGTAGGGGGAGTCCGAGGGGGGCGAGCCCCCCTCGGATGAACCTGCAGGGGGGCGAGCCCCCCTTGGATGAACCTGCAGGGGGGCGAGCCGCCCTCGGATAAAAATGGAGCGGGAGACGGGGATCGAACCCGCGACCAACAGCTTGGAAGGCTGTGACTCTACCACTGAGTTACTCCCGCCTTCGTCCCTCGGCTCGCCTGCTCCGAACGCTCGCTCGATACGTGGCGCTCCGGCGGACAAGCCCGCTTCCCTTTCACCCGACGCGTCCCGCTCTTCCCAATCACCCGGCTGCATCACCATCGGTGACGCGGCCTCAGGCCTGCCACGAGCGAGACCCTTCGACTCGCTTCGCCGCTCAGGGCACTCGCCTCGGCCATGAATCGCTTCGCTCACTCGCGGCCGAGTCAAGGCCTGCCACGAGCGAGGCCCTTCGACTCGTCCGCGGCAGAGTTCGGGGCCCGCCACGAGCGAGGCCGCCCTTCGGCTCGCTTCGCTCGCTCAGGGCACTCGCCTCGGCCATGAATCGCTTCGCTCACTCGCGGCCGAGTCGAGTGGTGGCGAGGGGAGGATTCGAACCTCCGAAGCCGCTGGGGCGACAGATTTACAGTCTGCTGCGTTTGACCGCTTCGCTACCTCGCCGAAAACCGCTGCTCCGCGGCGGCCGCCCCGCCTCCCGGCGGGCACCGGCACGCCCGGTCCACCCGTTCGCCCGCCGCCGCCCGCGTCAGCGGCTGCGGCGCGCACAAGGCGGAACCTGGAGCGTTCCTTCGTCTCTGTCTGTCAGGATTTGCGCCGTTCGCGAACGTCCTTGTGCGGAAACCGGCTCGAAAACCCCTGTCGTGCTCGATTGTGTTGGAGCTGGCGAAGGGATTCGAACCCCCGACCGGCTGATTACAAATCAGCTGCTCTACCGGACTGAGCTACGCCAGCCCAGACAAAAGAGCATTTGTAGCACATGCCGTGCCACGCTTGCAAGTGGAGGGCTGCGGATCCGCACGCCGACGACCCCAACGAGCTGAGCCGAGACAGCTTGTCGCCGTTCTCTGAACCGCCCGGACCTGCCATTCTACCGCGCTTTTCGCCGCTGCCGGACCGCCTCGAACAACGCCACGCCCGTCGCCACCGAGACATTCAGGCTGTCGACCGCCCCCGCCATCGGGATGCGCACCAGGCGATCGCAGCGGTCGCGTGTCAACCGGCGCAGCCCTTCCCCTTCGCTCCCGACGACGAGCGCGGTCGGAAGCGTGAAGTCCACCTCGCCGTAGCTCTCGGTCGCCTCGCCGGCCAGACCGACCGTCCACACCCCCGCGTCCTTCAGTTCGTCGATCGCGCGGGCGATGTTCACCACGGTCGCGAAGCGGACGACGGCGAGCGCGCCCGCCGACGCCTTGGCCGCCGCGCCGTCGAGCGCCGCCGCGTGCCGTTGCTGACGGACGATGCCGTGCGCGCCGGCGGCATCGACGGTGCGGGCGATTGCGCCGAGGTTGTGCGGATCCTCGACGCCGTCGAGGACGACCAGCAGCGGCACCGACGGCGCTGCCCCCTCGATCAGTTCGCGGATCGAATAATCGCGCAGCTCGTGAAGCTCCGCGGCAAGCCCCTGGTGCACGCCGCCGCGCGCCACCCGCTCGAGCGCCGCGGCATCGACACGGTCCACCGGTATCCCGACTTCGCGCGCGAGCGTCAGCGCCTCGTCGATGCGCCGATCGCCGCGCGGGCCAACCTTCAGCCGCCGCACACGGCCGGCGCGCAGCGCCTCGAGGACCGGATTGATGCCGTAAATAATCACCCTTCGACTCGCTCCGCTCGCTCAGGGCAGGCCGTCTGCTCGCCTCAGGACGTTCGCGCGGCACGCTCGGCGAACGCCCGCGCGCGCTCCCCGCAGCTCATGATCCGCGCGACCTTCGCCTGCGGCGGAAGCTGGGCGCCGCGGTCGATCGCCGGCACCGCGAGATCGAGCTCGGGCCCGCCGCTCTCGCCGGTCAGCGCGGCGCGAATCGGGTGGAACAGTGACTTCCCCTTCTGGCCCGTGCGCTCCTTGACCCGGTTCGCCATCGCGCGGAAGGCGTCGCGGTCGAGCAGCGGCCCGGTGATCTCCTCGGCCATCACGGCGATGACGTCGCGAGCGCCCGGCTCCGAGAGCATGGAGGCGATCTCGGGACGCGCGACCGCCTCGGCGGCGTCGTACGCGAACACGAACCGCACGCGGTCGGGGATCTCTTCGAGCCGGTCGACCGAGCCCACCGCCATCGGCAGCAGCGACGCGAGGTACTCCATCGCATCGGTGGTCCGCTGCTGGATGAAACCCGCTCGGACGAAGTAGCGGGCGCTCTCGGCCGTCAGCCGTGCCGGAGAGGCCGCCTTCATGTAGTGCCGGTTCATCCACGCGAGCTTCTCCTGGTCGAACACGCCGGCGCTGTGACCGACGTCCTCGATGTTGAAGCGGCGCGCCAGCTCGCCGATCGGCAGCAGTTCGACGTTCTCACCGGGGCCGCCCGGCGACCATCCGAGGAGCGCAAGGTAGTTGACGAGCGCCTCCGGCAGGTACCCGCGCTCGCGGAACTCGGCGACCGACGTGGCGCCGTGCCGCTTCGAGAGCGGCGTGTGATCGGGGCCCATCACGAGCGAGAGATGCGCGAACGCGGGCGGCGTGAAGCCGAGCGCCTGGTACATCAGGAGCTGGCGCGGCGTGTTCGAGATGTGATCCTCTCCCCGGATCACATGCGTGATCTCCATCAGCGCATCGTCGACGACGACGGCGAAATTGTAGGCGGGCCGGCCGTCCGAGCGGACGATGACGGGGTCACCGATCACCTCGCTGCTGAAGGTGACGTCGCCGCGGACGAGATCCTGAAACGTGACGTCCACCCCTTCCGGCACGCGGAAGCGGATCGCGGGGCGCTCGCCGGCGTCCATCCGGCGGCGCGCCTCGTCAGGTGCCAGTGAGCTGCACGTGCCGACGTACTTCGGCGGACGGCCCGCGGCGAGCAGCGCGCGGCGGTCCGCATCGAGCTGCTGCGGCGAGCAGAAGCAGTAGTAGGCATGGTTCGCCGCGATCAGCTCGTTCGCATACGACGCGTACAAATGCAGGCGCTCCGACTGGCGATAGGGGCCGTGCGGCCCCTCGACATCCGGCCCCTCGTCCCAGTCGAGCCCCAGCCAGCGAAGGTCCTCGAGGATGCTGGCCTCCGACTCGCGCGTCGAGCGCTCGGCGTCGGTGTCCTCGATCCGCAGGATGAACGTGCCATCCTTGCCGTGTGCCAGCAGCCAGTTGAACAGCGCTGTACGCGCGTTGCCGACGTGGAGGTGTCCCGTGGGTGATGGTGCGAAACGGACGCGCATGCAGAGCTCAGCCTTCCGACGTCAGCGTCAACAGCGCCACCGCGTGCGCGGCGATCGCCTCGCCGCGGCCCACGGCGTCGACCCCTTCGTTCGTTTTCCCCTTCACGCTGACCCTCTCGACGGGGACGCGAAGTGCCGCCGCGAGCCCGTCGCGGATCCGCTGGAGGTGCGGCGCGATCTTCGGACGTTCGAGCACGATCGCGACGTCCACGTTCGTGACCTGGAAGCCGGCGGCGCGGACGGTGTCGATGGCCGCCTCGAGCAGGCGCACGCTCGAGGCCCCCTTCCACTGCGGGTCGGTGTCCGGGAAGTGCCGCCCGATGTCCCCGAGGCAGGCGGCGCCGAGCACCGCGTCGGTCACGGCATGGCACGCGACGTCGGCGTCGGAATGGCCGAGCGCGCCGCGGTCCGCGGCGATCTCGACGCCGCCGATGATCAGCGGGCGCCCCTCCACGAGCCGATGCAGATCGTAGCCGGTGCCGACGCGTGTCGCAGCAACGGGCGCCACGCGCAGGCGGCTCCGTTCGAGGTCCGCGGCGGTCGTGATCTTCACGTTGTCGGGATCCCCTTCGACGATCCGGACGCGGTGTCCGGCCGCCTCGGCGAGCGCCGCCTCGTCGGTGGCCTCGACCCCCTGCCGCCCGAGCGTCACGGCCGCGGCGAGCACGTCGCGGCGAAACCCCTGCGGCGTCTGCGCGAGGAAGATCATGTCGCGCGGGATCGTGCCGGTCACGAACGTGCGATCGTCCTCCCCCACAGCCTGCTTCACCGTGTCGCTGACGGCAAGCGCGGCAATCGCCGCCCCGCTCTCGGCCGCGGCGTCGATGACCCTCGAGATCACCGCTTCCGACACGAACGGCCGCGCGGCGTCGTGGATGAGGACGAGATCGCTGCCGGGGGGCACGGCGTCGAACGCGTTGGCGACGGAATCCTGTCGGCGCGCGCCGCCGGCAACGAGCGTGACCCGGTCACCACCGCCGAACGCCCGCGAGGCGGCGAGGTGCGAGCCCGGCGGCAGGACCACCACGAGGTCCGTCACGCGCGGGTGCCGCGCGAAGGCATCGACGCTGCGCTCGAGGATCGTGCGGCCGGCGAGCTCGAGGAACTGCTTCGGCACGCCGGCTCCGAGCCGCGTGCCCGTGCCTCCCGCCGCGATGATCGCCGTGACCTGCATGAACCGATGATTATCTCACCTCGCGTCGGCCCGCACGATGTCGCGCACCCGGGCGGCGAAGGCGATGACCTCCTCGCGTGCGACGCCGGTGGTGGGCACCGGGGGATGCACGGTCACCTCGACGTCGCCCGGGCGCACCGTCAGCTCCCCCTTCTTCATCACGTGCCGGCTGCCGCCGATGCTCAGCGGGACGACGGGCAGCCCCGCGTCGATCGCCACCAGGAAAGAGCCCTTCTTGAACCGCCCGACCGTGCCGTCGACGCTGCGGGTCCCCTCCGGGAACACGATGAGCGAGCTCGACTCGCCGATCAGCCGGCGCATCCGCTCGACAATGCCCGCCCCCGGGTTCCGGCGGTCGACGAGCAGGTGCCCGGCCCGGTGCAGATGCCACCCCATGAACGGAATGCGCCCGAGCGACTCCTTCGCGACGATCCGCAGTTGCGCCGGGACGGCCGTGAACACGATGGGGATGTCGTAGATGCTCTGGTGGTTCGCCGCGAAGACGTAGCTGCGGCCCGCTTCGAGATGCTGGAGCCCCTTCACGCGGACACGGACGCCGGTGGTCTTCAGGATCAGCCACGCCCACGCGCGGGCGCAGCGATGCGCGAAGTCACCCGACCGGTCGACCAGCGTGGACATCAGCGACACCGTGCCGAGCACGACAGTGTAGAGGCTGATGAGCGGGATCAGGAAGAGAACGGTGCGCCACCAGTGAACGCTGCGCATCGGTCAATGCTTATTTGGCATTGACCTTGGCTGACGCGACCACGGGGCTCCCGTTCGGCACGGGCGGCGTGGCGGCTGCCGGCGCCGCCGTCTGTACCGTGGGCGGCGCCTCGATATAGCGGCCGAAGATCATCTTGCCGGCCGTCGTCTGGAGCACGCTGGTGACGACGATGTCGATGTTCTTGCTGATCATCCGCCGCGCGTTGTCGACCACCACCATCGTCCCGTCGTCCAGGTACGCGACGCCCTGGTTGTATTCCTTGCCTTCCTTGAGGATGAACACCTTCATGAACTCGCCCGGCAGCACCACCGGCTTGAGCGCGTTCGCGAGCTCGTTGATGTTCAGCACCTCGACGCCGCGGAGCTGCGCCACCTTGTTCAGATTGAAGTCGTTGGTGACGATCTTCCCCTGCAGCGTGCGTCCGAGCTCGATCAGCTTCAGGTCGACTTCGCGGATCTCGGGGAAGTCGATGTCCGAGATCATGACGTCCATGCCCGACATCTTCTGGATCTTCTGGAGGATGTCGAGGCCGCGCCGGCCGCGGTTGCGCTTCAGCGAATCGGCCGAATCGGCTACGAGCTGAAGCTCCTTCAGCACGAACTGGGGGATCACGAGGGTGCCGTCCAGAAAGCCGCTCTCGCAGATGTCCGCGATCCGCCCGTCGATGATGACGCTGGTGTCGAGGATCCGGTAGCGCTTCTGCGGGCCGGTGTCGCGGAAGAGCGAAACGAGCCGCGCCGGCTCGAGCCACTCCCCCTTGCGGGCGCCGATCACGATGCCGAGATACGGAAAGACCAGCAGGATGACGCTGTGCAGGAACTTGATGCGCGGGTCGGTGGTGTTGGCCCAGAAGAGCGCGGCCCCGATCGTCTTTGCGAGCGCGAGGCCGATGGCGCCGCCAATCAGCGCGCCAAGCAGCGCGGTCACCTCGGCCGACCGCATCCGCGTCTCGACACCGATGATCAGCAGGCCCAGCAGCGCGCCGGCCGCCAGATTCAGTTCCGTGGGCCCGGCAAAGGGACGCGTGACGTACGCCGCGAAGGTGACCGCCAGCACGAACAGCAGGCGGACCAGGTGGAACCAGGGCATCAACCGAATGGTAAATGGTTGATGCGAAATGGTAAAGCTACCAGTCGATCAGCGCATCCATCGCCTCGCCGACGGTGCGGACCTCGACGAGCTCGATGCCGCCGGGCAGATCGACGGGCGAACAGCTTCCCGGCGGGAGCACGCACCTCGAAAATCCCATCTGCGCCGCCTCGCGCACGCGCAGTGCCGCCTGCGTCGTCCCCCGCACCTCGCCCGCGAGCCCGACCTCGCCGAAGACCGCCGTGCCCTGCCGGACCGGACGGTTGCGCACGCTCGAAGCCACGGCGGCCAGGACCGCCAGATCCGCGGCGGGCTCGTCGACGGTCATGCCGCCGGCGATGTTCACGAAGACATCTTCGCCCGTCAGGTTCAGGCCGGCGCGTTTCTCGAGCACCGCGAGGAGCAGCGAGAGGCGGTTCTGGTCGATGCCGCTCGCCATCCGCCGGGCGTTGCCATACGAACTCGTGCTGACGAGTGCCTGCACTTCGACGAGCAGCGGACGCGAGCCCTCCACGCAGCACAGCACCGCGGAGCCGGGCGCGTTCGCGGGACGCTCGGCCAGGAACAACGCCGACGGATTCGGCACGGCGCGCAGCCCCGCGCCCGTCATCTCGAACACGCCGAGCTCGCTCACCGCGCCGAACCGGTTCTTCACCGCCCGGACGACGCGGTGCGCGTGATGCCGCTCCCCTTCGAAATACAGCACCGTGTCAACAATGTGCTCGAGCGCCTTCGGCCCCGCGAGGTTGCCGTCCTTCGTCACGTGGCCGACGAGAAACGTGGGGATGTTCTGCCCCTTGGCGGCGAACAGCAGCTGCGTGGCCGATTCGCGCACCTGTCCGATGCTGCCGGGGGCCGACTGGAACTTCAGCGAGAACACCGTCTGGATCGAGTCCACGATGATGAACGAGGGCTTCAGCCGCGCGATCTCTTCGAGGATCCGTTCGAGGCACGTCTCCGCGAGGATGTAGAGCGGCGCGGCGGCGATGCCGAGCCGCTCGCCGCGTGCCTTGATCTGGTGCTCCGATTCCTCGCCGGAGCTGTAGAGAACGGGTCCGAACGTCTTCGCGAAGTGGGCGGCGGCCTGCAGCAGCAGCGTCGACTTGCCGATGCCGGGTTCGCCGCCGAGAAGAACGAGCGAGCCGGGCACGACCCCTCCGCCCAGCACGCGGTCGAATTCGCCGACGCCGGTCGTCAGCCGATCGGCGGCGACGATGTCGATGTCGGCGTAAAGCTGCGGACCGGCCGTCGCCGCGAGCGTGTAGCGCTTCCCCGCGGCCGCCGCCGTGACCGCCTCGGGAACGGGCCGCTCCTCGACGAGTGAATTCCACGCGCCGCAGTCGGGACAGCGGCCGAGCCACTTCGGCGACTGGGCGCCGCATTCCTGACAGGCGAAGACGGTCTTCGGTGCTTTCATAGGGACTGCTGCCGATAGTCGACGTGCGTGCGGCGGGGACCTGTCAGCATCACGTCGCAATGCGGCCAGCCCGCTGCGTCAGCTCGAAAATCGCGCTGCAGGCGTTCCCTGCGGCGAGGCAGTGATTCGCCACTGCCGCCTGGATTGCCCCGAGGCCGACCCTGATCCTCGCATGTCGTTCGGCAATCCCCAGCCGAGCCGGCGACGTCAGGCATGCGCCGGAAGCGCGATTTTCCGGGCGTCAGGCCGAGGCGACGTGAGGCTGACAGGTCCCCGCCGCGGCGATTGCAGACTGACGCGACCCGGAGAGACGCAGAGATCACGCGTACACCCGCTGGATGCGGCTGCCCACGCGGCACAGGAGCTCGTAGGGGATCGTGCCGATCGCCGCCGCCATCTCCCGGACGCCGATCGACTCCTCCCCCTGCTCGCCGATGATCACCACCTCGTCGCCGGTCGTCGCCTCCATCCCCGTCACGTCGATCATCGCCATGTCCATGCAGACGGAGCCGACGATGGGTGCGCGGCGGCCGCGGACGAGCATGTAGCCGCGGCCCGCGAGCCGAAGGTCGAGGCCATCCGCATAACCCGCCGGGACGATGGCGATGGTGGCCGGCTGCTCGACCGGCGCCTTCAGGCCGTAGCCGGTCGCCTCCCCGGGACGCATCCCTTTCACCGCCACGATACGGCTGTGGAGTGACAGGGCAGGTCGCACCGGCAGCGTCGAGGCGAGCGGCGGGGGAACGACGCCGTAGAGCAGCAGCCCGGGGCGGACGCAGTCGTACCACGTCCGCTCGTCGCGGAGCAGGGCCGCGCTGTTCGCCGCGTGGCGTGTCTGCACGGGGATGCCCAGTGACGGGAGCGCCGTGACCGCGGCGTCGAACCGCTCGCGCTGCTCGTTGAAGGCGGCGTGCTCGGGGTTGTCGGCCGTCGCGAAGTGCGTGTAGACGGCGTCGATCTGCAGGTTCGGGCTCGCGGCGACCTCCGGCAGCGTCCGCGCCACGTTGTCGTGGCGGAAGCCGAGCCGGTTCATGCCGGTGTCGATCTTCAGGTGGCAGTGAAGGCGCGACTCGTGCTTCGCCGCGGCGGCCTGCAGCGCGCGGGCGGCCGAAGGCGTCGAGATCGTCGGCGTCAGCCGATGCGTGAACACGCCGTGGAGATCGCTGACGCTGAGCGCGCCGAAGACGAGGATGGGCGCCCGCACCCCGGCCTCGCGCAGCACGATCCCTTCCTCGATGTCGGCGCAGGCCAGCATCGACGCCCCCGCCTGTTCGAGCGCGAGGGCCACCTGCGGCGCGCCGTGCCCGTAGGCGTTCGCCTTCACCACCGCGATCACGCGCGCGCTGCGCGGGGCGACGAACTCCGCGATCGCGCGGTAATTCGCGCGGATGGCGGCCAGGTCGACGCGCGCGACAGTGGGTCGGATCACGCGCGCGATGGTAAATGGAAAATGGAAGATGGCAAAGAACGCAGATGGAGAATGGAAGATGGCAAAGAGCGCAGAATGTGCGTGCCGGGAGGGTTTGCGGCGCAGCAGATCATGCGTACGTCAGCCGCGGATCCGGCCAAAACCCTCGAAAAACCTCGCGGCATCGGTGCTGCACGACCGGTGCTCATGGACAAGTCCCGCGACCTGCGCGTCAGGGGATTCCGCTTCGCCGTGGACGTCGTCCGATTCTGTCGCGCGGAGATCTGCTCGGATCCCATCCTGAGACGACTCGGCTTCCAGCTCGTCGACGCTGCCGGCTCGGTCGGAGCAAATCTTGAGGAGTCGGGTGCCGGGCAGAGCAAAGCGGACTTCATCGCGAAGCAGTTTGTCGCCCTGAAGGAGGCGCGCGAGTCACGCTTCTGGTTGAGAGTCATCGCAGAAGTGGACGGCTCGATGGCGCCGAAAACGAAGCCGCACATTCAGGAGGCGTCGGAGATCATCGCCATGCTGACCGCCAGCATCCGCACAGCGAAGTCGAACCCGGGCCGCGGCGAACCCCCGAACCTGGACGACTAAGTCTTTTCCATCTTCCATCTTCCATTTCCCATTTCCCATTTCCCATCTTCCATTTCCCATCCGCCGCGGCGCTAACCCACCGCGGCGGAACCATGCGCCAGGTTCTCGAAGCGCGTGAATTCCTTGATGAACGCGAGCTTCACGGTGCCGATCGGGCCGTTGCGCTGCTTGCCGATGATGATCTCGGCGGTGCCGGCCTCCTCGGTGTTCGGGTTGCCGTCGGCGTCGCGGTACTGCTCCGCGCGGTAGATGAACATGACGACGTCGGCGTCCTGCTCGAGGGCGCCGGATTCGCGGAGGTCCGAGAGCTGGGGGCGGTGGTCGGAGCGCGTTTCCGATGCGCGCGAGAGCTGCGAGAGCGCGACGATCGGCACGTTGAGCTCCTTCGCGAGTCCTTTGAGCGACCGCGAGATCGACGCGATCTCGGCCTGGCGGCTCTCGAACCGTCCGCGTCCCTGCATCAACTGGATGTAGTCGATGACGATCAGGTTCAGGCCGTGCTCCGCCTTGAGGCGGCGCGCCTTCGCGCGCATCTCCAGCACGCCGAGCGACGCCGTGTCGTCGATGAAGACCTTCGCTTCGGCGAGCGTGCCGAGCGCGTGTGAGAGACGCCCGTAGTCTTTCTCGCTCAGAAACCCGGTGCGAAAGCGGTGGGCGTCGATGCGCGCCTCGGACGTGAGCATGCGCATGAAGAGCTGCTCTTTCGACATTTCGAGCGAGAAGATCCCGACCGTCATGCCCGTGGCGGTGCCGATGTGCTGCGCGATGTTCAGCACGAAGCTGGTCTTGCCCATCGACGGCCGTGCGGCGACGAGCACCAGGTCCGAGGGCTGCAGGCCCGAGGTCATCTCGTCGAGATCGACGAATCCCGTCGGAACGCCGGTGACCATCCCCTTGTGCTGCTGGAGCTTTTCGATCGCGCTGAACGAGGTGTGCACGAGGTCGCGCAGCGGCACGAAGCCGGCGCGGATGCGATCTTCGGCGATCGAGAAGATCTGCCGCTCGGCTTCGTCGAGGATGACGTCCGGTTCCTGTTCCGCCTCGTACGCCTCGACGAGGATCTTGTTCGCCGAGCGGATGAGGTTCCGGAGCGTCGCCTTCTCCTTGACGATCCGCGCGTAGTACTCGACGTTGGCCGTCCGCGGCACGCCGTCGACGAGCGACGCGATGTAGGCGGGACCGCCGATATCCTCGAGCTCGCCCGACTTGGTCAGCTCTTCCTTGACGGTGATCAGGTCGATGGCGCTCCCGCGCTCGCTGAGGGCGACCATCTTCTCGAAGATGCGCGCGTGCGCGTTCCGGAAGAAGTCTTTGGCGTCGATGAGCTCGGCGGCGTGATTGAACGCCTCGTTATGGATCAGGATGGCGCCGAGGACGCACTTTTCCGCCTCGAGATTGTGCGGGAGCGTACGCTCGGGAGCGACGGCGACGGTGTCTGGCATTGCGGTGTCGTGTATGGGGAGTGAGGACGAAGGATAACACCACCGGGATCCGGTAGGGGCCGGCTTCAGCCGGTCCTCACACCTGCTAAAATAGCGGGCACATGCCCCAAGGAAAGTCCCGTGGCGCATCGAGCTCGCGCTGGGCTCGCTGGCGCGAGCTGTCGCTGCGCGAGCAGCGCGCCACGCTCGCGGCGGCGCTGCTGATTCCGGCGGCGCGTCTCGCGCTGCGCACGCGCGGCGCCGCGTGGACGACCGACCGCCTGCTTCGGCGTCCGCTCGGCGCGCGTGTTGGTGGACTCGATGACCTGGCGAGCGCACGCGAACTCGCGCGCGCCGTCGGACGGGCGTCGAACAACGGCCCGTATGCCGGCAACTGCCTGTCGCGGTCGCTGGCGCTGCTCTGGATGCTCCGCGGCCGCGGGATCGTCGGCGAGCTGCGCTACGGCGCAAGGACGGCGGACGGGAAGCTCGAGGCGCACGCGTGGGTGGAGTTGAACGGGCGGGTGCTGAACGACCGGCAGGACGTCGAGACCCGCTTCGCGCGGTTCGGGTCGGACCCGGTGCCCCGCGCGCGGACCGGGCCATGACCGACGCGCAGCGGGCGCTGCTTGCTGCCCTGCGCCGCTCCGGCGATCCTCTTCCCCTGCTGCGGTCGTTGACGCCCGACGACTGGTCGGAGCTCGAGCACCTGGCCAGGGCGCATCGAGTGCGTCCCCTGTTGCTCCGGCGGCTGGCCGCGCCCGCCGTTCGCCACCTCGTGCCGCCTGCCTTCGTCGAGCGCCTGACGCAGCAGTGCCGGGATATCGCGTTCAAGAACCTCGCATCACAGGCGGAACTCCGCAGCATTGGCGCACTGCTGGCGGGCGAGGGGATCCCCATGATCGTGTTGAAGGGGGCTCACCTCGCGCCGGCGTACTACGGGGACGCCGGCCTGCGGGAGATGGTGGACGCCGACGTCATGGTGCGTCCCGAGCACGCCTCCCGGGCGTGGGAGCTGATTCAATTGCGCGGCTATCGCCCGGTGACCGCCCCTCGCTGTGAGCCCGGCGCTCTCGAGTGGAACCACATGCCCCGCCTGGTGAAGCGCGGCGCCTTGGGCATCGAGGTGCACTGGGATGTCGTGATGGGCCGCGGGGCGCGGGGCACGGACCGCGCGGGCCTGTGGGAGCGTTCTGTCCCGTTCGCGCCAATCGGCGAGAGCGCTCGCGCGCTAGCGACGGAGGACCTGATCATCCACCTCGCCGTCCACGCGTCCTATCATCATCGCTTCGAGTTCGGCTTGCGACCGCTTTGCGATCTCGCGGCGGTCATCGGGCAACCAGTCGATTGGCCGGCGCTGGTGCGTCGCGCCCGCGATGCGTCGTGGGACCGTGGCGTCTATTTGATGTTGCGACTGACGCACGACCTGATCGGGGCGCCGGTGCCGGCTTCGGCGCTCGAGTCGCTGCGGCCGACAGGCTTCAGCGATGCACTGCTGGCAGACGCCGCCGCGGAGCTGGTCGATGCACCACGCACGGACATCAGCGACCGCATCGCGAAGGTTGCCGGGGCTCGCGGATGGTCACGTTTGAGGCTGTTGCTGCGTCGTGCCTTCCCATCGGGGGAACGCCTCGCGAGGGAGCCGGAGATCGACGTCAAGGCGCACGGCCTGCTGCCGTCTTACTTGCGCCTCTGCCGATTGCTGCTCCGACGCCACGGAGCACTCGTCTGGCAGTTGATCGGCCGGCGGAGGAGGTCGGAAGTGAATGCGGCGAGACGACGATTGAGCCTTCGGTTGTGGCTTGCAACCCAATCGACAGGACAAGACGACATCGGCCACGAGCGCCTGCCGCACGACCCAGACGTTCTGACAGGTCTCTAGCCTAGTGCCTGACGCGTCAATGTTTGAGATCGCCCGCAGCAATCTCCGCGGCCTCACGGACGTGCGCCACGCCGCGGCCACGCTCGCACGTGACGGGATCCAGGTTGTCGTGTTGAAGAGCGCCCACCTAGTGTCTGACTTCTATGGCAATCCTGCGCTGCGCGAAATGGTGGAGGGGACATACTGGTACATCCGAAACACGCGCAGCGGGCGTCCGACTTGGTTTAGGCAACGAGCCTTGGACCGTCAGCATACCTCAGTGCCCGCCGGGCGGCCTCGCGTGGAACCACATCCCCCCTAGTCAAGCGCGGCGCGCTCGGCATCGAGGTGCACTGAAACACTGTGCTCGGGATCGACGCACTGCGCCGCGACCGCCGATGGGGATCTGGGATCGCTCGTCCTCCTACCCGCCTCGGTCCGCTCGCCCGGGCCCTGTGTCTCGAGGATCTCGTGCTTCATCTCGTGGCGCACGCAGCCAGTGCGAGGTCGGGTCGGGTTGCGTCCGCTGTGCGATCTCGCGGCCATCTGTCGCGGCCGCGCAGACCGGCTCGACGGGGAGACGGTGGCGACGCGGCCCGGGCCGGATCAGCCGACCAGGGGGCTGTACGTGATGCTCTGCCTCGCCGCCGAACTGTTCGAGGCGCCGGTTCCCGACGCGGTTCTGGCACCGCTGCGGCCAGGGGACTTCTCGGAGGCGGCCTCTCTCGACGCCCATGCCGAGCGGTGGCCCGGCCGACAAACGACATCAGCGACCGGATCGCCGAGGTTGGCGCGGCCAGCGGTTTCCGGCGTATCGGCCGTGCTGCGGAGCGTCCTGTCGAACCCCCACCCATGGCGGGCGAAGGGCTCGAATCGTGCAAGCTATGGACAGCCGTTCGCTACTCCCCCTTGCTCCTGCTCCATCTGGCGCGAAAGCACGGCGGGCTGATCTGGCGGCTGCTGGTCCGGCAGGATCCGGGGGAGCTGGACGCCGCCCGCAGACGTCGCGACCTGAGATCGTGGCTGGTAGCCCGAGAAGCCCCCCCGGGGCATTCGGCCGGTTAGTCTGGGGCACTCACGCGCAGCAGGGCGTTCTCCTGGAGGTCTGAGATCAGGGCCTCGAGATCGCTGCGCAGGACGGCGCTCTCGACATCGTACTCAGTCAGGAGCGCGGACATGATCCCGCCGAGAGTTCGGCCCTCGCCCACGAGAACCCAAAAGCGCGCTCCGACGGAGTCCAAGGAGTAGTACACCCCCGTCCGCGCGTTCAGGAGCACCATCTCTCCGTCCACCTCGGCACCCACGACGTCTGAGGGAATGCCGAAGCGGATATCCTCGTTCAATCCCTGCATTCTCAAGACTCTCTCCTGGCTACCATCGTCACTCGATGTGCCGGCACGCCCTCCGAAACAGTGCTTCGCGCCGCCGAAGAAGCTAAGCTAGTGCCGACCATGGTGCAGCGCATCCTCCGTGAGCATCAAGTCTACCTCGACGACCATGTGAGGCTCGCCGCGTATGCCGCCGCGGTGGCAGACGTCGTGCGGCCTGGAGACGTCGTGCTCGACCTCGGAGCGGGATCCGGGATTCTCGGCCTCATGGCTTGCCGTGCGGGCGCCGGGCGTGTCTACGCGCTGGATCGCACCGGCATCGTTCATGTCGCCGCTGCCGTGGCTGCCGAGAATGGATGGGCGGAGCGGATCGTGCCGATCCGCGGGGCCTCGACTGACGTGTCTCTGCCCGAGCGGGCCGGCGTCGCGCTGTGCGATCAGTTGGGCCCTTTCGGGTTCGACGGCGGCGTCGTCCGTTATTATGCCGACGCCACCGCCCGGCTGCTCGTGCCATCTCCGCGGTTGGTGCCGAGACATCTGCGTACGTGGCTCGCGCCCGCCGAAGCGCCCAGGTTGCAGGCTGACCTGGACGCCTGGCTGAATCCTCACGCCGGGTTCAGGTTTCGCGCCATGCGCGAGTATGCCGAGAGTACCGTCTATGCCCTTCCGCCGGAACAGATCCGGCTGCTGGCAGCGGGAATCCCGTGTCTCGACCATCCGCTCGGAACGCCTCTGCACGCGACGGACGGAATTACCGGGGAGTGGGTGATCGAGCACGGTGGCCGGCTGCACGGTATCTGCGGATGGTTCGTCGCAGACCTCTCGGAGAACCAGGCGCTGACGAATGACCCCGTGATCACGGAGCGGATCCGGCGCTCCGTGGGCTTCCTTCCGACAGGCGAAGCGGTGCAGGTCGAGCCGGGCGACTGCGTGCGCGCGCAGGTGGACGTCGCGGGATCCATGCAGGTGGTGAGATGGCGCGTGGATGTGTTCAGGGGAAGCGTGCCACTGGCGAGCTTCGCGCGCGACACCTTTCGAAGTCTGCTGCTCGCAGGCCGCGCGCCGGGCGACGCGCGGGTGCCCGGTCAGGGTTCCGATCGATGAGTCACAGGGGCGCCAGAGGCCAGCCCTTGTGCGGCGGCGTCTGCGCGGCAGGCTGAGGATCGTCAGCGGCGCGCAGCATGCCCGCCACGAAATCCGGACCGAGCGATGTCGGCGGCACGGCCGCGTCGAACCAGCTCTCCACAGCGCGCTCGGTCGCCGCGCCCGCATTGTAGTACTGAGCGGAACGCTTTAGCCCAGTCGCGAACAGCCCGTGGTCGGCGCCTCCTGGCTCGTCGTAGGGCAGGACGTAAGCGGAAAATGGCCGCTCAGGTGCAGGCCGAAGACGAATGCCGTAGGCGCGCGGAGCGAGCGCCACGGGACTGTGTGCGGTCAGCACGAACCGGTGCCAGTGAACTGAGTGCAGGCACTTCGAAACGAACATCTGCCTGACGACTTCCAGTGCGTCGATGGTTTCCTGCGCCGTCTGTGTGGGAAAGCCGTACATCAAATACGCGTGCACGAGGATCTGCTGTGACGCAAGGGCACGTGTTACTCGTACGGCCTGCGGCACCGTGATGCCTTTTTGCATCAGCGCGAGGAGCCTATCGGAGGCCACCTCGAGACCGCCTGAGACCGCAACGCATCCTGATTCGGCCAGTAGGGGCGCCAGCGGCACGAAGGCCGTGTCGAAGCGGATGTTGCCCCACCAGGTGACTGCTAACCGCTGTTGGATCAGGCGCTCGGCGAGCCGGCGCAGCAGGGCTGGAGGCATCGCCTCGTCGACGAAGTGGAACCCACTCTCCCCCGTCTCGTCGATGAGCCGCTTCATGCGGTCGAGAATGACTTCGACGCCGGAGGGTTCGTATCCGGCTATGTAATCGAGCTTGGTGTCGCAAAAAGCGCACTTCTTCCAGTAGCAACCGCGCGCCAGGGTCAGCTTGTTCCAGCGCCCGTACCAGACGGCGTCCGTCGCGCTGCGACCGGGCCTCCAAGCGAGATACCGCGACATTCGCAGCCCACGGGATGTCGGCCTTCCTACTTGATCGGCCCCGACATCCGGTTCGGCACCGCCATCAATTCTCGCGACTTGCCCGTTCCTTCGCACGAAGGTCCGCACCAGATCCCCCTCGGCTCGGCGACCTTGGAGCACTTCGAGAACGCACCGCAACGGCTGCTCACCGCTGTCGAGCGTAACGAAGTCGGCGTAATCGAACAGCCGTGCGTCCGACAGCGACCGGAGCGTCGTATTGATGAGGCCCCCGCCGAATATCGTCCTGACCGACGCGCTCAGGCCTTTGCATCGCCTGGCGACACGCAGCGCGCCCATCAGGCTGCCGACGAACGGAACCGTCACCGCGACGACATCGGGACGCTGGTCGTGCCAGACGTCCTCCACGAGGGCGTCGATCATGCGGTCCACTAGGGTGGGGGGACCTTCTAATCGCCGCCGCAGCGGCTCGAAGGTGTGCAGGCTCTCGCCAAGCCGCTCAGCGTACGAGATCACGCGGAAGTCGGGATCGCCAGCGTCGCGGATGACACGAGCGACATCCATCAGCATCATGCTCGCCCGATGCCGCACCCTCTCGGTGTCTTCCGCCTCGAAAGGATGACTGGACCCTTCCGCCGTGGTCGCCAACCGCACCTGCTGCCCGGGTGTCAGTTCACCGAGAAGAGCACGGTACCTCTGGACGGTCAGCGCAGTCGCTTCGAGCCGCTCGCGGGGCCGCGTCAGACGTGGAGGAAAGTATCCAGAGCGCGCAGCCCGGAGTACAGCGCCCTCGTCGCGCTGGAGCGCGGCCACGGCCGTCTGAATGGTGTCCTCGTACCGCTCGAAGAGATGAAGGAAGCGGGAGGCCAGTCCCGTCGGCTGCACGCCATCAGCCGTTCGCCGGAGAATCTCGTCACGCACCGCGCGCAATCCGGAAGGCGAGAAGACGCGCAGGAGCAGCTCTAGGCTCACATCGGCTAGGCGCACGTCCACATCCAGCGTCTCGAGGAAGCCGGCGAGGTGCGTGATCGCGGGGTACGGACCCGTGGGATCGGTCAGCGGCGGATTGACGAGCAGAACCCGCATATGCGTCTACAAGGGTGCGAGATATCTCAGTCGCCGCATGACGCTGCCATGGGCGTCGACGATTCGGCCGACCTGCGCGTCGCTCAGAACCGTACGCCACCCGCCGCTGGTGCCTGTCGCAAAGAACGACCCCGTCGAATACTGCGGGCGCTCCCGAAAGTCGAAGTGTCGTTCCTGTGCCTGGAGCGCCTCGAATCGGGAGCGCTCGATGGCCCGCTCCAGACGCGGGCCCTCCACCGGTCTGCCCGAAGCAGCCAGAACTCGTGCGAATTCCACCCGCGGATCCTCGAGCAAGTCCTCGAAGCGAAGCAGGCACAACGGCAGTCCGGAATCGTTGAGCCAACTCATCACGTGGTGGCTCCAAGTCCCGAGCCGCTGCTCGCACTGGGTGGCGCTGACGAGCGACCAGTCTCGGCAGAGCGCATCGACCGCGCCATCCAGCGACATCCCGAAATGCCGGCTGACCGACGGCGCGATATCGAGCGGATTCCGCACCACGTAGATTACCACGCGCGTCACATCCGGCGGAAAGAGCGCCTCGCCTCCGGGCACGCGACTCCAGGCGTCGTGCACCTTCAAGCTGAGAGGCGCATCCGCCGACCTGGCAAGTTCGCGGAACAACCCCGGCCGAAACGTGGCGAGTTCGTCGCTTGTAAACTCCGTCGGCTCGAGCGGTCCACACCGGTCGAACCAAACGAGATCTGCCGCGTTACGGATACTCAGGCGGTTGATGTCGACAGGGCTGTCATTAGTGGCGTCGTAGTTCTCCAGGAACACGCGGACCCACGTATTGCCCGACTTGGGATAGGACGCGAGCCAGGTCAGACTCGACATCGGAAATGGGTCTCGATCGCACCCAGCACCTGATCCAGGCTCTCGAAGCCCTTGGATCGCCTGATGCGCAGCACCTGCCCTTGTCGCGCAAGCGCGGCAACCGTTGGAAAATGTGCCGCATCGAGCCCCAGGCCGGCGACGAGCTTGGGCGCGAAGCGATGCGCGCGGATGGCGGCAACCCGTTCGTGCCCCCGGAGAACATCCACGGTCGGGCTGTCAGTCCGGTCGTAGTCGAGGACGCACACGCCGGCGACCACATGTGGCCCGGCCGCCGCACGTGTCGCCGGGGGAGCAGCGAACGACTGCTTGCGCACGCCGCGCCGGAGCGATATCGCTTGATGCTGCAGCAGCCCAAGTCGGCCGAAGGAATCAGGAAAAAGCTTGAACGAGAACGCCCCGACGTCGACGGCCGCCCCGTACGGCGTGAGCCGCACGGGTGCGATGTCATCGGTGATCAGCTTGTGGCCACGCGCGAGGAGCGAAGCCAGCACGGTGGACTTGCCACGGCCGGAAGCGGCGGCGAACAGAACCGCTCCGGCCGGCAGCAGACACGCCGCGGCGTGCAGCACAAGAGCGCGACGCTGGAGCAGCAGCACGCCGACCGCCACCATCAGGAAGTCCTGAAGCGCCTGGTCGGCATCCTCGCGTTCCGGATGCACGGTAATCGCTCGACCATTTTCAATTAGAAAACGCGCGATGCCGGGATAGCAGAGGAGCACCCGATCGAGCTGCGCCTCGAACGTGAGGCCGGTGAAGCTGGCGTCCTCAAGTCGCGGCGGCAATTCTCCCATTCGGATTGAGGCAGACGGTGGGCCGGTCCCCAGTCGCAGGTCCGGACACTCGAGTTCAGAGTCGAAGGTTACGCCGAATGCCTCGTAGAGCGTGGTGTCGAGCCGTCCTACAGGCATTATCCATAGACCCCGGGTCGCTCGAATTCGCTGAGGAACATCCCAACACTGAGGCCTCGCATGAGGATCATCCTGGCTGCAAGAGTCAGGTACGGATGAGGACCAGTGTCGAGCGCTGCGACAATCTCGCGGCAGTACTCAAGATCGACGCACCGGCGGACAAGCGCAGAGTTCTCCAGTTCCGTCAGGGTTGCTTCCAGTTCGTCGCGGGATGCCCTCAGCCGCGGGACGATGTCCGCCGCTTGCAGGCCCGTCTGCTGATTCATCCGGATGCAATCTGGAAGGACGCCCCGCATGGCCTCACGAAAGATCCATCGGTCCAGTGGGCCTTCCCAAACGTGAGCAGGCAGCGACAGCGCGAAGGTCACCAAAGCCTGATCGTTGGCTGGTTGCCGAACAGCGACACCAAAACTGCCGGCGAACTGGGCCCAGAAGGCTCCACTCCGGGTCGCATACCTGCTGAAGAAGCTCGCACGCCCAGCCGGGGTACCTGCATACGCTTGGTCGGAGAGGGGATCAGCGGCGAGGACGCCACTGAGACCCACATCGCGCGTGAAGCCAACATTAATGGCGGACCGAGCCCTCCACGGCGACCGCCCCAGTTGAAACGTCTCCCAATAGGGCCCGTAAAAACGAGCCAGGCTACGCTTGAAACGTCGCGGCAGAAAAGCGCCAACGGCGTACCGGGCCGCCAGCATCGCTCCCTTACGCCGCAGCATGGTGCGCCAGGTCCAAGCTGGCCCGTTCCAAGACATCGCGTTGTTGCCGCCGTGCCCCATGAGAACCGTCTTGATGCCACGGCGGCGGGCCTCGTCCATGAGCGCCGTCAGCCAGAACGCGTTGCTGGCACCATGGATGGGCTCGCCAGTACGACGCAGCACCTCGCGAATGCCTTGAAGCGGCGTGAAATTACGGGAGGCGACCACAGCGTGCTCGACGTTGGGGAGAGATCGAGCCAGAGCTGAGGCCAGCGGGGCTTCGTCACCGAAGCGGCCGGGGCCTACCCATCCCTCAGTCGGAAAGGCGGGCACCGCGGTTAGGGCCGTCAGACCGCGCCCTTCTTTGCTCAACGCGCGGGCCGCGATTGCCGTAATCGATGTGGAGTCCAACCCTCCAGTGAGCATGGTGCCGATGCGTCCGCTGCCGCCCAGACGCGCTCCGACGGCCGCTGAAAGCTGATTTCGAAGCGTGGCCGCACCGTGGGGGGGATCGAGCGAGACGCGTTCGGCAATCTCCTCGACTTGACTGTACCGCCACCGGCGCGATCCCGCCCCTTGCAGGATGAGGGCCTCGCCGGAAGGAACTCGGAACACACCCTCGTATGTCGTCTCGGACAGGTCCGGCGGGTGCCCAACCAAGAGACGTGCGACCTGCAACTCGTTCGGGCGAATGCCGACCCACGGGAGCGCAAGCAGCGGACGCAGGCGGGTTCCGAAGGCTGCCCGGCCGGCCGAAACCGCCCAGAATAGCGCGCTTATGCCCCAGGTGTCTCGCGCGAGAAACAGCCGGCGGCGGGAAGGAGTCCAAACGGCCATCGCCCAGTCTCCTACGAAGCGATGCACACATTCTTCTCCCCACTGGCCGTACCCCAGTCGGATGAGGTCGCCATGAGTGGTTCCAGGCGGCGCGCCGAGAGCGGCCACGACGTCGTCGTGGTTGGTCAGGCAGCCGGTCGCGATGATCGTGGGCTCGCTACGGGGGCTCGAATCAAGCGCCGCTAGCCGGGGCAACGGCGAAGGCGCTAGGGCGACGCAGCCTGGGCACCGAAGCCACTGGTCTCGCGCATGACCACGCAATGCCAAAGCATCTGACAGTGCCTGAACGTCTTCTTCGGGCGGAACGCCACCATCGGACAGGGCTGCGACGCCGATTAACGGGAGCACAATCTGCGTCAGCCACCCGCCATCGACGCGGCTGCCGCGTCGTTATCACTAGTAGCACCCGCTCCCGTCAGAGTCAGATCCTCTACGGTGCCCCACTTGGCGAGCTTGGGTGCCGAATACGTGAGTCGCGCGGCTTCGGGAGCCGAACGCCCGGCCGATCGAGGATCATCAGACAACGGTCTGGTCATGTTAGTTCCTGGCGAATGTAACGCGGTGGCTAAGTATACACTACCAACGGTCTCGCCGGTGCAGAGGAGTCACGGACGTGCCGGTCAAAAAAAAGGCCAGGGAGGTACTCCCTGGCCCGCGTCTACTCTGCTGCGGTCCGTCTACTGGAGGTACCCAGCGTTCATCGTGCCATCGACGAAATTGTTGTTGATCGCATCGACGGTACTGTTCAGGTCGTTTATAGTGATACCGGTCGGCAGCGCGTCGCCGCCTAGCGCGGCGTTGGCCAGCGCTAGAACCTGCCCCACCGTGTAGCCGGCGAGCTTCCCGGTCTTGACCTTCAGATTCGCAAGTCCAGCGGCCGTCACTCCCGCGCGCGAAAAGTCGACGCTGAGCTGAAGCGCGAGCACCTGTCCAGCAAAGACTCCAGCGTCCGACTTGGTCGGATTGACCGCGCTCGCTTTCAGCGCCGCCGCGGTGCCCCCCTGCGGGAGAAAGTCGCTCACGCTGGATGCGCTGGTGAAGCGAAGCGTCTTAGCGCCGCCGATCTGGACTCCCACCACTCCGTAAACCGCTCCGAAGTTGGCTGCCAGCAGGGCTCCGGGGTTGTTGCCGGAGGGCTTCGAGCCCCAGCCACCCTGAGTTTGCGATCGGAATGGAACGGCCGGCGTCGGCGTCGGCGGCTCCGAACTCGGCGGAGTCGGCGACCCGGGCATGGGGCATAGTCTGCCGCCGTTCCGACTCTCGCCCTCCACGACCTTGAAGTCACCGGAGATCAGCCCAGGCCCGATCGGCTGCGAACAGCTCGTATGAATGACAGTGTTGGCCGCGCCGTTCACCGTCACCGTGATGTTCGGCCCGAGCGTGCCCTGCTTGTCAACACCCGTGAACGAGAAGGTGCCACCCGGCTGAATGATCCCATCGAAGACCACTATGCTCTTATTGCCACCATCCTGCTGGAGCACCTGGATTCGGGCGTTCGTCACGCTTCCGAGGTACTGGAGAGTCAGCGACTTCACCTTGCCGTCGCACACGCTGCACGTCGTAGGTGGCGGCGGCGGTGGGGGCGGTGCTGCAGCAACCGTTACTGTGACGCTTGCCGTATCCGTGGCGCATCCGTCAGAGATACCGTACGAGAACGAGTCGGTTCCGGAGAAGCCCGCGTTGGGAGTGTACGTCACCGTTCCATCAGGATTGACGACGGCCGTCCCGTTAGGAGGCAACGTCACGAACTGGACCGACAGCGGTGTGCCGTCACCATCGGAGTCGTTGGCCAGCACGGGGATGACGACACTCGTCTCGAAACCCGCCGCCGCCACGTCATCGACGGCTTCCGGAGCCTGGTTACCGATCGTCACACTCACCGTTCCCGTCGCGATGGCGCCGCTGTCGTTGGCAATCGTGTACCTGAACGAGTCCGTTCCCGTGTAACCCGGCTTGGGCACGTAGGTCACCGTGCCGTCGGCATTCAGCACCGCCGTCCCGACGAACGGCGACGCGACCTGCACGAGTGTGACCGGCGAGCCATCAGGCAGCCCTGACGAGTCATTGGCTGTGACCGAGAACGTCAAGGAGCCGCACAGAATCGAAATGTGATCGGGCCGGGCCGTTGGCGGCACGGTCTCGCCGGCGACGTAGCCGAAGATCTCCTCGAGGTAGGGCGTCGTCGAAGACAGGGTGAGCCCTGGCCTGAAATTCGAACCCGTCGTCGCGCGGCGGCCGGAGAGCGGACCACCGCTATCGAAATTCGAGGGATCCACCTGAACGCTGTAGGTCCCGGCGGGCTTCCGGAAGAAGAACTCGCCGGCGCTCGTGGTGTAGCCTTCCTGAACCACACCGTGCGAATCGGTGACGACGATCTTGACGTTCGCGATCGGCAACTCGCCTGGATCGGGCAGCCCATTCTCGTTGCTGTCGTACCACACATACCGGCCGAGGCTGAAGAACGCACCCTCTTCCACCGGCGTCCGCGAGGGCGTGAACCCCAGCGTATTGTTGAGAAAACGCCAGAAGTTCAGGTTGTTCATGTCGGCTCCATCCAAGCCGACGGTGTAAATCCCGGCAGGCAACTGGACGGCTTTGCAGTCCATCAGCGCGCGATCAGGGTGGGAATCTGACAGGCATGGTTGCGCGAGGCTGGCACCCGGAGCCACTTTGATCTGAAAGCGCTCCCACTCCGTGTTGCCCGAAGGGTTGAGGTTGACGTAGCTGACACCCGTCGGGTCGGTGACGTCATAGAGGATGCCGGCGCCCATGATGACGTTGCCCGCCGGTGCCGGAGCCAGACGCGTCGGCGGTCTGAACAGGTTGACGTTAATTGCATCCTCGTTCGGATTACCGGTAGAAACGCCGCTCGCGCACACGCCGGTCAGGCCGATCGCGCGCCCCTCCGGCTGGCTGTTCGATTCGAAACCGCCCTCGATCGCGGGAACGTCCGACGGATACGCGGGAGTATCCGGGTCATCGGTATCGACGAGCGTGCACGTCCGGTCGCCATAGTCCATGTCGCCGTCCCAGACGGTCAAATAACTGGCGCCCGATTCCAGCGTGAGCGCGAACGACCAAGAGCCGTCGTATGTGGTCGGCACCTTCCAGTTCGCATTGGTTGGATTGCCGCTCGGGTAGACGATCGACGCCCAGGCGTTGTTGTAGGGCGCGAGAAAGGCAAAGGCCTGCGGGGCCAGCGACATCGTCTGCGACCCGCCAGTACGGACTTTGAACGCGTTCCATCCCCTGTTGGTCAAAGGAGCGATGGCGCTCAGGCGAAGGACGTAGCTGTACCGATCGGATCCCTTTGCGGAGGCAGCGCTTGGGACCTCGATGTCGCACCACTGGTTATCAGGCCAGGACGCCGCGACTGCGTTACCGTAACACTGAATCGGGTCGAGCGTGCTCCACGAATGGAGCGGGCTTCCGCTCGGCGCACCGGTTCTACTGGGATCGGCGAAGAGTTCCAAGAGAAGGCCCGGAGCGGCGGTGTCCACCGTGAAGTTCGGATTCGGGCGATCCCAAATGCCGTTGCGATCTCCGTCGAACAACCCGAATCTCACCGTCGCGGCGAGAGGAGAGGTCGACAGATTGACCAAGACCGACTCGCCACCGAGCGTCGTATTGTCATCGCCCGCGATGACAAGGAACCTCGCGTCAGCCGTCGAGCAGGTCGGAAAACACACGACGTCGTTCGGGGACTGCGTCGGGCCTGACGCCCCCACTCGCGGCGCGCCGCTCGCCGCCGCGAGGAGGCAGGCCAAGCCAAGGGTGGCCGTGAGCCGAAATCGCTGGCGTTTGCGGTTCTTGTCATTCGTCATGGCGTCTCTCATCAACCTGCCGCGGGCGCCGGGTGGCCCGCTGAATACGAGCCGTCGAGCTGCTGGGGGCAGCGGTCGAAACTATATGCCGTGCGCTTCTGTCATGTCAAGTCCCAAGTTGTCGCCGGCCGCGCCGATTCTCCGGCCAAATTCGCCTTCGAAATTGCAGAACTGCAAGCAGTCGGCTCAGCCACCTACAGCAAGTTGACGGGCGCTGGGAATACCTGAGAGGTTCCACGGAAGGCCGGAGGACTTGGGCAGGACACCACGCCGGATCCTTCGCTGACATGACGGCTCCCTCACCGACGTGGTGCTGTCGGTTCTCAAAACGTAGGGACCCTTTCCTGACCGCTTTTTCAAAACCATATTCCCCCCTCTGGCGTGAGGTTTTTCAAAACCTTTCCCCCTACGGGGGCGAGTTTTTCAAAACCTTTCCCCCCTTTCGCCTGATCGCGCGATAGAGGTCTTGGTCCCGGGCCGTTTCCGCGGGGCAGGAGGCCAGGATGTATCGCGAGGTCACGATGATCGAAGTCAGAGAAGTCCTTCGGCTCCGCGGCGCGGGGCTGCCGAAGAAGCGGATCGCCGCCCAGCTCGGACTCGATCCCGGGGACGGCCGCGAGGCGACGGGTGGGCGCTGTGCGGCGAGCATCGTGCCGCCATCGAGCGCTGGCTCGCGGAGGGCCTCCGTCTCACCAAGATTCGCAAGCTGCTCGTCCGGCAAGGGATCCACATTGCTTATCCCACGCTGTGGGCGCCGCTCGGAAACTGGGCCGGTACGCCGCTCGGAAATTAGGCCAGTCTGAGGGCGGTTCATTCTACGTGCTTCTGACCTGACGACGGTAAGACTGCCCTCCAGAGTCGCAGCGCGAGCCGGCCGAGGCCGGCGAGCGCCACACCGTGTTCGGCGGAGATCGACGAGGTGATTCGGCCCGTTCGCGCAACGGACTCATGCCGATGGCTCCTGTCCGCGACGTTTCCGCATTCGGTAGCTCTTGCCCTTCGTGGTGATGACGGTCGCGTGATGCGCGAGCCGGTCCAGCAGCGCGGTCGTCAGCTTCTCGTCGCCGGCAAACACCGTCACCCATTCGGCAAAGGCCAAGTTGGTCGTGACGACCGTCGCGCGCCGCTCGTAGCGGTCCGTGATCAGATTGAAGAGCAGCTCGCCCCCGATGCGGTCGAAGGGGACGAAACCCAGCTCGTCGATGATGAGCACGTCGGCGCGGAGGAGGCGGTGCTGGAGCCTGGTGAGCTCGCGTGCGTCGCGCGCTTCGACGAGCTGCCGCACCAGATCGGCGGCGCGTGTAAAGAGCACGCGCCGCTTCTGCTTGGTCGCTTCGACGCCGAGCGCGATCGCGAGATGCGTCTTTCCGGTGCCGATCGGCCCGGCCAGAATCAGATTCTCGGGCGCTGTCACCCACGCACCACGCGCGAGCGCGTGGATCTGGGTGGCGTTGACGCCGTCGGCCGCGGGGAAATCAAACGCATCGAGCGTCTTGATCTCCGGAAAGCGCGCCTCCCGGAGGCGCTGCCGGATCACCGATTCGTGGCGCGACGTCAGCTCGGCGCTCAGCACCTCATGCAGATAGTCTTCATGGGGCCAGTGCGCGTCGCGCGCCTGGCGGGCGGCGGCTTCAAAGACGCGCGCGATGCCTGGGAGCTTCAGCGCGCGCGTCTGCGCGATGATGAGATCGCGGGTGACGACGCGCGCGGTCATGCCGACACCCCCGTCAACCACGCGTCGTAATCGGCCGCGTGACCGCTCCCGATCTCGACGTCGCGGAGTGCGGCGGGCACGTCCACCGATGCCGTCGCGGCCGACGGGCGTGCCAGCAGCAACGGTGCGCCCGTCGCGAGGGCGGCGCGGAGCTGCGGGAGCACCTCCGTCGCGCCGCGCGTCTCAAGCTCGCCGAGGATCTTCGCGAGTAACCGCGCCCCCTCGCGCGGGCCGTGGGCGGCGTCCAGCTGCGCCCAGGCCGCGGGAAAGGGCTCGCCGAGGTCGCGTAAGAGCTCCGGGAGCACTTGCCGCACCGCCTGTGGCTTCCGCGCGAGCTCGGGCAGATAGTGCCGATAGTCGATGGACCGCTGGCCGAAGCGCTTCCGCGGGTGCGCGATCCGTCGGCCGTCGCGGCCGACGATCGTGACCGTGCTCGCGCCGATGCGGACGACGAGGTCGAGCCCCGCCCACCGACACGGCACCGAGTAGGAGGCCCCCTCGGCGCGCACCAGCGCGCGCGGCGTGACGGTCGCGACGGTGGTCGCCTCCGCGACAAAGGCCTCGGGCACCGCCCGCCAGACGCGTTGTTCCTCGGCGAAGCGCGTGGCGATCGCCGGCGTCGTCATCGCCCGCGTGTCCAGCCGCGCGAGCAGCGCCTGATTGATCGCCTCGAGACTGGCGCCGCTCGGGATGGGCACCAGCACTTGGCGTCGAATCGCCTGGCCACGCGCTTCGACGCCGCCTTTGTCGTGGCCCTCACCCGGCCGGCAGAAGCACGGCTCAAACAGATAGTGCGAGGCGAGCGCCGCGAAGCGGGCGGTGAGTGCACGCTCGCCCCCGACAAGGATTCGCACGACCGCCAGGCGGAGATTGTCGTACGCGAGGCGCGCCGGCACCCCAGCGAAATGGGCGAAGGCCCGCACGTGGCCGTCGAGAAAACTGATTTGATCCTGGCGCTCATAGATCCAGGCAAAGTCACGGCCCGAGTCCATCAGGCGCATCAGAAACAGCCACGCCTTACGCCGCACCCCGTCGAGATCGACCAGCACCTCGAAGAAATCGACTTCGGCGAGATCCCCGGGCCGATACGTCAACGGGACGAAGACCTCGCGCCGCTGCCGCTTCCACTCGGCCACCGCCTCCTTGATCATCGTGACCCCGACGCGGTGCCCCTCGCCGTGGAGCAACTCGTGCAGCCGCGTCGCCGTGAGCCGCTGCTTCCCACCCGTCCACTGCGCGGACTCGGCGAGCAGCTGCTCCACGCGTGTGCGCACCGTCTCCCACACCGGCCGCGCACGCGCCCGCGTCTCTTTCCGCACGGGAATCGACTCGGTGAGGTACTTGCGAACGGTCTCCCGCGCGATCCCCAGCTCGCGCGCGACCTGCCGCTGGGAGCGGCCTTCCACCAGCACTTTGTGTCGGACGACGTGTACTTGGTCCACTCTGAGCATCCCTTCTAGCGGACCCCGAAGCTCTGCGCTTCGGCAACCCGCTTCAGGCCCTCAGGTGGCCTAATTTCCGAGCGGCGAATGGCCTAATTTCCGACCGGCGCGCCCACCACGCTGCACCGCTTCGCGATCCTCGAGCTGCACTTCGGCAAGACGGCGACGACGATCCCGGTCCTCGATGGCGACCCCGGCCAGGAGCTGCAGCTCGACACGGGCTGGGTCGGCTGGCTGACGCTGCCGGGCAAGAAACCACGGTTCCGCGCGTGGATCTTTACCCCGGTGCGCTCGCGTCACCGGTTCGTGTATCCCACCTTCGAGGAGACGACCGCCCGCGCCATCGAAGCGTGTGAAGCCGCGTGGGAGTTTTTCGGCGGGATCTTCAAGGTCCTGATTCCGGATAACACCAAGGCGCTGGTCATCCAGGCGGATCCGCTCGCCGCGCGCATCACGCCGGCGTTTCTCGAGTACGCGCAGGCCCGCGACTTTCACCTCGACCCCGCGCGCGTGCGGCACGCACAGGACAAGGGGCGGGTGGAACGCGCGGTCCCGGGCGTCCGCGACGATTGCTTCGCCGGCGAAGTCCTGACGACGCTCGACGAGGCGCGTGCGTGGGCCCGGCACTGGTGCCTCAATGACTACGGGCTGCGGCGGCACAGTCGGACGCAACGCCGCCCGCTGGAGCATTTTCAAACGGAGGAGCAGGGGCTCCTGCTGCCCGCGCCGGCCACGCCGTATGACATCCCGCTGTGGAGCGACCCCAAAGTGGGGCGCGATCAGCAGATTGATTTGCGCGAGTTTCTGAGGTTCGTAAGTAATGCGGTCTGGTCACGAAGAAGTTTGCGGTGAGGATCTCCGTGATGACCGCGCGAGCCACTGGCAGCGTGGGTACGCGTGCCCCGGCCCGCCGGCGTTCGTCCTGCAGCCAGCTGTAGGCCATGGCGGTCAGTACGACATGACGATGCCAGCCGACAAACGAGCGGCCCTCGAAGTGATCGAGTCCGAGCTCGTCTTTCAGCTCCAGGTACTGCTGTTCGATGGCCCAGCGGTGATGCGCCAACCGGACGAGCGATCGCAACGAGGCCGTCGCCGGCAGCGCGACGAGGTAGGCCTTCACCCGGGGGGGTGCTGCCGAGATCGCGTTCGAAGAGCAGCCAGACCTCCGGGGCCAGTCGACGCGTGCGCCAGTCGTGGGCGGGCGTGACGCGCAGCGCCGCGAAATGAGCGGCCCAGGGACGATTCGTTCCGTTGCGCCACGTGATGCGGCGCCACTGGCGCGCCGGCAGCGTGGCGGCGATCGTGCGCACCGCTTCGGGCCGACTGTCGTCGGCGAGCTGCAGTCGCGAGGGTGGTCGGCTGCGTCCCGGCTTCTTCGGTGGGATGGCGACGTGCGGGGTTCCGCGAAAGACAGTCAGCGTCGACGAAATACCCAGCGCGTAGGGCAATTTCAGCCGATGCAGCGTGCGACGCAGCGTCGCGTTGTCGCCGAATTCCGCGTCGCCGAGGACCGCCGTCACATCGAAGCCGGCCGCTCGGATCTGACGCAGCAGCGTGAGCGCCAACCGCCACTTCTCTTGAAAGCGCACGGTGTCGGGAATGCGTGCGCGCTGCCGCGCCTCGGGCGTCAGCCACTCTTCGGGGAGATACAACGCCGCGCCGAGCATCGAGGCCCGGACGCCGGTCCAGAGTGCCGCGGTCACCGCGACTTGGCAATTGGCGACCTTCCCCAGCGTGCCGCAATACTGACGCGCGACGGCGACCGAGCGGCGGCCCTGCTTGGGGAAGCTGGTGCCGTCCAGAATCAGCATTCCGCTGCGCTCCGGTACGCGCGCGCGGAGCGTCCGCCATACACGGTCGGCGCTCCAAGGCGCATCGGTAATGAAGTGCTGAAACGCTTGGTAGGTGCCCGGATCGCTGACGCGCTCCAGCATCGCACTCATCGACTTGCGGCGGCTGTCGCTGAGCAATCCCAGCAGATAGCGACGAAACGCACCGCGCTGCGCGACGTGCGTGAAGCAGACTTCGAACGGCTCGAGCCACGTGCTCAAGCGATCGAGCCAGACCGGCGCGTTGCGCGGCAGTCGCGACAGCACCGAGCAGCAGCGTACCCAAGTGCCGGGAAAAGTACAAGCGCTTTATTTCAAATTCCGCTCAGATCCCGAGCAAATCCGTAGATCTGACAAAGTAGTACTAGAGAGAATCCCTTCGGCGGCGTTCGCCGGGCCTCCGCTTCCATCCGTCGTGATTTCTGCATCCTCCGGCACCTCGTACGGATCATTCACCCCCGTAAACCCCTGCAGCACCCCCGCGCGGGCCTTCGCATAGAGCCCCTTAGTATCCCGAGCCTCAGACACCTCAATCGGCGTCGAAACATGGACCAGGATGAAGCGCCCCCCCGCCTCCTCCACCATCCGCCGCACGGCCTTGCGCGTGGCGTCGTACGGCGCAATCGGGGCGCAGATTGCGATCCCGCCGTGGCGCGCCACCTCAGCGGCGACGTATCCGATCCGCCGGATGTTCAGGTCGCGGTGCTCCTTGGAGAACCCCAGCTCCGACGACAGATGCTGGCGGACAATGTCGCCGTCGAGCAGCGTCACCCTCCGTCCCTCCTCCAGCAGCTTCGCCTCGAGCGCACGCGCGATCGTGCTCTTGCCGGCCCCTGACAGCCCGGTGAAGAACACAACCACGCCGCCCGTGGGTGCGGCAGACCGACGCAGTTCCTCCACCACCGCGGGCGCAGAGAACCAGGACGGAATATCGCGCCCATCCCGCAGTCGCGCGCGGACTTCTGTTCCCGACAGTGTGACGGTCCTCACTCCAGGGGGAACCTCGTCCTCCGCCACGTAGCGATCCTCCCCCGGCAGGTAAACCATCTCGCGAAACGGCACCATCTGGAGGCCGAGCTCGTCCTGATGTTGCCCAACCAGCTGCTGTGCGTCGTACGGTCCCCAGTACGGCTGGCCATCCGCGCCGCGGCCGGGGGAGGCATGGTCGCGGCCGACGATGAAATGCGAACAGCCGTAGTTTTTGCGGATGATGGCATGCCACAACGCCTCGCGTGGCCCCGCCATACGCATCGCGAGCGGCAAGAGCGAGAGCATCGCCAAGTCCTGCGGGTACTCCGGCAGCAGTGCCTTATAGCAGCGGACTCGTGTGTAGGGATCGATGTCGCCAGGCATGGTCTCGCCGACGACAGGGTGAATGAGCAGATGCGCATCCGCATCGCAAGCCGCACGCAAGGTCAATTCCTGATGTGCGCGGTGAATCGGGTTGCGGGTCTGAAACGCCACCACGCGGTGCCATCCGCGAGCCGAAAACTCGCGCCGGAGCCCGGCGGGAGTCAACCGGAGATCGACGAAGTCGAAGTGCGGAGGCAGTTGAAGCCCCTCCAACTCGCCACCCACGTACCAGTCTGCGCAGTTCAGCAGAGCACTCACACCCGGGTGCGATGTGTCCGTGGTCCCGAAGACAGCCCGTGCTTCCGCCTCACGATCCGGTTTCCAGCAGTCGCGGACCCTGAGAACCGCGAGGAGCGCGTCGTCGGAATCGCGCAGCACCAGCGACGAGTCGCCGGGACGGAGACCGGTGACGGTCGCTTCGGGCACGGAAAGCGTCACCGGCACGGGCCACAGGGTGCCGTCCGAAAGCCGCATCGAGTCGCAGACTGACTCGTAGTCGGCTCGCCCCATGAAGCCGCGTAGCGGGGAGAATGCCCCGTTCAGCAACAGCTCGAGGTCACACCGCTGCCGAAGGGAAAGCCTCATGGAAGGAAGTGAATGCGCGACACGCCGCAGCTCCGAGCTGCGCTCCGGGCCAACCAGAAGATCGACCAGCGCTCCGCCGTGCGGGGAAGGGAGAACGGTTGACATACGGAAATGCAAGGGCCGGCTGAAGCCGGCCCCTACCGATTATCGATTATCGACGTACCCAGTCCCGCGCCTACTCGGCGACGACCTTGACCTTCACCTCGGCAGTCACGTCGCGGTGGATCCGCACCGGCACCGTGTGCTCGCCGAGCGACTTGATCGGGTCGTGCAGCGCGATCTTCCGCTTGTCGACCTCGAACCCCTTCGCCGCCAGCGCCTGCGCGATGTCGCCCGTCGTCACCGACCCGTACATCGTGTTGTTCTCGCCGACGCGCCGCGCGATCGTGATGTCGGCTTCCGCCAGGCGCTGCGCCTGCGCATTGGCCGCGGAGAGCTCCTCGGCGTCCTTCGCCTCGGCCTTCTCGCGCTCCCGCTCGATCTGCCGTCGGCTCGCCTCGGTCACCGGCAGCGCGAGCTTCCGCGGCAGCAGGTAGTTGCGGGCATAGCCGGCGGCGACCTTCACGACGTCGCCGCGGCGGCCCAGGTTGTCCACGTGTTCACGAAGAATCACTTCCATAACGCACTCCACTCGGACGGGCCGGCTGAAGCCGGCCCTACCGAAATTCAACGACTCCAGTGTCAGGAGCTGGAATCCAGGAGCTGGAGACGCGAGCGATGACGCTCCAGCTCCCAGCTCCCGGCTCCTGCCATCAGTCGGTCACGTACGGAATCAAAGCCAGCTGGCGCGCGCGCTTGATCGCGGTCTGCAGCTTGCGCTGGTGCATCGCGCACGTGCCCGAGATCCGGCGCGGCTGGATCTTCCCCCGCTCCGGCAGGAACGGCGCCAGCAGCCGGACGTCCTTGTAGTTGATGTAGTCGATCTTCTCCGCGCAGAACTTGCACACGCGGCGGCGGCGGAAGAACCCGCCACGGCGCGGGGCGTCTCCCCCCTTGCCGTCCTTCTTGTCCTTGTCGCGTCCGCGACCCCGCTCTTCCCTCATCGCTGGACCTCCGCCCCATCCATGTCGTCCATCTGCTCCTGCTCGCTGCGCCCTTCACCCGGCTGGCGCTCCGGCGGCAGCCCGCGCGCGACACGGCGCCGCGCCGTGTTCGCCTGGCGCGCCTCGCGCGTCCGCTCGGCGACGCGCAGCTCCTCGTCCACGCGCACGGTGAGGTGCCGGATGACGGCGTCGAGCACGCGCAGGCGGCGGTCGATCTCCTTCATCAGCTCTCCCGAGCCGGTGATGGTCTCGACGACGTAGGTGCCTTCGCGGTGCTTGCCGATCTCGTAGGCCAGCTTGCGGCGGCCCCAGTTCTCGGTCTTGTCGAGCGTGCCGTTGAACCGCTGGACGATCTGCTCGATCTGCGTGTGCAGATCGGCGACCTCCTGCTCGGACGCTTCAGGCGTGACGATGTAGACGAGCTCGTACTGTCTGGATGTGCTCATGTGTCTCCTTCTGGACTGACGGCCCGCCGCCTCGCGGCGAGCAAGGAGAAGATAGGTTGTCTATTTCCCGTCTTCTTCTCTTATCGGGGCGCTGCCTTCGGCGCTGCCCCGACCCTCCCCGGCTCGGTCGCTCGCGGGGGCGCCTTCGCCCCGCGCCGCGTCCTCGCCCCTGTTGTACCTGTTCATCACCGGCGCCATGCCCTCAGCGACGAACAGTTCGACGGCGTCAGCCGCCCGGCCCACCGTCTCCGAGACGATGGCGCGCTCCGCCGCGTCGAACTTCGCGAGCACGTGGTCCGCGAGATCGCGCCGGTCGTCTCCGCGACCCACGCCGATCCGCAGCCGTGCAAACTCCTCGGACCCGAGCGACCCGATGATCGACTTCAGGCCGTTGTGCCCCCCAGCCGATCCGCGCATCCGCGCCCGCAACCGCCCCAGCTCGATGTTCACGTCGTCCACGAGCACGAGGAGGTCGAGCGGATCGATCTTGTAGAACTGCAGCAGCGCGACGATCGCGGTGCCGCTCAGGTTCATGAACGTGAGCGGCTTCGCGAGGACGACCTCGGGCCGGCTGAAGCCGGCCCCTACCGGATCGACCTCGGGCCGGCTGAAGCCGGCCCCTACCGAATCGACCTCGGGCCGGCTGAAGCCGGCCCCTACCGGATCGACCTCGGGCCGGCTGAAGCCGGCCCCTACCGGATCGACCCCGGGCCGGCTGAAGCCGGCCCCTACCGAGCCGGCCGAGGCGCCGCGCCAGCGGGCGACGAGCGCCTCGATCCCCCTCGGCGCCGCTTCCCACTCGGCGCCGTGCCGCCTCGCCAGCGCGTCGGCCACGTCGAACCCGATGTTGTGGCGCGTGCCGGCGTACTTGCGTCCGGGGTTGCCGAGTCCTGCTACCAGTTTCACTGGATGGAAAATGGAAGATGGTAAATGGAACAGGATCCGGCTACGAGCGCTTCACCATCTCCCATCTTCCATCCACCATCCAAGGCCGCTACTTCTTCTCTTCGTCCTTGTCGGTCTTGCCCTTCTTGATCACTTCGGGCTCGGCCGTGGTCCCGGCGGCAGCTTCGGTGCCGGCGGCCGGCTCCTCGGCGCGCAGGGCGACGACGTGGACGATCATCACGTCCGGATCCGTCAGGGGCTTCCACTTCGCCCCTTCGAGGTTCAGATCACGGACGCGCACGCCCTGGTTCAGCATCAGCTCCGAGATGTCGATCTCGATCTGCTCGGGGATCTCGCCGGGCAGCACCTCGATCTCGATCTCGCGGTTCACGAAATCGACGATGCCCCCCTGCTGCTTGACGCCGCGAGCCTCTCCCTTCAGCACCACCGGCACGGTGACGGTGAGCGCCTTGTCCATGGCGACCTGGTAGAAGTCGGCATGGAGCATCCGGTGGCTGATCGGGTCGAGCTGGAAGTCCTTGACGAGCACGCGGGTGTCGCCGCCGTCGAGCCCCTGGAGGGCGATCAGCGTGTTGGCCCCCGACTGCGAGTGCAGGATGCGCGAGAGCACCTTCGGGTCGACCGAGATCTCGATCGCCCTGCCCTTCTCGGCGCCGTACACGACGGCCGGGATGCGGCCCTTCGCGCGCAGCCGCCGCGCCTCGTTCTTGCCCCTCGTTTCGCGCTTCTCTGCCTGAAGTGTTGCGTCCATTTCCTCGTTCCTTACCCCGCGGCCGCCGGCCGCGCCTACACGAACAACGACGAGACCGAGGTCTCCTCGTGAATGCTCCGGATCGCCTGGCCGAGCAGCCTGGCGACCGACAGCTGCTTGATCTTCTTCGAGCCCCGCGCCCGCTCGCTGTTCAGCGGGATCGTGTTGGTGATGATCACCTGGTCGAGCGCCGAGGCCTCGAGCCGCTCGATGGCAGGCCCCGAGAGCACGCCGTGCACGCAGCAGGCGAGCACGCGCGCCGCGCCGTTGTTCTTCAACGCCGTCGCCGCCTTCACGATCGTGCCGGCGGTGTCGATGATGTCGTCCTGCAGGATGCACGTCCTGCCCTCGACGTCACCGACGACGTTCATCACCTCGGCCGTTCCATCGTCGGACCGCCGCTTGTCGATGATCGCCAGCTCGGCGTCGAGCCGCTTGGCGTACGCGCGTGCGCGCTCGGCGCCCCCGGCGTCGGGCGAGACGATCGTCAGATTCGGATACCCGAGCCGCGCGCAGTAATCGATGATCACCGGCGCGGCGAACAGGTGGTCCACCGGGATGTCGAAGAACCCCTGGATCTGCGCCTTGTGCAGGTCCATGGTGAGCACCCGGTTCGTGCCGGCGGCGCTCAGCAGGTTCGCCACGAGCTTCGCCGAGATCGGCACCCGCGGCTTGTCCTTGCGGTCCTGCCGCGCGTAGCCGTAATACGGGATCACGGCGGTGATGCGCGACGCCGACGACCGGCGGAACGCATCGATCATGATGCAGAGCTCGATGAGGTGCTGATCGACCGGCGAGCAGGTCGGCTGCACGACGAACACGTCGGTGCCGCGGATGTTCTCGTCGATCTGGAACGAGACCTCGGTGTCGGGGAACCGCTGCAGCCGGGCATGCCCCATCGACACGCCCAGGAACTCGGCGATCTCGGCGGCGAGCGCCGGATGCGCACTCCCCGAAAACAGCTTCAACTGGCCGCGGCTCATATCCGATCCCCGGAACTCCGGCTGTTCCCGAAGCGTTTTTTCCAGTCCCTTCCAGACCATGGTGGTGCCGGTAGCTGATCGTCGTGGTTGGGGCGGGAGGATTCGAACCTCCGAATACGGGATCCAAAGTCCCGCGCCTTACCGCTTGGCCACGCCCCAGGAAGCTGAAGACACGCGTCGCGCGTTGGGAGTTCCCTTTGCGAAGCCACCCGAAGCGTCTGCAAAGGGATAAGTGTAGCCGCTGCTACGGCTTTTTGGCAACCACGCGGGCCCGCCGTTCGTAGCCCGCGCGGGTCAACGTACGCGTCAGGCGCGTGATCGCACCGCCGCGGGCGAGCGGCCTCAGCAGTTTCGCCGCCGCCGAGCGGCTGCGAAACAGGCCGAAAACCGCGGATCCCGAGCCCGACATGCAGGCGGCCACCGCCCCACCGGCCTTGAGCGCCGCCTTGATCTCGGCGATTTCCGGATGTCGCCGCATCACCGGTGGCTCCAGGTCGTTCACCATCTGCGCCGCGCGCGAGGGCCAGGGCACCGGCAGCACCTGGAGCTCGCGCGGCTCCTTCAGCCCGGCCGCGCGGTCCTCGTCGTACCACGAGTACGCCTCAGCCGTGGAGACTCCGAACGCCGGCTGCACGATCACGACCCAGTGGACGGGCAGGTCGACGAGCGGATAGATCTCTTCGCCGCGCCCGAGCCCGAGTGCGGTGCCGCCCGAGAGGAAGAACGGCACGTCGGAACCGATCCCCGCGGCAACCTCGCGCAGCAGCGTCATCGGCGCCCCTCCCCAGAGCCGGGCGAAGGCCGTCAGCGCCGCTGCGGCATCGGCGCTCCCCCCTCCAAGCCCCGCTTCCATGGGGATGTTCTTCTCGATCGTCACCTGGGTGTCGCAGGGATTCCCCGCGCGACCGAGCGCCTTCCACAGCGCCGCCGCCGCCTTCCAGACCAGGTTCGACTCGTCGAGCGGAATGCTCGCAGAGCGCGATTTCAGCGCGAACGGCCCCGGACGCTCGACGCACGTCAGCACGTCGTGGAGCTCGATCGACTGAAACACGGTCCGGAGTTCGTGGTAGCCATCCTCGCGCGTGCCGAAGACGCGGAGGTCGAGATTCACCTTCGCGTGCGCGCGCACGACCAGCCGGAGCGGACGCTTCACCGCCCGCGCTCTCCCAGCGGCCCCGCCCGGCGCAGCTCCTCGAGCGACAGCGGATCGGCGCTCGCGGGCACATCGAGCTCGAACGCGCGCGGATCGATCGGCGTGTTGATCTCGAGTTGCGATACGCGCAGCGTGATGTCGGCAACCGTCTCGGCAGGTGCACCCGCGGCTGCGCGCTGGGCACGCAGCAGGATCGTGGCGGGCGGTCCGGCCGCCAGGTCGGCGTAGTGGAGCGTCAGCCCCTGACGCACGGCGGCGGCCACGCGCCAGCGTCCCTGGATCCTGCGCAGATAGGTGGTGGTGCCGTCGGTATCGACGGCCGCCCAGTCGCTGCCGAACGTGCGGCCGTTCGACGGCGCCGCGACGCCGAGTCCGCAGCCGGCGATCGCCGCACGCAACTCCGGCGGGGCCACGGCCACGCCCGCGAGCGCCTCGATGATCTCCTGCGGAGCGGCGTCGCGAACCACGCGGTCGTCGCGCGGCAGCAGGAGCGTGGCAACCTCGTCGCGCGCGACGAGCAGAAAGACGGGGCGGCCGAACGCGATGCCTTCGAGCCGCACCTGCGCCGGCGCGGCCAGGCCGGCGCTGATGCGCCCGCGAAGCCGCGTGCCGCCGGCGCGCCCCGAGAGCCCGAGCTCCGCCAGCACGGTGCGCGCTCCGCGGCAGTCGCGCACCGCCTCCTCGTAGGCTGCCTCGTATCCGGGGAACGGCGTGCCGGCGCCTGCCGGCAGCGCTGGCCGTGCTCTGGCGCACGCGGCCAGTGACACGAGCAGCATGAGCGCGAGCGGCAGCCAACGGGTTGTGGTGCCGTGCCTCGGACGAGCGTCGCTGAAGAAAGGCAGGGAAACGCCAAGGACGCTGAGGACGCGAAGAACGCGGAGGGCGCAACGCCGAGGGCCTGTCGGGGCGCCGGCCTCCGGCCGGCGCTGAAGGCTGCCGCCGTACGGGCCATACAAGCGACGCCGCCTGCCGTGATGCCGCGTCGCTTGTATGGCCCGTACGACGGCAGCCTTACCGCGCACAGCGCGGCCCCGACAGGCCCGCAGCGTGACGCCTCTTTGCGTCCTCGGCGAACTTCGCGTGCTTGGCGTTGGGCTGGTTTTCACCGACTGCTCGACACCAGCTAGTTGCGGCCGACCCGGGCACGGGCGTCGCGGAGCTTCTTCTCGATCGCGGCACGATCGATCGACTCGCCGTCGCCGGCGAGTGCGCGCTCCCACGCTGCGATCGCCTCGGGGAGCCGCTGCTGGCGGATCCGCAGGTCGCCGAGGTGATCCTGGATGACCGAGTTCTCGGGCATCTTCTCGGCCGCCTCGGTCAGCGGCGGATCCGCGAGCTCGAGGCGCCCCTGCTTGAAGAACGCCCACCCGAGGCTGTCCAGATACGACGGGTTGCCCGGCTCGACCTTCAGCGCTCGCTGCAGCAGCTCCACCGCCTCGTCGAGCCGCTCCCCGCGCTCCGCGTACATGTAGCCGAGCGAGTTCAGCGCGATCGCATCCAGCGGGTCACGCGCGAGCAGCGCGCGCAGCTCGCGCTCGGCCTCCGCGAAGCGGCCGGCCTCCTCGAGGAGCTGCGCGTGCTGGTAGACGAACACGGCGCGGTCGGGGAATGACGCGCGCAGCCGCTGCGAGGTCGCGAGCGCCGCCGCGTGATCCTTCAGTCGCCGCTGCGACTCCGCCAGCAGGTACAGATGTGACGGATTCGGCGTCGTCTCGGTGCGGAGCGCCGCGTCGAGAAGCCTGCGCGCTTCGGCGGCAGCGCCACTGTTGATCAGCGCCATCGCGCGCCCGGCAAGAAGGTCGGCGCGCGGATTCAGCTCCTGCGCCACGGCGTACGCCTCGGCGGCATCCTTCCATCGCCGCTGCCGTTCGTAAAGCTCGATCAGCCGCACGTAGCCGCGGAAGAAGGTCGGACTGTGCGCGAGGACCGCTTCCACGGTCTGCGTCGCCTCGTCGATCTGCCCAGCCCCCTCCTGCGCGGCGGCGAGCAGCATGCCGCCTTCGGAGTACTGAGGCTGCTGTTCGAAGACCTGCAGCAGCGGACCTATCGCTTCATGATGCCGTCCGGCTCGCAGGTACAGCCGGCCCAGTGTGAACTCGGTGTTCAGGTCGGCGCCGGGGAATCCGCGCCCCTTCTCCAGCGCCGCGATCGCCCGTGCCTGATACGCGGCCGGGTCATCGCCAGGACGCACCGGACGCTTCTGTTCCACGAGCGAGGCGAAGATGAGGCCGAGCAGCCGGTTCGCCTCGACGTTGCCCGGATCGAGCTTCAGCGCGTCCTCGCCGGCGTTGAGCGCGTCCACGATCCGGTCTTCCCGCGCGTAGAGGCCGGCGAGCTCCGCGCGGATCTCCGCCGATCGCGGCGCGAGCTCCGCCGCACGGTTCAGCGCCGCGATGGCCTCTTCGGTGT
>Ga0247719_1000128_pt1 | contig 53783 bp, 41 predicted proteins | sample 41E_DmetaG_FD_189046 | JGI IMG/M metagenome (GOLD analysis project Ga0247719, IMG submission 189046) | Soil microbial communities from hillslope of Landscape Evolution Observatory, University of Arizona, Oracle, AZ, United States - 4-1-E_D | ecosystem: Engineered > Artificial ecosystem >...
GCGCGCCACGGCGCCGCAGTGCACGAAGATCGCGGCGCCGTGGCGCGCCGCCCCCTCGAACACCCTGCCCACCCGCTCGTCATCGAGGCGGTAGCGGTGCATCGCGGGGAACAGGCAGACGCACCGGAGCGCGTGCTCCGCGAGCGCCTTCTCGAGCCGCTCGGGCGCATCGGGGGCGAGCGCGTTCAACATGAAGAAGCCGGCAAAGCGGTCGGGATGCAGGCGCACCGCCTCGGCAACCGACGCCTCGTCGCCCGGGATGCTGGCGATCAACGCGGCACGCGACACGCCGTGGCGGTCGAGCTCCTCGCGCCACCGTGCGGCGAGCGCCGGTACATCAGCCGGGTCCTCCCACCCGATCCGCGCCGCGGCCGCCGCCGCCCGCCCGTCGGCCGGCAGATCCTTCACCGGCTGGGTGAGGATCTCGAGGAACCGCGAAGAGAAGAAATGACAATGGCTGTCGTTGAGGCGCATTCGGGAAAACTCCAAACTCCAAACTCCAAATGCCAAACTCCTAACTTCTAACTGCAGGCCGTCACGCTACAAACTGCCAACTCCGGACGTCAAGTTCGCGAGCCAGGTCGTCAGGGTGGCGCCTGGCCCCCGAGGGTTGGCCGGCATTTGAACTTTGGAGTTGGAGTTTGGATTTTGAACTTTGGCGTTTGGCGTTTGGCGTTCGGAGTTTGCCCTAGCCCGCAAATTTGTAGCCGAGGCCGTGCACCGTGAGGATGAATTGCGGGTGGCGCGGGTTGGGCTCGATCTTCTGGCGCAGCCACGCGACGTGGACGTCGACCGTGCGGGTGGACGGCATCGAGTTGTAGCCCCACACCTCGTTGAGGAGCTCTTCGCGCGTGAGGGTCGCGCCGCGGTGTTCGATGAAGTACTTCAGGAGCTGGAACTCGCGCGCCGACAGGTCGAGCGGCTCGCCGCTCTTCGTCAGCTCTGCGCGCCGGAAGTCGATCCGGACGTCGCCGAACTGGTAGCCCTCTGAGGGGTGCGGCGTCGAGGGCGCGCGACGCAGCTTCGCCTCGATGCGGGCGAGCAGCTCCACCATCTCGAACGGCTTCGTGACGTAGTCGTCGGCGCCCAGCTTCAGGCCCACCACCTTGTCGACGACCTGCCCGCGCGCCGTGAGCATGATCACCGGCGTTTCGACGTTCCGCTTGCGCAGCTCCTTCAGGACGTCGAATCCGCCGAGACGCGGCAGCATCACGTCGAGCAGCACGAGATCGAACGCCTCCGAGGTGGCGCGCGCCAGGCCGCTCTCGCCATCCGTCGCCGTCTCGACGGCGTAGCCCTCGCGCGTCAGACGGTCGCGCAGCGTCAGCACCAGCCCCGGCTCGTCTTCGACCAGCAGAATCCTTCGACTCACGGTGTTCGCCCGGGACAGCGCGCCTCTCGCTTCGCTCGCTCGCGGCCGTTCATCGTCAGGAGAGGCGGTGCGCGGGGTCGACGGCCGCGGACGTGCGCGCCAGCGGCTCCTCCGAAGCTGCCGGCAGGTGCACCGTGAACTCGCTCCCCTCGCCGGGCGCGCTGCGCACCGAGATGCGGCCGCCATGCGCCTCGACGATCCGGTGCACGAGGCTGAGGCCGAGGCCGGCGCCCTGGATCTGCGCCTCGATCACGCCGGGCGCGCGGTAGAACGGCTCGAAGATGTGCGGCTGGTCGGCGGGCGCGATCCCGATCCCCCGGTCGGCTACCGTCAGCTGCACCTCGCGTCCCTTCGTGCGGCCGCGCACCCCGATCCACCCGCCGCCGGCGCCGTACTTGATCGCATTCCCCACCAGGTTCTGCACGACACGGCGGAGCGCCTGTTCGTCCCCAAGCACCGGCGGAAGCGTCTCGGGGATGTCGAACTCGACGTGAAGCCCCGCCTCGTCGATCAACGGCGCCGACGAGCGGACGACGTCGTGAACGAGCGGGAGGATCGAGACCGGGCGCAGCGCGAAACCGCGCTGCCCCGAGTGGATGCCCGACAGCTCGAGGATCTGCTCCACCATCTCGCTCAACCGGCGTCCTTCGCCGCGTACGAGGTCGCCGTACTTCCGCACCTGCGGATCCTCGTGAACGACCCCCTCCGCAAGGTTGTCGGCCGCCGAGCGGATGACGGCGAGCGGCGTCCGCAGCTCGTGCGAGACCGCCGCCACGAACTCCATCTGCTGGCGGGCAAGGTCCTGCGCCCGGCGCGTGCTGACGACGAGGAAGCCGATGCTCACGCCGAGCACGGCGAGGATGCCGGAGCTCACGAGCAGGTTCCTGCGCCGCGCGTTGGCGACCGCGGTCTCGAGCGATCCGGAAGGATGTTTCACGACGAGACGCCACCGCGGCGCGGCGGCCGCGGGGCGCGCGGCGGTCACCGCTGCGAGGCTCCCCTCGACGGCGCGGCGGTCGGCGGGGCTCATCTGCCCCTTCTCGTGCTGCAGCAGCAGCGATACGCTCGGCGTGTCGCGGAACGTCACGGTGCCGCCAGGCGCGTCGGACGGGAGCATGAGCTGCCGGCGCACTTCCGTCTGCGTCTCCGTTCCGGCACCGCGGCCGGCGCGCCGCTCCGCCACGCCGTCCCCGCGGATCTGCGAGATCATCGACGTGAACCGGCGCACCTCCGACACCATCGCGCCGAATTCCTGCGGCCGGACGTGAAAGAACTCCGCGCTCGCGTCAGCTCCGGACGCCGCCTCGCGCATGAACCACGGGCTCGTGCTGAAGACGATGCCCTTGTCGGTGTTGCTGACCACGGCGAGCTCGTAGTCGATCGCCTCGTCGCCGCCGCCGCGGAAGTGCTGCCGCGCGAGCGCCGGCAGCATCTCGTCGAGCAGGTACTCGCGATCGAGCGCGAGGATGGTGTACCGCATCGCGGAGGTCACCTTCACGTCGGTGATTCCCGGCCGCTGCGGCTGGTCGCTCGCGTTGACCATGATCACCGGCGTGGGTACGACGAGCGCCGGCACCCCCTCCCAGATCACCGGCATCGTCCGCACGAACACCGTGCTCGGCACGGCCGGCGGTGCCGGGGGCTGCAGCAGGTGGTCGCGGATCGGCTCGAACCCCGCCGGCCAGCTCACGGGCTCGAGGAAGCGCGTTGCCGGGTCGAACCGCTGGAGCGCCGCCGCGGCCTCCTCGCCGCGCGGGATCACATACACGTCCTTCAGCAGCTTCGGAAAGCGCGACGTGGCGAGCCACCGGTCGTGGCGCTCGGCGACGCGCGCGGCGAGATTGTCGGTGTCCTGGAGCGGATCGACCTGGAACGTCAGGTAGGCGCGGGTCAGCTCGCGGTCGAAGTCGAGCGCGAAGGCGTTGGTACGAACCGACAGGTTCGCCTGCATCCGCTCGCGCTCGGCCGCGCTGATCTGTCCCAGCCAGCGGTACTGCAGCGTGGCCAGGAGCACGATCAAGCCGAGCAGCGCGGCCGCCAGCACGAACATCGGCGGCCGGAAGCGAACCCTCATAGCGGCGAGTCTAGCATGCAGGGATCCGCCGCAAATGGCGGCAAACACGAGGTTTTACGTCCTTAACAAACAGTTAGCACTCCCTTAACCATTCGCGTCATCCGCCCCGGGATCATCAGTCGTCATATCCAGCGCGGGCAGGAGAGCGGATCCGCCCTGCCGCGCAACGAACGTCAACAGAGAGAGGAACGAGGGAACGCGGTGATGCGAATGATGTGGGTTGGATGCGGCGCGCTGGCGGCGGTGCTCGCGGCGGCAGCGGCGCCGGCGGCGGCACAGGACGCGAAGGCGGCCGAGATTCTCGCGAAGACGCGCCAGGCACTGGGCGGCAGGAAGGTCGAAAACCTGAAGACACTGAGCCTCGAGGCGGCGCTGCAGCGGAATGTCGGAAACATGCAGATCGCCAGCGACGTGGAGCTGCACCTCGAGATGCCCGACAGGTTCGTCCGCTCCGAGACGAGCTCCCGCGCCATGGGCATGACGATGACGAGCGGGTTCAACGGCGACAGGGCGATCTCGCCGTCGCTGCCCGGCATGGCCGGCGGGATGGTCATCCGTATGGGCCCCGGGGGGCCGCCGCCCGGCGAACCGGAGAAGCTCACGCCCGAGCAGCAGGAGGAGATGAACCGCGTGCAGGTGCGCGCACAGCGCACCGAGCTCTCGCGGCTGATGCTCGGATGGTTCGGGATGGCGCACCCTTCGCTGAAGGCGGAATACACCTACGCCGGCGAAGCGGAGTCCCCCGACGGCAAGGCGCACGTGATCGACGTGAAGAACGGCGACGGTTTCGAGGCGAGGCTCTTCGTCGATCAGAACAACTACCTGCCGCTGATGGTCACCTACCAGGGGCGCCAGCCGCAGATGATGACGTCGGTTGTCGGAGGGCCGCGCGGGGGCGGCAGCGGCGCCGCACCGGCGGCGCGCCCGGCGCAGACAGAAGGCCGGGAACTCTCGGAGGAGGAGCGCAGGAAGATGCGGCAGGACGCCGAGGAGCGCCTCCGGCAGATGTCAGAGGCGCCCACTGTCCAGTTCTCGCTCTTCTTCGACGATTGGCGTGAGGTCGACGGCCTCACCTTCCCGCACGTCGTGCGCCGCGCCGCGGCCGGCACGACGAACGAGGAGTGGACGATCAAGAAGGTAAAGCTCAACCCGAAGCTCGACGCGCGGAAGTTCGCCGTCGACACGAAGTAAGGAGCCACGGACGATGCTTCGCCGATTGATATCCACGTGCCTGCTGGCGGCGGCGATCGCCGCTGCCACCAGCGCGCCGACGGCTGAGGAACAGCAGGCCGGCACGCTGCGGCTGATCGTCAAAGACCCGAGCGGCGCGGTGGTGCCGGGCGCGATGGTGCAGGTCAAGGGAGCGGAGGAGCGGACCGCCTCGATCGTGCGCTCCGACATCGCATCCGACAGCCAGGGGGTGGCGCTCGCGACCGAGCTCCTGCCGGGGCGCTATTCGGTCGACGTCGCCTTTCCGGGTTTCGAAACGCTGATCATCCCAGACGTCCGGGTGCGCACCGGCGACAACCGGCGCGAGGCGATGCTCGCGATCCAGAAGATCGACGAAAGCGTGTCGGTCGGCCGGGATCCGGCAACCGTGGCCTCGGACCCGAACGGCGACCGCTTCAACACGGTACTGTCGAAGGACCAGATCGACGCGCTGCCGGATGATCCCGACGAGATGGAGCGCGTGCTGAAGGAGATGGCGGGACCAGGCGCGACGATCCGCGTGGACGGGTTCCGCGGCGGCCGCCTGCCTCCGAAGTCGCAGATCCGTTCGATCCGCTTCTCGCGCGACATGTACGCCGCCGAGAACCACGCCGCCGGCATGGTCTTCGTCGACATCGTCACGCAGCCGGGGATCGGGCCGCTGCGCGGGAGCATGGACGCTCTGTTCCGCGACGGCGCGCTGAACGCGCGGAACGCGTTCGTGGCGGAGAAAGGGCCGGAACAGACGCAGCAGTACACGTTCAACATGAGCGGAACGCTGCGCAAGGAGCGGACGTCCTTCTCGCTCTCGGCGACCGGCGCATCGCTCTACGACTCGGCGAACGTGAACGCGCTGACGCCCGACGGCTCGCGCGCGGCGATTCCCGTGCGGCGCCCGTCGGACCGGATCAACTTCAACGGCCGCGTGGACCACGCGCTGACGAAGGCGCACACCCTGCGGGCGAACCTGCAGTCGAACGGCAGCGAGAACCGCAACCTCGGCGTCGGCGGGTTCGATCTCGACAACCGGGCGTTCTCGCGCACGACCGACGACACCATGCTGCGCCTGTCGGAGAGCGGCCCCTGGGGCCGCAGCCTGTTCGGCGAGAACCGCCTGCAGGTGCGGCGCCAGTCGACGAACTCGCTGTCGGCCGTGGAGGCGCAGACCGTGCGCGTGCTCGACACGTTCACGACCGGCGGCGCGCAGCAGGCGGGCGGGCGCAGCGCGACCGAGGTGGAGTGGGCCACCAACGTCGACTGGGCGCGCGGCAAGCACGCGGTGCGCTTCGGCGCGCTGCTCGAGGGGGGCTGGTATCGCGGCGACACGCGCACCAACTACCTCGGCACGTTCACGTTCACGAGCCTCGCCGACTACGAAGCGGGGCGGCCGGCCACGTTCACGCAGCGGCTCGGCAACCCGCTGGTCGAGTATTCGCACTGGCAGGCGGGCTTCTACGTGCAGGACGACTGGCGCGTCCGGCAAAACCTCACGCTGAGCGGCGGGCTTCGCCAGGAGGTCCAGTCGCACCTCGACGACCGGCTGAACCTCGCGCCGCGCGTCGGCTTCACGTGGTCGCCGTTCAAGCATGGCCGCACCACGGTGCGCGGCGGCGGCGGCGTCTTCTACGAGTGGCTCGAGAACGAGGTGTACGAACAGACGCTGCGCGTCGACGGCACGCGGCAGCAGGACCTCGTGATCACGAACCCGGGCTACCCGGATCCGTTCTCAGGCGGGGCGGCGCAGCGGGTGCTGCCGGCGAGCCGGTACGTGTTCTCGGCCGATCTCGTGATGCCGCGGCGGCTGATGGGCAATGTCGGCTTGAGCCACCAGTTCTCGCCGAAGCTCGGGATGAACGTGAGCTACAGCCGGACGAAGGGGGAGAACCGGTTCCGGGGGCGGAACATCAACGCGCCGCTCGACGGCGTGCGTCCGGATCCGGCCGCGGGCAACATCACGCAGGTGGAGTCGACCGCGCGCCTGCGCGGCGAGACGTTCAACGCCGGGATGAACTTCAGCGTGCCCGCGAAGCGGATGATGCTGTTCGCGCACTACTCCTGGCTCCGGCAGGAGTCGGATGCCGACGGCGCCTTCACCCTGCCGGCGAACAGCCACGATCTCGCCGCCGAGTGGGGGCCTGTGATGGGGGTGCCGCGGCACTCCGTCAATGCGATGTTCAGCACGCCGATCCCCGGCAACCTGCGGCTGTCGCTCAACGGCGGGGTGCGCAGCGGAACACCCTACAACATCACGACCGGGCGTGACGACAACGGCGACACGGTGTTCAACGACCGCCCCGCCGGCGTCGGCCGCAACAGCGCGCGGAGCGAGGGGACATGGGAGGTCGGCGGCCGCCTGAGCTACGCCTTCGGCTTCGGCGAGCGCCAGTCGTCCGGCGGGCCGGGCGGAGGCGGCCAGCCGATCGTCATCACTCAGCGCGTCGGCGGCGGTGGCGGCGGCGGAGACATCGCGGGGATCTTCGGCGGCGGCGCCGAGAACAAGCGCGTCCGCATCGAGCTGTTCGTCTCGGGGTCGAACATCTTCAACGCCGTGAACCGGATCGGCTACTCGGGCGTGATGACCTCCCCGTTCTTCGGACAACCGACCGCGGCAATGCCCGGACGCCGGGTCGATCTGGGCATGCGAATCGGATTCTAAAAACAGGGTGCTGCAGGGTGCTGCGGGGTGCTGCAAGGTGCGGCAGGGTGCTGCAGGGTGCTGGGGTGCTGCAGGGTGCGGCACCCTGCCGCACCTCAGCACCTTGCCGCACCCCGCCGCACCTTGCAGCACCCTGCAGCACCCAGCACCCTGCCGCACCCCGCAGCACCCCGCAGCACCCTGCAGCACCCCGTGTTAGGTGTCTCGCGCGTAGAGGCGATCCACCAGTAGGAAGTACGGCAGCGCGAGGGCGGCCAGCGCGGCGGCGACGGCGAAGGCGGGCGCGAAGCCGTAGCGGCCGATGAGCCATCCCATCGACGTCGAGCCGGTGCCGATCCCGGTGTCGAACGCCGCCAGGATGGCGCCGAAGGCGGCGCCCCGGCGGCTGGCGCTGACGCCCTTCATGACGTAGCCGACATACGTCGGGTAAGCCGTGCCGAACCCGATGCCGAAGACCACCGCGGAGAGCAGCATCAGGGTCTTCGAACCCCCAAGAGCCAGCAGCCCCAGGCCCGACGCGATCAGCACGAGGCACGGCACGAACATCTGCTTGTAGCCGAGGCGATCCCCCAGACGTCCGAGCATCGGCCGCGTGATCAGGATCACCACGGCGAGCGCGGTGAGGTAGATCCCCTTCGGCGCGACGCCGTTCGCGTCGGCATACAGGGCCGTGAAGCTCGTGATGCCGCCGTAGCCGAAGGAATACAGGGCGAGCGTGACCGAGATGATCAGCACGCGCCATTCGAGCAGGCCGCCGGCACGCGCGGCCGCCGTGACCAGGCGCGGCTGCTCCTCGAGCCTCGACGCGATCAGGGTCATCACGAGGTTGAGCGCGGCGGCGAGCGCGCACAGCCACACCCAGCCGTGGCTGTACACCCAGAAACCGACCGTCGGCGCCACCGCGATGGCCGCTAGCGTCGACAGCCCCCAGTAGCCGATCCCCTCCGCGCGCCGACGCTCCGGCAGCATGTTCGTCATGTAGGTCGCCGAGGCCGACAGCAGGCCCGACCAGAACACGCCGTGCACGATCACGAGCGCGAGCAGCAGCACGTAACTCGTGATCACCGCGTACAGCACCGAGAACCCGAAGAGCGCGAGGCTCGAGACGATCAGCACGCGCCGCGGCCCGAAGCGATCCGCGTAGGCGCCGGTGACCGGCGCGGAGATCGCCGACGCATACGTGAGGAAGCCGAGGAACAGCCCCGACGCGAACGTCGATCCGCCGAGATCCAGGATGTGGAACGGCGCGGTCGGCAGAAGCTGGAATGCGGAGAGGAAGACCGTGAAACTGAAGCCGCACATCACGAAGAAGCGCGGCGTGAACAATCGCTCTGTCACCGACCCACTGTAGCAGACGGAGGTGCTCAGGGGCCGGCATGCTGACAGGGTGCGCGACGTGCTACTCCGTCTTCAGCGCGACGAGCGGATCGACGCGCGTGGCGCGGAACGCCGGCACCAGGCTCGCCCCGATCGCAACGGCGACCAGGAGCGCCGCGGCCATCGCAAACGTCGCCGGGTCCGATGGACGCACGTCGTACAGGAGGCCCTGCATGACACTGGCCCCGGAGAATGCGACGATCACTCCGAGCGCCACACCCGACAGCGTGAGAACGAGCCCCTGGCGCATGACGAGCCGGATCACGTCGGACCGCCCTGCGCCAATCGCCACGCGGATCCCGATCTCGCGGGTGCGGCGGCTGACGACGAACGAGAGCACTCCGTAAATCCCGATCGACGAGAGCACCATGGCCAGGGCGGCAAAGCCTGTCAACAAGGCGCCGGTGAACCGCGGCGCGGACAACGTCGCCGCCACGACCTCCTCCATCGTCCTGATGTTCGCGACCGGCAGTGCAGGATCCAACGCGCGGATCTCCTGCCGCACGGGCGCAACCATCCGCGAGGGGTCCCCGGCGGTCCTCACGACCAGCGACATCGCGCGAACCGGGCTTCCGGTCGCAAGGTGCCACTGCGTATGCGGAACGTAGAACTTCTCTTTGGTCACCCCCGTGATGCCGTTGTGCTTCACGTCGCGCACGATGCCGACGACGGTAACCCATGGCCGCTGCGGGTTGCCGATTTTGAAGCGGCCGCCGACGGGGTCTCTGCCGCTCCAGTAGCGCCGTGCCATCTCCTCGTTGATGAGCGCGACGAGCTGCGTGTCGCTGCGGTCGCTCGGCAGGATGGCGCGGCCGCGCACGAGCCGCTCTCCCATGGCCTCGAGGTACCCGTCGGTGACGATCTGCCAGTCTCCCTTGGCGCCGCTACCCGGCGCCGGTACGTAGCCGTCGACGCTCAGCCCCCAGTCGCCGATCGTCGAGGCGAGCGGCAGGGCGCGTACCGCGCCGGCGTGTACTACGCCCGGCAGGGCGCGCACGCGGTCCACCAACTGCTGATAGAACACGACGACCTGCTCGGGCCGCTCGTAGCTCGCCGGCGGCAGCGACAGACGGAGCGTCAGGACGTTCGTCGGATCGAAACCGAGGTCGACGCGCTGCAGCGCCCATACGCTCCGCACCATGAGTCCGGCTCCTGTGAGCAGGATCACCGCCAGCGCCATTTCGGCCACGACGAGCGCCGACCTGAAGGACTGCCGGGCCCCACTCGAGGAGTTCTGGCCGTCACGAAGCGCATCGTTCACGTCGAGGCGGACCGCGCGGAGCGCCGGTGCGAGGCCGAAGAGGAAGCTCGTCAGGACAGCGACCGCGATCGTCGCCGCGAGCACGACCGGATCGATCGCAATTCCGCCGATGCGCGGGATGTTCGCCGGGTTCCACCAGACGACGATGCGAACGATCGCCCAGGCGAGCGCAAGCCCGGCCACGGTCGCGGCGCCCGTCAGCACGAGGCTTTCGGTGAGGAGCTGACCGACGACGCGACGCGCACCAGCGCCCAGTGCGGCGCGCACGGCCATCTCGCGCTGCCGAGCCTCCGCACGCGCGAGCAGCAGGTTCGCCACATTCGCGCACGCGATGAGAAGGAGGAAGGCGACGGCGCCGAGCAACAGGAGGATCGCGCGCCTGACCGGGCCGACGACTTCATCCCTCAGCGACAGCACGACCGTGTCGAACTGCATCTGAGGAGGATGGAAGCCCTCGCGCGTGAGTGCCTGCGCGATGCCGTGGAGATCCTCGACCGCGGCCTCGACGGAGACGCCCGGACGCAGCCGGCCGGCCGCGTACCAGCCGTGGCTGCCGTAATCCGTGCTCGCCGGATTGATCGGCAGCGGCGTCCACAACTGAGTCGGCTCCGGGTTCTGAAAGTCGGTGGGCAGCAGGAAGCCGGCCGGCATCACGCCGACGATCTCGAAGGAACGCCCGTTCAGAAGGATTCGCCTGCCGATCACGCCCGGATCCCCTCCGTAACGACGCGTCCACAGGGCATGACCGATGACGACGAGATCGGGTCCGTTCGGAACATCTTCGCCCGACACGAACGTCCTCCCTGCAAGCGGGTGCACGCCGAGGGTGGAGAAGAGATTGGCCGACACCTGCGCAAAGGCGAGCCGCTCGGGGTCGCCCTCGCCGGTCAGATTGATCTGGCCGTCGCTCCAGGCGGCGACCTCCGACAGGGTCCGGCTGCGGGTGCGATACGCGTTCAGCTCTCCTTCCGACACCCAGGTCTTCTCGAACGCGGTCCACTTGCTCCAGATCATGACCGCCCGGTCGGGCTCGCCCCAGGGGAGGGGGCGTAACAGTACGCCGCTGACGACGCTGAAGATCGCGGCCGTGGCACCGACTCCAAGCGCCAGCGTCAGGACGGCAACCGCGGCAAACCCCGGGTTGCGGCGCAGGGTGCGCACACCGAATCGCAGGTCCGCAACGAACGCGTCGAAAGAGGAGCCGGGCATGGTGATGCTTGGACGGAGAGCGGCGCCAAAGGGTTGGAGGGGAACGCCACACGTGCCCCGCGCACCCTTCGTACCTTGAACTAAGATCTCTGCATGGATCAGGACCTCAGCGAGTTCAGGCCGTCGCGCATCTGGAAGCGGATGGGTGCCGAGCGGCGGCAGCGTGCGGCCGCGGCGTTCTGGGGGGACGAGCAGTCGACCGAGCAGCAGGTCGAGGCGGTCGGCGCGATCTCGGGGCACATGAAGTTCCGGCCGAAGAGCGTCATCGCGCTGCCGCTCGAACGCAAGGCGAAGTACCTTGCGGCGCTTCCGGCGATGCCCGACACGATCGCGGCGCGCGCGCTGGTCAGCTACCACCTGGAGCACCAGCGGCCGATGATGGGAACGTTCCTCGACGCGCTCGGCATCGCGCACGAGAACGGCCTCATCAGCGAAGAGGAGGTGGCGAAGCCGGACCCGGAGAAGCTCCGCGAGGCGGCGGGGGCGCTGGCCGCGTCGCACCCGGCCGAGGACGTCGCGCTCTACTTCAGCACGCTGGTGTCACAGGATCCGGATACGTGGGGAGCGCTCGCGGCGCTGCCGCAGACACTCGCGCCCCCCGCTGAATGACGCGGGCGATCAGCGCCCGAAGACGTAGACGAAGTTGACCACCGGAAACGCGATGTAGTCGTCGGTGCCGATCGGGACGGCCAGCGCGAGATCGGCCGAGAGGCGTTCGCCCAGGAAGCGGACGCCGCCCGAGACGATGCCGTGCCCTCCCTTCCAGACGTAGTTCTCGGTGATCAGCTTCAGGTTCGGTCGTACCCGCCGCTCGCCCCCGACCATCAGCACGCCGCCTGTCGAATCGCCGGTGTAGGCGAGGCCGGTGCCGATCGTCACCGCGTTGTCGCTGCTGCCGAACGTCCCCACGCCGTAGGCGATCCCGCCGCTGTCGCCGCTGACGTTGAACAGCTGCAGCACGCCGACCGCCGCCTGCGCGTTGCCGCCGTCGTAGACCTGCAGCTTTGGTGTGATCCAGAACGGCCGGTACTTCTCGTCGATACCGAACACCAGCGGCGTGCCGCCGCCCACCGAGAACCGGTCGGTGACGCCCACCTGCACGAAGGGCGCGAGGAACTCGAACACACCGACCGACACCTGCCCCCGCTCGAGCGACCGGGCCGTCGGGGCGAAGAACAGCCGGCTGCGATGACTGTCAGCGCGAACGAACGTGCCCCCTTCGACGCGCCCGCGCGTTCTTCGGAGCATCACCACGTCCTGCCGTTGAACGGTGATCACGGCTCCTGCGTACGTCCGGAAGACGATCTCGCGGTCGTCCTCGCGCTCCACCGAGCCGAAGGCGCGCGTGCCGTCGCGTAGCACGAGCTCCAGGATCTCGACCTCTTCGGAGGCCGAACGCGGCGGCGCGCCAGCCGTCTGGGCGGCGGCGGCGGCGGGGACCAGGGCAAGTGTCGCAACCAGCAGGGTTCGAAGGAGGGACGTGGCAGCCAGGCGTGTCATGGGATCCATCATGGCAGAAGGCCGCCGGCGGAGTCGTGAGCGGCCGGTGAAAAAGGCTGAAGAACGGCGGAACACGTGCGGCGCTATCGCGCCCGCCCGGCGAGCGTCTCGAGGATGCCCTGGAACTCCTGGCTCGGCCGCAGCGGATCCAGCAGCGGCTCGATCGGGATCGTCCAGCCCGTAAACGGCAGCTCCGAGCGCTCGAGCAGGGATCGCAGGCAGGCAATCGCGTCGGCTGGCCGCGCCGTGGACGCATTGAGGAACGCCTGCGCCATCGCCGCCTCGCCGCCGCGCCCGCCGCGGCGCAGCGCCTCGATCGCCGACGCCGCGCGCTCGAATGCGGCCGCCGCGGCGTCCCGACGTCCGGCGGCCCGAAGCGCGACCCCCAGACCGACGAGCGAGCGTGCATGGTCGGGAAACAGCTCGAGCGCGCGCTCGAAGCCTGCGACGGCCGACCGAGCGTCACCGGCGCGCAGGCGGGCGAACCCGCGGCCGTCGCACGCGTTCATCGCGAATTCGGCCGCGTAGAGCTGCGTGGTACCGCCGGCGCATTCGCGCTCGAACTCCTGCTCCGCCTCCCCGACGTCTCCCTGCGCGAGGCGCACGAGACCGAGCAGCCAGTGCAGCCCCCGGGCGGGGAATCGCTGCCGCAGGTGCGCCTGACGGTCCTGGACGATCGTGCCTTCGCGCAGCACCGACTCGGCGCGGTCCAGCTCGCCGCGCGCGATGTAGACCATCGCCGCTTCGAAGTGCGCGAAGGGGAAATCGGGATACAGCTCCACGACGCGCGCGAGCGCCCGCAGGCGCTCGTCACCCCATGCCGCGTGGGCCACGCGGAAGTGATGGCCCCAGTAGCCGGGCTCGAGCGCGACGGCGCGCCGCGCCGCCATCAGGGCTTCGGCCGCGCGGCCGGCGCCCACGAGCAGGAACGCCAGCGTCGCATGCGCTTCGGCCAGCTCGTGCTCGAGCTCGATTGCGCGGCGGACGTGGCCGATCGCCTGCGCCAGCAGCGCCGCGTCCGGATGGTTGCGCGCGCGTGACATCTCGTATTGCCAGAACCGGGCGTTCGCGAGGCCGACATGGGCGGCGGCATAGCCAGGATCGAGCTCGATCGCGCGGGTGAACCCCTCGATGGCGCGCGCCACCTCCGAGCCGTCCAGCGTCTCGAGCCGCAGGCGTGCCTCGGTGAACGCCTGATACGCCTCGAGACTGCTCGTCTCACGCGACCGGCGCGGCCGCGACTCGCCGCGGCTGCCGATCGCCGCCGACAACTGCGACACGATGCGGTCCTGGAGGTCGAACACGTCGGCGAGCAGCCCGTCCGCCTTCGCATCGCCGATGGCCTCCCCCGTCGTCACGTCGACGATGCGTGCGGTGATCCGCAGCCGGTCTCCCGCCCGCTGGAAGCTGCCGACGACGAGGAGGTCTGCGCCGAGCTCGTCACGGAGGGCCGCCGGGCCGGAGCCGACACGGCCGACGGCCTCGACGACCCGCGTGCGATCGAGGATGCGGAGCTGCGCAGCGCTGCGGAGGTCGTTGGTGATGGTTTCGGCGATCCCGGACGAGAGCCAGGCGAGCGAGCGGTCGCCGCTGACGTTCGAGAAGTCGAGCACCGCCAGCGCCGGCAGACGCGATGTCGGCGATGCCGTCGCGGCGGGCGCCACACCTCCGTCGCGGATCACCTCCACCGGGGCGATGAAGCGATAGCCGCGCCGTGCCACCGTCTGCACGTACTTCGGCTTCGCCGCGTCGTCGCCGAGCGCCTGGCGCAGCTCCGAGACGGCCTGCGTGAGGGCGTTGTCGGTGACGGCCACGTCGGGCCACAACGCGTTGAACAGTTCCTCTTTCGTGACGAGGACGGAGGGCCGCGCGACGAGATAGAGCAGCAGGTCGATGATCTTCGGCGAGACCTGAACGACGGCGTCCTTCTTCAGCAGGCGATAGGCCGCCTGGTCGACGGTGAACGGGCCGAACCGGTATCTCGCGGGCGCTGAACCCGTCATGTGCGCGCCGGCCCTATCGCCGCTCGGCGCACCTGATCTCGGTGTGCTCCAGCTCCTTCACCTCGAGCACGGGCATTGCGGGAGCCGGATCGTTCCGCTGGGTCGAAGTCGCGCCGACGCCGACATAGACGGACGTCCTGCCGATGCGCCTGCTGTGCACCGTCGTCGTCGGAGGCTCGCTCTTCAGGATCCCCTTGACGACGTCGAGATGCCCCTGGTGTTCCTTGCGGATCTGCTCGAGCAGCTTCCTGTCGCCGGTGAGCCGGTACGTGACGTAATGGTGAAGCTCTCCACCAGGATCGCGGACCGTCGAATCGGAGCTCTCGATGACGCTGCCCGTGAGGCAGCCCCTGACGGTGACCGAGTCGCCGCGTTTCGGCTGCTTCGGTTCTTCCTTGGGCGGATGCTGCAGCGCGGCGCCGAGAACGAGCATGACGAGCACTACATTCACCATGGCAACAGTGTGGCACAATCCGGGTAAACGTATGAATCGACGTGCTTTTCTCGGCGCCCTGGCGGCCGTGCCATTGGCGGGTCCCATCGCCGGCTCCGCGCAGCCCGGCGGTACGCGGACTCCCGCACCCGTGAAGCCGAGGCGCCTGAACCCCGGGGACACCGTCGCGCTCGTGGCGCCGGCGAGCGCAACGTTCAACACCGTCGATCTCGAGATCGCGCGCGAGTCGCTCCAGGGCCTCGGGCTCACGGTGAAGGTGGGCCGGCACCTGCTCACGCGGCACGGGTATCTCGCCGGCGACGACCGCAATCGCGCGGCCGACATCAACACGTTCTTCGCGGACGATGCCGTACGGGCGGTGCTGCCGATTCGCGGCGGATGGGGCAGCAGCCGCGTGCTCCCCTACCTCGACTTCGACGTCATCCGCAGGAACCCGAAAATTCTCCTCGGCTACAGCGACATCACTGCCCTGCTTCTGTCGGTGCATGCGCGCACGGGCCTCGTCACCTTCCACGGACCGAACGGCCTCGGACGATGGGACGCGTGGTCGGTTGAGTACCTCAAGCGGGTCATCTTCAACGCCGAAGCGGTGACGATGGAGAATCCGAGGAACTTGTCGGAGAAGAACGCGCTCGCGCAGATCGAGAACCGCGTGCAGACGATCACCCCGGGCACGGCGCGGGGACGCCTGCTCGGCGGCAACCTCACGGTGCTCACCGCCATCATGGGCTCCCCCTACCTGCCGAACTGGGATGGCGCGATCCTCTTCCTCGAAGACGTCGGCGAAGATCTCTACCGCATCGACCGCATGTTCACGCAGTTGAAGCTCGCGGGCGTGCTCCAGCGGATCCGCGGCTTCGTGTTCGGCACCTGCGCCGAGTGCGGCCCCGGATCCGGCTTCGCGTCGCTGACGCTCGAAGAGATCCTCGCGGACCACATCAGGCCGCTCGGGATCCCGGCGTGGTTCGGCGCGATGGTCGGACACCAGACGCCGCAGTGGACGGTTCCGGTGGGCGCCGAGGCGTCGATCGACGCGGTGAAGGGCACGATCACGCTGGTCGAACCTGCCGTGCAGTAGGCAACGAGCGTGGCTGCTACCGACGACCGCGGCGCACTGATCGACGAACTGGCCGCCATTCCCGGCGCGGGCCTCACGACCGCCGCCGCCGTCCGCGAGCATCACAGCCGCGGCGAGTCGCATCACGCGGCCGCGATGCCGGACGCCGTGGTGTTTCCCGAGTCGAACGAGGCCGTTCAGGCGATCGTCCGCGCCTGCGCGAAGCATCGCTGCCCGGTCGTCGCGTTCGGCGCCGGCTCGTCGCTCGAAGGGCACGTGAACCCCGTCCACGGCGGCATATCGGTCGACCTCACCCGCATGAACGGCATCCTGCGGGTCAGCGCCGACGATCTCGACGCGACCGTGCAGGCGGGCGTCACGCGCAAGCAGCTCGACAAGCACCTGCGATCGTCAGGGCTCATCTTCCACCTGGATCCCGGCGCCGACGCCACGATCGGGGGCATGGCGTCGACCCGCGCCTCGGGCACGACGGCCGTTCGCTACGGCACGATGCGGGACGCGGTGCTCGGCCTCGCCGTAGTGCTCGCCGACGGACGCCTCATCCAGACCGGCACTCGCGCCCGGAAGTCGTCGTCGGGATACGACCTGACGAAGCTGTTCGTCGGATCGGAAGGAACGCTCGGCATCATCACCGAGGTCACGGTCCGCCTGCACGGGCGTCCGGAAGCGGTGGCAGCGGCAACGTGCCACTTCGACGCGATCGAGCACGCCGTGCAGACCGTCATCACGACCATCCAGCTCGGGATCCCCGTCGCCCGCATCGAACTGCTCGACGAGGTGCAGATCGAGGCGGTGAACCGTTTCTCGAAGCTCTCCTATCCGGTCTTCCCCACCCTTTTCTTCGAATTCCACGGCCTCAGCGAGCGCGACGTCACCGAGCAGGCGGAAGCGGTCGGCGAAATCGCCGTCGAGAACGGCGGACGATCGTTCGCGCGAGCCGTCTCGCCCGAAGCGCGCGCGCAACTGTGGCAGGCGCGCCACGACGCGTATTACGCGGCGCTCGCGATGCGCCCGGGCCGCCGCGGCTGGACGACGGACGTCTGCGTGCCGATCTCGCGCCTCACCGACTGCATCGTCGAAACGAAAGAAGACATTGCCGCGTCGCCGCTGGTTGCCGCGCTCGTCGGGCACGTCGGCGACGGCAACTTTCACATGATCTTCCCTGTGGATCCCGACAGCCCTGAAGAGATCGCCGAGGCCGAGCGCCTCACCCACCGTCTCGTGGAGCGCGCGCTGTCGATGGGGGGCACCTGCTCGGGCGAGCATGGCGTCGGGCTCGGCAAGATGAAGTTCCTTCGCCAGGAGCATGGCGAAGGGCTCGAGGTGATGCGGGCCATCAAGCAGACGCTCGATCCGCTCGGCATCATGAACCCCGGAAAGATGCTGTAGAACGACAGGCCGCTTCAGCCGGCCCTCAGCGAGGCGACGGGATCCACGCGCATCGCACGGCGGGCGGGCACGTAGGCGGCCACGCCAGCCGTTGCCAGGAGCAGGGCGGCAACGGCGCCATAGGTCACCGGATCCGTGGCCGTCACGCCGAACAGTTGTGCCTGGACGACACGTGAGCCGATCAGCGCCGTCAGCGCGCCGAGCCCCACCCCGACGGAGGCGAGCGCGAACGACTGGCCGAGCAGGAGCCTCAGCACCTGCGGCGGCGTGGCGCCGAGCGCGAGCCGGATCCCCACTTCGGAGGTCCGCTCCGCCGCGATCAGCGTGACGACGCCGAACACGCCGAGCGCCGCGAGCGTGAGCGCGAGCACGCCGAAGGTACCCACGAGCAGCAGCACGAAGCGACGCGCCGCGACCGACCCGCTCTTCACCGCCTCCATCGTCTGCATGTCGCGTGGCGGATCGGCGCCGAGATCACGGAACACCTGGCGCACGGCATCCGCGAGTGCCGTCGCATCGCCGGCGGTTCTGACGACCACGAACGGGCCCACGGGAGGTCCCTGCCGGTACCACACGTAGAACTCCGGCTTCGGGGGCTCCTCGAGACTGCCGTGCCGGATGTCGCCGACGATGCCGACGATCTCGAGCCAGGAGCCGGACGGGGAGAAGCGCACGCGCCTGCCGATCGGATCCTCGCCGGGGAAGACCCGGCGCGCGAGCGCCTCGTTGATGACCGTCACACCGGAGCCGCCGGCACGATCCTCGGCGCCGAAGGTCCGGCCGCGCACCACAGGTATCTGCATCGCGCCGAAGTAGTCGAAGAGGGCGCGGCGCATCTCGACCTCGGGCTGTTCGGCGCGAGGAACGGCGCGGCCGTCCACCTCGAGAAACGTCGTCACGTTCGTGCTGCCAAGCGGCAGCCTGGTGGTGCCGCCGACGGCGACGACGCCGGGCAGCGCCCGCAGCCGCGCCTCGAGCTCGTCGTAGAACCGCAGCGTCGCCTCCGCCCCGGCATATCGCGGCGGCACGGCTGCCTGCATGGTCAACAGCCGCTCCGGGTTGAACCCGGGATCCGTGTTCACGACGGCGAGAAAGCTGCGGAGGAGCAGACCGCCGACGACGGTCAAGAGCATCGCCAGGGCGATCTCGGCCACCACGAGCGCCGAGCGGGCGCGACGCGACGCCGCGGACGTCGTCGTGCGAGTGCCGTCACGAAGCGAGTCCTGCGCACGGCTGCGCGCGGCCGACAGCGCCGGGATGACGCCAACGGCAATGCCCACGAGCAGGGACACCGCGAGGCCGAACAGCACCACGGCGGGAGACCACGACACCTCGTCGAGCCGCGGCAGGTTCGGGGGCGCGGCCGCGACGAGCGCGCGGAGCGACAGCGCCATCACGCCGAAGCCGGCGAGTCCCCCGGCGAGCGCCAGCAGCACGCTTTCGGTCAGCATCTGCTGCACGAGGCGGGCGCGCGAGGCGCCGAGCGCCGAACGCACGGCGAGATCGCGGCCGCGGACGGCGGCGCGCGCGAGCAGGACGTTCGCGACGTTCATGCAGGTGATGAGCAGCACGAGACCCACGCCGCACAGCAGGATGATCAGCGCCGGACGCATCGCGCCCACCGCCTGCTCGTGCAGCGGACGAACGGTGATCCCCCAGCCGGTGTTGGTGTCGGGATACTCGAGCGCCCGCCGCGCCGCGATGGAGGCGAGCTCGTCTCGCGCACGCTCGAGCGTCGCGCCGCCGCGGAGCCGTCCGACGACGGCGAGATAGTGCACGGTGCGGTTCGGCTGCCCTGCCGCATCCACGAGGCGCGAATCGCGGTGCCGCGACATCGGAAGCCAGAGGTCCACGGTCAGGTCGCGCACGGAGCTCGTCCTCCAGAGCATCGACCCGTACGGGAACGTGAAGTCCTCCGGCATGACGCCGACGACCGGCACGGTTACTGTGGACGCACCGGCGCTGAGGGTGAACGTCCGGCCGATCACGTTCGGATCCGCGCCGAGCCGCGTGCGCCAGAACTGGTGGCTCAGCACGGCACCGTCGCGTTCGTCCTCGAAGCTGCGTCCGACGACGGGAGCGCGGCCGAGCAGCCGGAACATGCCGGGTGTCACTTCCGAGAGGACCACCGGCTCCGGCTCCGGACCGTTCCTCAGTTCGACACGCGTGAGGAAGGAGTACATCGCTTCGGCGCCCTCGAGCGACGGCGCGGCTCGAAACGCCTCGAAGTTCGCGGGCGACACAGGATTCGTCGGTTCGTTGCTGCCCCGGTTGTGGCTCCAGATGGCGACGAGCGCGTCGGGATCTCCATACGGCAGCGGCCGGAGGAGGACCGAGTGGACGACGGCGAAGATCGCCGTGTTCGCGCCGATGCCGAGCGCGAGCGAGGCGACGATCAGCAGCGGGAACCCCGGCGTACGGCGGAACTGGCGCAGCGAGAACCGCACGTCACGCCAGACGGCATCCCAGCTCAGATGCACGCGGCTGGACTGGCGGCCTGCCGCATGCTGGCGCCGTCGGCGATGCGCAAGCCGCTGATTGCGCCGCTCGGCCAGGCCCGAGAGCACCGTGTCGGCGACACAGAAGAGCGCCAGCGGGACGCGGCGCAGGGCCCGGCAGCCGCGCAGGCGCTCGTCGAAGACGCGCTGCAGCTCGCCGCCGAACTCCTCGCGAAACGAGCGCGGGTATGCCCGCAGCGCGAGGCGGTGAAGGACCTTCATTTTCTGACGGACGGAAGCAGCCGGTGCGCGCGCGCGGCGTCCACCTGGTCCGCGAGCCGGCGGGCTTCGGCCTTCGCGGTTTCGCGTCCGAGCCGCGTGATCGCGTAATACCGCCGGCGCGGGTCGTCGTCGGCCGTGGCATCCGAGCGCTCGATCAGCCCCTCGTCGAGCAGCCGCGCGAGGGCGCGGTAGATCGTGCCGGTGCGCATCGGCAGCCTGCCGGCAAGGCGCGCCTCGACCGCCTGGAGGATCGCGTAGCCGTGCAGCTCGCCGTCGTGCAGCGCCAGGAGGATCTCGAACGAAATGGGCGTCAGCGGCAGGAGCGACTCGGCGGGCTTGAACGGCATGCGCGCATTATGCATGCGTTCATCATGAAGTCAAGCCACTGAGCAACACGGTTCAACACGGATACAGCACCACCATGGCTACGGGCGGCGCGTCAATCATCACATCGGAACACTCCGGGTTGACAAGTCCGGGCGCGGCGGCGTACAAGTGACGCAGTGTTCGAGCTGCGCGTCCACCATCACCTCCATCATCACCATCCCGTCGCGGGGGGTCGGATCGAGGTGTAGGCGGACGCGTTCCTCAGAGAACAACGGACGGCAACCTCGACGCCGGCCCCCTGGGCCGGCGTCGTTTTTTTTGTACTCAACCTGCCGTCCGCCGTAGAAGAAGCGGGCGGCCACTCGAAACAGCCATGACCGACATCCTGCGCATCGGCCTCCCGAAGGGACGGATGGAAGGCTCCGTTCTGGCGCTGCTGGCCGACGCCGGCATCCACGTCACCCCCTCGGCACGAGGGTATCGCCCGCACGTATCGCTGCCGGCTGCCGAGGCCAAGATCCTCAAGCCTCAGAACATCGTCGAGATGCTCGTGCTGGGCAGCCGCGACGTCGGATTCGCGGGCGCCGACTGGGTAGCGGAGCTCTCGGCCGAGGTGGTCGAGGTGCTGGACACGGGCCTCGACCCTGTCGATCTCGTCGCCGCCGCCCCGGTGGCGCTGCTGGAAGACGACCGTCTCCCGAAGCGGCCGCTGGTGGTGGCGTCCGAGTACGAGCGCCTCGCGCGGCGATGGATCGACGCGCGGGAGCTTGATGCCGTCTGCGTCCGCTCCTATGGCGCGACCGAAGTCTTCCCCCCGGAGGACGCGGACGTGATCGTCGACAACACGGCGACGGGAGCGACGCTTCGCGCCAATGGTCTCGTCGTGGTGGAGGCGCTGATGCAATCGTCCACCCGGCTCTACGCGAGTCCGCTCGCCTGGGCTGATCCCTCCAAGCGCGAGCGGATCGCGGACCTCAAGCTGCTGGTGGCGAGCGTGCTCGACGCGCGCCGCCGCGTGATGGTCGAGGTGAACGCCCCAGCCGATTGCCTCGACCGGGTCGTCGCCGTGCTCCCCTGCATGCGCCAGCCGACCGTGTCGCCGCTCTACGGCAACGGCAGCTATGCAGTCAAGGCGGCGGTGCCGCGCAGCGCGCTGCCGCAGGTGATCCCCGCCATCAAGGCCGCCGGAGGCACGGACGTCGTCGTCTCGGCGCTCGCGCAGATCGTGCCATGACCCGGCGCGACACCATCGGACCGCGTCCGAAAGTCACTCCCGACATGGCCTACGTGAGGCCGCGCGCGCCACACGCGGTGGACCTCGCCCTGGACGGCAACGAAGGATCACGGCCGTCGATCGATCCGATGCTGCGCGCGCTCGGCGCAGCCGGCCCTGAACTGCTTCGGCGCTACCCGGACGCCGAAGGCCTCGAGGCGGCGCTCGCCTCCCGGTATCGCGTGGAGCGCTCGCGCGTCCTCGTCACGGCGGGAGCGGATGAAGCGATCGACCGCTGCTGCCGGGCGTTTCTGGAGCCGGGCCGCTCGATTCTCATACCCGAGCCCGGATTCGAAATGCTCGAGCGGTATGCCGCGCTCGCGGGTGGCGGCGTCGTGCGGGTGAAGTGGCCTGCGGGTCCGTTTCCCACGACCTCGGTTCTCGAACGGCTCGACGACCGGGTCGCAATCGTCGCCGTCGTCAGTCCGAACAATCCGACGGGCGAGATCGCGACGCGGAACGACGTGCAGCGGCTCGCGGCCGCGGCGCCCGGCGCACTGATCCTGCTGGACCACGCGTATGTCGAATACGCGGACGAGGATCTTACGGCCGCCGCGCTCGCGCTGCCGAACGTCGTCGTGACGCGGACGTTCTCGAAGGCCTGGGGGCTTGCGGGCTGCCGCGTGGGATTCGCGCTCGGCCCGGCCGACGTCATCGGTGCGCTTCGCGCGGCGGGCGGCCCCTACCCGGTCGCGGCTCCATCGGTGCTCCTCGCGGCGTCACAGCTGGAGCACGGCGAAGGCGCCGTGGACGCACACGTGGCACGCGTCCGTTCCGAACGCACCGAATTGACGGCGCTGCTGCGCTTGCGTGGAGTCGCGGCGCGCGACTCGCAGGCGAACTTCGTCTACGCAGATTTCGGCCGGCGGGCGCCGTTCGTCCACGCCGCGCTCGCGGCACAGGGCATTCTGGTCCGCTCGTTTGCGCACCGCCCCGGCGCTTCGTCCGGACTGCGCGTCACGCTTCCTGGGGAGGCCGCGTCGTTCGCGCGTCTCACCTCCGCGCTCGACGTCGCGCTCGCACCGGAAGCGCTCCTGCTCGATCTCGACGGCGTACTCGCGGACGTCGAGGCGTCCTACCGCGCCTGTGTGCTGGCGACGGCCCGGACGTTCGGCGTGACGCTCACTCGCGACGACGTCCTCCGCGTCACGATGGAGGGCAACGCCAACAACGACTGGCTGCTGACGCAGCGGCTGCTCGCGATGCATGGAGTCGAGCGGTCGCTGGACGAAACCACGGCTTGCTACCAGTCGCATTACATCGGAACCGGCGGCACGCCGGGCCTGCGCGAGAGCGAGCGGCTCATCGTCGAGCGCAGCGCGCTCGAGCGCCTGGCCCGAAGGCTGCCGATCGCCATCGTCACAGGCCGTCCCCGCGACGAGGCGGAGTGGTTTCTCGACCGCGCCGGCATTCGCGACCTGGTGCAGAGCGTCGTCGCGATGGATGACGCGCCCGCGAAGCCGGATCCCGCGCCTGTGCGGCTCGCGATGCAGAGGCTCTGCGTGGCCCGCGCGTGGATGGTTGGCGATACGCCAGACGACGTGCGGGCCGCCCGCGGCGCTGGCGCGCTCGCCATTGGTATTCCGGCACCCGTGGAGCCGCGCGAACGGGTTGCCGGGCCGCTCATCAAGGCCGGGGCCGCCGTGGTGCTGGACGCCCTGGACGACTTGCTGGAGGTGTTGCCGTGACGCGGCGCGCGCAGATCGAGCGGGCAACCGCGGAGACGGCGGTGACCGTGACCCTCGCGCTCGACGGAACGGGCCGGGCGGATATCCGGACCGGCATTGGATTTCTCGATCATCTGTACACCGCGTTGGCGCGGCACGCGCGGTTCGACGTGATGCTCCGGTGCGACGGCGACCTGCACCTCGACGATCACCACACGGCCGAGGACACTGCACTCGCCTTCGGACAGGCGCTCGACCAGGCGCTTGGCAGCCGACGGGGCATCAGGCGGTTCGGATGGGCGCTGGCCCCGCTCGACGAGGCGCTCGCGCGCGTGGCGGTCGACCTGTCGGGGCGACCCTTCGCGGATGTCGACCTCAAGCTCGTCCGAGAGGCAATCGGAACGCTCTCGGCCGAGAACGTTCCGCACGTCCTCCGGTCGTTCGCTTTTGCGGCGAGGCTGACGCTCCACGTCGATCTGCTCAAGGGAGAGAACGATCACCACAAGGCGGAAGCGGCGTTCAAGGCGACCGCGCTCGCGCTCCAGCAGGCGGTGGCGCCCTCGGGCGTGGACGACGTGCCATCGACGAAGGAGGCGCTGTGACCGAAGTTGTGATCGTCGACTCGGGGCGTGCGAACCTCGCCTCGGTCCGTGCCGCGTTCGACCGGCTGGGCGTGCGGACGGTCGTCTCGGCCGATCCGGGCACGGTGCGGCAGAGCCGCCGCGCGGTCCTTCCCGGCGTCGGCGCCTTCGGGCCCGCCATGTCGGTCCTGCGGGATCGAGGACTGGACGAAGCCGTCCGCGATGCCCTTGCGGCAGGCACACCGCTGCTCGCCATCTGCCTCGGTCTTCAACTCCTCTGCGACGGCAGTGAGGAGGCGCCGGGGATTGCCGGCCTCGGCCTCATCCCGGGTGTCTGCCGGCGCCTGCCTGCGGGCGTGCGCGTCCCGCACCTCGGGTGGAATGGCGTGGTTCCCGATTCATCGTGCCGCAGCGTGGCGCCGATGGATGCCGCGTTCGCGAACTCGTACGCGCTGCGCGAGGCACCGGATGGCTGGGCGGGGGCGTGGACCACGCACGGCACACCCTTCGTGGCGGCCCTCGAACGTGGCGCCCTGCTCGCCTGCCAGTTCCACCCGGAGCTCTCCGGCGCCGCGGGGCTCGAACTGCTCCAGCGATGGCTCTGGCGGAGCGACTCCGCCCGCCTCGGCGACGGTGCCGCTTCAGCTGCACGGGCAGACGGTCTCGCGGTCAGGATCGTGCCCTGCCTCGATGTCGCGAATGGCCGGATCGTGAAAGGCGTGCGGTTCACCGGGCTGCGGGATGCGGGGGATCCGGCGGAACAGGCGGCCAAGTACGAACGTGAGGGGGCCGACGAGATCGTCGTGCTCGACATCGCGGCGTCCCCGGCGGCGCGCGTCACACACTTCGAGACGATCGAGCGCGTGCGTCAGGTCCTCGGCATCCCGCTCACGGCCGGGGGAGGCGTGCGCTCCGTCGCGGACGCGCGGGCGCTGCTGGCCGCCGGCGCTGACAAGGTCAGCATCAACAGCGCCGCCGTTGCGCGCCCCGCGCTGATCGGCGAGCTTGCGCGGGAGTTCGGCCGGCAGTGCGTCGTCCTGGCGGTCGACGCCCGACGAAACGGGGACCACGCGGAGGTACTCGTGAGGGGCGGGCGGCAGGCGAGCGGCCGGGAGGTCGTCGAGTGGGCGCAGGAAGGGGCCACGCTCGGCGCTGGAGAAATCCTGCTGACGAGCTGGGACCGTGACGGCACCCGCACGGGCTGCGACCTCGATCTCGTGCGGGAGGTCAGCGCCGCGGTGAACGTCCCGGTGATCGCGTCAGGCGGCGTCGGTTCACGTGCCGACGTCGCGGACGCGTTCGCTGCCGGCGCGGAGGCCGTGCTGGCCGCGTCGATCTTTCACGACGGCGACGACACGGTCGCGGCGATCAAGCAGGACCTCGCCGTCCGCGGCGTGAGGGTGCGGCGATGATCGTGCCGAGCATCGACCTGATGAACGGACGCGCCGTGCAGCTTCGGCGAGGACGTGAGTTCGTGCTGGACGGCGGCGATCCGCTCGAGCGGCTCGACGAGTTCGCCGTCGCCGGAGAGGTGGCGGTCGTCGATCTCGACGCCGCCCTCGGCCGCGGGTCGAATGCGGCGCTCATCCGCACGATGGTCCGCCGGCACCGGTGTCGTGTGGGCGGAGGCATCCGGACGCTCGACGCGGCGCGCGGCTGGCTCGACGCCGGGGCAGAGCGGATCGTGGTGGGCACTGCCGCGACGCCCGAGTTCTGCGCCTCGCTGCCGAGGAACCGGGTGGTGGCAGCCGTGGACTGTGTCGGCGGAGAAGTCGTCGTCGACGGCTGGCGGGCGGCGACAGGGCAACCGATGCTCGACGCGATCCGGCAGCTCGCCCCATACGCCGGCGGCTTTCTCCTGACACAGGTGGAGCACGAAGGGGGCATGCAGGGCTTCGATCTGGATCTGGTGCGGTCCGCCGTCGCGACCGCCGGTGATGCGCGCGTCACCGCCGCCGGCGGAATCACGACGCCGCGTGACGTCGCCGAGCTGGATCGCCTGGGCGCAGACGCGCAGGTGGGGATGGCGCTCTACAGCGGACGCCTCGACCTGGCCGACGCACTCGTGGCGCCGCTCTCGTGCAGCACGGGGGGCCGGGCACCCGAGGGGCTGTGGCCGACGGTCGTCTGCGACGAGGGCGGGCGGGCGCTCGGACTCGCGTGGAGCAGCCGCGAGTCCGTCCGACGCGCGGTGGCTGAACGGCGTGGCATCTACTGGTCGCGTTCGCGCCGGGCGCTCTGGATCAAGGGACAGTCGTCGGGCAACGTTCAGGAGCTGCTCGCGGTCGAAGCCGACTGTGACCGCGACGCGCTGCGGTTCGTCGTGCGCCAGGCGGGCACCGGATTCTGCCATCGCGGCACACGCACGTGCTTCCGGGACCGGTTCGATCTCGCGGCGCTCGAGCGGACCATCGAGGACCGCCGCCGCACAGGCGACCCGGGTTCGGGGACGTGGAAGCTCCTGAACCAGCACGGGCTGCTGGAGGCGAAGCTCGCGGAGGAGTGCCGGGAGCTTGCCGCGGCGGTGGCATGCGACGAGGTGGTGCACGAGGCTGCCGACGTGATGTACCTCGTGCTTGCGGCGCTCGCGCGCGCAGGGGCCACACTGGCCGACGTGGAGGCGGAGCTGGGGCGCCGTCGCCTGGCCGTATCGCGCAGGCCGATGGAGGCGAAGGGATGAGCGCTCTGTTTCCCTCGAGATCCGCCCGTGAGCTCGCCCGAAGATCCGGTGCGCCGCTGTCTGCTGACGTTCTGCAGACCGCCGCGATGATCGTGCACGACGTGCGCGCGCGCGGCGAAACCGCACTGCGTGAGCATGCGGAGCGCCTGGGTGACATCGCGCCGGGAGCCCCGCTGATGCTTCCGCGCGCGACGCTCGAGCGGACGCTGTCGGACCTGCCGGAGGAGGACCGCCGCCGCCTGGGGCGCGTCGCCGGCCGGATCCGCGAGTTCGCCGAAGGGCAGCGCCGCTCGATCAGCACATACACCGCGGACATTCCTGGAGGACGCGCCGGGCACACGGTGGCACCGGTGGAGCGTGCGGGATGTTACGCCCCCGGCGGCCGCTACCCGCTTCCCTCTTCCGTCCTGATGACCGCGCTGACCGCCCGCGTCGCGGGTGTAGCGGAGGTATGGGTGGCGAGCCCGCGGCCAGCGCCAATGACGCTGGCGGCCGCGGCGATCGCGGGGGCTGACGGGTTCGTGGCAGCCGGCGGAGCGCAGGCGATTGCCGCGCTCGCTTTCGGCGCCGGCGAGGTGCCAGCGTGCGACGCCGTGGTGGGGCCCGGCAACGCCTACGTCACCGCGGCCAAGCAGATGATTGCGGGCCGCGTCGCCATCGATACGCTGGCGGGGCCGTCGGAGCTGGTGATCCTGGCAGACGCGACGGCGGATCCGGCGGTCGTGGCCGCTGACCTGCTCGCGCAGGCGGAGCACGACCCTGACGCGCTACCCGTCCTCGTGAGCATCGGCAGTCTCGTGGCCGAGCGCGTGACCGTGGAGCTCGAGCGCCAGCTTGCCACGCTGCCGACGGCGCAGATCGCAGCCGCGGCGCTCGCACACGGCGGAGCGGTCGTCGTGCGCGACCTCGATGAAGCCGTGGACGCCTGCAACCTGCTGGCGCCGGAGCACCTGGAGCTCCAGATCGCCGACGCCGCCGCGGCGGTCGAGCGACTGCGCCATTTTGGCGCCCTGTTCATCGGCGCCGCCACCGCCGAGACCTTCGGCGACTACGGAGCGGGGCCGAATCACGTTCTGCCGACCGGGCAGTCCGCACGCTCGGCGGGCGGGCTGTCGGTCCTGACCTTTCTGCGCGTGCGGACCTGGTTGTCGATCGAGGATGCCGCTGCCGCGCAGCCGCTGATCGAGGACGCGGCGTGGCTCGCACGAGTCGAGGGGCTCGAGGCGCACGCGCGATCGGCAGAGCGGCGACTCGCGATCGGCGCCGTGGCGCGCGGCGGCTGAGCCCGACGCTCAGGATGGGTACCGCCGGATCCGGCGTCGTCAGGCGATCGCCCGGCGCGCGCCCGCGGACGACACCCGACCCGAGTACTCCAGCATCTGCGTCTTCAGGTCCAGCGGGTACGAGATCGTCACGTCCGTGATGCGGCCGTCGGCGCCGTACACCGCCTCGAGCTTCGGCTGCACGAAGCCGGTGTAGGACGGCATCTGCAGGCGGTCGACCCGTGCGACGATCTCGTCACGCAGTGCCGGGTCGAAGTGCACGCCGTAGCGCTCGAAGAACGCCTTCGCCGCCTGGTAGTCTCCTTCGGCCTTGATCCGCTGGACCTCGGCGAGCAGCCTGCCGGCACCCTCGCGGAAGGCGGCCGGATCCACCATCACGTAGAAGGTCTTGCCGTCACGCGTCCGCTCCTCGATCGCCGTGGAGTTCGCCATCAGCCAGCGGACGATCGCCTGCCGGTTGCGCATGTGGTCTTCTTCGATCTGCGTCCCTTCACGCACGCGCCGGAGCTGCACGAGCGCGTTGCGCGCGTACCCCTCGTACTCGGCGCGCACGATCTCCTCGTGATCCTCGGCACGCACGATGCCGAGCTCGACGAGCCTGGCGTCGGCGACGAAGTACAGCGCGACGAGGTCGGCGCGCGTTTCCTCGAGGGCCGAGTACTGCTCCTTGAGGAAGTTCTGCGGCGCCCCGTTCAGCCGCTCCGCGACCTTGCCCGACCCGTGGCCGATGACCTCGTGGAGGTCGGTCGTCAGCTCGCTCGCCACCGCGCTCCACTTCTCCGCCCGCGCCGCCTCCTCGTCGCTCCAGGCGAACTCGCGCCTGAACGCCGGATCCGTGGACCGGTCGTAGGCCTCGTTGATGTTCGAGAGCGACACCGACTTGCTGCCGTAGCGCTCGCGGATCTCCTGGTCGTTCGGCAGGTTGATCCCCACCGGCGTCATCGGCGCCGATTCTCCCCCTTCGACGACGACGTCGATGGCGTTCGCCGTGACGCCGCGAACCCCCTGCTTGCGGTACTCCGGCGCCCACGGCATCCGGTCCTCGAACCACTGCGCGTTGGCGGCGAGCTTCCGGATGTTCTCGGTCTTCTGGCGGTTGACGTAGTAGACCAGCGACTCCCACGCGCCTTTGATTCCTCGAGCGTCCATGTAGACCTCGATGAACCCGTTGATCGTGTCGACGGCGGCGTCCTTGTCGTTCACCCAGGCGATGTCGTACGCGACGCGGTCGGCCTCCTCGCCGGTGCGGTAGAAGCGGATGAGCGCGCGCAGCGCTTCGGCCGTTGCCGGCGGCGCGTACGGCAGCGCCGCCTCGAGGTGCCGGACGATCTCGCGGATCTGCGCGTCGTACAGCCCGCCGACGCGATAGACCTCCTCGACCAGTTCGCCGTTCCGCTTCACGAGCCGGGAGTTGAGCGGATATCGTTCGGTGAACCCCTCGAGGTCTTTCATCGTGACGCCGACGTAGAAGTTGTTGGCGCTCGCCTCGAGGATGTCGCGGCCGTCGCCGGGCGTCTTGCTGGTGACGATCGGGTCGAACGCCGGATCGAAGAACATCGGCCGGAGCCGCGCGAGGAGATCGTCGAGCGTCTCGCCGGCTTCGAGCGGAAAGGCCGCGCCGTTCCCCTGCGCCTGCGCGGCCGCCGCGGCGAACGCCTCCGGCGAGCACTTCAGCACGAACTTGCGCGCCGTCAGGTTGTTGTAGGGGCCGGTGTTGATCCAGAACAGCTTCGTGTAGCGCTCGATCTCGGCCAGGGTGTCGGCCGGAATCCCGTCAGCGTGCGTGAGGATCTCCTCGAGCACGTCGCGCATCGCGAGGTTGTGCGCGTACCGCTGGTCGTAGTAGATGTCGCGCCCTGCGAGCGCCGCGTTGTAGAGATGCCACGCGAGGATCTTCTGGTCGAGGGGGAGATCCGCGAAGCCGTCGGCATACACCTGCGCGACTGCCGCGTCGTCGATCCGCTCCAGCAGGTACTTCCGGTCCGAGTTCATCCCCCTATTCTAGTGGTCCCACCTACTCGCCCAGGTCTGCGCTCTCCTGCCACCGCGGGATGTGCACGTTCCAGCCGAGCTCGGACACGATGCGGTCGCGCAGGGCCGTCATCGCCGGCAACTCGCCGTGCACCAGGAAGGTGGTTCTGGGCGGCCGCGCGAAGCCGCCGAGCCAGCGCATGATCTCGCGGGCGTCGGCGTGCGCCGACATCGAGTCGATGCGCTCCACCTGCGCGTGCACCGGCACGTCGGCGCCGTGGATGCGCAGCGTCTTCTCGCCGTTCAGCAGCCGCCGGCCGCGCGTGCCCTCGGCCTGGAAGCCGACGAGAAGGGCGGTGTTCCGCGAGTCGGGGAGCGCGGCGCGCAGATGGTGCAGCACGCGGCCGCCCGTCGCCATGCCGCTCGACGAGATGACGATCGCCGGGCGGTTCGAACGTGCCAGGTCGTGGGATTCCCGCGAGGTCGCGACGACCTTGAACTTCGCCGTGCAGAACGCACAGAGGTCGCGTTCAATGGCCGCGACCGCGCGGCGACGGTCGAACAACCGGCTCTCCGCCGTGCCTGCTGCGGGTTCGACCGATCCACCCGGCTGTACCTCCGCGTCGAGTTCGTCGATGCGCTCCCGGTACCGCGCCAGGGCTTCGGCGGCCATCGGGCTGTCCAGGTACACGGGCACGACCGGAATCCGTTTCTCGATCTCCAGCTTCCGAATCCAGTAAAGCAGTTCCTCCACGCGTCCCACGGCGAACGCGGGGATCACCACGCGGCCCCCGCGTTCGATCGTGTCGCGGATCACCCTCGCCAGCTTCTCTCCGTCGTCGTCGTCTTCGTGAAGGCGGTCGCCGTACGTGGATTCGATCAGCAGGTACCCGGTCTCCTGAACCATCGTCGGGTCCGGCAGCACGGGCCGATCGAAGCGGCCGAGGTCGCCGCCGAAGAGCACGTCGTGCGACGCGGTGCGGATCCTCGCGTAGGCGGACCCGAGCAGATGCCCTGCGTTGATGAACTCCACCTCGATGCCCTCGGCGATCGGCACCGGCCGCTCGTAACCGACGGGCTGAAGGAAGGCCAGCGTGTTGATCGCATCGTTCTCGGTGTAGAGCGGCAGCGCGGGGGCGTGGCGCGTGTAGCCCTCGCGGTTCGCCTGCTCCGCGTCCTCTTCCTGGATGCGGCCGGAGTCGGGCAGGACGATGCGGCACAGGTCCTTGGTGCCGGGGGTGCAGAAGATGCGGCCGCGAAAGCCCTCCGACACGAGGCGGGGCAGATAGCCGCAGTGGTCCAGGTGCGCGTGCGTCAGCACGATCGCGTCGATCTCGGTCGCCGCGACCGGCAGCGGCTGCCAGTTGCGCTCGCGCAGCTCCTTCAGCCCCTGGAAGAGGCCGGCGTCGACGAGGATCTTCGCCCCGCCGCTCTCGAACAGGTACTTCGAGCCGGTGACCGTCTGTGCGGCGCCGAGAAACCTCAGGGTCGGGGGCATGACAACTCCAAACTCCAGACGTCAAACTCCAAAAAAGTCACAGCCAAACTGCAACTCCGCCTCTTCCTTAAAGTGTGGGGGTTTGGAGTTTGGGCTTTTCCCGTGCCACCCTCACGCGAAGAGCCCCACCTGCCCGCCCGTATGCCAGAACAGCACGGTGTCGCCTGGGCTGAACGCGCCGGCGCGGCAGCGCGCGATCAGGCCCGCCATCGCCTTCGACGTGTACGTCGGATCGAGGAAGATGGCCTCCGTCCGCGCCAGCAGCTCGATCGCCTCGCGGGATTCGGCGGTCGGCACACCGGAGCCGCCGCCGACGAACCGGTCGTCGACGGTGACATCGCCGGCGGCAAGCTGCGCCGCCGTGCCGCCGATGAGTTCCGGCAGGCCGTCGATGATGGCGCGAACGTCACGCTCCAGCGACGCGGCGAGTTCGTCGGCGCTGATGCCGAGCACCTTCGTCTTCACCCGCGCGAGCGCGCAGCCGGCGACGAGCCCCGCCTGCGTGCCGCCGGAGGACGTCGAGTGGACGATGACGTCAGGGGGATCGATCTGTGCGAGCAGCTCCGCGACCGCGCGCACGAACGCGGCGGCGCCGAGCGGCGTCGACGCGCCGATCGGGATGACGTACGGCCGCCGCCCGGCGCGGCGGACTTCCTCCGCCGCCGCCTCCATGGCGGCGGACCGCTCCGCGCGATCGCGGACGTAGCGAACGTCGGCGCCGAGCAGCGCATCGAGGAGCGCGTTGGCCGTCGGCCGGTCGGGCGGCGCGCCGTTGGCGACGAGGATGCACCGGAGCCCCAGCTTTGCCGCGGCGGCGGCGGTGACCCGCGCGTGGTTCGACTGGATGCCGCCGCTCGTGATGAGCGTGTCGGCGCCCAGCCGCAGCGCCTCGGCGGCGACGAGCCGCATCTTGCGCACCTTGTTGCCGCCGAAGGCGAACCCGATGGTGTCGTCGCGCTTGATCAGCAGGCGGGGAGCGGCGCCTAGCGCCTCGCGCAGCCGCGTCAACTCTTCGACCGGCGTGGGATGGTCCGCGAGCGGCACCGAGGCCAGCGCGGCGGTCGGATCCTGCATGAGTGACTTCAGTATACTGAGGCAGCCCGTTAGAACACCGCTTGGCCACCCTGCTCCAGTCCCTCGAATCCGGTCATCCCGTCATCGCCGCGGAACTTCGTCCGCCCCGCGCCGAGCTCGAGGCGGCGGCGAGCCGCGACGCGTGGATCGACACATACCACGCCGTCCGCAGCCTCACGCGCAGCGGCACGTACGTCTTCCTCACCGACAGCGCCGTCGGCCTGCGCGAAGAGGACAACCTCCGGCACCTGGTCATCAACCTGGGCACCGACGTGCCGCGTGCGCAGGTGGTGCCGTTCCTGACGTGCAAGCATCCGCTCGAGTACTGCCTTGCGTACGCCGACCGCGCGCACCAGCAGGGGTTCGACGCGCTCGTCGTGCTCGGCGGCGACAAGAACGTGGGGCCGCCGCGCTGCGTCGAGCACGCGTGGGAGCTGCGCGAACAGATCCGGCAGCGCGTGCCGGCCCTGGCGCTCGGCGGGTGGGCGAATCCGCATGGCGACTGCGCGGCGCAGGTCGGGCACCTGCTCGACGAACATGCGAACGCCGAGTTCTACCTGACGCAGATCGTCTCGCATCACAGCGCGGCGGGCGTCGAGCGGTTCCTGGCGGAGGCGGGGCGGCGCGGGCTCACGATGCCCGGGCTCTTCGGGCTCTTCTACTACCGGTCGGCGAACCCACGGACGCTCGAGACGCTGAGCGAGTTCCTGCCGGTGCCGGTCGACGATCTGAAGCGCGAGTTCGCCGACGGAGCCACGCCCGAGGAGATCTGCGCGCGCTCCATCCGTGCGCTCGTGGCCGCGGGCGCGAAGCATTTCTACATCAGCAACCTGCCGCTGGGCCGCGCCGCACTGACGCTGCGCCGCATTCTGGAGGCCGCCGCCGCGACGCGGTAGCATCACGCGCCATGGGTGCCTTTCTCGACACCGTCCCCTTCTCGGGCATCATCCGCATCCGCGACATGATGTACAGCGTCACGGACCCCTTCCGCCTCGATCAGGGGGACGTCAGCTTCGACGCGCCCGACAGCGTCAAGCAGGCGATGCGGCGCGCCATCGACGAGAACCGCAGCCACTACCTCCAGACGACCGGCGTGCCGCGGCTGCTCGATCTGCTGGCCGACAAGCTCCGCACGAAGAATGGGATCCCGGTGGGGGCGTCGGACGAGGTGATGGTCACCACCGGCGGCATCCACGCGCTCTACATCATCTGCCAGGCGCTGCTGGAGCCCGGCGACGAGGTGATCATCCCGGATCCCGAATGGCCGCCGGCGCTCGGCAACATCAAGGCGGCGCACGGCGTCGCCATCCCGTGTCCGCTGCACGAGCGCCTCGGGTGGCGTTTCGATCCCGACGAGCTCGCCTCGAAGATCACGCCCAGGACGCGCGCCATCTACGTGAACTCGCCCAACAATCCGACCGGCGGCGTGCTCACGCGCGACGACCTGCAGCGGATCGCGGCCCTCTGCCGCGAGCGCGATCTCTGGCTCATCTCCGACGAGGCGTACGAGGACGTCGTGTTCGACGGGGAGCACGTCAGCCCCGCCTCGCTCGACGGCATGTACGAGCGGACGATCTCGTTCTTCACGTTCAGCAAGTCGTACGCGATGACCGGTCTGAGGCTCGGCTACGTCGCCGCGCGCGACGCGGCGCTGCGCGACCGGATGAAGAAAGTGCTCTTCTACACGGCGAGCAACATCGCGTCGGTCGTGCAGTTCGGGGGCATTGGCGCGCTCGAGGGGTCCCAGGCCTGCATCGGCGAGTTCCGCGAGGAGCTGAAGGCGCGGCGCGACCTGTTCTACGACGGCATCCGCTCGAGCGCCGGGCAGATCTTCAGCGGCGAGGCGCCGCGCGGCGCGTTCTACGCCTTTCTCCGGATCAATCCCGACTGGCGCGCGCCGGCGGGCGTCTCCGCAGCCTCGCCGTCGTGGGCGATGGCGGAGTTCCTGATCTCGCGCGGCCGGATCGGCTGCGTTCCGGGCGTCGATTTCGGCGCGAACGGCGAGGGATACCTGCGTTTCTGCTTCGCGCGCGACCGGCGGGAGCTGACCGGCGCCCTCGCCTCGATGCGGGAGCTGTTCCAGGCGGTCTGAGCGGGCGGCGCCGGCCGCGGTCAGTCGTCGCTGCAGTCGTGCAGCAGGTCGAGCAGGATGTCGGGGTTCGTGATGTGCCCGAGGATGAACGTCCGGGGGCCCGGCGACCGCTTCACCAGCGTGGGCGTGAAGGCCACCGAATCCGCCTCCCCCTTGAACGGCTCGTCCGAGAGGTCGCAGATCGTCAGCTTGACGCGCGACGACTCGAAGCGCGCGAGCGCGCGCTTGATGTTCGCCACCGCGGCGGCCGATCGCGGCGAGTGCGCGCTGACGTAGAGGATCAACTCCACGGGGTCGGGGCATTCCCCGCCATCGGTGTCCCCCGGCCGCTTCGACGACGGCGCCGAGGTGAGCGGCAGCCGTGGACGCTTCAGGTTGCCGTTGTCGAGGCGCTGCCGCACTCTCGACACGAGATCGTCCAGGTCGAACGGCTTCTGGATTACCTCGTATCCGACGACATCCGGCGGATTCGGGTGCGCCGTGACCACCAGCACCGGCGTGGCGTCGATCAGCCCCTCGTTCGCCGCCTGCTGCAACAGCCATCCGCCGGTACGGTTCGGCAGCATGTAGTCGGTGAGCACCAGGTCGAAGGTCTGCTCCCGGAGCTCTTCGAGCGCCGCTTCGGCGGTCGGGCAGGCGGTGGTCTGAAAGCCGGCGAGCTGGAGCAGCGTCGACAGCAGATCGCGGATGTCGTTGTCGTCCTCGACGAGCAGGATGCTCGCGCCGTCGAACACCTCGCGCAGCTCGGAACCGAACCATCCCGGAGCCTGCCCGTCGCCGCCGCCATTCGCCCACGACCAGTCCGCCATCTCGTGCCCGGCTGCCCTGCCGGCCCTCCTTGCCGGGTTAGAGCAAGTTCACTGCCGACCGGACGGCAGCCGCAAGTTATTGAAATTTGGAAATTTATGAGAAGCGATGAGGCCAACGGCCGGGTGCTGTGTAGAACCTTGCTGCGCCTGTGTAGCAGATGGATGGGGCGGCGGGCCGTGCCCTCAGCGCGCCCCCGCGTCGCGCCGCCCCTTCACCGCCGCTTCCTCCGGCTGCAGCTTCCGGACGGCGAGCCCCCCCGGCTCGATCCCCAGCCGGTACGGGTGCTGTTCGTGGCCGGATCCGCGCATCTTGATGACGCGCATCGTGCGATCGATGTCGTACCCCTCGACGTCGTAGTCCATCACCAGGATCGCGTCGGCGATCGTCGACAGGTAGGGCGCCGTGTGCTCCGCCGCCTCGCTGCTCGCCACCGTCTGGGTGATGAGCGCGCTGCGGCCGTGTTCGCGCAGGATCGACGCGACGCCGATCATGAACTGGCGGAATCCCTTCTCCGACGAGGCGTGCTCGATGGACGAAATGCTGTCGATCACGACCAGCGACGGCTTCAGTTCCTCGAGGCCGAGCCGCAGGTCCACGAGCAGATCCTCGAGGCTCGTCGCCTCGGGATAGCGGCAGATCACCTTGAGGTTGCCGGCGCGGATGTAGGGCTCCATGTCCATGCCGATCTCGCGGTAGTTCCGCAGCAGGATCGGCCGCGTCTCCTCGAACCCGTAGTAGACGACGCGCTCGTTCCGCGCGGCGCCGGCGCGCGCGTACAGCCCGGCGAGCATCGTCTTGCCGCTGCCCGTCGGGCCGCGGACGATGATGATCGAGTTGCGGAGCCATCCGCCGTGCGTCATCTCGTCGAGCCCGGCGACGCCGCTCGAGTACCGCTCGACCTGCTCGTCGCCGGCGTGCTCCTTGGCGTCGAGCGGAAACACCGCGAGGCCGCGCGTGGTGATCGTGCAGGGGTACTCCCCCTTGTAGTGCGCGCTGCGCCGGTACTTGTTCACCTCGATGGAGCGGCGCCGTCTGCCGCCGTCGATGATGTTGCGCAGGATGATCGTGAGGTCGCAGACGTAATCCTCGACTCCCATCGTCGTCAGCTGCCCGTAGTCGGACGGCGCTTCGGCGATGATGACGGCGGTGAGCCCCAGCCGGCGCAGTGTGTAGACGAGCTGAAAGAAGTGGCTCCGCAGCGTCTCCTGCGACGGCCGTGGACTGAACAGCGCGGTCGCCGAATCGAGGATGACGGCGCGCGCGCCGGTCTGCTTCACCAGCGCCTCGATGCGGTGCACGAGCCCGAAGAGATCGTAGTCGCCCGACACGATCGTGGGGCCGTCCATGGGCCGGGTGACGTCGGCGAAGTGCAGCGCTCCCTGCCGCACGAGGCGCGAGATCCCGAGGCCCAGCGTATCGCCGCTGTCCTGCATGTCCTCGGGAGCCTCTTCGACGGCGATGAGGATGGTCTTGATGCCGTGGCGGGCGAGGTTCGCGGCGATCTGGAGGCCGACGACCGTCTTCCCTGTGCCGCTCTTGCCGACGATCAGCGTGGAGCGCCCTTCCGGAATGCCCCCGAGGGTCAGCACGTCGAGGCCGGGGACCCCGGTTTCAAGCTTCTTGAGCGCGCTCATTAGATGCCGTCGACTCCAGACACACGGAGCAGATCCAGCAGGATCTGCGGTTCACGCAGGTTGCCGAGCACCCACATTTTCGGCTCGGGGTACCGCTTGACGAGCGTCGGCGTGAAGGCGACGCGGTCGGCCTCCCCGGCGAGCGGCTCCCGCACGAGGTCGCACACCGAGTACTTCACCTGGGAGGCATCGATCTGCTCCAGCAGGCGCTCGAGATTCCGCCGCGCCTGGGCCGAAGCCGGGGACGCGGAGCTGACATAGAGCACCAGTTCGACCTTGTGCCCCGGGGCGCGCGCGGATCCCTTCGGGAGCATCTCGCCGGCCGCCTGCCGCTCCGAGCCCGCGAGCAACCGCCGGACCTGCTCGAGGAAAAAGTCGAGGTCCAGCGGCTTCGTGATCACCTCGATGTCCGCCAGCTCGCGCACATCCGGGTGGGCGGTCACGACCAGGGCCAGCGTGTCTTCCATCAGCCCCTGGCGGGTCGCCTCGTGCAGCATCCATGTCCCGGTGCCGCCAGGCATGGCGTAGTCGCTGAGGACGAGGTTATATCTCTCCTGCTGGAGCCGTTTCAACCCGTCGGCCGCGCTCGCCGCCTCGTCGACGTGGTGGCCGTCGATCTCGAGCGCCGTCACGAGCATCCGCCGGACGTCGTCCTGATCCTCGACCACGAGGATACGGGCGGTTTTCGGCCTGTCGGGATCCGGTACGCGCTGTTGGCGGGCGGTACGGCTTCCTCGGGCAATCAGGGGAGGGGGAGGCGCCGGGGGAGCTGATTTAGGGACGGAATCCATCAATTCCTTACTCGGACAGGCCTTCGGCCGTTCGGCCGAATCCCGGCAAGGCACCAAAGCAAACCTGCTGCCCGCCTTATCGGACGTGGCGGCCGCCGTCCACACGGATCGTCTCGCCGGTCACGAAGTCGCTGGCGATCAGGAACTCGACGGCCTTCGCGATCTCCGCCGCGCCCCCCCAGCGCCCGAGCGGCGTGGCCGCTTCGACGGCGGTGATCTCGTCCGGGGAGAGCTCTGCGGGGGGCAGCACGGGGCCGGGTGCGATGGCGTTCACGAGGATCTGATCGGCCGCCAGTTCCAGCGCCAGCGCCTCGGTCAAACCGATGACGCCGCGCTTGGCGACGTAATACGGCCCGTAACCCTTGTAGCGCGGCCGGCCGCTGGCCGCGACCCAATCGGTGAAGTTGATGATCCGCCCGCCGCCGGCGTGGCGCATGTGCGGCACGGCCGCGCGGGCGCAGAGAAAGGAGGCGCGCAGGTCCACGTCGAGCACCGCGTCCCACAGCGCCGCGTCCGTCTCGTCGAGCGGCACCGCGCGGTACACCGACGCCATGTTGATGAGGACGTCGAGCCGCCCGAACGCCACGGCCGCGTCGTCGACGACCCGCCCGCAGTCGGCGGCCGCGGTGAGGTCCGCCTGCAGAGCCAGGCCCCGCCGCCCCTGCGCGTGGACCTGCGCCACGACCTCGTCGGCCTCGGCCCGAGAGCGGTTGTAGACGACCGCGACGTCGGCGCCGCCGGCGGCCAGGTGTACGGCCACCGCCGCGCCGATCCGCTTGCCGCCGGTGACGACTACGGCGCGCCCCTGCAGATCCATGCGTGACCGGTCAGGCCCTGCCTGCCGGGAACCGTGTTACAGCGGACGCGCGGCATGGGCCTGTGTTCGGACGTCGGTACTTCGTGTTGCACTTGGCGGTTCGAACCGTCGTGAACGGTGTTGCACCGTGGCCCTGCGAACCGTATTGCCCCGTGTGGTTCCGTGGCCTTTCGTCCCGTGCGGCACCGTGTGACCCCGTGGCCTTCCATCCTGTGTGGCCCCGTCGCCTTTCGCCCCGTGTTGTTCCGTGTGGTTCCGTGGCCCTCCGTCCCGTGTGGCACCGTGTGACCCCGTGGCCTTCCATCCCGTGTGGCACCGTCTGGCCCCGTCGCCTTTCGCCCCGTGTTGTTCCGTGTGGTTCCGTGGCCCTCCGTCCCGTGTGGCACCGTGTGGTTCCGTGGCCTTCCGTCCCGTGTTGCACCGTGGCTAGACCTTGCCGGCGCGCAGGCGCGCGCGGCCGGCAGCCTCGGCGGCGGCATGGGAGGCGCGGCGCGCGTCCACGGAGAAGGCGCCGGGGCCGGCGAGCATCAGGCAGATGAGCGCCGCGATCAGCGTGAGGTTGAACTCGTAGCCGTGGACCTGGCCCGGCACGAGGTTCCAGTTGAGGAAGAAACCGCCGGCGGCGTGCACCTTCCAGATCGCCACGGCCATGTCGCCGGCGAGCAGGAAGGCGGTGACGAGCGTGTAGGCGCCGAGAAGCAGGAGCAGGCCGCCGCCGAATTCGAGGATGCCGACGCCGACCGCCAGCGGATACGCCGGTTGGAGGCCGAGCTGCGCGAAGTACGCGGCGGTGCCGTCGAGCCCGCCACCGCCCCAGATGCCGAACAGCTTCTGCGCGCCGTGGGCGATGAAGACCGCCGCCACCGCCAGCCGCAGGACCGCGGGTCCGTACGGGGCAACCGAGGAACTCTCTCCGTATCCGTGCAGCATCCCGATTTCGCGTATTGTGCCACCGTTTCCGGCGGGAGTTACAGTATTCTCCCCCGGGAAAACGGAGGTTCGGCATGCTGACGCGACGCGGCTTCCTGCAGACTACCGGCTCCGCTACCGTCGCGGCGCTCGCCACGTTCCGCGACGACAGCCACCGTCGGCTCGAGGCGGCGGAGCGTCGCGCCGGCGGGAGATCTGCCGCCGACGTGGCGTCCGACGAGGACTACTGGCGCGAGATCCAGCAGGCGTTCACGCTCGACCGCACGATCGTCAATCTCAACAACGGCGGTGTCTGCCCGAGTCCCCGCGTCGTGCACGAGGCGCTCAAGCGCTACCTCGACATCTCGAACCAGGCGCCCGCGTACCACATGTGGCAGATCCTCGAGCCGAACATCGAGACCGTGCGTCGGCGGCTGGCGGCGGCGTTCGGATGCGACGGCGAGGAAATGGCGATCACGCGTAACGCCAGCGAGGCGCTGCAGATCGCGCAGCTCGGCATCGACCTGCGTGCGGGCGACGAGGTCGTGACGACCAACCAGGATTACGGCCGCATGCTCGACACCTGGGAGCAGCGCGTGCGCCGCGACGGCATCACGCTGACGAAGGTCTCGTTCCCGGTGCCCCCGGCCTCGCTGGACATCCTCGCGGAACGGCTCCTCTCGGCGATCACGCCGGCGACGAAGGTCCTGCATTTCTGCCACATCACGAACCTCACGGGGCAGATCTTCCCGGTGAAGCGGATCTGCGACGAGGCGCGGCGCCGGGGCATCCGGACGATCGTCGACGGCGCACACGCCTTCGCGCACTTCCCCTTCCGCGCGTCGGACCTCGGCTGCGACTACTACGGCACCAGCCTGCACAAGTGGCTGCTCGCGCCGGTGGGTACCGGCTTTCTCTACGTTCGCCGCGAGCACATCCCGGCCCTGTGGCCCCTGACGCCCGCGCCGGCGTCGAAGCAGAACGACATCCGCAAGTTCGAGGAGATCGGCACGCATCCGGCCGCCAATCACAACGCAATTGCCGAGGCGCTGACGTTTCACGAGGGGATCGGCATCGAGCGGAAGGCGGCGCGTCTGCGGTACCTGCGCGACCGGTGGGCGATGCGGCTCGCGAAGCACCCGAACGTGCGCATCCACACGAACCTCGATCCGGCCCACTCGTGCGCCATCGGCAACGTGCAGATCGCCGGCGTGCCGGCAGGCGAGCTCGTGGCGCATCTGTGGACCCGCTGGCGCATCATCGCGACGCCGATCGTTCATGCCGAATACGAGGGGATCCGCGTGACGCCGAACGTCTACACGACGATCGAGGAGATCGACACGTTCGCCGCGGTGATGGAGGGGATCGCGGAAAAGGGGCTGCAGAAGGGGTAGACGGCCCGGCAGCAATCAACCGGAAACGGAGCGCGCGAAGCACCCTGCGAAAGTGCTGACGGTTACCGTGGACGCCACACTGGACCATTCCAGAGTGATCATCCTGCGCTCCGTCCCCGGTTCATTGCTGCCGGCCGATGCCGGACGCCGCGTGACGTGGCCTTCACGCAGCGTCCGGCTGCCCCTGGTGAGGGCTACGCGAGCACGCGGATCACGACGCGCCGATTCTGGGCGCGGCCGTCGCGCGTCTTGTTCGGCGCGATCGGCTTGTCTTCGCCGTAGCTGATCACGTTGATCTTGTGGAGCGGCACCTGGTGCTGCTCGTAGAGATACCGCTTCACGTTCTCGGCACGCTCGAGGCCCAGCTTGTAGTTCAGCTCCTTAGGCCCCGTGCTGTCGGTGTGCCCTTCGATCTCGATGAAGCCGCCGTTCGGCTCCGCCTTGAGCTGCTCGACGAGCTGATCGATCTCCGCCTTCGTCTCCTCGGGCATCGTCGCCTTGCCGAACCTGAAGTTCCCCTTGTCCTCGCTCAGCACGACCTCGTAGACGAGGCGCTTGCTGGCGCGCTCGAGCGCGTCGGCGCGCTCGCCGGCGGTCCCCGCCAGCGTGTACGCCTCGTCGGCGCGGGTGCGCGCCGCGGCGGCGCGCTGATCCACTTCGCCGATGCGTCCCTCGTTGGCGCGCGTCCGCTCCTGCGTCTCCTCGACCGACCGCGACAGCGTGTCGACCTTCTCGTTGACCTGCGTGACCTCGCCGCGCACGAACTTCTTGGTGGCGCAGGCGGTGGTGCCGCCCAGCGCGAGCGCGACGATCGGAACTGCCATCACGAACTTCTTCATACGCTCCTCCGCGAAGCCGCGGCGCCTTGCGGCCCGCGTCAGTTGAGTCATGCCGGGCGGTGCCCCGGCACCGGACGATCACCGCCGGCCGAGTACCCCGTTCTGGCGCGCACCGTGAACCTGCCGTTCCGCGCGCGCACATCCACCGGGCGCCAGCCCCCGCGGTTCGACGCCTCGAACGCGAGCACGTACTGGTGCCGCAACTCCTCCACGATCTGCCGCGCCGCGACGCTCGCGTGCGCCGGCGCGGTCGCGATGAACATCTCCCCCCCGGTGCCGCGGGCGAGCTGCTCGAGGCCGCTCACGTCGAACGCCGGGTTGCCGTAGACCCGCGGATCGTCGACCCCCGCCATCACCGCGACGATGTAGACCGGGACGTCGATGCGGCTCGCCGCCGCCGTCACTTCCCCCGTCGTGCTGCGGCTTCGCGTGTCGATGCCGTCGGTGAGCACGACGAGCGCGGTGCGCTGCGGCAGTGCGCCCCCCTTGCGTGCGCGGGCCGCGATGACTTCCGCCGCCTGGCCGATCGCGTCGTAGAGCGACGTCTGGCCGAACGGGCGGTTCAGGCGCTCGAGCGCCTGTTCGACCGAGGCGATGTCGGACGTGAAGTCGGTGACGCGATCGAGCTGCGTGTCGAACGAGAAGAGCGCCGCTTCGTCGGCGGGACGCAGCGCGCTGAACAGGTGCCGCGCCGCCGCTTCCGCGTCGACCGCCTTGCCCCCCACGCGCATGCTGCCGCTGGCGTCCACCAGCAGGCCGAGCGTCACGGGGCCGTCGGTCTCGGCACGGAAGTCGAGGATCCGGCGCTCCACGCCTCCCTCGGCGACGATGAAGTCGCGCGCCTGCAGGTCGTGAACGAACCGGCCCTTGCGGTCCTTCACCACCGCGCTCACCGAGACGACCTCCACCGACGACCGGAACGTCGGGGGCGGCGGATCCTGCGCCCGCTCACCTGTCGCGTACGCTGGCACTGCCAGGATCGCTGCTGCGAGAGGGAGCCACGGCGCCGTCATGCCCCCCGGTAGTCCAAAGGCTTTGCCAGCGCAGTAACTTGTTGAACCTAAAAGATTTGGTGGGTTTTGCCGTCTGCAGTCGGGCGTCGGGGGAGCCGAGATCGTGTAGGTCTTACTCGGTTCTGCTGTTTCCGGGATGTAACTATTGCGCGGCTGTCAGCTACGGCGTCGCTCCACGCGCGGCACCCGTCACCCTAGGGGCTGGCCTTCCTCTATTGATACACTCGCTTCGATGGCCCTGCCTGCCAGCTCGATGATCCCCGTCGCCGACCGCGTCAACGGCTTCGTCTACGCCATCCGGAACATCGTCGCCGAAGCCCGGAAGGTGGAGGCGGCAGGGCGGAAGGTCCGGTATCTCAACATCGGCGATCCGATCACGTTCGGGTTCACGACGCCGCCGCACATGATCGAGGCGGTGGCGCGCGCGATGCGCGACGGCTGCAACGGCTACGCGCCGTCGGTCGGGATTCTGGCCGCGCGTGAAGCGGTCGCAGCCGAGTGCACGCATCGCGGCATGCCGGTCACTCCCGATCGTGTCCTCATCACGTCCGGGACGTCGGAGGGCATCGAGCTGACGTTGACGGCGCTCGCCCAGCACGGTGACGACGTGCTGGTGCCTACGCCGACCTACCCGCTGTACACCGCCGTGCTGGCGAAGATCGGCGCACGCGCGGTCTTCTACCGCACGGATCCCGATCGCGGCTGGCAGCCCGACGTCGATCACATCCGCAGCCTCATCACGCCGGCGACGCGCGCGCTGGTCGTCATCGACCCGAACAACCCGACCGGCGCGACGTATCCGCCGGAGACGCGGCGCGCGCTGCTCGAGATCTGCGACACGCACAACATCCCGCTGCTCGCCGACGAGGTCTATGCCGACCTGGCGTTCGACGGCCCGGTGCCGGCGTTCGCCAGCCAGAATCCCGACGCGCCGGTGATCACGTTTTCGTCGCTCTCGAAAGCGTACCTGGCACCCGGCTGGCGCTCGGGCTGGATGGCGGTGGGGCGCACCGACCGGCTCGACCAGGTGCTCGCGGGGGTGAAAAAGCTCGCGGATGGCCGGCTCTGCTCGACCGGGCCGATGGAGCACGCGCTGGTGGCGGCGCTGAACGGCGACCGGTCGCATCAGGTGGCGTTCCGCGCGGCGCTGCGCGAGCGCGCCGTGCTCAGCCACCAGCGGCTGAACGCGATCCCGGGCATCACCTCGGTGATGCCGTCGGCCGCCTTCTACGCGATGCCGCGCGTCGAACTGCCGCCTGGCACGACCGACGACGCCTATGTGCTGGCGCTGCTGCGCGCGACCGGTGTGCTGTGCGTCTACGGCTCGGGGTTCGGCACGAACCCGGCAGACGGCTTCTTCCGCGTGGTGTTTCTCGCGTCGCCAGCGGAGCTCTCGGCGATCTACGACCTGATCGCCGATTTCACGCGCGACTACCTCGCCGGACGAGGGCACTGATTGGCGACGGAGCGGAACGCGCAGAAGTCTCTGATTCTCTACGCGATCTGGATGACGGCGCTGGCCGTCGTCGTGCTCTGGGTCGCCTGGCAGGTTCGCGAGGTCTTCCTCCTCCTCTACATCAGCCTGCTGCTCGCGATCGGCTTCAGCCCGATCGTGCGTCTCATCGAGAAGCAGCGCCTGCTGCCGATCGGCACGCAGCGCTTCCCGCGGTGGCTCGCGATCCTCGTGCTCTACGTGTTCATCGTGGGCACGATCGTGGGGATCGCCTCCGTGATGATCCCACCCCTCGTCGAACAGGCGCGCGAGCTCTGGACGCACAAGAACCAGATGTTCGACCGCGCGCAGGCGTTCCTGATCGAACGCGGCCTGCTCGGGCAGCGGATCACGCTGCAGCAGGCGGTCGAGAGCGCCCCGGTGAGCGGCGACACGTTCGGCCGCGTGTTCGGGGCCGTTCGCGGCGTGCTCGGCGGCATCTTCGGATTTCTGACGATCCTGATCGTCACGTTCTACCTGCTGGTGGACTCGTGGAACGTCCACCAGACCTTCCTGCGGCTGTTCCCCGAGCGGCAGCGTCCGCGGGTGGATGCGGCGACGCGCAGCATCACGGTGAAGGTCAGCGCCTGGCTCGGTGGGCAACTGGTGCTCGCCGTGATCATCGGCGTCACGTCGGCGATCGGTCTCTGGCTGATCGGCGTGCCGTATTTCTACGTGCTGGCGCTCATCTCGGCGGTCGGTGAGCTGATCCCGATCGTCGGGCCGATCCTGGCGGCGGTGCCGGCCGTGCTCGTGGCGTCCACCGTTTCGTACCAGAAGGCGCTCATCGTGATCGTGTTCTTCCTCATCCAGCAGCAGCTCGAGAACCACGTCCTCGTGCCCAAGATCATGGAGCGGCAGGTCGGCGTCAGCGCGATCACCGTCATCGTCGCGCTGCTGATCGGCGGCAAGCTCCTCGGTGTGCTGGGCGTGCTGCTCGCCGTGCCCACCGCCGCCATCCTCCAGGTGCTGTTCACGGAAATCGTCGGCAACGGCGACTGATCTGGCATTCGGTTTGACGTTGACCCCTCCGCAAGCGGCGTTTGCTGCCGGAAGTACGCAGCAACTGCCAGACATGCGGAAGGGCGATGGCGAAAGTACGCACACCTCGGGGCAGCGGCCGGTGGTTCGGGGACATCGCACTGGTCGTGTTCCTGCTGGCCCAGCTGTCAGACGGCGTGCTGACCTACATCGGCGTGGCCACCTACGGCCCGTCGATCGAGGGGAACCCGATCATCGCCTGGCTCATGAGTGCGATGGGCGAAGGCCCGGCGCTGGCCACCGCCAAGATCACGGCGGGCGTGTTCGGCATCGCGCTGCATCTGTCGGCCGTCCACCGCGTCGTCGCCATGCTGGCCGCTTTCTACCTCGTGGTGGCAATCGCCCCGTGGATGGCGGTTCTGTACCTGCTGTAGACGGGCGTCGGCCGGCGGCCGCCAGCCGATCTACAATCGGCGGATGCGCACAGATCCGCTGGCCTACCTGGGTGAAGAACTCGACGCCCTGAAGCAACAGAACCTGTACCGCCGCCTCAGGATCCTCGAAGAGGAACAGAAGGCGCACACCACGTTCGATCACCGGTCGGTCGTCAACCTCTCGTCCAACAACTACCTGGGGCTCACGACGCATCCCCGCCTGCGCGAACGCGCGCTCCAGGCGATCGAAGACTTCGGCGTGGGCTCGGGGTCGGTGCGGACGATCGCCGGCACCATGGAAATCCACATGGAGCTGGAGCGCCGGCTGGCCGAGTTCAAGAAGGTCGAGGCGGCCGTCGTCTTCCAGAGCGGCTTCACCGCGAACGCCGGGACGGTTTCGGCCGTCCTTACTCGAGACGACGTCGTGATCTCCGACGAGTTGAATCACGCGAGCATCATCGACGGCTGCCGGTTGAGCCGCGCGGCGATCAAGGTGTTCCCGCACAAGGACGTCGACGCGGCGCGGCGGATCATCAAGGACCTGCCGGCGGGGCAGCGCAAGCTGCTGATCACCGACGGCGTCTTCAGCATGGACGGCGACCTCGGACCCCTGCCGGAGCTCTGCGCGCTCGCCGAGGAGACGGGCTGCATCATGATGGTCGACGACGCGCACGCGAGCGGTGTGTTCGGGAAGAACGGTCGCGGCACGATCGATCATTTCGGGATGCACGGCCGGGTCGACATCCAGGTCGGCACCCTGTCGAAGGCGATCGGCGCGCTCGGCGGGTACGTGGCGGGCAACCGCAACCTGATCGAGTTCCTCTATCACCGGGCACGGCCCTTCCTGTTCTCGACCTCGCATCCGCCGGCCGTCGCGGCGGCATGCATCGCCGCGCTCGACGTGCTGATGGAGGAACCGGAGATCATCGACCGGCTGTGGGACAACACGCGCTTCTTCAAGGCGGGGCTCGAACGGCTCGGGTTCGATACGGGCCTCAGCGAGAGTCCGATCACGCCGGTGATCGCCGGCGAGAGCGCCAGGGCGATGAAGCTGTCGGACCGGCTGTTCGAGGAAGGGGTCTTCGCCCAGGGGATCGCGTACCCGACCGTCGCCCGCGACAAGGCGCGCGTGCGCACGATCGTCACCGCGACGCACACGCGCGAGGATCTGCAGTTCGCGCTGGACGCGTTCGAGAAGGTCGGCCGGGAGCTGTCGCTGATTTGAGCGCGGCGCGACATCACGTCATCGCATGAGCCATGAGCCGTAGGAACCAGACGTATCGTGCGCGCGACCTGTACGAGGTCTACACGCGGGACCTGAAGACCGAGGACCTGCAGCGGCTCTTCACGCACGATACGCGGGACGCGTACCGCTTCTTCACGCGCGGGCTCGACGAAGACGCGATCGCGCGGCTGCCGTGGTGGAAGCAGATCGGCGTCAGGATCCGCCGGTTCTTCGTCGCGTTCACGCTGCGGCTGCCCGCCGCCCGGCGCGCCCTCTATCTCACCGCGCTCGTGGTCGCCCTCTTCGGCATCCTGAAGCTGTATCGCGGGTTCGCGATGGTGGAGTTCCCTCTCGGCCTTCCCTTCCTGCAGGTCGCGATCGCGCTGCCGGTGTGGGCCGACGGCACGTTCGCGCTGATCCTCAGCCTGCTGCTGATGAACTTTCTCGTGCTGCTGGAGGTCGCCGACCGGCTCTCGCTGAAAGGAGAGCTCGAGGTGGCGCGCGAGATCCAGCTCGCGATGCTGCCCGCCGGCACGTACCGGACCGGCGATCTCGAAATCTGCGGCGTGACCCGCCCGGCCAACACTGTCGGCGGCGACTTCTACGACGTGCTGCCGCTGCCCGATGGCCGCCTGATCGTGACGCTGGGGGACGTCGCCGGCAAGGGCAGCCCGGCGGCGCTGCTCATGGCGCTGCTGCTCGCCGTGCTGCGAACGCTGGTCGACGAGGACCTCCCGCCGCCGGAAGTGATGCGGCGGCTCAACCTCCAGATCTGCCGCCACGCACCGGGGTCGAGGTTCATCACGCTCTTCTACGCCGTCTACACGCCGGCGACCGGCGGTCTCTCGTACGTCAATGCCGGCCAGAACCCGCCCCTGCTCCGGCGTCGCGACGGCTCGTGGGAACGGCTCGAGGGCACCGGCGTGGCCCTGGGCATGTTCGAGGCGTCGACCTACAGCGCCGTCACGACGCTGGTGAACGCCGGGGATGCGCTCGTGCTCTACAGCGACGGGATCACCGAGGCCGAGGATCCCTCGGGCCGCCCCTTCGAGGAAGCAGGTCTCCAGGAGGTCGTGTCGACCTATGCGTCCTACTCGGCGGCGGAGATCGGCACCGAGGTGCTCCGCGCCGTCGAACGGCACGCGCACGATTCGCGGTTTGCCGACGACCTGACGATCCTCGTCCTGAAGCGCGCCGCGGCTGCCTGAGCCGTCCCGATCAGCATCGTATCCACGGCGGGAACGCCTGTTCGTCCCGGGTTTCCCGCGGCTCGTCCCCGCTCGCGATCCCCTCGGCTCGCCGCGTCGCCGGGCGGCAGGGGGCCGGGTCTAATATAGGCATCCCCATGCCCCTCGGGTTGATCCTCGCCTGCGCGCTGTTTGCGGCCGCTCCGGCCCGAGCGGAGCAGCCGGATCCGGTCGGCGAGCTGCTCGCGCGGCTGCATGCGGCCGCCGCCGCGGGGGATCGGGGCGGCATCCGCGCGCTCGGCAGCGACCTGACGACGCTGTCGGAGTTCGCCGTGGCGATGACGACGCCGGCGCCGACGCGGCTCGTGCTCAAGGCGCGCGATCGCACGCCGCTCGAGGACGGCGGCCACCGCGTGCTGCTGGAAGTGTTCTGGGAGCGCGGCATCGAGGGACGCCTGAGCACGTGGTCGGTGGACGTCCGCGAGCAGGAGGGCGCGCTCCGCATTACGGCGGCGACACGTCTCGCGCAGGTCACGGGTCTCTACAGGCTCACGCTCGACCTCGAGCGGCCGTATCAGGTCCGCAACCTCACGGTGCGCGGCCCCGATCTCGCGCTGCACATCCCGTCGGGGACCGCGTTCGCCGCTCGGACGCCGGAGGGGGCCACGGCGGTCGTGCTGCTCGGCGCGGGCCAGATGCAGTTCACGCCGCCGGAGCCGGCCGAGCGGACGCAGGTGCGTATCTTCAGCGGCAACGAGGCGCTGGTCGCGCCGTTCGAGGCGGCGTTCATCCGCGTGCGCCCCGAGGACTTCGCGGAGAAGTTCCCGGAAGGCACGCTGATCGAGCGTCCGGCGCCGGCGCTCGACGTCCGGCGTGCGCAGGAGCTGTTCGAGGAATACGTCGGCCGCACCCTGCAGATAAACCTGACGGATCTCACGGAAGGTCGGTGGTCCATCACGCCGCAGCCGGGGGACATGATCGCCGAGATCCGCACACCGAAGTTCGGGACGCTCACCTACGCCCGCTCGGGCAACGACCCCGAGGACATCTCGGTCTTCCATCGGCAGCGGCGGCGCAACATCTCGGTCTATGCCTCGGCCGAGAAGCGCGCCGTGCGCGGGCGGTTCTACAGCGAGGACGACCTCGTCGAGTACGACATCCTCGCCTACGACATCGAGGCGGCGATCTCGCCCGACCGCGCGCGCATCGAGGGGACCGCGCGGCTCAAGGTCCGGATCCGCGCCGCGTCGGCGACGACGCTCAACCTCAGGCTCGCGGAAGATCTCACCGTGTCTGGCGTCTACTCGCAGGATTTCGGGCGGCTGCTGCACCTGCGCGTCGTCAACCAGCACTCGCTCATCGTGAGCCTGCCGGGCACGATGATCGCGGACTCGGAACTGTGGCTGACCATCACCTACGCGGGGCCGCTGCCGTCGCAGGAACTCGAGCGCGAAGCGATCGCCGTCCAGCAGGACACGATCGACGCCCCGCAGATTCCGCCGGAACCTCGGTTCATCTACAGCAACCGCTCCTTCTGGTACCCGCAGTCGGTCGTGAGCGACTATGCGACATCGCGGCTGTCGATCATCGTCCCTGCGGGGTACGACGTGGTCGCGACGGGGATCCGCCGCCCGCAGGCGGAGGCTGCCGCCGCGCCGGCTCCGGGGGCGCCTCGCGCGCGGCAGGTGTTCCACTTCGAGAGCGAGCGTCCCGTGCGGTACCTCGCGGTCGTGATCTCGCGGCTGCGGGACGTGGGGTCGGCGCTGGCGCCGCCTGCCCGCGAAGGGGCCGACGGGGTGCCGCTGCACTTCCTGGCCAACCCGCGGCAGACGGGGCGCGCGCGAGGCATCGCGGCGCGCGCCACCGAGATCTACGGCTACTACGCCTCGCTCGTCGCCGACGCGCCCTACCCGAGCTTCACGGTCACGATCACCGAGCGTGAACTGCCCGGCGGGCACAGCCCCGCGTACTTCGCCGTCGTCGACCAGCCGACGCAGGGCGCCGTCTCGTGGCGGAACGACCCGGTCGCTTTCGACACGTACCCCGATTTCTTTCTCGCGCACGAGATCGCACACCAGTGGTGGGGACAGGCGATCGGCTGGAAGAACTACCACGAGCAGTGGATCAGCGAGGGCTTCGCCCAGTATTTCGCGACGCTCTACGCCGAACAGCGGCTTCCCGCCGGCGTGGTCACGAACGTCATGCGGCGCATGCGGCAAACGGCGATCGCGCAGTCGCCGCAGGGTCCGGTATACCTGGGCTACCGCCTCGGGCACGTGCAGGGGGACCCGCGCGTGTTCCGCTCCATCGTCTACAACAAGGGAGCCATGGTGCTCCACATGCTGCGGCGCATCGTCGGCGACGAAACGTTTTTCCGCGGCCTGAGGAACTTCTATGCCGAGTGGAAGTACCGGAAGGCGGGCACGGGCGATTTCCAGGCGGCCATGGAGGCTGCCAGTGGACGGGACCTCTCGCAGTTCTTCGACGGGTGGGTCTTCGGCTCGACGATCCCGCACGCCAGGTTCAGCCACCGGATGGAGGGGTTGCGGCTCGTGATGCGGGTCGAGCAGCGTGACACGGCCATGGAGTTTCCGATCACGGTGCGGCTGACCTACGGGTCGGGGCGCGTCGAGAACCGCGTGATGGTGGCGACAGGACAGATCACGGAGGAGACGATCGAGCTGAAAGAGAAGCCGCGGTCGGTCTCGGTGAACCCCGATCACGGCACGCTGGCGGTATTCCGGTAGATCCCCCGCCTCCCCCGGACCCGGGCGCGGACCGTATAGAATTACGAGGATATGGAAACGGTCACGCTGACGATCGACGGGCGCCAGATCACGGTTCCGAAGGGGAAAACGGTTCTTCAGGCCGCGATCGACAACGGCATCAAGATCCCGTACTACTGCTACCACCCGGGCCTCGGCATCGACGGGTCCTGCCGCGTCTGCATCGTGAAGATCGAGAAGATGCCGAAGCTGCAGACGTCCTGCTCGTCCCCCGTCGCCGAGGGGATGGTCGTCCACACGCAGTCGCCCGACGTGGTGGAAGCCCGCGCGGCCGTCTTCGAGTTCCTGCTCATCAACCACCCGCTCGACTGCCCCGTGTGCGACAAGGGCGGCGAGTGCCCGCTGCAGGACTTCTCCTACAGCTACGGGCCGAACGAGAGCCGGATGGAGTTCCCCAGGCGGGTGTTCGACGGCGAGGGGGTGAGGGCGGACGTCGACTTCGGCCCCACGCTGATGCTGAACCGCAACCGGTGCATCCTGTGCACCCGGTGCGTGCGGTTCATGAAGGAGATCGACACCGACCCGCAGATCAACATCACCGACCGCGGCTATGGCAGCGAGATCGCCACGTTCCGCGAGGAGGGGGTGCACTCGCTGCTCTCGGGCAACCTGATGGACGTCTGCCCCGTCGGCGCGATCACCACGAAGGACTACCGGTTCAAATCGCGGCCGTGGGACAACCCGGAGGCGGTGGACACGATCTGCACGCTGTGCGAGAAGGGCTGCAACACGACCGCGTGGATCAAGGCGAAACCCGAGTGGGCGAAGGGCGCGCAGTTGATCCGGACGACCCCGCGGTACAACCCCGAGGTCAACGACTACTGGATGTGTGACATCGGCCGCTTCGACTACCGCTGGATCGAAGGGGATCAGAGGCTGCAGCGTCCGCTGCTGCGTGCCGAGGCCGGGCCCGCCGGAGGGGGTCCGTCGGCTGCGGGTGACTCGGGCACGCTCGAGCCGACCGACTGGACGAACGCGCTCACCAAGGTCGCCGACCGGATCACGGCCGCCGGCAGGGCGAACCTGCGCTTCCTGATTTCGGCGCACGCCTCCCTCGAGGACCTCTTCCTCATCGGCAAGATCGGCGGCGCGCTCAGCCTGCCCGAGGACGCCGTCGCGCTCAGCTGGCGTACTCGCGTGAAGCCGCAGCCGCCGCGCACGAAGTTCAAGATCCCGCCGATCGACGCGCCGAACGTCAATGGCGCGAAGGACCTCGGCTTCCCGGTCCGGACGGGCGCCGACGGTTCTGCCGATATCGCGGCGTTCCGCTCCGCAGTCGAACAGGGTCAGGTGAAGGCGCTTTACGTCTTCGATCCGGGTCCCGACGGATCGATCGGCGACGTCTCCTGGGTGATCGAGGCGCGCCGGAGCGGCAGGCTGCCCCTGCTGATCGTCCACGGCGTGTTGATGACCGAACTCGCGGCAGCGGCCGACATCGTGCTGCCGGGCACCGCGTGGGTCGAGAAGGACGGTGCCTACGTGAACGGCGACGGCCGGCTGCAGGGGGCCTCGCGCGCCATCACGCCTCCTGGAGAAGCGCAGGAAGACTGGCAGGTGTTCGTCAACGTGGCGCTCGCGCTGGGGCTGCCGCTGACCTACACGAGCAGCGCCGCTGTTCGCGGCGATCTGGCCGGCGCGCTTGCCGGCAACGATCGGTACTCCGCCCTGACGACGCTCGCCTTCAACCGGCCGGTGCCGGCGCGCACCTGGCTGCAGGCATCGAACCCCTCCGAGCGGTGGAAGTGGGACTTCATGTTCCAGGACCTGCCGCCGGTGAAGTTCGCCGGCATGCCGGGCGCGACGTCGCTGATGAACGGGCTGCCGTTGAAGGAAGTGAAATAAGCCGCCGCGTCCTGGTGTTTACGAGAGGGTAGGGCCGCCTCCGGTTCGCGAGGTAGGGGCCGGCTTCAGCCGGCCCATCCGATATGTCACAAGAAGTCACCCTGCTCGCCTCCTTCGTCGCCGGCTTCCTCTCGTTCGTCTCGCCGTGCGTCCTGCCGCTGATCCCCGGCTACATTTCGTTCATCTCGGGGCTCACGCTCGAAGAGATGCAGGGCAGCGGCGCGGTGGCCGCAGGCGCCGGAGGCACGGCCGTACAGGTGCGCCCGGCGAGCACGCGGGGCCAGGTGCTCGCGGCGTCGTTCGCCTTCGTGCTCGGCTTCACGGTGATCTTCGTTCTGATGGGCGCGTCGGCGACCGCGCTCGGCAGGTTCCTCTACAACCAGGCACCCATCCTCGAGAAGATCGCCGGCACGCTGCTCGTCGTCTTCGGGCTGCACATGATGGGCGTCTTCCGCATACGGCTGCTCGAGGGAGACAAGCGGATCCACGCGAACCGCAAGCCGGCGGGGCCGCTTGGGGCCTTCCTGGTGGGCACCGCCTTCGCGTTCGCCTGGACGCCGTGCATCGGCCCGATCCTCGGCGGCATCCTCGGGCTCGCCTCGTCGCGCGAATCGGTCGGCGAAGGCATGCAGATGCTGGCGGCCTACTCGCTGGGCCTCGGAATTCCGTTCCTCCTCACCTCGGTCGCGATCAACCAGTTCTTCGCGGCGGCGGCCCGCATTCGGCGGCACTACCGAAAGATCGAGCTCGTCTCCGGCGCGCTGCTCATCGTCGTCGGGCTGCTGATCTTCTTCGATCAGTTCACGCTCATCGCAAAGTACCTCACCCCGTACCTGCCGACGTTCTGAACCCGAATCCCGAGCCCCGAGCCCCAAGTCCCG
>Ga0247719_1000129_pt1 | contig 53341 bp, 46 predicted proteins | sample 41E_DmetaG_FD_189046 | JGI IMG/M metagenome (GOLD analysis project Ga0247719, IMG submission 189046) | Soil microbial communities from hillslope of Landscape Evolution Observatory, University of Arizona, Oracle, AZ, United States - 4-1-E_D | ecosystem: Engineered > Artificial ecosystem >...
GGGGAGCACGGTCGTCGTGCGAGTCCCGGGACGACCGCCGCTCATGGCCGAAGCACAGGCCGGTACCGGTTTCTCCGGGCAGAACGACCCCCGTATTCACTTCGGATTGGGAGACGGATCTCCGGGGTTCGTCGACGTATCCGTGCGATGGTGCGGAGGAACGATCACGAACCACCGGCTGCGGACCGGGCGCTACCACGACGTCGGGATGGAATCTGACTAAGGAGGTCGAGACGATGACGGAGACACAGTGGGAGCGTCTGTCGGCTCTCACCGGAGTGGCGTTTGCGATCCTAATGGCGGTCGCGTTTGCAGTGCAGGGAGTTCTCCCCGAGGCGAGCGAATCCCGCGGCGACATCGTGAGGTTCTTCGCATCCTCGCACGACGGCGTCATGACCGGAGTCGTCATCAGGGTGGCGGCCGGAATCTTCTTTCTGTGGTTCGTGGGAACGCTCCGAAGCTCGCTGGCGCGGGCCGAAGGCGGCACCACTCGCCTTTCCGCGGTCGCCTACGGGGCAGGCATCTTGATGTTGGCCTCCGGCATCGGGGCGATGGCATCGCTCGCCGCGATCGCCTACAACGCCGAGCGCGGGATCGATCCTGCGCTTGCGTCGTCGTTCATGGCGATGACCTACATCTTCTTCGCCGGAGGCGCGATGGCAATGGCATGGCTTCTGTTCGCAACTTCGCTGGTCGTGGCTCGCACGCGCGTCTTTCCCATGTGGGTGGCGGCGACCGGCGTCGCAATCGGGGCGCTCGCGGTCGTGTTCGCGATCGTGGCACCGGGCGGAGAGTCGCGCTTGTCTGCGTACCCGCTGTTCATTTTGTGGGTCGTGGCGCTCAGCGCGGTGATGTTTCGACAGGCGCCGCAGGGCGACGGCCCCGACCCGGCAACGGTGAAATCCGCGACTTGACTTGAAGACGACTTCAACTTGTAGCCTGCGTCGATCACGCGCCTAGTTGGAGGGAGTCCGCCATGTCGACGTCACCGCCCGCGAGCCGGCAAATCACCGAAGAGGTCACGTCGTGGCCCGGGGTGGAAGCAGGACCGGGTTCCCGGGGTGAGTATGGGTTCCGGGTCGGGGGGCGCGAGATCGGACACCTGCACGGCGATCACGCCGCCCACTTCATGTTCCCGAAAGACGTCGGCGCAAGGCTGAAGCAACAGGGAAGGGTGGTCGACCATCCGGTGTTTCCGGGCAAACCCGGACCCGCCGCACGGAGGATCGATCACGACGCCGACGTCCGCGACGTGATCGAGCTGTTACGCCTCAACTACGACCGGATCGCTGCTCGCGACAACTCCGAGGACCGAGCCGGCGCCGCGGGGTGACGGTGCGACCAAGGTCTGGCCCGGGAACCACCCTTACGGTGGCCCACGGGACACACCTCCGGAAGGGCTTTATCGACCGGTGTTCTCATCGCGCCACCGCACGGTGGGCTGAGAAAGTCGCCCACACCGTCCCCGTCGTGGGACGCGACACTGGCAGGTTTCGCCCCCCCATACAGGCCCCAGTCAACGGGAAGATGGTGACGTCCCTCCCCGGTTCGATCAGGAACGGCCCCCCTGCGCCGCACCCCCGACCGACGAAGCGATAGCGGCCCGAACCCGATTGCCACGCCTCGAAAGCGATCTGCTGACCCGTCTCGTCGGCGATGTAAAGCCTGAGGTAGTGCTCGTTCGCAGCCGGCCAGAAGGTCACGCCGGTTGCGGGCGCGGCCCCGAAGGGACCGAAGCTAAGCCCGCAGGGAGAGCAGCTGTAGGCGTAGCCCACGGTTCGAGGAGCTGGCGTCTCCCGGGCTGCCGCCCCCGCCGGCGCGAGAAGAGCGATCGTGGAGACCGCGAGGATCGTTGCGCCCAGCCTGTTCATACTCATGCCTCTCTCCTTTGCCGATGGTCGGTTGTCCGTGCCAACAGGCTCGGGGAGGCCGGTTGCATCTCGGTTGCAGATGCCTAGCGACCCGGGGCCTAGGGCCGGAGGCGTGACCGCTTCAGACCGAGATGTGCGCTAGCTCGAGGCGTGGAGAAACCGTTCTCGCTCGGGGGCGGTCAGGCTGCGGTGGACCCGGTTGCGAGCGAGCTCGAGCAGCTCGTCGAACGTTCCGCACACCTCGCAATTGAAGAGCCGGACGGTCCGGTCATCCGACGCCGACAGGATCCGGCGAGGCGAGACGAATTCGACCCACGTCACCTCGCCGCGATGGCCGGGGAACTGCGTAAGGCTCTTCTCGGATTCGATGTCCCAGAGCGTTGCCGCGGGCCCCGAAGCGGTCAGCAGGAACCTCCCGTTGGCACTGAACACCGCACGCGACACCTTCGAGCGATGCCGGAGGACGGCGACCGCTTCCCCCGTGGCGACGTCCCATACGCGTGCGGTGGCGTCATGACTGGTCGTCGCAACGAAGCGCCCGTCGCGGCTGAACGAGACGGCGCTCTGCTGTTGCCCCTTGTGACCCTTTAGGACGTGGAGCACATCGCCGGTCGCGCTGTCGAACAGCCGGGGATCGCCGCCCAAGGGGCTGCTTACTACGATCACGTCTCCGTCCGGGCTCCAGTCGGCGCGGCCGGCGCCTCCCTCGGGGATCTTCATCGACTGGACGATCCGCTCCGAGGCGACGTCCCAGATGAAGACCCGCCCATCGAAGCGGACGAGCGCGATCCGATCCTCCTCGGGACTGTAGACCGAGTCAACAACGGGACAGGGGGCGGGCCCGCACAGGTCCGGCACCGACCGCTCCTGGATCGGGATCCGCTGCAGGACCCTGCCGGTCGAGACCTCCCACACCTGGGGCACGAGGAACTCGGACCCGCTCGCGGCGGTCACTACGCGCCTTCCGTCCGGGCTGAAGGACGCGGACCCGACCTGGAAGATGTTCTCGCCGGGTCGAAGCACCCGGAGCGTCCGCCCGCTTTCGAGCTGCCACACCCGGGCGGTGCCGTCGAAGCTCCCCGTAACGAGCTTGTGGTGATCGGCACTCAGCCGCGCCGTCAGGATGCTGTCTTCATGGCCTCGCAGAACCCGGGTCGCGCCGGGCGGCGTTCGCCAGATTCGGGCGCCGTCATCCGCGGCAGTTGCTATGCGTCTGCCGTCGGAGCTGACCGCGACACCCTCGACCCGACCGGTGTGGCCGAGGAACTCGGCGACGCGCCCTCCCGTCTCGAGGTCCCACACGCTTACGGTCGCATCGGCGCTTCCCGACACGAGGAAGCGGCCGTCGGGTGTGAAGGCGAGGCTCTGCCAGAAGATCGCGTCCTTCTGACCGAGGAGAACGGTATCCGTCCCCCCGTCGGCGGTGCGCCACACACGCAGCTCGCCGACGGCATCTCCCGTCACGACGGAGCGGCCGTCGGGCGTGAACCGAACCGAGAGCACCTGGCTCTTGTGTCCGCGCAAGACGTGGACGGACTGCCCGGTGGCGACATCCCAGATCCGCCCGGTGAAGTCGTCGCCCACGGTCGCAAGCAGCTTCCCATCGGGGCTGAAGTCGACTGCATTAACCGGTCCTTCGTGGCCGCTCAGGGTCACCAGTGTCGAACCGGTCGAAGCGCGCCACACCCTGGTCTGGCCGAGCTCATCCACCGCCGCGATCAGGTCCCGCCGCGGGCTCAAGTCAACGTCCGAGATCGGACCTGCGATGTTCTCGCCGCGGACCTCCGCCCCGGCCTCCAAGACGACGACCGCTTTCCCGGTGGCTGCGTCCGAGATGGTTGCGGTGCCGTCGGCCCGCGCGGAAAGGACCTTTACGTTCGAGACCCACTCGACGTGGTTGGCGCCACCACCACTTACGTCCGGGAGCGTCGCGAGGATCTCGTGCTCGGCAACGCTCCAGATGTTCGAATCCTGGCCCACGACGCCGACCGCGAGGCGGGTACCGTCCGGGCTGAACGCGATGGCGTTGGTTCCCGCTCCTTCGGGCAGCTTTGCGACCAGCTGCCCGGTGCGCGGGTCCCACAATCGCGCGCCTTCGAGGCCTCCCGTCGCAACCACCCGGTCGTCGGGGGAGAAAGCGACCTGGCTGGTGATGAACCCGGCATTGCCCGGAAGGACTGCGCGGAGGTGTGAGTTCACGACCGCCTGACGCAAGGCGGCTTGCGCTTGAGCGCTCGGCGCGATCTCGTAAGCCTCGAGCGCGAGGAGAAGGCTGAGCTGGGGATCGATCCCCAGTTGGTTCGATGCCTCTGCCGCGATCTCGCGCGAGAACGCCAGCTCACCTTGACGGTCCGCTTCCCTCGCTTGGAGCAGGCCGAACAAGGCAAGGAGCGCGAACAACACGATCGCCGTAGCCCCGGACCACGCGAGCGTCCTCACCTGCCGGGCGCGCTGTCGCCTCGCTCGTTCTTCGACCTCGGCACTCGCGTGGAGGAATTCCCTCTCCAAATCGTTGAGACGCATGTCGGAGGCACCGGTACCTGCATCCCGCCATTCGAGCGCGGCCGCAAGGCGCGCTCCGCGGTAGAACTCGGAAGGATCACGCCGATTGGCCTCCCATTCCCCAGCAGCGCGAGTGAGGTGGCGATGCAGACGGGTGGCGTGGGTCTCTTCCTCAATCCACTCCCGCAGCCGCGGCCACTCACGCAGCAGCGCGTCGTGCGCGAGTTCGACGGATGTTTCGGTCGTCGTGACGAGCCGGTCGTCGACGAGTTGCGTGAGAACCCGGCGCGCCAGCGGGTCGGAGTCGAGGTCGAACTCCGCGAGCGAGGCTCTGCGGCGGACGTGGGCCTCGTGCTCCGTGGGATCAACGAGGCGGAGGAACATGCGCCGGGACACGAGCCGTTCCTCTATCGTCATGGCGGCATAGCTTTTCTCGGCGAGACGTGCCACGGCACCTCGCACTCCGCCGGTGGCACGATAATCACCGAGTAGCAGGTCGCGCCCATCACGGCGTTGCCATAGCTCAACAAGGGAAGCCGACAGCAGTGGAAGCGCGCCCGGTTCGCCGAGCACGTCTTCGACGAGCGAGTCGACGAGCGCCGGCTCGACGCGGGCACCCGCCCTTATCGCCGGGCGCTCGATCGCGTCCCGCAGCTCGCCGGCGTGCATCGGGCCAACGAGGACATGATTGCGTGACAGAAGATCCGCGAGGGCGCGGTACGAGCCCGCTCGCCCGTAGAGGTCGGAGCGGATCCCAACCACGACGGACAATGGCATCTCGGGATCGGTTGCGAGACCCGTGATCGATTGCACGAACGTGGATCGTTCGGCCTCGTCCTCGCAAGAGGTGAACAGCTCCTCGAACTGGTCGATGACCAGAAGGGCTGGGCCTGTCGTTCGGACGAACTGCTCGAGGTCGAAGTTGGGGCCACCATTGCCGACCACAGCTCGAAGCGCGCATCCGAGCTCCGCCAGAGGATGCTCGCCCGGCCGCATGACGATCTGCGCCCACTCGGCAGACCCCGGAAGGACGTCCTGGGCAAGCCCGGGCAGCAACCCCGCCGCTATGGCGGATGACTTGCCGCTCCCCGACGGTCCGACGACTCCGAGGACACTCGCCCCGACGAGCCTCGCTGCCATCTGTGCGACCAGTCTTTCGCGACCGAAGAAGAGGTGCCGATCCTCCGGGCCAAAGCTCGCAAGACCCTTGTAGGGAGAGCGCCCGTCGACTTCCTCCGCACCCTCGACCACGACAGGCCACGGCTCCTCCAACTGCTGGATCTGCTCGAGCCCGCTAACAAGCTGGTGTTCGGCAGTTCGGAGGCGAGCGCGCGTCACGGTGGTCTCCTCGGCTGCATCCGCGATCCGCCCGACGACTCGCGCCCGCACGTAGGCGGCCGCCATTTGGTGCGCCTTCAGCGGAGAGCCTCCGCTCTTCTCTCCGACGGCTTCGACGGCGGCGGCGACCTCATCCTGCTCCGCATACAGCTGCACAATCCTCCGCACGTCGTTCGGACCGAGCGGCCCCAGCGACAAGCGCGCGTGTCTCAGCGGATCGACACGGTCGAGAAAAGACCAGAGTGATCCCGGCGGCGCATCTTTATCGTGCGAGAGGACCACGACGAGAGGCCGCTCCTCCCCTAGAGATCGCAACCCCGATGCCAGGATCTCCAACAGCTCTCGCTGAGCATGTTCGATGTCCTCGACCACCATCAGGACGCGGTCGCCCGGCGCCCGATCGAGAACGTGATCCACGAAACTGGGGCCTGCTTCCTCTCCGTCCGCACCCTCGGGAAGGACGTCCTCCAGAACGCCGCCGCACTGGGCGAGCACCTGCGCGAGAGGCGCGCGGTAATCGGGATCCTCGCTGCTGCAGCTTCCGTAGAGCACACTCGCGCCGGATTCGAATATGTGCCGCGCGAGCTCCGCGACCAAGCGGGTCTTTCCCATGCCGGACGCGCCCTCGACTATCGTGAAGCCCCCGGTACCCGCACCGGCCCGCTTCCACGCGTTCGTCAGCCAACGCAGCTCTTGTGAGCGGCCGAACAGAGGTGTCGCCGGATCTAGCTGCGGCGGGAGCGCGAGGGGTGCGGGGGCCCAGCGTTCTTCCAGCGCGGGGTCCTGAGACAGGATCTCCCGTTGCAGCCGCTGAAGGTCCGGGCCCGGGTCTACGCCGAGCTCCTCCCGCAGGATGTTCCGTGCGGACGCAAAGGTCGCGACCGCGTCCGCCTGCCGGCCCGCGCGATAGTGCGCCAGCATCAGGAGTTCCCACAGGCGCTCACGCAGGGGCTCTTCGCGCACGAGCTCCTCCAGCTCGAGGATGACGTCGCGCTCCCGTCCGAGACGGATCTCGGCCTCGATCCGCTCCTCGAGCATCGAGAGACGAAGCTGGTTCAGCCTCTCGCTCTCGAGAGCGATCACGTCGTTCGACTGAAGGTCCTGATACGGGATGCCCTGCCAGAGCGCAAGCGCCTCGCGCAGACCGGCTGCGGCGAGATTGACGGCACCGGCGCGAAGCTGCCGGCTGCCCGCAATCCCGAGGCGTTCGAACCGGGCCGCGTCAAGGTGGTTTGGGTCGACGCTGAGCACATAGCCCGGAGCTTTCGTCACCAGGACCTCGGGAGTCCCGCCCGTTAGCCGCTGAGGCTCTAGCTTTGTCCTCAAACGGGATATGTAGCTATGAAGCGTCTTCGACGCGGTTCGGGGCGGCGACTCTCCCCAGGTCGCGGCGATCAGCTGGTCCTCGGAGACGACCTCGTTCGCGTTCACCAGGAGCAGCGCGAGGATCGTGCGCTCCTTCTCTCCGCGGATCGGCACGGGGCCGTTGGAGCCGGAGACCTCGATCGGCCCGAGCACCTTGAACCTCATCCCGCGCGCCATACCCCTCCGCTCACGTGGGTCCGCAGCTTGAGAATTCAGTCTCCACCCGCGGGACCGGCCGGTAAAGAGAGGCTCCGGGGGCCCTCATCGCCCGGCGTCAGTTGAGACCGGAGGAGGCGTCCGGTGGTAGGTGACCTCGACCGTTCCGCCTGAGATCACGGACGGTCCGGCGTCGCTGAGCCCGTCAAGGAGATGCACGAAGATCGGTTTTCCCGGCCGCACTCGCAGGGGCTGAGACGTCCGGCCGCACACGACTTCGCCCCTCCAATACGCGCGCGGCCGCGACTGGTTGACTACGGCCAATACCCTCTGGCCGGGAAGTCCATCCTGGATCACCACGTCGATCAGCCGTTCGTCGCTGCGCGGAGGGTCGAATGCGATACGCAGGCTGCCGGCGCCGGCCCCGCCATGGATTCTTCCCCCGCAGCGGGCGTGTTCCCAGTCGAGCAGGTACCCGGAATAGTCGCGGGTCTCGGTGCGATACATCTGCTCCGCAGGCGCCGGCGACGACCAAAGGAGTGTTACGACGAGACTCGCGAACGTTGCCAACGCCAGTGCTCGTGTCGTGGACTGCCACCTCGGTTGCATGACGAGCTCCTTGTTCGAGGGGTGGACTCACCAAGCTTGTGAGGGGGCGGTTGCATCACGGTTGCAGAGCTAGACCCCAAAACCAATACTCGGGCGAACCTCGGCTCCCGGCGGAAGCCGCACGAGCGGAACAACTGCTCGGACGCGATGGCGAGACTGACGGCCGTGGGTCATAGAACTTGCGATTGCTTGGACCTACGACCCCCTCCACGGTGGTCATAGGTCCAAACAACGACGAGGTGCGGCCCGGGAGCCACCCATACGGTGGTCCACGGGACACACCTTCGAGGGCGGAGGCGGACGGGAATCGAACCCGCCCGGGAGCCGCGGAGCGGCGGGGCGGGTGAGATCGGCTCGGGCGAGGCGGGTCCGCCGGAGCCGCGCAGCGGCGGAGGCGGACGGGAATCGAACCCGCCCACCGAGGGTCGCTCGGCGCACCGGTTTTGAAGACCGGGAGGGACACCAGTCCCCTTTCGCCTCCGTCGGGGAGGCTACAGGGTGGGGACGAATATCGGGGGCACGCCCGAGGTGCGGCTTTTGTCCGGAAGGATTTCTCGAAGGGGGCACCGAATACTGCGTTCACTTCCTGGAAATGGAAGAAGATGGGCGAATACTAAGCGCCACGACTAGTTACGGTGAGAGCGGGCAAACTGCCCGTAAGGACTATTGTTTGCGCAGATCCGGACAAATACCGTGGCGTTACCAGGTAACCGGAACGGAGTGCTCTCAGGAGCGTCGACCGTCGAAGTCGACGGGGGGAATGAGTCAGTGCAGCAAACGTGGACGGTGGGAAACGGCATCGAGGCGGAGGAAGATCTCGACCTCGTCGCCCGGACGCGCCGAGGCGACGAACGGGCACTCGAGGTCCTCTTGGCCCGATACCGCTCGTTCGCCCGATCGAAGGCGCGTTCCTACTTCCTGGTCGGCTCGGAAAAGGAAGACGTTGTCCAAGAGGGCATGATCGGCCTCTACAAAGCGATCCGTGACTTCGACCTGGCTCAAGAGACTCCCTTCCGCGCGTTCGCGGAACTCTGCGTCTCGCGGCAGATCCTGACCGCGATCAAGACCGCAAATCGGCACAAGCACCAGCCCCTCAACAGCTCGGTCTCGCTCGACGCTCCCGTTTACAGCAAGGGCGAAGACGCCTCGGATCGATCTGTGGGAGAAGGGCTCATCGCAGCGGAGATCAACGATCCCGCCGAACTAGTCATCTCGGCTCAGGAGATCGAAGCCATCCGTGACTCGATGACGGAGAACCTGACCGAGCTGGAGGGAAACGTCCTCGCTCTCTACATCGACGGTAAGTCCTATGAAGAGATCGCCGGCGCACTCGGGAACCACGTCAAGTCCATCGACAACGCGCTCCAGCGCATCAAGCGCAAGCTGCAGCGCCATCTGGAAGAGCGGAACGACATCACCGCCTAACGTGCCGCCGGTTCCACCCCCACCCAAGTAGCCTGGGCCGCGTGACGATAGACCCTCGGTTCAACTTCGAACAACGACTCGACCAAATGGATCCAATGCGCGATCCGGTGCTGATCGCCGCGTTCCGCGGCTGGAACGATGCGGGGGACGCCGCCTCTTTTGCCGCAGAGCATCTCGGCCGCGCATGGAACGGACACCGGGTAGGAACCATCGATCCCGAGGACTTCTTCGACTTCCAGGCCGTGCGCCCCACCGTGCACCTGGATGATGGAATGACTCGCAGGATCACGTGGCCGGGCAATGATCTGTTCGTCGCGCGCGGAACAGAAGGCCCGCGCGACGCGCTCGTGCTGGTCGGAAGCGAGCCGAACCTCAAGTGGCGCACTTTCAGCAACATCGTCGTCGAGGTAGCGCGTCACTTCGGCGTCGAACTCGTGATCACGCTGGGAGCCTTGCTCGCGGATGTGCCCCATACCCGCGCGGTTCCGGTTACGGGAACGGCCGCCGACGAGGAACTCGTCAAGCGGCTCGGGCTGCAGAGGTCACGCTACGAAGGACCGACCGGCATCGTCGGCGTGTTGCACGACGCGTTCCGCAGCGCCGGCATTGCTTCGGCAAGCCTGTGGGCCGCCGTTCCTCACTATCTTGCCGTCACCCCCAATCCCAAGGCCGCGCTTGCCCTCGTCGAATCGGCCGTCGGTCTCGTCGGGGCGCCGGCAGACGTCGATTCGCTTGCACGTGCGTCGGTCGAGTACGAACGTCGGATGGATGAGATCATCGCCGCGGACGACGACGCCTCCGCGTACGTACGCGTCCTCGAAGAGCGCGCCGACGAGCGCGGTGAGCAGCAAAGCCTCGAGGAGCTCGACCCTTCCTCGCTCCCATCGGGCGACGCACTGGCGGCCGAGCTAGAGCACTTCCTCCGTCAGCGCAACGACGGTGACGACAGCATCTAACCCGCTAGCCGACGGGAACGGCTTCCATCTCCTCGGAGTACTCACCGCGGCGCGCCGCGCTGTTGCAGCGGGCGCGGTGGTGGAGCGCCTTCTGCGCGGTCTCCACGTTGGAAGCCTCTCCACGCCACGCCTCCATCGCCGGCCCCTGTAGCGCGCGCGCGTAGGAGAAGCTCAAGATCCACGGCACCGGACCGCGCCGGTTCATCGCGTTGAGGTGCGCGCTCGCCAGTTCGTTCGACTGCCCTCCGGACAGGAACACCACGCCGGGGACTGCGGCCGGGACCACCCGGCGCAGGCACTCGAGCGTCTTGTCGGCGACTTCGTCGACCCCGGCTTGCTCGGGACATTCACTTCCCGAGATAACCATGTTCGCCTTGAGCAAAATGTGCTCGAGAACCACCCGCTGCTCGTACAACTCGTCGAACAACACGTGCAACGTTGCGGTCGTCGCGTCGTAGCAGCGATCTATCGAATGGCCCCCGTCCATCGTTACCTCGGGTTCCACGATCGGGACGATCCCAGCCTCCTGACACAACGCTGCATAGCGGGCCAGTGCGTGTGCATTGGTGTCGATGCAATACCTGCTCGGGATACCGTCGCCGATCGCGATCACCGCGCGCCATTTCGCGAAGCGAGCGCCCATCCCGTAGTACTCGGCCAGGCGTTCGCGGAGACCGTCGAGACCCTCGGTCACCTTCTCACCCGGCGCGCCGGCCAAGTCCTTGGCCCCCGTGTCCACCTTGATGCCGGCCATGATGCCGGCCTGCTTCATCGCCTCCGGGAAGGGCGTCCCGTCCGAGGTCTCGGATCGGATCGTTTCGTCGTAGAGGATCGCTCCACTGATGAAGTCGCCGATGCCGGGTGTCGAGAACAGCATCTGGCGGTAATCCCGCCGGGAGTCGGCGGTCGATTCGATCCCGAGCTTGTCGAATCGTTTCGTGATCGTCGGGGTGCTTTCGTCGGCGGCGAGGATTCCTTTCCCGTCCCCCAGCAAGTGCTCGATGGTCGCGCCGAGTCCCTGCGACGTTGCGGCTGAGTTAGTCATCCCACTCCCCCTCCGACCGGAGCCGGCTCGGCCGCCGGCTGACGCAATGTTCCGCCGACCATGCGGGCGACGTCCACGACGCGCGCCGCATAGCCTGCCTCATTGTCGTACCACGCCAGCACCTTGAGGTTCGACTTGGGCGCCCGCCGGGTCGACGCAAGGTCGACGACCGCCGAATGATCGTCGCCGTGGAAGTCGCTCGACACGAGCGGTTCGTCGGTGACATCGAGGATGCCCTTGAGCGGCCCCTCGGCCGCTTCTCTGAAGGCCTCGTTCGCCTCCTCGACGGTGGCAGATTTCTCGAGTACCACCGAGAGATCGACCAGCGAGACGTCGGGTAGCGGCACCCGCACGGCGATGCCGACTACGCGCCCGGCCAGTTCCGGGAACACCCGATCGAGAGCTTTGGCGGCGCCCGTCTTGGTCGGCGTCATGTTGAGCGTCGCCGCACGCGCCCGCCGAAGGTCGGAATGATTTCCGTCGAGCAACTCCTGGTCGCGGGTGAACGAGTGAATCGTCGTCATGAGCCCGCTCACGACCCCGAACCTCTCGTGCAACACCGACAGCACCGGCGCCAGGCAGTTCGTCGTGCACGATGCGGCGGAGATGACGTGATGACGTTCGGGATCGTACTCGTCGTCGTTCACGCCCATCACGACGGTGAGGTCGTCGTACTTGGCCGGCGCGGTGATGATCACCTTCGATGCTCCGGCGCGCAGGTGCCGGGCCGCGGAGTCGCGCGACGTGAACTTGCCGGTTGCCTCGACGACGACGTCGACGTCGTAGGAGTGCCACGGACACAGCATGGGGTCCTCTTGCGCGGTCACCCGGATGGAGCGGCCGTTGACTATGAGCTCGTCGTCCGAGACGAAGCATTCGCCGGGAAATCGGCCGAAGACAGAGTCGTATTTGAAGAGGTGCGCGGCGAGTTCGGGCGCCGCGCCCCGTGAGTTGATGACGGGGACCTCCATGTCCTCGTCGAGATCGATGACGCGTCTGAGCACCTGGCGGCCGATGCGACCAAAGCCGTTGATCCCGATCTTGAGCGTCATCTGCTGTTCTCCTCGGCTGGGCGGTTGGATGAGGACGTTCGTTCGTCGAAGGCACCGAGAACCCGCGCGGCGACCGCGTCGGGGGTGAACCCGAACTTCTCCATGACGGCGTCGCCGGAGCCGGAGGAGCCAAACCGGTCGAGGCCGATGATCACGCCGTCGGGCCCCACCCACCGGTGCCATCCGAACGGCGACGCCGCCTCGACCGCAACTCGGAGGCGCGCGGAACGAGGAATCACCTCGTCGCGATAATCCTCGGACTGACGTTCGAACAGCTCCCACGAAGGCATGCTCACGACGCGCGCACCGAGGCCGCGCCCGTGCAGCATCTCGGCGGCGGCGACCGCCACGTGAACCTCGGATCCGGTCGCGAGGAGGACGATGTCGGGGTCGCCGTCGGAATCCCGCACGACGTACGCGCCCCGCTCCACGGGGGGCGGATGATCGTCCGGGCGCTCGAGTACGGGAAGTCCCTGGCGCGACAGACAGAGCACTGCCGGGCCGTGCTCTCGCGTGAGCGCGACCTTCCATGCCCCGACCGTCTCGTTTGCATCGGCCGGCCGCAGCACGATCAGGTTGGGGATCGCTCGCAGGCTCGGAAGTTGCTCCACGGGCTGGTGAGTCGGTCCGTCCTCACCGAGGCCTATCGAGTCGTGGGTGAAGATAAAGATCGACGGGATCTCCATGAGCGCGGCGAGCCTGATCGTCGGCCTCATATAGTCGGAGAAGATCAAGAACGTCGCGCCGAACGGGCGCACGCCGCCGTGAAGGACCATTCCGTTGACCGCCGCGCCCATGGCGTGTTCGCGCACCCCGAAGTGGATGTAACGTCCGGCGCGCCCGGGGCGGAAAATGTCTCCGTCCTCGATCGCGGTGTTGTTGGATTCCTGAAGATCAGCCGAGCCGCCCACGAGCTCTGGGATACGTGCGGCCAATGCGTTCAACGCCTTTCCCGACGCTTTGCGCGTCGGAATTTTGCCGTCACGGGGGGTAAAGGCCGGCAAATCGGCGTCCCAGCCGTCGGGAAGCGTACCCTTGAGCACGCGGGCGAACTCGGCCGCCTCGGACGCGAAATCACGCCCGTAGGCCTCGAGCAATGTTTTCCAGCGCCGGCGCGCTTCTCCCCCGCGCGCCGCGCTCGCCCGGTAGAAGTCGCGGACTTCATCCGGGATGTAGAACTCCTCTTCGTACGGCCATCCGAGCGCCTCCTTGGCACCCGCGACTTCCTCCGCTCCCAGCGGCGCCCCGTGGGCGGCCGCGGTGTCTTGCTTGCTCGGCGCGCCGTAGCCGATGTGGGTCCGCACGGTTACGAGCGACGGACGCTCGTCTCGGCGCGCCGCGGCGATCGCGCGCTCGATACCGGCGACGTCGTTACCGTCGTCGACCTGATCGACATGCCACCCGTAGGCGCGGAACCGTGCGGCAACGTCTTCGGTGAAAGCAAGCTCGGTGCTGCCGTCGATCGAAATACCGTTGGAGTCGTAGAGACAGACGATCTTTCCCAGCCGCAGGTGGCCGGCGAGCGATGCCGCCTCGCTGCTCATGCCCTCCATGAGATCCCCGTCGGAGCAGATGACGTAGGTGTAGTGATCGATGACCTCGAACTCGGGACGATTGAAGCGCTCGGCCAGAAATCGCTCGGCCATCGCCATTCCGACCGCGTTGGAGAACCCTTGCCCGAGCGGACCGGTGGTCGTGTCTGCGCCCGGAACCGCGTGGTACTCGGGGTGTCCGGGCGTCGCCGAGTCGAGTTGCCGGAACGCCTTCAGCTCGTCGAGCGACAGGTCGTAACCGGTGAGGTGGAGCAACGAGTAAAGGAGCATCGACGCGTGGCCGGCCGACAGAATGAAGCGGTCGCGATCGATCCATTGCGAGTCGGCAGGGTCGTGCTTCAAGAACTTCGTCCACAGGGCGAACGCCATCGGTGCCGCTCCCATCGGCGCGCCGGGGTGCCCCGAAGAAGCGCGTTCGACGGCATCCATTGCAAGTGTTCGCAACGTGTTGATGCACAGGTCTTGAAGGCCCTCGGCGGGGATTTCGACCTCCGTCCGCGTCTGCATCACAGCACCGCTTTCGCGCTCGCCAGCTTGGACCTGAGGCTTTCGAGCGCCTCCACCGGACCACCGCCCTTGTAGAGGGCCGAGCCCACCACGAACCGGTCGGCGCCCGCCCCGGCCGCGCCGGCGATGGTGTCGGGAGCAATGCCGCCGTCGACCTCCAGCGCAATCGCTCGCCCCGCCTCTTCGATGAGCGCTCGCATCTGCGTGATCTTCGGTTCCATCGTGGCGATGTACGACTGACCGCCGAATCCCGGGTTGACCGTCATCACGAGCACCAGGTCGCACAGATCGAGAACGCCGGTGACGGCGTCGAGAGGTGTCGCCGGGTTCAATGCAACTCCCGCCGCGGCACCGAGGTCATGGATCGTCTGAAGCGCCCGATGCAGGTGCGTGCACGCTTCTGCGTGCACGATCACGGTTTCACATCCTGCCTCCACGTATTCGGCCAGCACCCGTTCGGCACCCTCGATCATGAGGTGCGCTTCGAACGGCAGCTTCGTCGCCTTGCGGCAGGCTCCGATGACGCTCGGTCCGACGGTGAGATTCGGGACGTAGTGCCCGTCCATCACGTCCCACTGAATGCCGTCCAGCCCCGCGTCCTCGAGGCCCGCGCACACGTCGGCCAAGCGCCCGGCATCGGCGTTGAGCACGGAAGCGACGATCGTGCCCTCTCGGGACCCTTTTTCCATATCCCAACGGTAGAGCCCGCGAGCACTCGCGCGCTATTCCCCCCGAGTGCGGGTTTCGGGGGCGCGAACGCGACCCCCCTCGGGGTGAGGCCGGTCACCCCGGGGAGCGACCCGTCCCTCCGGTGAGTTTCCAACCCGTCGGAGGATGCAACGTGGGAAGGTGTTGCTTAGCGTGAAGGGATGTCGAGAACCGCAGAACAAGCCGCGAGCGGCGAAGTGACCCGCAACTCCGAGAGCGGCGGGGCGCAGGGTTCGGCGCGCCCGGACCGACCCAAGCCGGTGATGCTGGGGGTGGTCGGGGACTCTGCGACGGGCAAGACCACGCTGACGCGCGGGATCGCCGACATCTTCGGGCGCGATCGCGTGACGACCGTCTGCACCGACGACTACCACAAGTACGACCGGCAGGAACGAAAGACGATGGACATCACTCCCCTCAACCCGGAGTGCAATTACATCGAGATCATGGAGCAACACCTCGCCGGCCTCGCGCGCGGTGAGGCGATCCTGAAGCCCGTGTACCAGCACGACCATGGGATCCTCGGCCGCCCGGTACTGGTCGAGCCGCGCGACATCGTGATCGTCGAAGGCCTCCTCGGCTACCACACGCGGGCAATGCGCGACTGCTTCGACGTGAAGGTTTACCTCGATCCACCCGAAGATCTGCGACGGAAGTGGAAGATCCAACGGGATACCTCGAAACGTAACTACAAACCGGAGGAGGTCGTCGCCGACCTCGAAAAACGCGAGCCGGATTCGGAAAAGTACATCCGTCCCCAGCGTGAGCATGCCGACATCGTCGTTCGCTACCACCCGCCGGGTGCTTCCGTAGACGTCGATGCGGCACAGCTCGATGTTCGTCTGGTGCTGCGACCGGCGCTGCCGCACCCCTATCTCATCGAGATCGCCGACAAGACACGACTCTCTCACTACCGGCCGCTCAGGCTCTCGCTGGCGCGCGACTACGGCAAGCCGGTGGACGTTTTGGAGGTGGAGGGCGCGATCCCGACCGATGTGTCGGCAGTAGTCGAGAAGGTCATCTGGGAAGGGATGGGCCTCGACGGACACGACCTCGCCCGGCACGCGACCGGCATCTTTCAGGACGGCGACGAAACGAGGCGCTCCGAATCCCTCGCGATCACGCAGCTCCTGCTGGTCGCGCAGGTGGTCACTGCGCGCGCTAACGTGTAGCCATGGAGATCGGCGAGATCATCAGCCACTCCGTCCTCACCGTGGGCCCGATCACGACTCTGCGTGACGCCGCCCGCGCCATGGTCGAGCGCCGGGTGGGATCCGTCGTGATCGTCACCGACGACGGCAAGCCGGCGATCATGACGGAGCGCGATCTCATGCGGGCGATCGCTGCGGGGGCCGATCCGGACGAAGCCTGCGTCGAAGACCACATGACTCCCGACGCCATTTCGGCATCGCCCTCGTGGGACATCCTCGAGGCCTCGAAGCAGATGCGCGAGGGCGGATTTCGCCATCTCCTCGTCATGGACGAAAATGGGACGATCGCCGGAGTTCTCTCCATGAGAGACGTTCTGTGGGCGCTTCTCGATCAAAGCTCGGCCGGACAGCACGCATGACGAAGGAGGTCCGGCGCGACGACCGCGTCGAGGACTGCATGAATCCGCACGTAGTCACCGTGCCCGCGTCGGCGACCCTGGACCAGGCCGCCCAGGCGATGGTCGAGCGTCGCGTGGGCTCCGCCGTCATCATGGACGGCAACGATCTCGTCGGCATAATCACAGAACGAGACGTGCTGCGCGCGGTCGGACGCTCGCTCATCCCCTGGACGACACCGGTGTCGGAGTGCATGACGTCGGACCCACGTACGATCCCGCCCGACACCACCGCGGGCGCGGCGCTGTCGTTGATGCTGTCGCACAACTTCCGGCACCTGCCGGTCGTGAACGACGGGACCCTTCTGGGGATTGTGAGCCTGCGCGCTCTTGCGGAACGGATGCGGGAATCGGACCGGACCGAGGGCACGCCCGCCGACGGGTAGCCTCTGGAGGTGCACGCGATAGATCGCGCCCTCCGGAGGTACGGGTGGAACTGACCAGAGCTCAAGCAGAGAACAAGGTCTTGAACCGCATTATCGAGGTGGTTTTCTCGAGCACGGATCTCGATCGCCTCCTGTCGCTGGCCGCGGATCTCATCCTCGAGGCGGTGTCGGGCGATGCCTGCTTCGTGTACCTGTTCGACGACGAGCGGGAGCGGCTGGTTCTCAAGGGCGCTACGGAGCCGTCGAGAGACATGGTCGACCGGGTCGACCTCGCGCTGGGTGAAGGAATCACCGGGTGGGTCGCCGAGCACAAGGAGCCGGCGATCGTGAGGGGCGACGCCGCCGACGATCGACGGGTCAAACACATTCCCGAGCTGGGACTGGAGCGCTACACGTCGCTGATATCTGTGCCGCTCGTATCACCAACCGACAGATTGACGGGCGTGGTGAACGTACACACGGTCGGCCCGCGCGAGTTCGAGACGGAAGACATCGCGTTCCTCGAGCACGTCGCCTCGCTCGCCGGAGCGGCGATCGAACATGCACGTCTGATCAGGGAACTGGGTGCAAAAGAACGCGCGTTGCAGGACATCATTGCCCGGACGATCCAGGCCCAGGAGGACGAGCGCCGCCGGGTCGCAACCGAGATCCACGACGGCGTGACCCAGCAGCTGATCTCGATCTGGTACCGGCTCAACGCATGCGAACGTTTTCTCGGGAGCAACGACGACCTCGCATCGCAGGAGCTCGAAAGCGCCAAGGGACTCGTCGACGAAGCGCTCGACGAGGCGAGAACCGCCATCTACCAGCTGCGTCCGTCGACGCTCGACGATCTCGGGCTGGTCCCGGCGCTCGAGGCGCTCGCGTCCCGCACCCTCGGCGGCGAGTACGACATCTCGATCGCGGCCGACCTCCCCCAGGGAATCCCCAGCCACCTCGAGACCGCGCTCTACCGGATCGCTCAGGAGGCGCTCAACAACATCCGCAAGCACGCGGGCCCGTGCCGGGTCGAACTCACCCTCCAGTCCAGCTCGGCCAACCAACTGGTCATGCGCGTTGCCGACGAGGGGCTCGGCTTCGATCTTGCTTCCTACCGGCGGGCGCGGCCGGAGACCGCGTTCGGACTCCTCGGGATGGCGGAACGCGTCGACCTGATCGGAGGGCGATTCTCGATGAAGTCCGCGCCGGCTACCGGGACTTCGATCGAGGTGACGCTGCCGCTCGAGAGGCAGGCGGCCGGCGGTTTCGATGCCGCGTAGTCCCGAGAACATCCGGATCTTGATCGTCGACGATCACCGCATGGTGCGCGAGGGCCTGACCGCGATGCTGCGCGGCACGAAGGTCGAGATCCTCGGTGAAGCAGAGACCGTGGAAGAGGCGCTGAACGAGATCTCCACCAAAGCGCCCGAAGCGATCCTGCTCGACGTACGCCTTCAGGGCGAATCCGGCCTGTCTGCATGTCGTGTCATCACGGAGAAGCACCCCGAGGTCGCGGTCGTCTTCCTCACCGTGTACGAGGACGAGCAGTATGTGTTCGAGGCATTGCGCGCGGGCGCGCGCGGCTACATGCTCAAGCGGGCGAGCGCGGACGACATCGTTCATGTGCTCGAACGCGTCATCGCGGGAGAAACGATGGTCGACCCATCGCTCGCGGGGAAGATCGCGCGCCGCGCATCGCACGTCGCTCCAAGCGGCCTATGGCCGGGAGCCGAACTCGGGATCACGCAGCGAGAGAGCCAGGTGCTTCACGCGATGGTCGACGGGTTGAACAACAAGGCAGTAGCCGAACAACTCGTGATCTCGGAGGACACCGTGAAGACGCACGTCCGATCGATCTTCCGGAAGCTGGGGGTCGCCGACAGATCGCAGGCGGTTGCAATGGCCCTGCGTGAAGGGATCTTCAAGTAAGTGGTTGCGTCCGCATGAGCTCCAGGAAGAGCTGGGCCGAGCGCGGCAGAGGCGAATCGCGAACGTAGAGCACGTGCCACGGACGCTCGAGGGGCGTCCCGGCAACCGGCAGCAGCGACAGCGTGCCCGCGTCGATCTCGCCCGCCACCGCATCGAGCGACAGCAACGTCACTCCAAGGCCGACGGATGCCGCTTGTTTGATCGCGCCGTTGCTTCCAACCGTCATGACCGAGGTGGGTTCGATCGACGCCGCCGCCCAAAATTCCTCGGTCGTCTCGCGCGTGCCCGAACCCGGCTCGCGCAGGAGCCACGTCTCCTGCGCGATCACCGGCGCGCGGATCGCACGGCGCGCCGCGAGAGGATGATCGGCGCGTCCGACCACCACGAGGTGATTGTCGAGCAGCGCCTCGCCCGCGATCTCGGAACCGGGCGGGGGGCGACCGCCGATCGCGAGATCGGCGTCGCGATCCAACAATCGCGCGATCACCGTCACCCGGTTCCCGACCTCGAGAGACACCTGTACGTCGGGGTGGCGCTCTCGAAATGCGGCGACCAGCCGGGGCAAGACGTACTCGCCGGCGGTGGTCACACCGACGACCCGTAAGTGTCCCGCCCCACCGGCAGCCTCCCGCACCGCGCGAACCGCCCGGTCCGACAACCCGAGGATCTGGGCGGCATAGCGGGCGAGTTCCTCACCCGCGGCGGTAAGACGGATCCCGCGCCCGGCCCGCTCGACGAGCTCGACGCCGAGGTCGCGCTTCAGCGCGGCGACGGCGGCAGACACCGAGGGCTCCGTCACGACGAGCGCGGCGGCCGCCCCGCTGATCGAGCGGGCCCTGGCTACCTCGACGAACGTCCGCAGCTGCCCGAGCGTCATGATCCATAAATATATGCCTAACTATTCGTCCGACTCTTTCAATTGTCTTCTTGGTTAAGCCGCCGTAGGCTGGGGCAGGAAAGGCACGGACGAAGCCCGAGTCGAGAAGGGGTGGAGCGGATGGCGCGCACGGAGGAAAGCAAGCGGGACCGGTTCCTCGCAGGGGTCATTCCCTACAAGGAGATGGGTTACTGGCGGCCCGACTACGAGCCCGAGGACACCGACATCATCGCCGCATTCCGGATCACACCGCAGACCGGGGTCGAACCCGAGGAGGCGGCGGCCGCGGTCGCGGGCGAGTCGTCGACCGCCACGTGGACGGTGGTGTGGACCGACCAGCTCACCGCGTACGAGAACTACCAGGCAAAGGCGTACAAGGTCGTGCCGGTTCCGGGTGCAGATCCGCCACAGTGGATCGCCTACATCGCCTACAAGCACGACCTGTTCGAAGAGGGATCGATACCCAACCTGACGTCGTCGATCATCGGCAACGTGTTCGGGTTCAAGGCGCTCAAGGCACTCCGGCTGGAGGACCTACGCATCCCGAAGTCGTATCTCAAGACGTTCATGGGCCCGCCCCACGGGATCATCCAGGAGCGGGAGATGATCAACAAGTACGGGCGGCCTCTCCTCGGCTGCACCAACAAGCCGAAACTGGGCCTCTCGCCCCGCAACTACGGCCGCGTCGTCTACGAGGCGCTCCGGGGCGGCCTCGACTTCGTAAAAGACGACGAGAACACCAACTCGCAGCCGTTCAACCGGTGGCGCGACCGCTATCTCTACTGCATGGAGGCGGTGCACCGCGCCGAGGAGCAGACGGGTGAGATCAAGGGCCATTACCTCAACGTGACGGCCGCCACGATGGAAGAGATGTACGAGCGCGCCGAGTTCGCAAAGGAACTCGGCAGCGTCATCATCATGATCGACCTCACGATCGGCTTCACCGCGATGCACTCGATGGCGAAATGGGCGCGCGCCAACAGCACGATCCTCCATCTCCACCGAGCGGGCCACTCCACTTACACCCGACAGAAGAACCACGGCGTGAACTTCAGGGTGATCGCGAAGTGGTGTCGCATGATCGGGGTCGACCACATCCACGCAGGGACCGTCGTCGGAAAGCTCGAAGGCGACCCGAACGCAGTGCGCGGCTACTACGAGACCTGCACCAAGGACTTCAACGAGAAAGATCCTGCGCTCGGCTTCTTCTTCGACCAGGACTGGATGCACATGCCGGGAACTATGCCGGTCGCATCCGGCGGCATTCACGCAGGGCAGATGCACCAGCTGCTGCACTACCTGGGCGAAGACGTCGTCCTGCAGTTCGGCGGCGGCACCATCGGGCACCCGATGGGCGTCTCGGCGGGGGCGACCGCCAATCGGGTCGCGGTCGAGGCGATGATCAAGGCCCGCAACGAGGGGCGCGACGTCATGAAGGAAGGGCCCGACATCCTCAAGGCCGCCGCCAAGCACTCGCCGGAGGTCGACTCCGCACTCGAAGTGTGGGGGGATATCACCTTCGAATTCGAATCCACCGACACCCCGGACGTCATCGAGACCCCGACCCCGAGCTCGTGAGGAGATGGCGATGAGAACAGGACTACACATCACCCAGGGGACGTTCTCCTATCTCCCCGATTTGACCGACGACGACATCAAGGCGCAGATCCAGTACGGGATCGACCACGATTGGGCCGTCCAGATCGAATTCACCGACGACCCGCACCCCCGCAACATCTACTGGGACATGTGGGGAATGCCGATGTTCGACATCAAGGACGCGGCCGCCGCGCTGCACGAAGTGAACCGTTGCCGCGAGGCGTACCCGGATCAGTACATCAGGGTGAGCCTCTACAACCGAAAGCTCACGAAGCAGTCGACCGCGCTGCAGTTCCTCGTCAACCGGCCGCAGCACGAGCCCGGCTACAAGCTGCACCGGCAGGAGTCGAACGATCGCGTGATCCGCTACACCATGACTCCGTACGCGGCCGACCGGCCGCACGGCGAGCGGTACAACGGCGGCGACTCGGGCAGGTCCAACGGTTCGCGAGGTGGTTCGGATGGCTCCGGCGCAAAGGGCTGATCCGGCTCCGCTCGGGCCGGGAATGCCGGCCCGGGACGGGGAGGAACTCTACGGGAAGGCGAAGCTCGATGAACGGGCAAACGACGTAGAAGATCCGTTCAACGATCTGCCGGACGACCTCGCGGTCGATGCGAAGGAGATCTTCCAGGAGTCGCGCATCCAAGAGGTGTTCGACGAAATGGACCGCGAGCTGATCGCACTCCACGAGGTCAAGAAGCGCGTACGCGAGATCGCGGCATTGCTCCTGGTCGACCGACTCCGCCGCACGATTGGTCTCGAGTCAACCGCCCCGACGCTTCACATGTCGTTCACCGGCAATCCGGGGACCGGCAAAACCACGGTCGCGCGGAAGATGGGCAAGATCCTCTACAAGCTCGGTTACGTCCGCAAAGGCCACGTCGTGAGCGTCACGCGCGACGACCTCGTCGGCAAGTACGTGGGACACACGGCCCCCAAGACGCGCGAGGTCTTGAAGCGCGCGATGGGTGGCGTGCTCTTCATCGACGAGGCGTATCACATCTACCGAGTCGACAACGAGCGCGACTACGGACAAGAGACCGTCGAGCTGTTGCTCCAAACGATGGAGAACGATCGCGAGGACATCGTCGTGATCATGGCCGGGTACAAGGAGCAGATGGACCGATTCTTCGGCGACGTTCCCGGCCTGAGCTCTCGTATAGCGCACCACATCCACTTCCCGGACTATGGCGAGGACGAGTTGATGGAGATCGCGCACCTCATGACCGACGAGCAGCGGTATCGGCTGTCGGAGGATGCCGACCAAGCGTTCCGCGAGTATCTGGGAAAGCGGATGGCACAGCCGAGGTTCGCCAACGGGCGCAGCGTGCGCAACGCGCTCGACCGCGTTCGCATGCGACACGCGATCCGCGTCTACGAGGCGGGGCTGAACGGCGAGGGCATCACGAAGAAGGACCTCATTACGATCGACGCCGACGACGTCTTGCAGAGCCGCGTGTTCGAAGGCGGCTTCTACAGCGACGACGGCGACGGCGCGCCGGAAGACGGCGCGGAGAACCAATGACCGATGCTCCCGCCGAGGGCAGGGTGGTGCTCGGGCGGCGCGATTCCACGACGATGGTTCGGTTCCAGTGGACCGGCGCGGAGCCGGAGGGCATGAGCGAGCCCGAGCATGCCGAGATGCTGGGCGCGCGGTGGGAGGGAGATGAGCTCGTCACCTACAACCTCGGTCACCTTCATCACCGCTTCGGCCACGACATCGACGGCTTCATGGAGGACGTCGACTAGTTTCCTCGGGGCGCGCCGTGCCTCGGCAGGCGCGCCCCGAGGTACCTCTTCCTTTACGAGTCGCGGCGGACTGCGGCTACCTCGATCTCGAGCGTCACGTCCTTGCTCACCAGAACGCCGCCGGTCTCGAGCGCCTGGTTCCAGGTGAGGCCGAAGTCCTCACGGTTGATCTTGCCGGTGGCGGTGAACGCGGCGCGGGCGGTGCCGGTTGCGTCGGTGACGATCCCGTGGAAGCCGACGTCGAGCGTGATCGGGCGGGTGACGCCGCGGATCGTGAGGTCTCCGTTCGCGCGGGCCCGGTCGTCATCCAGGATCTCGATCCCGGTGCTCTCGAAGGTGAGCTCGGGGTGCGAGTCGACCTCGAAGAAGTCGCCGGTGTTGAGGTGCGCGTCGCGATCGGCGTTTCCGGTATTGATCGAGGAGGCATCGATCTTCGCCCATGCCTTCGACGCGGCCGGATCCTCGGCTACGGAGAACCCGCCCTCGAAATCCTCGAACGACCCGCGCACGGTTGCGATCTTCATGTGCTTGACCGAGAAGCCGATCTGGCTGTGCGCCGGATCCACCGTCCAGGTCCCGACGAGATCCCTCGTTCTGGTTGCGGTTGCGGTAGGGCGCTCGACGCCGTCCTGATCCGGCGGACCGGCCTCTCTCTCAGCGCCTTCGAGGTCCTCCGGTGGCTCGAGCGAGAGCCGGAGGCCGGGCTCCGGATGTCGGACCTCGCCGACCTCGTCCTGCTGTCCAGAAGCGGGGTCACCCGGCTCGTCGACCAACTCGAGGCGCGCGGCCTCCTGCGCCGGGAGCGGTGCGAGACCGATCAGCGCGGCTACTCGGCGGTGATCACCGCGCAGGGCTGCGCGGCGCTGGCGGCGGCGGCCGACGTGCACTTCCGGGAGGTGCAATCGATCTTCACGGGCCGCCTCGACGACGACGACCTCGGCGCGCTGGTCCGAATCCTGGGGCGCGTCGGAGCGCAGGCAGCGGAAGCCCCGGACTGCTAACTCGGCGCGCCGCGGCTAGAGGCCGGGCCAGTCCCGCTTTTTCTCCTCGACCTGCGGCCACTCGGCCCCCGTTCCTTCGTCGGCTCCCGACAGCGCATCGGCAAGGTCCCGCTTTCCGCCGATGTCGCCGGCGGCAGAAAGCAGGTCCTCGAGCTTGGCGCGCTCCTTGCCCTCGAGCCGGATTCGGAGGGCGGCGAGGACGTCGGCCTGCTCGTCGCTCAGTCCCGCCGCGCGATCGATCTCCCCCAGCGCACGCTCGGCGCGCCGGATGAGGGTGCGGTCGCCCTTCGCCTGCTCCCGCAGCCGTCGCAGCTCGTCGTCGGTCACGGAACGTTTTTACACCACGCCGGGCGGCGAAAAACGCCTCCGGCTCGCCCGCTTGGAGCGGCGGCTACAGTTTGTCGAGGACGTGGATCGTGTAGTACGCGCTCAGGAACGTGTTCTCGGTGCCCCCCTCGAGGTTGTCTCGACCTTCCGCGACCAACTCCATGAACGGGACCGTGTCCCACGGCTGGTGGTAGCCGGGATAGTCAGAGGCCAGACGCATGCCGGTCCAGCGCATCGAGAACCAACCCTGCTTGGCGAAGTTCTGCTCGTCCGAGTTGCGAGGATTGATGCCACAGAAACACACGTGGCCCTCGCCGCCGAGCGGCCACTTCTGGGCCGCGGCGGGACCACCGTCGCCCTGAGGGAAACCCAGGAAGTCGAAGTTGACGTGGCGCACGATCGGTTCGGCGAGCAATCCGTCGGCCGGATTCTGGCCGTGATAGATGCAGATGCAATACGGAGCCGGATGACCAATGCCGACCATGTCGAATCCGAACGCCGCATGCACCTTCTGGCCCCTGTTCGCCAGCATTTCGGTATAGGCGGCCGACGCCAACTTGCCGTTTTCCTCCGCGTCGAACCACAGCAAAACGAGCGACCGGTCCGTCTTGATCTTCTTGAACGCCTTCCCGAAGAAGCGCAGCATGTTGGTACCGCTCCCGTCGTCGTACGCCCCGTGGACGGTCATCGGTCCGCCACCTATCCCCGCGCCGGCGACGATGTCGTAGTGCGCGATCAACGCGATCCACTCGTTGGGCTTCTTCGTACCCTTCTTGATCGCCTCGACGACAAGCGCCTTGTCCTGCGGCGCCGGCCGAGCCGTTGGAAAGTCGAGGATGCGCGACTTGAAACCGTTCTTCTTTGCCTCCGCGGCGAGAAACTCCGCCGCCGCGAGGTTGTTCGCAAGGCCCTGTTGCCGGAGCGGGAAGCGATCGACGAACTCTTCGAGCCCCTCGATGATCTCGGCACCGGTGATCTTGGGCTTCGGCACCTTCTTCAAATCGATGAGCTTGAGGCCCTTCGGCGTGGCCGCCGCGGGCCGCGGCAGGGGGTTCAGCGCCGGCAGGAGCAGCACGGTCACGAGGCCTACGAGCGCGAGTTTGGTCTTCCGGATTTGCATGTGACTCTCCCAGGCCGCCCGATATAGGCGTATGAATTGGCGACCGACGGTGTGGTTCCTGCGGGGGAGGAAGAGGGGGGCCGGCGTCGAAACCATACGAGCGGGACGACCTGTGGCTTGTGTAAGAGGGGACCTATGTTGAGACGTAATCGAGTCGCCGTTGCGCTCGCCTGCTTCGTGGGGGCCGCGCTTCTATCACCGGTTCCGTCGGGCGCGGCTCCGGCCGGTGCGAAGAAGGTCGGGAGTGACAGCACCGGTGACTGGGGCGCCCACAGCCCTCTCGCTCATACACCGGGCCAGGAGGCAGGCGGTCCGACCGCCCAGGACCTCATCGAGGCGCACATCGGGATGGCCGACAAGAAGACCGTCAACTTCATCATCACGGTCTCGTCGCTACCCGTGCCCGGTGGAGTGCCCGAGGCCGTCCGCTACGTGTGGTCGATGCAGGTCGACGGCGAGCGGGTCGAGCTCGACGGAAGATTCACGAACTACTCGGGCGGCGCGTGCGATCCCGGCGCCGGATGCCCGCCGCCGCGCGACCCCGGGGCGCAGCCGTTCGTCGTGCGCGGCAACTGCTCCGGCTCCGGCGACGACGCCTGCGATGAGGTCGGGGCGGTCGAGGCCGCGTTCTCTCCGGCCGACGGAACGGTGACGATTCCGGTCCCGCTGAAGATGCTCGGCGCCCGGGCCGGCAGCAAGATCGCCCCGTTCACGAGCGACCTGGCGTCCCGGCTCGGCGGCACGATCGTCGCCTTCACGGCGGCGGCGTCGTCGTCGGGGAGTCCGGCCGACGGGTTGACGGTCGACAAGACGTTCACCGTGCCGGGGGCAAAGAAGAAGAAATGAAGCATCCAACGAGGGGGATGGCTATGAAACGCAATTCCATCGTCGGCGCGCTCGCCGCGACGGCTCTTCTGCTGGCTCCGATCGGACCGGCCGCAGCCGCACCGGGAGCACCGAAGACCGTCGGTACCGACGACGAGGGGGACTGGGGCGCCAACACCGCGCTCGCGGGAACACCAGCGCAGGCGGCGGGGGGACCGACGGGACAGGATCTCGTCGAGGCACAGATCGGGATGGCCGACGCCAAGACGATCAACTTCGTCATCAAACTCGCGTCGCTCCCGCCGATCGGAGGAGTGCCGGAAGCGGTCCGCTACGTGTGGTCGGTCGACGTCGGCGGTGAGTTCGTCGAGCTCGACGGGAAGTTCACGAACTACAGCCGGGGCACGTGCGACCCCACTTCGGGCCAATGCCCGCCGCCGCGGGACCCGGGAACGCAGCCGTTCCTCGTGCGGGGCAACTGCAGGGCCGATCCCAATGCCAGCAACGTCACGATCTGCGACGAGCTCGGCATCGTGAATGCGGAGTTCTCGGCGGGAGACGGCACCATCACGATCCCGGTGCCGCTCGAGCTGGTGGGAGCAAAGCGGGGAACGAAGATCGCGCCGGCGACGAGCGACTTCACGTCGTTGATCGGCGGCTCGCTGGTGGCGGTCCCCAGCGCCTTTCTCTCGCTCACCGGATTTCCCGCGGACGCGTTGATCGTCGACAAGACCTTCAAGGTGCCCGGCAAGAAGAAAGCGAAGAAAAAGAAGTGACGACCCAACCAAGAGAGGAAGACTTCTGATGACACGCAAAAGGTTCGCCGCGGTGACGATCGGCGCGGCATTTCTCCTCGGGGCTCTCGCCCCGGCCGGCGCCGCCCCTAAGAACGTCGTCGTCGCGAAGGACGATGAGGGCGATTGGGGCGCCGCCAGCGCGCTGGGCGGCACTCCCGGTCAGGAGCTGGGCGGCGTGAGCGGCCAGGATCTAATCGGCGCCGAAATCGGCATGGCCGACAAGACCACCGTGAACTTCGTGATCAAGGTGGCGTCGCTGCCGCCCACCGGCGGTACTCCGGAAGCCGTGCGCTACATATGGTCGTTGTCGGTCGACGGGGAGTACGTCGAGCTCGACGGCAAGTTCACCAACTACAGCCGCGGGACCTGCGACCCCACGGCCCAGACCTGTCCGCCGCCCCGCAATCCGGGCATGCAGCCGTTCCTCGTGCGCGGCAACTGCACGACGGACGCCAACGCCAACCTGACGACGTGCGAGGAACTCGGCATCGTGCAGGCGACGTTCGACGGCGGCGCCGGCACCATCACGATCCCGGTGCCGCTCGAACTGATCAACGCCAAGGCGGGGAGCAAGATCGAAGGCGGATCGAGCGACTTCACGGCCGCCGTCGGCGGACAAATTCTTGCGATCCCGTCGGCGTTCATCTCCCGCAGCGACATGCCGAGCGACGGAATGAACATGGACAAGTCGTTCAAGGTCCCCGGCGGCAAGAAGGGCAAGAAGAAGAAGTAGTTTTGCTTGTGTTGTCCGACTCAGACGCCCCCGTCCTCGGCGGGGGCGTCTCGTCGTCGCAGGAAGCGCCGCGCGCGCGTCGAACCGAAACATCAGGAGATCACCCACGAAAGGACGTGCTGAATGAAGCGAGTTGGAAAGGGGATGGCGGCGGCGCTCGCGACGCTTGCACTGGTTGCCGGCGCGATAGGTACGTCGTCGGCGCGCCCGGCGCAGAGTTCCGCTCCTCTCAAGGGCGAGGGCGAGGGACTCAAGATCATCGCCAACATCGAGTACCAGGGCGGCACCGACATGGAGTTCCTCACCGTCAAGGGCCGCGACTACGCGTTCACCGGGAGCGCGCCGGGCATCGGCGGCGCCACCGCGGGGGCGATGCGCGTCATCGACATCACCAAGCCCGCCAAGCCCAAGCTCGTGGCGACGCTCAACTGCTCGCTCTACCAGATGGACATTCAGATCTCGCACGACAAGAAGACGCTGCTCATGGCTCAGGACGGCGGCGCCGCGGCACCCGACGGTTGCATGATGGCCGGCAAGCAAGGGTTCATGACCGTCGACATCCGCAACCCGAAGAAGCCCAAGCCGATCGGCATCGCGGAGATCCGGCGCGGGTCGCACAACATCACCGCGCACCCGACCAAGCCCTACGTGTACAACTCCGATTCGGACCTCGCCAACGCCGGCGAGATCCAGATCTGGTCGATCAAGAACCCGAAGAAGCCGGAGCTGGTCAACACGGTCCGGTCCCTTCCGCACAGCCCGCACGACATCTCGTTCAACAAGGACGGAACCCGTGCGGTGACCGCGGCGGTGAGCCACATCGACATCTTCAACACCGAGGACCCCGAGAACCCGACGTTGATGTGGACCGGCCAGTGCCCCGGTTGCTCGATCACGCACGACGCCAAGTTCACCCCCGACGGCGAGCGGATCATCGTGGGCGACGAGGGCGGCGGCGGAGGCGGCTATCCGTGCCCCGGCGGCGCCCTTTACTTCTACGACTTCTCGACCGGCCAGGTCCCGGTGCTCACCGGGGTGTACGAGCCGAACGAGGTTCTGTTCGCCCGTCAGGGACAGACCGGTCTGCAGGCGTGCACGTCGCACGTGTTCGACATCTCCGACGACGGCTCGAAGGTGTCGATCTCGTGGTACTCGGCCGGCACGCGCTACCTCGACGTTTCGAACCCACAGGGCGTCACCGTCGGCGACCAGAGCTCGGGCGTCCAGGAGCTCGGCTGGTTCATGCCGGACGGCGGCATCTCGTGGTCGTCCAAGTTCCACAAGGGCAACTACATCTACTCGAACGATCAGATCCGCGGGTTCGACGTCTTCAGGATCGAGGCCGACTGACAGACCGTCGGCGAAGATGGGTAGGTGTAAGCCCCGGGGAGAACCCCCGGGGCTTCGCCGTGTTATCCGCCTGAACCGGTCGGCCGACGAAGGGGTGAGGAAGTCGAGGCGCAGGAGAGGGATCGCGGCAGTCGCTCTTGCCGTGGGCGCGAGCATCATTCCGCTTGCCCCGCGGGCAGACGCGGCCTGCGCATCGGTCACGGTCGAGGGTGAGTGGTCGAGCATCGCCGCACCCGCGTTTCCCGAGGGTCCACAGGAGATAGCCGCGTTCTCGATCGTTCCGGCTGCGCCCGACTCGATGTACGCGACCAACGGACGGGTCGTCATGAGAAGCGACGATGGTGGTTGCTCGTGGCGCGACGTCTTCCGCCTCACCATGCTGCCGGATCTCGACGTTCCCGTGTCGGCACTCGCGGCGCGCATCGTTCGGATCGAGGTTCCGGAAAATCGCCCGACGCACGTCATCTTGCTCGCCGCCGAAGACGTGGGTCGCGTCGTACGACCGCACGTGCTCGTAAGCTCCGACGCCGGCGGCACGTGGACGAGCGGAGACGCCGGCCTTCCGCAGGCGACCGGCGGCAACCTGCGGCTGCACGGCGCGCCGTCAAATCCCGACGTCGCCTACCTGTCCGTCCGTAGCTCGCCCGCATCGAACGACGTCACCCTGTTCCGTTCGGCCGACGGAGGGAGGTCGTGGCAAACCCGCTCGTCGAGCCCGTTTGCGGTGAGCGACTTCCGCATCGACCCGGTGAATGCAGACGAGCTGTGGCTTTACGGAGCGAGCGGCGTGGCCCGCTCGACGAACGGTGGCGCAGGCATCGTCCCGACCGCGATCGAGGCAGCGACGCCGCTCGCCACCGTCGTGCATCCCCGAAACGGCAAGGCGGTGTTCATGGGCTACGACCCCGACGGTGGGACGATGGTTATCACCTCCGACGGCGTCACGGTGCAGCGAATCGGCGCGCCGCCGAACTTCGTCCTCTCGATTGCCAATTCGGGACAACTCGGCGGCGTCGTGGCCTCGGTCCATCAGGGCTTCGCTCGCTTCGTTCCGCCGAGATACTGGATCGACATCGCCCGCGCCGACCAGCACGAGCGGCCCGACATCCTCGACATCATGGTCGACCGCACGGCCACTCCTTCGGTGTTCGGCCGGACCGCGGTCACGATCGAGCGCTACCGAGGGCTTTCGACCGAAATCGACGTCGGCTCCTTCGACCTCGGTCGCCCCGAACTGCGGCGCGCCGTGCCGTCGCTCACGCCGGCCGACGGCAAGGTGAGGATCCGTGCGGGGGCGACGAAATCGGTTCCGTACCGGCTTAACGTTCCCGCCGAGGGCGTGGGCCTCGATGTGTTCTTCCTCGTCGACACGACCCAGAGCATGCAGTCGTCGATCAACGGATTGCGCACCGGGATGCAGCGAGTCGCCGATGAGCTCGCGGCGTCGGGCATCGACGTGCAGTTCGGCGTCGGTGAGTACAAGGATTATTCGATTCCGGGATACGGGCGTCCTCAAGAGGGCGACTTCGCCTATCGCCTCCTGCAGAACGTCGGCCCCGTCGGGCCCGGGCTGGAGCGAGCCCTCGAGGCACTCGTGGCCGGCGGCGGCGGCGACCCGCCCGAGTCCGGCCTCACCGCGCTGTATCAGGCCGCCACCGGCGAGGGCGAGCCTCCCTACGTCTCCCCCGCGGGCGTTCCGCAGGGAAGCGATGCCGGCTTCCGGCCCGGGGCACTCAAGGTGATGATCAACATCAGCGACGCGCCGTTCCACAATTCGCCGGCCCATCCGTCACCGCCGTTCGACACCGTGGCCGCGGCGCTCGGCGAGCGCGGGATCAAGCAGGTGGGCCTTGCCGTCTACGGGCCGAACGGCGTCGTCGGCGCCATGAGCAGCCTGACCGCGATGGCCGCCGAGACCGGCACGATTGCGCCTGCGGGCGGCGTCGACTGCACCGGCGACGGGCGGGCGGATCTCGGTAGCGGCGAGCCACTCGTCTGCCGCATCGACGACGAGGCGAGCAGGGGCGTGCTCAACCTGGCGCCGGCAATCATCGCGACGCTCAAGTCGCTCCGGCGCGACGTTCCCGTGCGCCTCGACGCGCGGCAGGGGGCGTCGGTGGTGGAGAACGTCGACGCCTCGGCGCGCCGGGTGAACGTGCTGGCGCCCGATGTGGTGCGCTTCGACGTCTCGTTCACGTGCCCCGAGGCGCTCAGTCGCTCGACCGAGGTCGTCGAGCTCGGCGGCGTCGTTCGGGAGGAGACGATCGCCACCGCGCGGGCGGAGATCGAGTGCCTTCCGCTGCGCCCGGACGCACGGCGCGCCGCAGTCGACCCGCTCGACCTCCCACCGCTGCCCGCGATCGCCCCGGTCGCGCCGGCCGCAGCGATCGTGCTCGTGCCGCCGGCGCCGCCCGGGCCGCTCGTCGAGCACCTCCCCACCGCCCAGAACAACCCCGCCGCCCAAACCGGGCTCGCGAGCCAGGAAGAGGAGCAACTGCAGGTGGCGGTCGCCCAGCAGCGCCTGCGCCACGAGGCCGGCGAGGAATTGGCCTTCTCCGCCCTTCCGGCGCGCCGGTCCGACCCGGTTCCGGCACCGGCCTTCGTGGGCGGGGCGGGCGCGATCCTCATGGCGGCGGCATGGGCGGCGCTGGGGCGCGCCGAGTCGCGCGTGGCCGCCGCCCGCGCGGGTGCGGGTCGGCACGCGGGGCCCCGCCCACGCCCGGCGCGCCGAGCGCGTTAATTCCGGTTCTTAACCCGAAATCGCGCGCTTTTTGACGTTCTGGTGGGTTTAAAACCTCGGATCGCGCGCCGGGCTCGTAGGCTCGTGGCCGTGCCAGACGCCCTGATGGTTACGTCGTCGTTCCTCCCGGGCATGGGAGGGATCGAGAGCTATCTCGCGGGGCTGTGCGCCGAGCTTCGCCCCCGCCTCGCGGTGCTCGCCCCGGCGCGCCGCGACGGGCGGGCGCTTCCCCGGGACCTCGGCTACGACGTCTACGGCCTTTCCGGAAGGATGCTCCTCCCGGCGCGCCGGGTGGCGGGCGGAATCGGCGCCCACGCACGGCTCCTCGGCACCGACAAGATCCTCTTCGGCACGCCGTGGCCGCTGGTGCTCACCGGGCCGCAGCTCGCCGCCGCCGGCCTCCGCTATGCGGTGATCGTGCACGGCGCCGAGCTGTTGGTGCCGAGCGTGGTCCCCGGGTTGTCGACCCGGGTGGCCCGGGCACTCGCCGGCGCCGACCTCCTCCTGCCGGTCAGCCACTTCACCGGCGATGCCGTCCGCGCGCTGCTCGTGCGGCACAACCTGCCGCTTCCCCCGATCGAGGTCCTCCGAGCGCGGGTCGACCTCGACCGCTTCCATCCCGGCGCGCCGACCGACACGATCCGCAAGTCGTTGGGCGTGGCGCCCGAGGCTCCGATCGTGCTCGCGTTCGGACGCCTCGTGAAGAGAAAGGGGATCGACCGCCTCGTCGACATCGCCGGCGACCTCGCGGCCGCGGTGCCCGGCACCCGGGTGGTGGTCGCCGGAACCGGGCCCGAGAAGGCGCGGCTCGAGCGGCGCGCCGTGCGCATCGGGGCTCCGGTGATCTTTGCAGGCCGTATCGCCGACGAGGATGCGCCCGGGCTCTACGCGGCGGCGAACGTCTTCTGCCTCCCGGTCGCCGATCGCTGGAGCGGCCTCGAGGCGGAGGGACTCGGCGTCGTCCTGCTCGAGGCGCTCGCGTGCGGAACGCCGGCGGTTGCCGGACGCTCGGGCGGGACCCCCGAGGCCGTGCTCGACGGGACGACGGGGTACGTGGTCGACGCCCGCGACCGCGCGCTCCTCCTCCGTCGCATCGTGCACCTGCTGAGCGAACCGGAGACGGCGCGCGCGATGGGGATGCGTGGACGTGAGCACGTGCGGGAAGAGTTCAGCGAGCGTCCGCTCCCGCCCCGGCTTCTGTCGTGGCTGGAGGACGGCGTACGATAAACCTTCGACAAGAGGAGGGATCCCGCCTATGCGCATCAGCGTCTCGTCTCCCGGCGTCGACCTCAGCGACGCAGACGTCGACCGGATAGCCGACGATCTCGAGAAGATCGATCGCCGCCTGAGCGACTGGGATCAGGTCGATGCCGAGGTGCGGGTCAACAGCCATGCGAACCAGGCGAGCGTTTATGTCGTGCTCGAACTGCATTACGGATCGAACCATCTCATCGCAAAGGCCGACGCGGCCGAACCCGGACTTGCAGTGCGGGCGGCACGCGAGGAGATCCTCCGCCAGATCAACGATCGCTCGCGGGGCGGGCACTCTTCGTTCGCAAAGGGCAGATGAGCGTCCGCGAACCGCAAGCGCGCCGTGATCGGCGCGACGACATTCTCAAGGCGAGCCTTCACCTGTTCGCCGAAAAGGGATTCCACGGCACGTCGATGCGCGACATCGCGAAAGAGGCGGACATCACCGAAGGTCTCATCTATCACTACTTCGCATCCAAACGGGACTTGTTCCGCGCGATCATCGACGAACACTCCTTTCTTCCGCTGTTGCGAACGCTGCCCGATCTTGCGGGGCAACTCGACCTGCGCGCGCTGTTGATCGTGCTGGCGCGCGGCTTCTTCGACGTTCTCCGTCAAAACACCGAGTTGACGCGCCTTCTGCTCCAGGAGGTGCAGGTATTTCCGGAGGAACGAGAGACGTTCTTCGCCGATGCCGTCGGCCAATCGATCAACGAGCTCGCCGCCATCCTCGACGAGCGCATGAACGAACGTATCGTCGGACAGGTCGATCCACAGGTTGCTTCACGGCTGTTCTTCAATGCCCTGCTCGCGTTCTTCGTGGAACAGGAGATCCTGGGCGGCAAGCACCTGTTACCGGCCGACGAACACGTCTACGTCGAGCACCTCGTCGACATGTTCGTCAAGCGTCTCGGACCGGGGCGCGCCGGAACAGTTCGCGCCGTGTGATAGGTCACGACGTCCGGGCCCTTATGGACGGCGGCGACGGCGGCGGGCGTAAGCGGGCCCGGGGTCGTGCCGGGATCGTTCCAGCGCCAGCACGTACGCGAACAACGAGCTCAGCGCGCCGGCCGCGACGACGAATAATCCCGCCGGCGCGCCGGGGCGCCGGCGCGGGGTGCTCATGTTGAGGTCGTCGCTCGCCTGCCGGTAGACAGGCTGCTGCTTGATCCCATCGTCGTAGGCAAACGCGAGCTGCGGCTGCTCCTGCCGCTGCAGCGCAAACCCCGCCTGTGGCTGCGGGTTCGCCTGCGGGTTCGGATTCGGATTCGGGTTGGGTTCCGGCACCGGCTCGGGGGGCCGCGGCGGAGGTGGAAGGATCGCCGCGCGCGGAACGAATGCACTCAACACCGGAAGGACGGGGGGCTCCTCTTCCTCCCTCGGCGGAGGTGGTTTGCACACGACGACCAGGGACGCGTCCGCCAGGCGCGAGCGGCGCGCGTCGACACCCACCGTCAGCGGGAACGTCTTTCGCTCCCGCACGTCGGGGCAGCGCACCGTCACGTCGAACGAAAGGCCCTGCGGCTGCTTGAGGTCGCGCTCCGGGAAGAGGTTCGGTGACACGGAGTCGACGACCTCGCTCTGCACCGTCAAGCTCGTCGAAGGAGTGACGGCGGGACGCAAGTCTTGAATGTCCTGCACCGCCTCGACTACGTGGACGATGACGTCCGCCATCAATTCGGCCTCACTCGATCGATCGGGCGAAACGATGCATACGAGCGGGTCCCCCTCGGGAATCTCGATTTGTGGGTCGCCGTCACAGTCGACTCCGCCCTCGGGCGCTACCGCTTTGCTCCCGCGGGCGACCCGCTGCAGCGCAGAGGCCGGCTCTCCCGGGTTTTCGTAGTTCTGGGGACCGAACGCCGGACCCGGTTGAATGGCAAGGCCCACCTGATTCACGTCGGCTTCGACGAGAGAGTCGACGACCATCGAGATCGGCGGATGATTCCCCGCTTGCGAAATCGGCTCGTCGGTGACGAGAATCGCGATTTTGAGCGACGACGGTCGAAAGTTCATGTTCAGATCCGGCGGAACGCCGTATCTTCCTTCGCCCGTCACCGACTCGTACAGCGCGGCCATCTGCGTCTCCTGGCCACCGCCGCGCGCGCTCAGGCTGTCGAGTGCACGGCGCAGCTCCTCATCGGAAGGTCCGATATCTCGTACCCGCTGATACGCGGGGGCGTCGTCGAACGAACGGAATGCGCCCACGCCGAACAAAGCATCGAGGCCGGTCTCGCTCAACCTGTCGACGATGCTCTGCATCGCCGCCCGCACTCCGTTGATCGTGCCCTGCATGCTGCCGGAGATATCGATGAGGAAGTAGATATCGACCGGAGTTGCCGAGGAACGCAGCGCCAGAGAGTAGGGAATCGTGCGCGATCGTCCGGCGCGCAGCACCAGCCGTTCGCGCCGCGGTGTGAGGACGCCGGGCACGCGTGGGCCGCCCGGTCCGAGCGAACCGGTTTCGACCTCTTCGGCCTTGTCGAACTTCACGACGTTCGGGATCGCCAGCACTTCGATCGAGTAGTTGGTGTGTGCGAAGACGAGCGGATAACGGTACTTCTGGGTGGGGGCAAACTGAACGTCCGACACGGCGCGCCGATCGAGCGGGGATACATCGACCAATCGGTTCCCCATCTGGAAGTAGACCCGCCCCAGGCCACCCACGGCGGCGAAGGGGGGAGCGGAGATCGCAGCCGCCGACGAGATCATAACGGGCAAATTGAACGATTCGAAGCTGGCGCCGCCGTCGGTAGACATGTGGCCGCCCGGAGCGTCGCGATCGTAGGCGAGGACCAGGGCGCCATCGGGCGAGACATCGAGCACACCCGTGGGACCGAGTCCTACGTCGTTGGCGCCAAATCCGTTCGAGACGAACACTCCGCCTCGTCCGTATATCCACACGCGGGTGGCGCTGTCCGGGCTTGCCGTCACGCGTTCTAGTTCCTCGTCGCCCGTAACCACCACACCGGCTCCCGGCCGCGATACGCCGACCTCGCTTCGGAAGAACGCGCGCGGCTCCCATGTCGTGCCGGCATTGCGCGTCGCGAACAAAATCTGCCCCGCCTTGACCGACAGACCGGCGGGAAGCTCCGCGTTCTCCACGTCGACGAGTGCGTAGGCGGAGCCGGGGAAGCCGGCGGCAACATCGAAATCGCGCAGGTTTCCCAGCGTCGAAGCCAGCGCGGGGCCGTCGGCGGCTGCCCACGATCCTCCGTGATCTCGCGAGACGAGCACGCGCGGGCGCGGGCCGGCCGATGTCGACTGTTGAATCGGTAGGTAGACCACTCCACCGGACGACAACTCGATCTCGAGAATGCGCGCGTTCGAGGCGCTGAGCGCGGTACTCGAGTTCGACTCCGGCAACGCATACGAGACGTCCCACTCGCATCCGCCGTCGGTCGAGCGCATGACGGAGGCGCCGTTCGTTACGTAGAGATACTTCGGGTTCGACGGCTCGACGGAATATCCGGACACGGACTGAGCTCCCACCGGAAAGTCGGGCACATTAATCGAGTACCAGTGAGCGGGATGCGCCGTGATGCGGCCGGGGATCCGACAGGGAAAGGGGTCCGGCGCGGCAGACCCCAGCGCCGACAACGGGCCGACGAGAACGAGCGCGGCGACAACCCCCGCCACGGCGCGCCGAAGCCTTCGCCGCCCGCCGGGGCGTAACGTCACCGCCCCGTTCACGCCAAATTGATTCCCGGTGATGATCAAGCCCTCCTCGGCCTGTTGGGCGCCCATCCCCAAAGCACTCCGGGGCGATCGGTCACGTAACGATTATCGCCCCTTAGGGGCCGTGTGGCGATCCCCCGCCGGCCGGCGCGCCTGTGACCAAGTTCACACTCTGGCGATCTGATCTGCACCCTAGGGCGCAGCGAGAGGCCGCGTGCAGATTAAATCGCCACTTTCGCGCTTTTCCGGTGTCAGCGGCGCGCCGGGAGTTGGGCGAGCGTTCGGTCGACGAGCGCCTCGAGCTCGTCGACCCACGGAGAGGGTTCGAACGCCTCCAGCTCGGCCCGGGCGGCGTCCGCGTATTTCTCGGCGCGCCGTGCGGTCTCCCGCAGCGCGCCGGTCTCCTCGAGCACAACCAGCCATCCCGGCAGATCCCGGTCGCCCCGCGCCAGGCGATCCACCAGCTCCGGGTTCTGTCTGCATGCGAGCAACACCGGCAGGGTGAAAACGCCCTCCCTCAAGTCGGTGCCGGGGGTCTTCCCGATGGCATCGGCGTCGCCGATCAAATCGAGGAGGTCGTCGACCACCTGGAACGCGAGCCCCGCGTTCTCGCCGTATGCCTCGAGCGCGGCGCGCGCGTTCGGTTCCGCACCGGATGTCGACGCGCCGAGCGCGCACGCAGCGCGGAACAACGCCGAGGTCTTACGCCGAATCGTTTCCACGTACTGATCGATGCTGCGGCCTGCATCGTCGACGCTTGCCGTCTCGACGATTTGACCCGAGCAAACTTCGGCGATCGCATGCGCGAGGATTCCCGGCACCTCTCCCCCTGCGTCGGCACCCAGTCCCGAGCCGAGCGCGAAGAGGTAGTCGCCCGCCAGCACCGCGATCTCCGTTCCCCACTTACTGTGAACGGTCGGAACGCCTCGGCGCGTCTCGGTCTCGTCGATCACGTCGTCGTGGTAAAGGGTTGCGAGATGTACGAGTTCGAGGGCGACCGCGGCGAGGTCGGTGGCCCGGCGCCCGGCGTCGCCCGCACGCGAAGTCAACAACACGAGCGTCGGGCGGATACGTTTCCCGCCCGCCTTGATGAGGTGCGTCGCCGCTTCGCCGATCAGAGGATGGGGAGCATTCGCAGCAGTGGAGAACAGCAGATCCTCGATGCGCGCGATGTCGTCCTGAAGCCAGCTCGCTCCGGCGACGGGCGCGGTCACTCGCCTACGACCTGGATGCAGTAGCGGCGTTCTCTAGACGAATCCAACTCGATGAACAACACGCGTTGATCATCGCCCAACAGAGGCATCCCGGCGGCTACCGGAATGGTCTCCGAGGCCTTTCCGAGGAACGCGTGAACGATGTGCGCCGGAGCGTTTGCCGGCTCGTCGTGGACAAGATTCTCGGTTCGTATGCCGAAGTCGTCGTGCGCGTAGTACCCGTCGGACGAAGCGATGCTCTCCATCGCTCGCTCCAACGCATCGAGCATGCCCTTCCCGGGAGCTGCGAGGAGCACGCAACAAGTCGTGTGCGGCGAGAACACGAGTGCGGTTCCCTGTGCGACGCCCGACGCTTTGATCGCTTGGCACAGCTCGTCGGTAACGTCGAGCGCGTCCAACCTCCCGCCGGTCTTTGTCTCAAACTCTTCGAAATGAACCACGCGATGATTCTCGCCTACGTTTCGCGAAACCGGTTTGACCGGGCGTTCGAAACGTCTAAACGATTGTTCAAGAGAATCGAGCGAACTCCCGCAGGGATTTCCCGGCGCGGGGAGAACCTGCCCGACATGGAGACGGGTGGCCGGGCCCAGCACAACGAGCAGCCGGCCGACGATCGCGACCTCGTTCTCGCATTCCAGAACGGCTGTCCGGATGCCTACGAGGCGATCTACCGGCGCCACGAAGCTCGGGTGCGGGCGACATGCGGGCGGGTCCTCGGCCACCACGACGATGCGCAGGAGGCGGTGCAGGAAACGTTTCTGCGCGCCTACCAGGCGCTCGGACGCTTCAACGGGCGCTATCAGCTGGGTGCGTGGCTGTCACGAATCGCCACGAACGTGTGCCTCGACCAGCTTCGTTCGCAATCGCGCCGGAACCCGCTTGCCTTGATTCCGTCCTTCACTGCCGAGATCGCCGACCCGTCGCCCGAGCCGGAGGAAATCATCACCGGCCGCGACCCCCGCGTGCACCGCGCGATCGAAGACATCCAGCCCCTTCATGCGCGCGCCCTCGAGCTGCGGGCGATCCACGGAATGTCCCACGACGAGATGGCATCGCGCCTGTCGATGAGTCCCGCGCAGGTCAAGGCCCTTCTGCATCGGGCGCGCCGGTCGTTCCGACGCGCCTTCGCCAAGGCAGGCAACTGGATGGCGGCCCCGCTCCTCGGCGTGCGCTCGCTCGTCGGGCGAACACGGGACGCACAGCCGGGTAACGACTCGCTTCTGTTGGCCGGACCGGCGGGTCAGGCACTGGCCGAGAAAGCGGTTGCGAGTGTCGTTCTCGCCGCACTTGCATTCTCGAACTTGTCCCTTGGTGAAGATGCCGAGCCGCCGCCGGCGGCAGAGCGTGAAACCAACCACGGCGAGACCGCGCCCGTCATCTGGAACCCGCGGCACGATCCCGTCACACCAGGTTTGCTCTTCTCCGCAGGCGGAAAAGACGGGGCCGGAACGAGGTCCGGCGCGAACGAGTCGCGATCCGAGGACGGCGATCTCGTCGCCGACGTCGTGCGAACGGTCGACGGTGCCGCTCCCGCGCGCCCGCCCACGCCGTCCGACGACCCGCCGGAGGAACCTCGCCCCGTCGTGCCCGGAGTGCCCACGACGAGCGGAGTGGATGTCGTCGAACAGGTGAAAGAGGCCGTCCAGAAGCTTCCCGAGGGGGGACACGGGTAGAAGCCCTCTGCCGGGTGGCCGTGGTACAAGCAAGCATGGCTCCAGACGGCTCCGGCGTTCCCCCTCCTCCCGCTCCACAGCCTTCGTTCCTCGAGGGCGATGCGTTTCGCATCCTGTGTGAGATCGAGCCGTCGCGCGCTCCCGACATCCAGCGCGTCCGCGATCAGATCGAGGTGCTCAATCCGGTAGTCGACGGATTCTTGATCCCCGACAACCACCTCGGTCGCGCCACGATGTCTTCGGTCGCGGTCGCGCATGAAGTCGCGTACATGGGCGGGCTCGGAATCGCATGCCTCAATGCCCGTGACCGCAACCTGCTCGGCTTTAGGCGCGACCTCCTCACCGCGGCGGCTTACGGCGTGAACCATTTCCTGTTCGTTTACGGCGACGCTCCCAGGGAGGGGCGTCGAACGGAGGATCTGACCGTGCGCGGCATGATCGAAGAGGTGCGCGCATTCGGGCAGGGGCCCTTGTTCCAGGGGTATCCAAATTTCCAAATCGGAACTACGGCGAAGGTGGGCCGCCCGCTGACGTGGCGCGCCCGCGCCGACTACATCTTCGTGCAGATCACCTACAACGTCGACGCGCTCGTGGAGTGGCGACGCTCGCTCGACTACGAGGGGAAGATGTACGCCGCGGTGCTGGTTCTCGCCGGTTCCCGGATGGCGTTGCGCATCAACGCGGCGATTCCCGACATCAGGATCCCGCGACGGATCGTAGAGAAGCTCGACGACGATCCTCGGATCGGCATCGATCTCGCGTGCGACCAAATCGAAGCGATCCGAGATTCGGGGATGTTCGACGGCGTCCACCTCATCCCGGTTATGCGCTACCGGGAGATGGCGGCGCGCCTCGCCGTCCTCCGCTAGGTTCGAGCCATCCTTCTTAGCGGCGCGTCTTGATCTCGAGCCGGCGAGTGCCGGTCTCGTTCAGTTCGTCCTGGGAGACCCACCTCGCTCGAAAGCTCGCCTTGTCGAACCGGGCGCGCAGCCGGAAGCGGAAGATCGAATCGGGGCCGAGCTCGGCGCGCCGGACGAGCCGCCAGTCTCCGTTCTGCTTGCGCTGAAGCTGGACCGTCGTACCTTCTTTGCTCGGGCGCACCGAGCCCGAGATCGTGAACCGCGCGCCGCGGCGCGGCCTCCCGGGCGACGCCGACGCAACCACGGCGGCCTGAGCCAGCACCGTGTGTTCCTCCGACGTCGCTTCGGCACAGGCATCGCCCTCGCCGACGACGGCGCGGTAATCGGCGTTGAAATCGACCGGGCGCGTCACGAGATAGCTGCCGGCGTCGTCGCTCGTCGTCGAGTCGAACTCGGTGAACGTGTCCTCACCGACGGCGCGCCGCTGAATGCGGACGAACTGGCCGCGGACGCATTCGTCTTCCGCAGAGGTGACCCGGCCGCTGAAGGTCGCGCGCCCGCCGCTTTTCACCCTGTCCGGCGCCAGCATCGAAACGTCACGCTCCACCTTGGCCGGCGCTGTAGGGGTAGGCGTGGCGGTTGGCGTTCCGGTCGGCGTCGGAGATGCGGTGGGAGTGGGCGTGGGTGTGGCGGTGAACCACGAGAACCTCACGTCGTCTTCGTTTGCCGCTTCTCCCGGACATGGAAAGCCGAGCACCGGCACGTCGCACAGTTCGTCCGAACCGGGCTCCGACACGTCGTCGCCGAAGTGGGCGCCGAAGCGATTCTCGCCGTTGGCCGTGGGATCGTTCAACCGCACTCGCACGAAGGTGGTCCCGTCGGCCTTGGTCTGGGTGGTGACCGAGTTCGGATTTGCGTTGCCGCCGTCGATCGTCTTCGTGGTCGCGACCCCATCCTGGCTGGAGAACCACGCATCGGGAGTGTCGTCCTCGATCACCCACACAACCTGCACGTCCTGAATCGGCGCGCCGCTGCACGAGTCCTCGCCTCCGCCCGTCGACTTCGCGCCGTCGGTCACGACCGCATTGAGCTGGTGCTCACCGTAGGAGGGCCCGGTGCCGGTCTCGGGGTCGACATCGATGCACTTCGCGTCCGCCGGCGCCGCCAGCGCGCCGGGCTGATTGCGGGGCGACGTCTGCGGAAGCGCCTCGTCGGCCGGGCTGCCGGACGCGCTCCATGCGCCGACCATTCCGGCGACCATCGCGAGCACGACGACCAAGCACAAGCGCGCGATCCATCTCTCGGTCATCGTCGACTCCCTTCGGCGCGCCGGGCGCGGCATTCGAACATCATTAGTTGCCTTTGTGTCGGAATGGAAGGACGCAACTTTAGTAGAGGGAGCACGCCGCTCCTAGGGATCACGACGAGAACGCGCCTACGTAGTTTCCGCATCGCGGGCCAATTGGTACGAAAAGTCCGCTTTGAACGTGCCGTGCTACGAGGCGCGGCGGGCGCGGGCGCGGCGACGCTTGAGCGACGCTCGCTCTTTATCGGTGAGGCCGCCCCAGATGCCGTACTTCTGATTGGTCTCCATTGCGAACTCGAGACAGGGCTCGCTGACAGGGCACCGCTGGCAGATCGACTTCGCACGCGCCTCGCGGGCTTGCTTCTCGAGCTCCGACTCGCCCTCTTCACCGAAGAAGAGGACGTTGTCGTGCTCGCGGCACGCGGCGTCGTCCTGCCAGTCCATGATCTCCTCGGCGTTGTCCAACAGGGACAAAACCGCTCCTCTCTTCCTTGCTCGTGATCTCGTGAACAGCACCCGGTTCGGGGTGTTCTCCTACCACTTCGTCACTTCCGTAAACGGCGGATTGCTCGAGAAGATTCCGTCCGGCCCCTAGGGCCCCCGAGAACCGCCTTCGGCGCCGGTGCTGCGCGGCATCTCTGCTGTGAGACGTCCGGCGCGCACAAACGGTTGCACCCGAAGCCCCTCGAGTCTAGATGCCGTGTCAAGACCGGTTGTGGCGATGACACCAAAACGTCCGTAAAGACCCGGTAAAAGCAGGGGCCGGCCCCGAAGGGCCGGCCCCAGATCAACCCGCCCCTACCTGTTCTCGCAGCTCACGAAGATGTTGCGGCCGGAGCCATCCCGGCAGAAGTCCCGGCCGTCGCCTCCGTTGTTGTTGTCGTTGCCCTTGCCGCCCCGGAGCGAGTCGGCGGCCTTGCCGCCCCGCAGGGCGTCGTGACCCTTGTTGCCCTTGAGGGTGTCGCCCCCGGTCCCGCCCCGGAGGATGTCCTTGCCGGAGCCTCCTTCGAGCACGTCGCCCCCGGTCCCGCCCTTCATCGTGTCGGAGCCGGCACCGCCCTCGAGCGTGTCGTCCCCGTTCTGACCGAGGAGGACGTCGTCGCCCCCCAAGCCGCGCAGCGTGTCGTCGCCGCCGAAGCCGCAGATGACGTCGTCGCCGCTCGTGCCGACGAGAACGTCGTTGCCGTCGGTGCCCAGCATCGCTCCGGCCCGGGCACAGGGCCCCGTCGGTGTCGAGCCCCAGTTCTTCGTGACCGAATCCGAACATGCACCCGCGGGCGCGCCCTGCGGGTCGCCTGCCGGACGGTCGCACTCGTCGACGTCACCGGGCTCGCCGTCGCCGGTGTCCTCGGTGAGCGTTCCCGTGATCGTCTGCGCCCCCCGCTCGTTCGACGTCGTCGTGGCTCGCACCCGGCCGGTGTTGTCGGTCGTCTTCACCGTGTCGCCGACGAACTGACCGACGCCCGTTTCGGTGAACGTCACGCTCACGCCCTCGACCGGGAGGTTCGACGCGTTGCGCACGGTGCAGGTCACCTCGTGCTGCGTCCCCGTCGGGTTGGTGTCGTTCTCGGGCTCGCAGTCGATCGTGCGCGCCCCGGTGCCGGGAGCCTGCCACGTCTTCTCGACGACGTCGGTCCCATCCGGCTCCGTAGTCGCGCCCGGGGTGGCGGTCTCGTTGCGTCCTTCGGTGGCGTCGGCTTCGGTTGTGGCGTTGCTGTTGTCGGCGTCGACCCACGCCCGGTAGGTGGTGGTGCCGGCGTTGGCGGTCGACTGGCTCCCGCCGCCGTGCGTGAACGAGCACGTTCCCGCCTCGTTCGCCGGAGTTTGAGCATTGTCGGCGACGGTGGTGCACGTGAAGTCGGGGGATGTCGGCGAGTTCGCGTTGTCGGGGTCGTTGGCGCCCGTCGCCTCGACGTCGACGAACACGCCGGCCACGCCCTGGTTCTGCGCGTTCCTCGCGGTGCAGGTGATGCTGTGCGCCGACCCCGTCGGGTTGGTGTCCGTCTCCGGCTCGCAGTCGAGGCGCGGCCCGGTGGCGCCGCCCGGTCCCCACGTCTTCTGCACCACGTCGATCCGGTCGCCCGACGGCTGCGGGGCATCCTGGCCCGCCGGGTCGTCGTCGGGGTCGTCGCGCTGCTCGCCGTCACAGGTGGGGTTGCTGGCGTTGGTGCCGGCCATCGCCGGATCCGGCGTCCGGTACCACACGCAGATCAGGTCGGTTCCCTGCGTGCTCGAGGTATAGGTCACGGCGCACGTGGCGTTCCCCCCGGTCGTGCACGATGCATCGGGAGTGTTGGGCGTGTTGCCGTCGGCATCGCTCGGCGATCCCTGGAAGAACTCGAACTTGATGGTGTGGTTGCCGCCGATCGGCGAGCCGAACTGGTCGTAGACGGTGGCGGTGATCGTGTGGTTCTGCCCGGTCGGGCTGGTGGCCGTCTCGGGCTCCGCGTCGAGACCGCCCTGGTCCGCCGAGCGGAAGCCCCACGACTTCTCGACCTGGTCGGCCCGGTCGTTGCCGGTGTCGCTACCGTCGGGCGCCTGATTTTCCCCGGTCGGCTCGGTCGCACACAGTGCTGCGCCCTCGCCCTCGCCGATCCAGAAGCAGATCTCGGCGGTGCCGGTCTCGAGCTCGTTCTGGGTGACCGTGATGTTGCACTGACCGAACGGCGGGTTGCCCGAGCCGCCCTGAGAGATCGTGCAGGTGTAGTCGGGAGTGTCGTACGACGCCCCGTCTTCGGCATCGGGATCGTTGACCCCGTTCTCCACCTCGCCCCGCACCGAGATGCTCTGGTTTCCAGACATCTCGGGGTTCGCATCGGCGACGGGGTTCCCGAACTGGTCGGTCGCAAAACAGTTGTAGACCTCGTTCGACTCGGGCCCGCCCGGGTTGTTCACCTCGCGCTCGGTGTCGGGGCCGGTCTGGTCATCGCAGTCGAGCGCGGCCGGGGCGCCGGCGATCCACGTCACCGAGACTACGTCGGTGCAGTCGGGCTCGGTGTTGGGGGGGGCGCCGCAGCCCGTGGTACCGGGCTGAGCGACCTCGTCGCGCCCCTCGGTTGTGTCGGGGGTCGTGTGGTCGATCCACACCCGCCACACGTCGGTGCCCATCTTGGTGCCCGTGTAGGAGATCGAGCAGGAATTGGCTGTTCCGGCGAAGCTGCACTGCCGGTCGGGGGTATCGAGGCTCGCCCCTCCGTCGGTGTCGTTGGGCCCGTTCTCGTTCTCGAAGTTGATCGTCACCGCCCCCGAGGTCGAACTGCGGCTCGCCGGCGTACAACTCGGGTCGTTCGTCGCTGTGGGCGTACACAGCGTCACGAGCTGCGCCGTGATTGTGTGCTCGCTCCCGACGCCTCTGGTCATCGTCTCGGGGCGTGCATCCAGACCCGCGGTCCCGTGGTTCGCGGTTGCCTGCGGCGCCGCCAGCACGACCGCGGCCGTGGCGAGCAGCGCAACCAGGACCAAGAACACCGTGCTGCGGGACGCGGCCCGCGCGTTGAGTTGCATAAGAGAACTACCTCCTGGCGAGAAGACCCTCGGCCGACGTTGCCGCCCCAAGGGGAGAATACCGTCTACCTATCTAACGGAGGTGGATACCCCAGGGTTGCCCCGCGTCCCAACTTCGCCCGGACCTCTCGCGCGCCGGAAATCGCGCGCCCCGGGCGAGTCCGATTGACGCGGCGCGCCCAGGTTCTACGAGCCGGGTTCGACCCGCACGATGCGCGGGGCGGTCGACCCTGCCAGATGATCCTGATCCAAGGTGTCGACGAGGCGGGCGCGCACGAACCAGTCTCCTTCTCCCGGCAGAACGAGTTCCGCCGAATACCTTCCGTCGGGACCGACGACCGTCTCCGGCCCCTCGATCCAGCGCGACGCACCGGGGCGCTGGTACTCGATCACCACCGGCGCGCCGGGATGCAGGGGGGCAACGCCCCCCGACACCGTCACCGGCGCGCCGGGCTGGGGGTTGAGCGGGGCCACCTCCATCGATGTCGCCACCCGCACGCCGATCAGGTGGGTGCCGGGTCCCTCCGCGGGCGACAGCAGCGGGTCGACGAGCGCCACCGAGTAGAGGGAGGAGACCTGGGGCGTGACGCCGAGCGTCCACGTGCCGTCCGCACTCGTGCGCGCCCCGTACGTGCGGGTGGCGCCCGACACCAGCTCGCGCTCGGTCACGACCACAACTGCATCGGGAGCGGGAAGGTTGCGGCACGTAACCGTGCCCCGCAGCATCACGCTCGTCCCGAAGGTCGTCGACGACTGGCCCTCGGGGGCCGACATCGCGCTCTTGGACGCACCCGGCAACCGGAGCGAATAAGCGATCGTCGCCTCCTCACCCCTCGGCGCGCCGTTGGCGAGGCCGACGAGAAGCGTGCGAATCTGCCGCCGGCCGAAGGCCACGTCGGCGCGCGCGATGCCGTCGTCGCCGAACGACAGCATCACCTCGTCTGATCCGCTCGCCCTCCCGTTGACGACGTAGAAGCCGCGGGCGCCGGGAGGTCCGACCGCGGTAAGGAGCGCACGAGTCGTCGCCGGCGCCCGCCGGTGCGGGGCGATCTTCATGTAGTCGCCGCTCAACGGCGGAAGCCCCGATCCGTCGAGGCCGGTAGCGGCCAGCCGGCACGACTCGTGGCGCACGACGTCGGTGCGAAGCACCGCCTGGCGCCCGCTGCCCGCGAGCGCGGCTTTGTACTGCTCGCCCCGCTCGAAGTGCCCCAGTCGGCGGCGCCACAGGTGAAAGAGCCCCCATGCGTCGGGAATGGTCGTCCCGCGGCGGCCGAGCACCGCCTCGAGCGCGCCGAACGCGTCCCGGTCCGGCGCGCCGGGAATCGCCTCCGGAACCGCCATCTCCTCCCACAACTCCTTGACGATCCCGGAGCCGTAGCGCTCCTCGAGGAAGCGGAAGAACAGAAACGCCCCGTAGTGCCGCCGGCCGCCGGTGTGGGTGAGCGGCAGGCGCGGCGTCGGCACGAAGTCGCGGAGAAGAAACGGCGCCTCCGGGTGATCGGGATCGAACTCGTGCTGCGCCCACGTCGCGGTCGCCTCCGAGATCCACGACGGCTCGCCGTCGTCGAGTCCGGTCTGGATGGCGTGGAAGTACTCGTGCGCGGCGAACACCTCGAGATCCGCGCGGCCCCGGGAAAGGTAATCCGGCGGCGCCACGATGAACGACGGCTTCGATCGTCCTTCTCCGCCGGGTGCATCACGGGTGAAGCCCTGGCCCGAGGCGCGCCCGACGTAGATCGGGTAGCGGCCCTCCACCGGCGGCTCGACGAAGCCCCACTGCTCGACCTCCACCTCCCGGGCGCGCTCGAACGCAGCGGCGAGGGCCTCGATCGAGTCGGGGACGCCGGAGCCGTCGGCATCGGTGAGATCGGGCGCGTCGGGATGTGACGCATCGTCGACCCACGTAACCGAAAAGTGTTCGGAGTAATAGGTGCGCTCCGGCGGCGCCTCCTGTGCGACCGCGACCGCGGGCACGACCAACAGCGCGCACAGACCAACCACGACCCCCCGACCCCTGTTCATCGCCGCAAGGTTGTACCACGCACGCGGGGAGCAACAAAGCAGTTCAAGTGCGCAGGTAGATGCGGAACACAGTGAGTGAAATCTCCGTTTGATCGTGGCCTGATTAGCGGGTGGCCCGCGTGAAGGTCCTCGTATCGGACTCGCAGTTGATGTTCGCCCATGCCCTCGGCATCGCGCTGTCGCGCTGCCCTCAGCTCGAGATCGTTCCGGAGCTTCCCACCTCGGGAAGCGATGTGATCGGCAGCGCGCTCGCCCACCGACCGCGCGTGATCCTGCTCGATCATTGGATCGAAGGCATGGACAGTACAGCGGTCACGGCGGCAATCCTCGAGCATCTGCCGAACGCGAAGGTGCTCCACCTGTCGTGGTTCCATGGTCCGGAACATATCCAGGTGGCGCTCCGAGCCGGTGCGGTGGGGTTCCTGCCGAAAGGCCTCACTGTCGACTGGGTGGAAGATGCCATCCACCGGGCGGACGCCGGGGAGAACCCGGTCTTCGAGGAGGGGCTGGACCGCTTGGTCATGCGTATCGAGCGCCGGAAGAACTTACTCGAGAACGAAAATCGCAGGCTGCGGTCGCTCACCCCGCGCGAGCTTGAGATTCTCCGCTACATGTCGACCGGCCGTACCGTCGAGAAGATCGCATCACGCCTCGACATCAAAGCGACCACGGTCCGAAGGCACGTTCACCACATACTTCAAAAGAGCGGGGCTGCAACGCAACTCGAGGCCGTAGCAATCGCGCGCGACCACGGCTTGGTGCAGTAACCCGGCGCCACTAACACCTCTCTAAGATGAGTTGAGTGCACACGACACCGGCGTTGCGGCTCGCGCTTGCCGCGGCCGCTTTGGGGGCAGTGGCAGTCGGCACGTTCCTGGCGCGCGGCCGCGATGCTCCTCATCAGCGGAGCGAACCCGCCGGCCGCCCGACGCTGGCCCGCTTAGAGGCGCTGCTGTCCGGGCGAGTCGTCGACGCGGAAACAGATGAGGGCGTTCCGGGCGCTACGATCCTGATCGATCATTCTGCAGGGATCCTGAAGACACGCACGGACGGGAAGGGACGCTACCGAGCGATCGTAGACACCACGCGGCCGGTCGCGCTGACCGTCGACGCAGCCGGTTACAAGGGCGCCGCAGCTTTCGGTCGGTTATGCCCCGGTGACACCACGACGTTCACGCTGTCACTTGTTCCGGCGAACGCGCCCGCGCCTCTACCGCCGCAGACTATCCCCGGAGGCGATGACTGCACCTAGGCAGACGGAGGATCAGAAAGCCGCGTCTCGGTCGGACCATCCTGCGCCGGGGAGGCGCGTTCCGTCCGACGAAGCCGCGGCAGGAGCAGCACAACGCCTGCCAGCACGGCGATGCGACCGCCGTAGCGCATCCCGCGCTCAAGGGGAAGAGGGAGGGTTCGCGGTTCCTCGAACGCGACGATCGCCCGCATGAGGTCCTGCTTGCGAGTCACGTTGGTTCCGCGGCGCGTATCGGCCCACACCGCGAGCGCATGATCATCGGTCGACAGAAGCCCGAGCCTGCTGCCTGCTTCCGCCATGTCCCGCTCGGATCCGAACCCGATCCTTGAATCGAATGCAGCATCCGACAGAGGAAGGCTCGAGGTAAAGCTTATTCCATGGTCGAATGACGACTGGAGTCTGACCTCTGTCATGACGTCGTCGGGATCCCTCCGCCGGTCGTAGTAGACGACGTCTAGGCGCCCGCCCGGCGAGACCGCCAGCTTCGGGAGCCGTTGCGTCGTCCCGTCCCGTTCCTTGGTGTCGTTCACCCGCAACGGCGGCGAGAAAGACTCTCCTCCGTTGCTCGATTTCCACATCCACACGTCGGAGTCCCCCAACCGGGCATCGTGATAGGCGATGTACACCTCACCGCTCGTGTGGTCGACGGCCAGCGATGGGAGCGGGGGGAGAAACGCGAGGAAGCGCTCGCTCGGGACGATCGTGTCCGACAAGACCGTCTCGTTCCACGTGGCGCCTGAGTCAACCGAGCGCGCCAGCACGAGAGAGAACGCCCCCGGGTAGGGCGGACCACCGCGGCCCTCGTGGGCACCGTCGTAATCAAGCTTGTCTTCCTCGAGATCGAGATAGGCGATGTAAAGCGCACTGTCAGGGCCGATCGAGAACACCGGCGCAACGACTCGTTCCCTGGCCGGATCGCTCACCTGCTCGGGGCCTTGCCACGTCTCGCCGCCATCGTCCGAGCGCGCCAAATTGATCGGATTGCCGGTCTCCGCGAAACGATAAAGCGACACTCCGGATGCCTGCAGCCACGTGAGGTAGAGACGATCGTCAATTGTCGGGTCGGCGGTGAGACGCACCTGAAACGCCAGCGGACCCAATATCTTCGACGGTGCCGACAGCGTGCGGCCGCCGTCGCTCGACGTCGTGAGCCACACCGCATTCGGCACGTTGCCGCGACCCTTGAGAGTCACGAAGCTTAGGTACATCGTGCCGTCGCGGCCGAATGCCACGTCGGGGGCATAACATTTAGGCTGCTCCCCGCGCGGAACCGGTATCGGCGTCTGCCCCCAGCTCGCAGCGCCATCGAAGCTAAGGTGCAACGCGCACGAAAAACGCGGGGAATCGACACGGTTAGAGATCGCGAGGTTCGATGGGTCGACCGGGTTCGCCACCAGCGTCGGAGAGTTATGAGCCGAGATGTCACGCGGGTCCGAGGCCCCGATGTTGACCGGAAGATTGGACCCGAGTGCCTCGGCCTCGGGCGGTTTCGAGAAGTACTCGCCTAGCGCCCACGCCCCCGCCCCCAACAACAGGAGCGCGACCGCGAGCACGATGCGCAGGGGCGAGTATCTCGTGGTCAGGAGTCGTGCGGGAGCATCCCGGGTCTCCTCGTAGGAAGTCGCGCGACGATCTGCAACCTCAGGACTCACTTTACGTGGACGGAGGAACGAACGACGAATCAGCGGCGCGATGGAGCCTGTGCGAGGACCCGCTGACGCCGGACCTCCGCTGCGAGGAATGCGCCGAACAGCGCGACGAGCCCTGCCGCCAACAGGCCGACTCCTACCGCATATCGCGACTCGCCGTCGACCCCGACGCCCGGGGCGGCCGCGGTGATACTGGGCGTTAGCGAGGGTCCTAACGAGTCGACGCTCGCCCACAGATCACTCGTCGCCGCAGCCTCAGAAGGTTGTTCGGTTGAGCGTGTCCGGGAAAGAGCCGTCGTGGAATCCGACCCCCGCGCAGCCGTCGACGGCGACGAGACGAACTCGGCGACCCCAACAGATCCGCCGAACACCTTCTGCCCCGCCGCGGTGCGAAGGATGGGGGCGTTCGACGATGCCGGTCCAGCATCCGGAACCACCGATCCGGCGGACCCGCTGTCGCCTCGAGATCCTCCCTGGGAGGGGAATCCGGATCCGGGGGAACCTGATGGAGGGGCGGACCCGCCACCGGAGCCAGAAGGTCCGGTCGTGCCCCCGGACGTAGACGAGCTGCTCTCGCCCCGACCGCCGCCGGACTCGGAGCCGGAGCCGCCGTTGGTGCTGTTCGACGTGTTTCCGGAGCCGCCCGAGCCTTGCGACCCGCCGCCACCACTTCCGCCGCCGCTCGTTTGGCTCTCCTCTGACGGTGGGGCTTCGTTCGACGGAGGAGATGTCGAACCCTCGGTCGCCAGCACCTGGAACGTCGCACCGTGGGCATAGTTACCGTGGGCGTCGGTAGCGACCGCCACGATCGAGTACACGCCTGCCGGAGCCTGAGGAATGCGAACGCTTATCGAAAAGTTTGGGCCGCTCGCCTGACCGAGCAGCTCACCCGACTCCGAGTTCCAGCGGATCTGAACGGGGCCGGGAACAAACGCGGTGCCCCGGACTGTGATCTGCGCGCCGGCGTGCCCCTGGTCGGGGTTGACGGACACCTGCGCGTGCGGCGTACAGGCCCAGGCAAGGCTCATTCCGCCGAGTACCATCGCCACCATTCCAAGCGCTGCGAGCATCCGAGAGTGCAGATTCTTCATTGCTCAACCTCCGCCCACAATGGATGGACCAAGCACGCGCGGCTGAGGCTCACGCCTCCACGCGGCACAATTGAACCAGTTGCGATAAAAGGTTGCAATGTACAATATGGTGTATCGCTCCTCATCGCGCCTTCATCGAAACGCGTGTCTTCGAGTACGAGAAGACCCACATCCCTTGGCCGATACCGAGCCGCTGCGGAGCACGGTAGGTCGAGATTCGATAACCCCCCTCACCCCCGTTGAGCCCCGGGTCCCATCGGGCGGCGAAGTCGAACCCGGTGGCCCTCACTTCTCGCCGTCCCGACGGATTCCCGACCATCGATGCCTTGTACGCCCCCAAGCGTAGGGCGGCAGACGCCTTCCCCGGCGACACCGAAATCTCGATGGGCCGTGAGAAGTAAGCCCAGTAACCGCGGGCGCCCTTGAGGGCATCTCGTGGATCGCTCACCGAATAACGTCCCCCCGCCCCACGGTTGAACCACGAGTAAAGCGGACCGTCGGCCGGCGCCACCGTTCCGGCGGGAAGGCCGAGGAGGGCATACCCCGCCGGATAGGAGATGGTCGGCGGCGCGTCCCCCGGGAGCGTCGCCCGCGCGACGTTCGACATCGGACCAAGGCTTCCGTCGGCCCTCTCGTGCTTTAGCGCATAGAAATAGGTAGTCCCCGGCTCGAGATCCGTGATCGTGAGGTTGATACGGTCCCCCGCGGCGGACGGTTCGAAGGTGCAGGTCCCTCCGCACAGGGCGCGGGCGTCGTCGAAGTCGGTCTCCCCGTCGATCGCACGGCGAGACTGCTTGATGATGTAGCGCGTCGCCGGACGGCCTCCGATCCCGGGAGCGCTGAACGAGAGCTTGATGCTGTCGCCCGACAGCACCTCCGCCGCGAGGTCGGTGACGGCCGTCAACTCTGGGGCCGCGAGGGTTTTGACCGCGACCACCTCCGACATCGGCCCGTCGTTCCCGTTGTCGTCGCGCGCCTTGACCGCGTAGTAGTAGGTAGTGTCGGGCGTCAGGTTCTTGACGTCAAGGATGAGCTTGTCGCCTACCGCGGCAGGCGAGAACCGGCAGATCCCGCCATCGCACAACGAGGTCGCCGCCGCGAACCCCGCGTCGCCGGAGAACGGCGCCGCTCCCTGCTTGACGATGTATTCGGTCGCGGGTGGGTTCTTGTTCCCGTCCATGCCGGCGGCGGGAAACTCCAGACGAACCTCGTTGTGGGACAGCGGCATCGCGCCGAGCGGCGTGATCGGACCGGGAGGAATTCGCGGCATCTCGATGCTCGTGACGGCCAGAGGGCCGAGGAGACCTTCGGCCTTGGCTCGGACCGCGTAGTGGTAAGTACGGTCCGCCCTCAAGTCACGGACCTCGAACGTCAAACGGTCCCCGACCGACGCGGGCGTATAGCTGCACGTCGGGTTCGGGCTGCACAGGTTGAGCGCGCCTGCAACGTTCTCGTCGGTAATCGGCTGCGCCGATTGCACGATCTCGTATTCGCGCGAGGGTGGGTTGGTGAGCGCGACTTCGCCGGGCGCATCGAAAGCAAGAACCACCCGGTCGTCGGCGGCGACCTCGGCCTTGAGATTTCCCACCGCGCCCGGAGGGCCGGAGTAGGTGATGGCATCGGCGACGACGTCCGTGCCACCCGGGTTCGTTACCCTGACGCCGACCGTCCGCTGCGTGGTCGCGGCGGGCGCCATCAGTGTGATCGACGTTCCCGAAGCATTTATCGATAGCTC
>Ga0247719_1000130_pt1 | contig 53327 bp, 44 predicted proteins | sample 41E_DmetaG_FD_189046 | JGI IMG/M metagenome (GOLD analysis project Ga0247719, IMG submission 189046) | Soil microbial communities from hillslope of Landscape Evolution Observatory, University of Arizona, Oracle, AZ, United States - 4-1-E_D | ecosystem: Engineered > Artificial ecosystem >...
ACCGTGGTCGTCGTCAGATCGTCGACGTGGGCTTCGACGAGATGTCCCACGTGATTGGCGGCGATGTTCTCACGCGCGTTCTCGATCGCATCCGGATCGGTGTCGATCGCCGCCACGTAGGCGGCGCCGAGGCGGGCGGCGGTGATCGCCAGGACACCGGATCCCGTCCCCACGTCCACCACGGTGAGCCCGGCGAGGTTCCGTTCCTGCAGCAGCGCGAGGCAGAGCCGCGTCGACTGATGGTGTCCCGTCCCGAAGCCTCGCGACGGCTCGATGACGATGGTGAGCGCCGGCGCCGGGTCGGTCGCCGAGGGCTTCGGCAGATCCCACGGCGGGGCGATGATGATGCGGCCGATCCGGATCGCGGGCAGGTCGGCCTGCGTGCGGCGCGCCCAGTCCTCGTCCTCGATCTCCACGCGCTCGACGTCGATGAGGGCGAACTCCGACTCCTCGGCGACGGCTGCCGCGGCGGCATCGCGCGCGGCGCCCGTTCCAAAGTGTGCCGTCCACACCGCAGGCAGGTCGAGGTCGTCCTCGTGAACGGCCACCAGGTCGTGATCCGACAGCACTGCCAGGAGCCGCTCGCGCAGCGGAGCGGTCGTGCCCGAGGGAAAACGGATCAGAAGTGCGGGTGACGCGGTCACGGAGCGAATAGTGCGAGAAAGGCCGTGCGCGGCCTAGGTGAAGATGTCCTTCACACGCTCGAAGAACGGCTTCTCTTCGGTGCCCGACCCGTCGTCGGCCTGCGCCGGCATGGTGCGCGCGAGCTCTTCGAGCAGCCGCTTCTGTTCCCTGGTCAGCTTCTTCGGCACGGCGACCCGGGCGATCACGTGGAGGTCGCCATGACCACGGCCGCCGACGTTCGGCATCCCCTTGCCGCGGATGCGGAAGCGCGCCCCCGGCTGCGTGCCGGCGGGTACGTGCAGTTCGACGCGCTCCTTCAGCGTCGGCACCTTTACGTCGCCCCCGAGCGCGAGCGTCGGGAAATGGATCGGGAGCTCGCAGTAGAGATCGTCTCCCTCGCGGTGGAAGAACGGGTGCTCCTGGACGTGGACGACCACGTAGAGGTCGCCGGGAGGGCCGCCGGCGGTGCCGTGTTCCCCTTCGCCGGTCAGCCGGAGCTGCTGGCCCGTGGCGATCCCGGCGGGGATCTTCACGGTCAGCTTCCGCTCCTTCGTCACGCGTCCGGCGCCACGGCACGTGGTGCACGGCCGCGCAATCGTGCGCCCGGTGCCGCGGCAGTTGGGGCAGGGCCGCGCGACCGTCAGAAAGCCCTGCTGGTAGCGGAGCTGGCCGGTGCCGCGGCACTGGCCGCAGGTCTCGACGGCACTGCCGACCGCCGCGCCGGAGCCGCTGCACGTGTCGCAGGTCTCCTCGCGCGGGATGAGGATCGTCGTCTCGGTGCCTTCGGCGGATTCGTCGAAGGAGATCTCGAGGTCGTAGCGGAGGTCGGAGCCGCGCTGCGGCCCGCCGCGGCGCCGGCGGCCGCCGCCGAAGATGTCGCCGAACCCGAACATGTCGCCGAGACCGGAGAAGATGTCGGAGAAATCGGCGAAGATCGTCGGATCGAACCCGGCGCCGCCGGCAGGTCCGCTCACGCCGGCGTGACCGAAGCGGTCGTAGGCGGCGCGTTTCTGCGGATCCGCGAGCACCGCGTAGGCCTCGGCCGCCTCCTTGAAGGCCTCTTCGGCGCGGGTGTCCCCCGGGTTGCGATCCGGGTGGTACTTCAGCGCGAGCTTCCGATACGCGCTCTTGATCTGCTGGTCGGTGGCCTGCCGGTCGACGCCGAGGATCTCGTAGTAGTCACGCTTGCTCACGCCGCTTCTCACCCTTTGGCCACTTTCACCATCGACGGGCGCAGCAGGCGATCGCCAAGCATGTAGCCGCGACGGAACTCCTCGATGATTTCGCCGTCACGGCGTCCCTCTGACGACTCGTACGCCACCGCCTGGTGGTAGTACGGGTCGAAGTCGGCGCCGAGCGCCTGGATCGGCGTGACGCCGCGCTTCCGCAGGATCTCGGAAAGCTGTCGGTGGATCAGCTCCACGCCGCGCCGGTACGCCTCGGCCCCTTCGGCGCCGGGATCCGCCTGCAGCGCGCGCTCGAGGTCGTCGACGAGCGGCAGCAGCTCCTCGAGCACGCCGGCCGTGATCGAGTCGGACAGCGCCTGCCGATCGCGATCCACGCGTTTCCGATAGTTGTCGAACTCCGCCGACTTGCGGAGGAGCAGGTCCTTGAATTCGTCGCGCTCGCGCTGGAGACGGTCGGCCTGCGCGTCGTTTGCGCCGGTCTCGGGCGTCTCGATGGCGGCCGCGGCCGTTTCGTCGAGCGGATCTGGGCTCTGGCGGTTTTCGTTCACGGTTTCGTTCATGCGTCGGTGCGGCTGACGACCCGGTTGATGGCGCGTGCGAGGCTGTCGACCGCGTTGATGGCGCGCGAATAGCGCATTCTGGTCGGTCCGATGACGCCGACGGTGCCGGTGCCCCGGCCGTCCTGGTAGGTGGCGGCGACGAGACTGAAGCTGCGCAGGTCGGGCGCGTGGTGCTCGCTGCCGATCACCACGGTCAGGCCGCCGCCTGAAATGTACTCGTCGAGCAGCTGCACGAGGCGTGTCTTCTCCTCGATCATCTGCAGCAGCGTGCGCAGCGTCTGGAGCGTGACTTCGGCATCCTCGGCGCTGACGTCCTCGAGCAGGAGCGAGGCCCCCTGGATGAACACCGTCGGCGCCGGCACCATCCCCTCGAACGTCGAGTTGGCGAGCCGCAGCGCCCGCTCCATCAGCGCGTCGTACAGCGTCCGCTCTTCGCGCAGCCGCTCGATCACCGCCTGGCGGACTTCGACGACGGACCGGCCGCGGAACTCGCGGTTCAGGTAGTTGGCCGCCTGCTGGAGCTCACCGGCGTCGTAGCGTTCCGGCGGCTCGATCACCTTGTGCGAGATCTGCCCTCCGCCGGCCACGACCACGACGAGGATCTTGCCGGCGTCGAGCGGCACGAATTCCAGATGTTCGAGCGTCGTGCTGTCCGCGCCGGGGGAGATGGCAAACCCCACGTGGTGGGAGGCGCGCGAGACCTCCTGCGAGACGTGATTCAGCAGGTCGTCCACCGTGCCGGCATTCCGCAGCCGGGCTTCCACCTGCGGCGTCGGGCGCGACGCCCGACGCTCGGCGAGGAGCTGATCCACGTAGGCGCGGTAGCCGAGATCCGTCGGCACCCGTCCGGCCGACGTATGCGGCTGGCGGACGTATCCCTGCTCCTCGAGCCGCGCCATGATGTTCCGCAGCGTGGCCGAAGAGACGCCGAACCCCTGCCCCGCGAGCCAGAGCGAGGAGATCGGCTCCCCCTGGTCGATGTAGGCCTGGACGACGAACCCGAGAATGCGTCTATCTCGTTCGGGTAGTTCAGGATGCCGCGCCATACGTCCTTAGCAGTCGTGGTCCTCGAGTGCTAGGCCAATTATAGGCCACGCCGCAAACCCGGTCCAACCCCCGCTGCCGGGCCCCGAAACCGTGTTGCCCCGTGACCCGTGTTGCTCGGTGCCCGTGTTGCCCCGTGACCCGTGTTGAACCGTGTTACTCCGTGGCCCGTGTTGCCCCGTGACCCGTGTTGAACCGTGTTACTCCGTGGCCCGTGTTGCTCCGTGACCCGTGTTGAACCGTATTACTCCGTGGCCCGTGTTGCTCCGTAACCCGTGTTGGAACCGTGTTACTCCGTGGCCCGTGTTGCCCCGTGACCCGTGTTGAACCGTGTTGCTCCGTGTTGCTCCGTGTTACTCCGTGGCCGGTGGCTAGAGGCCCGCGCGGCGGGCCAGCTCGGCCGCTGCCGTCCGCGCCGTGGCCGTGATCGCGGCACGGTCGAGGTGGACGAGGCCGAAATCCTCCACCAGCACCTCGCCGTCCACCATCGTCAGCCGGACGTCGGTGCCGCGGGCGGCGTAGGCGAGCGTGGACCACGGATCCACGTCGGCGGCCAGGTGCGGCCGGTCGCGCTCCACCAGAATCAGGTCGGCGCGCTTGCCGACCTCGATCGAGCCGATCGACCGCTCGAGCCCGAGGGCGCGGGCCCCCTCGCGCGTCGCCATCCAGATCGCATCACGGGCCGTGAGCGCCCCCGGCTGTTCGCGCACCGCCTGGAGCGTCGCGGCGAGGCGGATCTCGTCGAACATGTCGAGGCGGTTGTTGCACGCCGCGCCGTCGGCGCCGAGCGACACCGAGATGCCGCGCCGGCGCATCTGGGCGACCGGCGCGATGCCCGATCCGAGCTTCAGGTTCGAACCGGGGCAGTGGAGAACCTTCACGTCGCGATCCGCGAGGAGCTGCTGCTCGCGCTCGGTCACCCACACGCAGTGGGCGGCGCAGAGGTGCGGCGTCGCGAGGCCCGTATCAGCCAGGTACTCCAGGTTGCTGAAGCCGCCCGACAGCCGGCGCACGAGCTCCACCTCGTCGCGGTTCTCCGAGGCATGCGTGTGGACGATGGTGCGGCTGCGTTCCGCGAGATCGGCCACCGCCTCGAGCAGGTCGCGCGAGCACGAGACGGCGAACCGCGGCGCGAAAGCCGCCTGCAGGCGGCCGTCCGCGGCGCCGTCCCAGCGCTTCTTCAGCGCCAGGCTCTCGTCGATCGACTCGCGCGTCCGCTCGCGGAGCCGTGCCGGGACGTCAGCGTCCGCGTCCATCATGCACTTGCCGACGACTGCGCGCATCCCGATGCCGGCGAGCGTCTCGAAGACGACGTCGGTGTCGTGCACCGTCTCCATGGTCAGCACCGTCGTCGTGCCCGTGAGCAGGAGCTCCGCAGCCGCCAGGCGGGTCGATGCGGCGAGCGTCGAGGGCGTATGCGCCGCCTCCATCGGCCAGACGCACCGCTTCAGCCACTCGAGCAGCGGCAGGTCGTCGGCATACCCGCGAAAGAGGGTCTGGCAGAGATGGACGTGCGTCTGGATGAAGCCGGGCAGCAGGTAGGCGCCGCGCGCATCGATGACGCGGTCCCACCGGCCACCTGCCGCGGGCGGTTCGTTTCCGACGAAGACGATGCGGCCGTCGCGGATGCCGACATCCCCATGGACGATCTCCATGGTGTCGGACATTGTGAGGATGACGGCGTTACGAACGATCGTGGAGGGCACGCACGTTCAGCCGCTTCATGGCGAGGCCCGCGGTATCGGCCCCTCGACGGACCGCGATGAGTTCGGCGAGGATGCTCACCGCGATTTCCGCCGGCGTCACGGCGCCGATGTCGAACCCGACGGGCGCGTGGATCCGCTCGAGGCATTCGGCCGGCAGGCCTTCCGCGAGCAGCAGCTCGTAGATGCGCGCCACTTTCGCGCGGCTGCCGATGAGGCCCAGATACCGGAGGTCGCGCGCCGCCAGTGCCCGCATCGCCTCGAGATCGTGCTGGTGGCCGCGCGTCACCACGACGACGAAGGCGTTGGCCGGGAGCTCGGCGCGGTGCAGCCACTCGGGGATCGACTCGACCGTGATCTCGGCCCCGGGGAAACGCTCGGCGTTGGCGAACTTCTCGCGGTCGTCCACGACGTGCACGCGAAAGCCGGCGTCGGGCGCGATCTTCCCGAGGTGGAGCGCGACGTGTCCGGCGCCGATGATGAACAGACGCGGGTCCGGCAGCAGCGGGTCGACGTGAACGTCCATCCGGCCGCCGCAGATGAGGCCGTTCTCCTGGGCGAAATCGTCGTTCAGCTCGAAGTGGAGCAGCGCGGGGCGTCCGTCGGCGAGCGCGGCGCGGGCGCGGCCGATCGCCTCGTTCTCGTAGCAGCCGCCGCCGATCGTGCCGACCGTGCGTCCGTCGGGGAAGACGAGCATCTTCGCGCCGGCACGCTGCGGCGTGGAGCCCTGCGATCGCACCACCGTGACGAGCGCGGCCGCCTCGCCGCGCCGGAGCGCTTCGGCGGCAGCCGTGAGGACGTCCTCGTTCAGACGAGCACCTCGATCTTGGCCTTGTCCTTGAGCGACTGGATGAACGCCTGCTGCGCCTGTTCGCGGCGCTGCTGTGTCAGGTACGCGCGCAGCTTCTCGGTCGCTTCCGCGAACTGGACGTCCTTCCGTTCGAGCACCTTGATGATGTGGAAGCCGAACTGCGTCTCGACGACATCGCTGATCTGCCCCGGCTGGGTCGCGAACGCGACCTTCGAGAACTCCGGCACCATCTGGTCGCGGGTGAAAAAGCCGAGATCCCCTCCCTGCTGGGCGCTGCCGTCGGCGGAGTGCTTGCGCGCCAGCTCGGCGAAGTCGGTGCCGGCCCGCGCCTGCTTCAGGATGTCCTCCGCCTGCGTCCGCGCCTTCTTCTTCGACGCGTCGTCGAAGCCCTCGGGGCGGATCAGGATGTGGGCCGCGCGGACGCCGCTGAATTCGTTCGGGTTCTTGTCGTAGTACTCCTTCAGCTCGGCGTCGGTCGGCGGCGGCTGCTTCGCGAGCTCCGCTTCCATCATCTTGCCGATCAGCATGTCCTTGCGGATGTCGTCGCGGAGCTGCGCGACGGTCATGTCGCGCTCGGCCAGCGCCTTGTTGAACGCCGCCTGGTCGGGCACCTGCTGCCTGAGCTCCTGGATGCGCGCGTCGGACACCTGCTTCGCCTCGGCGTCCGTGACGACAATGTTGCGCGCCTTCGCCTCCTGGAGGAGAACGGTGTACGTCACCAGTTGATCGAGGATGCCGCGGAAGATCTCGTCGCGCCGCTCCGCCGGCACCGACCGGCCCGCCTGGAGCTCGAGCTGTTTCAACAGCCGGTCGAAGTCAGCCTTGCGAATCGGCTCGCCGTTCACGCGCGCGAGGACGTCCGGGAGGTTCTCGGGTACGGGCTTCGGCGGGGGTGGCGGCGGCTCGGCCGGTTTCGCGGCGTCGGCCGGCGCTTCGGCAGCAGGCTGCGCCTGTTCGGCCGGTTTCGCCTCTTCCGCGGGTTTCCGGCAGGCGGACGCAGCGGTGGCAGCGATGAGGATGAGCGCTGCTGCGGCGCCCCTACGGATGACGTGCATGGTCATATTCTGGCATCCCGAACGTGCATTTGCCATTCGGGATCCCGAGCGCCGCAGAAGCCTCTACGGCCGGAAGGTGTGCAGATAGCAGACCTCCACCGGCTCGACGCCGGCGATGAACGCCTCGCGCAGCGTGCGCGGGCACCCGGCGGTAGCGAGCTTGCCCGTGTCGCGGTCGATCTCCACGAAGCTGATGCCGTCGGGCGGTTCGAACGGCGTGCTGGGGCGTCCCGCCAGCGCGCGCCGCATGAACGTCGTCCAGATCGGCAGGGCCGCCTGCGACCCGCTCAGGCCGAGCGGCTGGTTGTCGTCGAGTCCGACCCACACGACGGTGAGCAGTTCGGGGGTGAAGCCGACGAACCACGCGTCCCGCAGGTCGTTGGTCGTACCAGACTTGCCGGCGGCGTCGTGCACGAAGCCGGCGGCACGGGCGCCGGCGCCGGTGCCTTCGTTGATGACGCTGCGCATCATGTGGGTCACCAGAAAGGTCGTGTCGGGGCGTGCGACGGTGCGCGGCTCCGCGACGACGACGGGCAGTTCGCGGCCGTCCTTCACGAGGCGTGCGATCGGCCGCAGCGGCCGGAGAGTGCCGCCGTTTGCGAAGAGCGTGTAGGCGCTCGCCACCTGGAGCGGGGTCGCCTCGAAGACGCCGAGGGCGATGGACGGATACGGGCGCGGCGGCGTGCCGACCCCGACGCGCCGCCACAGCCCGGCGACTTCCTCGTATCCCGCGGCCTCGGCGACCTTGATCGTGGCGATGTTGCGCGAGAGCGCCAGCGCCCGGCGAAGGGTGACCGGCCCTTCGTACTCGCCGTCGTAGTTCGCCGGTGTCCACGTCTGTCGGTTCACCTCCCACGTCGTCGGCTCGTCCATCACGACGGTGGCGGGGGTGATGTCGGTGCGCCCCTCCGCGAGCGCGTGCTCGAACGCGGCCAGGAAGACGAACGGCTTGAAGACGGACCCGGGCTGGCGGTTCGCGTTGATCGCGCGGTTGAACTGCGACTGGTTGTAGCTGCGGCCGCCGACGAGCGCGAGGATCTCGCCGGTGCGCGGGTCGACGGCGACGAGCGCCGCCTGCGCGCGCTGGCGGCGGCGCTTGGCGAGGATCTCGTCGATGCGCCCGAGGCCTTCGCGCATCGCGTCCTGCGCGATCTTCTGGAGGTGCACGTCGAGCGTCGTGTAGACGTCGACCGCGCCGCTCACCTTGTACTTGTCCTGGAGCTCCTGGCTCACGAAATCCACGAAGTAGGGCGCCTCGTTCTCGAGGGAGCGGGCGGCCACCTGGAGGGGCTCGCTGGCCGCGCGCCCGGCCGCGTCGGCGCTGATGAAGCCGGCATCGGCCATCGCCCGCAGCACGACGTTCCGCCGCTCCTTCGAGCGGTCCGGATTGTTGAAGGGCGAATGCCGGGGAGGCGACTGGATGACGCCCGCGATGGTCGCCGCCTCCGACAGCGACACGTTCGAGATGTCCTTGCCGAAGAACAGACGCGCCGCCTCGGGCACCCCGTGAATCGCGAACGAGCCCCGTTGCCCCAGCCACACGTCGTTCAGGTAGAGCTCGAGCACCTGGTCCTTCGTCAGCCGCCGCTCGAGCGCGATCGACATCAGCCATTCCTGGTATTTGCGGATCGGCGAGCGGTCCTGCGTCAGGAAGGTGTTCTTGATCAACTGCTGGGTGAGCGTGCTGCCGCCGCGCATGTAGGGACGCCGGCCGATCGCGTACTCGAACACCGCGGCGGCGAGGGCCAGCGGGTCCACGCCGACGTGATCGTAGAACCGGCGGTCCTCGATGGCGAGCACCGCCTGCACCATCCGCGGCGGGATCTGCGCGAGCGGCACGTCGCGCCGCTTCTCGCGGCCGGTGGTGACGAGCGCGGTGATGAGCGGCGTGTCCAGTTGCAGCCGGTCGGATCGTCCGCCGCCGTCAACCGTCTCCAGGTCGTCGATGGCCGCCAGCTCCTTCTTCGGCCCCGCGGCAGCGAAGTGCACCCGCACGAGGCGGCCGCGCTGGTCTCCTTCGCGCGGGACGATGAGGATGGTGTCGCGGCCGACGGTGAATTCCCCCGGGTCGGCGGCCTTCGTGCGCTGCGCGTACCCCAGGTCGTTCAGCCGGTCCACGAGCTGGTGCGGGGTCAGCGACTGGCCGCGCCGGATCTCGAAGGGCCGCCCGAACACGCGGGGATCGGTGCGCTGGAACTCGCCATGGAGCCGCGCGTCGATCATCCGCGAGAAGGTGACGTAGTAGTAGACCGTCACGACGGCGAGCACCAGGCAGGGGATGCCGAGCGCCACGAGCAGGTACAACTTCCAGCCGCGCCGGCGCTGTCTCTTCGGGCGCGACGATTTCGCGCCGGCGGGCTTCACGGCGACAGCCGTTTTCGGCATTCCAGGGCGTGTGGGCATCGGTATCGGTGGTCTGGGACGAGCGGCGCGCGATCCGCCGGGACGCGGCGCGGGCGGCAGGCGTCCAACGCCACGGAGCCTCGAGTCTGCCCTCGTGTGGCTGTATTGTAGCCGCCGCCGATCCTCGACGCTCGTGCGGGGGCGGCGGCGCTTCTGAAGTAACCTGAGGGCACCGTGCTGGACATGACGAAAGTCGACCTGCTGGTGTTCGGACCGCACCCTGACGACATCGAGATCGGGTTCGGCGGTGCCGTGGCGCTGCACGCCGCGCGCGGGTTCCGCGTCGGGCTGTGCGACCTCACACGCGGTGAGCTCGGATCGAACGGCACCGTCGAGGACCGGCTCGCCGAAGCGGAGGCCGCGCGGGCCGTGCTCGGCGCCGACTGGCGCATCAATCTCGAGTGGCCCGATGGCGGCATCTACGAGACGCCGGACCACGTGGTGGACATCGTGCGCCTGGTGCGCGCGGCGCGGCCGCGTGTGGTCGCGCTCCCGTACTGGAACGACCGCCACCCCGATCATCGCGCGGCCAGCGAGGCGTTGAGCCGCGCGGTGTTCACGAGCGGCCTGCGGCGGTTCACGATCGAGGGGGGGCTCCCCGCGTTCCGCCCCGAGCGCGTCTGCTACTACTTCATCAACGACGAAGCGCCGGTGTCGTTCGGGCTCGACATCTCGTCCGTGTACGACAAGAAGCGGCAGGCGCTCGACTGTCACCGCACGCAGTTCACGCCGTCGGCACCCGACAGCGTGCCGACGCGCCTGACCGCCCCGACCTTCCGTCAGCTCATCGAAGCGCGGGACGCGCATCTCGGCGCGCGCACCGGCGTCGCTTACGCCGAGGGCGTGATCGTGCGCGAGCCGCTCCTGCGCGCGAGCCTGTTCGACGGAGCCCCGGTGTGAACGTCGGCATCGTCTGCTACGCCTCGGTGGGCGGCAGCGGCATCGTCGCCACCGAGCTCGCGAAGTGCCTGGCGGCCCGCGGGCACGACGTCCATCTGCTGAGCGCCGACCCGCCGTTCCGTCTCGGCGAGTACCAGCCGGGGCTGTGCTTCCACCGGGTGAACACGCCCGCATACCCGCTCTTTCGGGAGCCGCAGTACCTGCTGTCGCTGGCGACGCGGATCGTGCAGGTCGCCCACGAGTTCAGCCTCGACGTGGTGCACGCGCACTACGCGGTGCCGCACGCGACGGCAGCCTACCTGGCCAAGCAGATCATGCTCGCGTCGTGGGAGCTGCCGCGCGTGCCGCGGATCATCACCACGCTGCACGGCACCGACATCACCCTGGTCGGGAGCGACCGGTCGTACTCCGAGACCGTGGCCTTCTCCATCGCGCAGTCGGACGGCGTCTCCGCGGTGTCCGAGAGTCTGAAGGCCGACACCTACCGGACGCTGAAGGTCGACCGCGAGATCACCGTGATCCCGAACTTCCTCGACTGCAAGCTGCACCGCCGGGTCTACAACAGCGCCCTGCGGTCGCGCTACTGTCCGGCAGGCTGCGAGAAGCTCGTCATCCACGTGTCGAACTTCCGCCCGGTGAAGCGGCCGCGGGCGGTGATCGAGGTGTTCGCGAGCATCACGGCCGAGGTCCCGGCACGCCTGCTGCTGGTCGGCGACGGACCGGAGCTCGGCGCCGCGATGGAGCTGGCCCGCCGGCTGGGGATCTCGAAGCGCGTCGAGGCCGTGGGGGAGCAGGACCAGGTGCTGCCGTTGCTGTCGATCTCGGACCTGTTCCTGCTGCCGTCAGAGCAGGAGAGCTTCGGCCTCGCCGCGCTCGAGGCCATGGCCTGCAAGGTCCCTGTGGTCGCTTCCCGGGTGGGTGGTCTCCACGAAGTCGTGGATGATGGCGTGACCGGCTTCCTGCACGAGCCCGACGATCTTCAGGGGATGGCGGCAAGCGGCGTGCGGCTGCTGACCGACGCCGACATGCACTTCCGCTTCGCGGAGGCGGCGCGCGGCACCGTCACCGGACGGTTCTGTTCGGACCTGGTGGTGCCGATGTACGAGCGCTTCTACCAGCAGCTCGTGGAGCAGGAACCCGTCGGAATCTGATCGTGCCGCCGGCCGTCAGAGGGTCAGCACCCAGTGGTGCCCCATCTCGAGCGGCAGCTCCTCGAACAGCCGATCCACCAGCGCGGGCCCGTAGCGATTGAGGAAGAACGGGAGGCCGAGCACGCGTTCCTGCGGCTCGCCGAGCGGAAACGCCTGCGCGCGCGCCCGCGTGAACTGGCGGCGCAGCGTCTCGTCGCGCTTCTTCGCGGCCTGGATCACCTTGCCGTGCAGGGTGCGCAGGTCGTGCTCCATGCGGCCGAGCGTCGTCTTCGCCGCGCCGGCGAGCGTCGGATCCACCGCGGGCATCACCTCGATCACGCGCGCCATGACGCGCTGCACGTCCGCCTGCGCGTCGGCGATCGCCTGCTCGACGTGGGCGGGAAGCTGCGCCTGGAGCAGGCGGTTGAGCGTGGCGTCGTCCTGCGGCCTGAGCTCCTCGAGATGCAGGCCATACCGTGCGAGGAAGCGCGCGCCTGCCGCGTCGACGAGCGTGGCGGAGGCGCGCTGGTGGACGAGCGGCATCGGCACGCCGAAGTGCTCGTAGACCCCGCGGAGCTGGCCGAGGTAGGCGAGCTCGCTGGGGCCGGCGACGTAACAGACCGTGGGGAGCAGCGTGTCCTGCACGATCGGACGCAGCAGCACGTTCGGACCGAAGCGCTCCGGGTGGTCCACCGCCTCCGCGACGAGCGCCGCGGCCTCGAAGCGCTCCTCGCCGGCCACGAATTCGCCGCCGTCGCGCTTCAGCGCCCGCCGTGCTCCGTCGATCCGGAAGAGCGCGACGCTGCCGGCCGCCGGCACCACCTGGGGCTCGTGGCCCGCGGCACGCAGCGCCTCGCCCGCTTCGGCGGCGAGCGCCGCGGTGCGGCCGAACTGGAGCTCGCGGGCGAAGAGATCGGCCACCAGCGGCTTGGCGGCGGGATCCGACGCGTCGAACACGACGAGCCCGTGCGAACCGAGGAGCCGGTCGAGCAGCGTGGCAAACGCGGCCGCGATCCCCTCGCCCAAGCGATAGCAGTCGCGCAGCATCGCGCCGACCCACTCGCTGAAGTCGGTCGGCTGCAGTGCCGCGCCGAGGCTGCTCAAGCTCCCGGCGACCCGTTCGTCGAGCTTCAGTGCCGCGACCGGGCGCACGCCCGCACCTTCGGGATCCGGCAGAGCGACGGACTGCGGCTGCAGGTCCGCATCGAGAACCGTCGTGGACCGCACCTCCGCCCAGTCGTGGTCTTCGGCTTCGACCCAGAACACCGGCGCGACGGGCACGCCGTGATCCGCGGCGACGCGGCGCGCGAGCTGGATCGTGGTGATCGCCTTGAGGAGCGTATAAAGAGGACCACCGAAGGCGCCCGCCTGCTGGCCCGTGACGACAGCGACGGCCTGGTCGCCGGCGAGCAGGCGGGCGGCGTCAATGGCCGCTGCATGTGCGCCGCGTCGCTGCTGCTGCGCGGCGATGATGCGCGCGATCTCGCCCGGCCGCCGCGGGTACTGCTGCGCTCGCGCGATGGCGTCACGCCACGCCTGCGGCGACCCCGGATCGCCGGCGTAGCGCGCCGCGATGCTGGGAAAGTCGAAGGCGTAGGCGCCAGCGAGCGGTCGAATGCACGAAAGCGTCCTGAAGTCGACGGGAATCTTCGACTCGACTGCTGTGGCAGGGGCGGCTGACACTGGGCGGTACTCTCGCCCATGTGCTACATTTTGTAAACCCCGCCCGAGGAGCTTCGTCGCTGAACCGAGACGATCCGTCCGCATTCGCGCCACCACCGGCTTTCGGCCCTTTCCGGGTGCTGCACCAGGTCGGCGTTGGCGTGCTGGGGCCGGTGTTCCGCACGTACGAGCCGACGCGCGACCGGCTCGTCGCGGTCAAGGTCTTCCGGCTCGACATCACACCTGAACAGGCGCAGGCGCTCGCCGACGAGCTGTCAGTCGCCGCAGAAGCCGGGCTGTTCCACCCGTCGATCGTGGAGCCGATCGCGGCGGGCGTCGAGGGGTCGGTCGCCTACAGGGCGGAGGAGTATGTCGCCGCCGAATCGCTCGACGTGGCGTTACGCCATTACGCGCCGGCGCCGGTGGACAAGGCGCTGCCGGTTCTGACGCAGCTCGCCGGCGCCATCGATTTCGCGCGGACGGCCGGCATCGGTCACGGTGCGCTGCACCCGCGCGATGTCTTCGTGACGCCCGACGAAGCCCGCGCCAGCGGCTTCGGCGTCGTCGAAGCGCTCGAGCGCGTCGGACTTCGTGCGCCGGTGCGGCGTCCGTACTCCGCGCCCGAGCGTGTCGCCGGAACCGCCTGGGGAATGCCGGCGGACGTGTTTTCGCTGGCGGCGATCGCGTACGAGCTGCTGACCGGACGCCGCCCGGCCGGCACCGGCGCCGCGATCGGTGCGCTCACCGGCATCCGCGGCCTCGAGCACGCTGATGCCGTTCAGGCCGTCCTCGCGCGCGCCATGGACGACGAGCCGGCGCGCCGGTACCCGACGGCGCTGGCGTTCGTGTCGGCGTTCGAGAGCGCCAGCCGGGGGGAGCGCGCGGACGCGGCGGCGGTCCCGGTGGCCGCTGCTGCATCCGACCCCGACGGCGAGACGTTGCCGGCGGATCCCGACGACGCCGTCGCCGAGATGCCGCCGTCCGACGACGTGGACGTGCGCGCGCAGCCCGTGGAAGCGGAGCAGGAAGAGGACGCCTTCCGGGCCGACGAGCCGGAATTCGATGACATCCTCGCGGAGCGGGACGAGGACGAGGCGCACGCCGAGTGGATGCAGGCCGAGCGGACCCGCGAGCGCGAGGCGGAAGACGAGGCGCGCGACCGGCTCCTGTTCGACGACGAAGCCGTCGAGGATCTTGCGCTCGAAGCGCCCGCCGCCCGCGAGACGGAACGGTTCGCCGACGAATTCGGTGCGGCGGCCCGCGACGACGAGTTTCGCGCCGGTGGCGACGACGGGCTGTCGTCCGATGTCGCGTACGCGCCGCAGCCCGACGAGCCGGACGAGCCGGACACGCAGGCCCCGCTGTATGCCGCAGGCGCGGCCGATTACGGGCGGCGTTCACTGACGGAGACCCGCCCGCGCGCGGCCATGCTGCCGATCGCCATCGCCTTCGTGCTGGCGCTGCTCCTCGGGTTCGCCGCCGGCTATGCCGTCGGACGCCGGGCGGAAGCGAGCCGGGTCGAGACGGCGGGCGCGGACGCGCGTGATGCCGCGATACAGGCCGATGCGGGCGCAGAGCCTGGCGCCGGCAAGGCGTTCAGCGAACAGACCGTGGCGCCGCCGGCAGAGCCGCCGCCGGTGCCCGGCGAAGCGCCTCCGCCGCCTGGCGCGGGCGCCGCCGACCGGCCGGCGGCCGCCTCGGCAGCGACGGGGCGTCTGGTCGTTCGCTCGATTCCGTCGCGCGCGGCCGTGACGGTGAACGGCGAGTGGCGGGGACGCACGCCGCTGACCGTGACGCTGCCGCTGGGACGCCACGAGGTCCGTGTCGTCGAACAGGGGTACGCCGTCGCCAGGGAAGAGGTCATGCTGTCGGCCGGCACGCCGACGCGGTCGCTCTCGGTGCGGCTGCAGCGGAACGCGGCGGCGCCGCGCGCGCCCGAGCGGCCCTCGGCGCAGCCGACGGCGTACACGGGCAGCATCTATGTCGATTCGCGTCCGCGCGGCGCGCGCGTGCTGCTCGACGGCAAGATGGTGGGCGTGACGCCGCTGCGCATCCCGGATGTGCGGATCGGCTCCCACGTCATCCGCCTGCAGCTTCAGGATCACCGCGACTGGACCGCCTCGACCCGCGTCGTCGCGGGGCAGGAAGCCCGTGTCACCGGCTCGCTCGAACGAATTCGATGAAAGCAACGCTCGCGCTCGAAAATGGCCTCTGGTACGAAGGCGAAGCCGCAGGTGCCCCCGGCGAGACGTCGGGGGAGGTCGTCTTCAACACCAGCATGACGGGCTACCAGGAGATCCTGACCGACCCGTCGTACGCCGGGCAGATCGTCACGATGACGGCGCCCGAGATCGGCAATTACGGTGTCACCGTCGACGACGAGGAGTCGCGCGGCACCCAGGTCGCCGGCTTCGTGGTGCGCGAGGAGTCGCCGATCGCCAGCAACTGGCGCGCCGAGACGACGCTGCGCGAGTACCTCACGCGCAACAACGTGGTGGCGATCTCCGACATCGACACGCGGGCGCTGACGCGTGTGCTGCGGTCGTCGGGTGTGATGCGCGGCGTGATCGCCACCGGCGAGGTGGACCCGCGGGAGCTCATCGAGCGGGCCCGCGCCGTGCCCTCCATGATCGGTGCGGACCTGGTGCGGGGCGTCACGTGCGAAGCGGCGTTCGACTGGCAGCCGCCTCCCTCGGACGAGTTCGCCCCGGCGCCCGAACGCCGCGCCCGCCGGCCGCTGCGCATCGCGGCGTACGACTTCGGCATGAAGTGGAACATCCTGCGCCGCTTCACCGCCTACGGGATGGAGGTGCGGGTCTATCCGGCGACCACCCCGGCGGCCGAGGTTCTCGCCTCGAAGCCCGACGGCGTCTTCCTCAGCAACGGCCCGGGGGATCCCGCCGCGTTGACCTATGCGATCGACAACGCGCGCGAGCTGGTCGACGCGGACCTGCCGGTGTTCGGCATCTGCCTGGGCCACCAGATCCTCTCGCTCGCGCTCGGCGGGGAGACCTACAAGCTGAAGTTCGGTCACCGCGGCGGCAATCACCCGGTGAAGGAGCTGGAGACCGGCAGGGTCGAGATCACGTCGCAGAACCACGGTTTCGCCGTGGATCCGAAATCGCTGCCCGCCGACGTGAAGGTCACGCACGTGAACCTCTACGACGGCACGGTGGAAGGGCTGCGCCACGAGACGAAGCCGGTCTTCTGCGTCCAGTACCACCCCGAGGCGGCGCCGGGGCCGCACGACGCCGATTACCTGTTCAGACAATTCCTCGAAGAAATGGAGAAGCGGGCGTGAGAACTCCAAACGCCAAACTCCAAAGCTCCAAGTCCACATGTGATGGCGTTTGGAGTTGGGAGTTGGGGGTTGGGAGTTCTCCGCGTCAGTTCCAGGATGCCGAAGCGCACTGACATCAAGCGGGTTCTGGTCATCGGCTCCGGGCCGATCGTCATCGGGCAGGCGTGCGAGTTCGACTACTCCGGCACGCAGGCCTGCAAGGCGCTGCGCGCCGAAGGGCTCGAGGTCGTGCTCGTCAACAGCAACCCGGCGACGATCATGACGGATCCGGAGATCGCCGACCGCACGTACATCGAGCCCCTGACGCCCGAGATCCTCGCCGCGATCGTGGAGCGCGAGCGGCCGGACGCGATCCTGCCGACCGTCGGCGGGCAGACGGCGCTGAACCTCGCGATCGCGCTCGCCGAGAACGGCACGCTCGAGAAGCACGGGGTCGAGCTGATCGGCGCCTCCGTCGATGCAATCAAGCTCGCCGAAGACCGCCTGCTGTTCCGCGACGCGATGCGTGAGATCGGCGCCGACGTGCCGCGCAGCGTCTACTGCCGCTCGCTCGACGAGGCGCTCGCCGCCGTCGAAGACATCGGCTTTCCGGCCATCATCCGTCCCTCCTTCACGATGGGGGGCGTCGGCGGAGGCATCGCGTACAACATCGAGGAGTTCCGGGAGCTGGCGGGGCGCGGCATCGACATGAGCCCGGTGCACGAGATCCTGCTCGAAGAGTCGATCATCGGGTGGAAGGAGTTCGAGCTCGAGGTGATGCGCGACCGGGCCGACAACTTCGTCGTCATCTGCTCGATCGAGAACGTCGACCCGATGGGGGTCCACACCGGCGACAGCATCACGGTGGCGCCCGCGCTGACGCTCACCGACCGCGAGTACCAGCGGATGCGCGACCTGGGCCGCCGCATCATCCGCCGGGTCGGCGTCGAGACCGGCGGCTCGAACATCCAGTTCGCCATCAACCCCGAGAACGGCCGGATCATCGTCATCGAGATGAATCCGCGCGTGTCGCGCTCCTCGGCGCTGGCGTCGAAGGCGACGGGCTTTCCGATCGCGAAAATCGCGGCGAAGCTCGCGCTCGGCTACCACCTCGACGAGATCCCCAACGACATCACGAAGCTCACACCCGCCTCGTTCGAGCCGACGATCGACTACGTCGTCGTCAAGGTGCCGCGGTGGGCGTTCGAAAAGTTCCCGCGCGCCGATCGCACGCTGACAACGCAGATGAAGTCGGTGGGCGAGGTGATGGCGATCGGACGCACGTTCAAGGAAGCCTTCATGAAGGCGTTCCGCTCGCTCGAACTCGGCGCGAGCGGGCAGCTGTTCCAGCGGCAGCAGGAGCCGGACGAGCAGACCGCGAGCGACGGGCTCACCGACGATTCCGAGCAGGGTGTGCTGCAGCGGGAGCTGAGCGTGCCGAACGACCGGCGGATGTGGGCGCTGTTCCGGGCGCTGCAGCGCGGGTGGACGGTCGACGAACTGCACCAGGCCACCCGGATCGATCCCTGGTTCCTCAACCAGTTCGCCGAGATCGTCGAGCTCCAGAAGTCGGCGGCGCTCGTGGGGCTGCGCGGCATGTCGCCCGACCTGCTGCGCGCCCTGAAGCGCGCCGGCATCGCCGACCGCGAGATCGCCGCGGCGCTCGGCGCCGACGAGGAGGCCGTGCGCCACGCGCGGCTCGAGCTCGGCCTCAAGGCGGTCTACAAGCGGATCGACACCTGCGCCGCCGAGTTCGAGTCGTTCACGCCCTACATGTACGGCACCTACGAGCGTGAGTGCGAGGCGGACCCGACGCCGCGCTCGAAGGTGGTGATCCTCGGCTCGGGGCCGAACCGGATCGGCCAGGGGATCGAGTTCGACTACTGCTGCTGCCATGCCGCCTTCGCGCTGCGCGAAGAGGGGTTCGAGACCATCATGGTCAACTGCAACCCCGAGACGGTGTCGACCGACTACGACACGGTCGACCGCCTGTACTTCGAGCCGCTGACGTTCGAGGACGTCTCGGCCATCATCGCGCGCGAGCAGGAGGCCGGGGGAGACGTCGCCTGCGTCGTGCAGTACGGCGGGCAGACGCCGCTGAAGCTGGCGCTGTCGCTGCAGGAGGCGGGGATCCGCATCCTCGGGACGTCGCCCGACTCGATCGATCTCGCCGAAGACCGCGAACGGTTCGCGAAGCTGCTGTGGGACCTCGGCATCCCGCAGGCGCCGAGCGGCATCGCCACGACGATCGACGAGGCGCGCGAGGTGGCGGCGACGATCGGATTCCCGCTCGTGGTCCGGCCGTCGTACGTGCTCGGCGGACGCGCCATGGCGATCGTGTACGACATGGCGGCGCTCGATCGCTACATGACGCACGCGGTCACCGCGTCGCCCGGCCACCCGATCCTGATCGACAAGTTCCTCGAGGACGCCGTCGAGCTCGACGTCGACGCCGTGGCCGACGCGACCGGCGCCGTGGTGATCGGCGGCATCATGGAGCACATCGAGGAGGCGGGGATCCACTCGGGGGACAGCTCCTGCGTCGTGCCTCCCTTCAAGGTGTCGGACAGGCACGTGGAGCTGATCCGCGACTACACCCGCCGCATCGCGCGCGAGCTCAAGGTCGTGGGGCTGATGAACGCGCAGTTCGCAATCAAGGACGATACCGTCTACGTCCTCGAGGTGAACCCGCGCGCGTCGCGCACCGTGCCGTACCTCTCGAAGGCCACCGGCATTCCCCTCGCGAAGGTGGCCGCGCGGGTCATGGTCGGCCGCACGCTCGCGCAGCTCGGCCTGACGGGAGATCTCGACGTGGCCGGCTTCTTCGTCAAGTCGCCCGTGTTTCCGTTCGTCCGCTTTCCGGGGGTCGACACCATCCTCGGGCCCGAGATGAAGTCCACCGGCGAGGTGATGGGCGGGGCGGCGACCTTCGGCGTGGCGTTCGCCAAGGCGGCGATCGCCGCCGGCGTGCACCTGCCGCGCGGCGGCACCGCCTTCATCAGCGTGAACAACCACGACAAGCCGGCGGTCGTGCAGATCGCGCGCGATCTCGTGGAGATCGGCTTCCGGCTGGTGGCCACCCGCGGCACCGCCAATTACCTCCGGGCGCATGGCCTCGACGCCGACATCGTCTTCAAGGTGAACGAGGGGCGGCCGCACGTGGGGGACGAGATCCTCAACAACCGGATCCAGCTCGTGATCAACACGCCGCTCGGCCGCGAGTCGTTCTTCGACGACCGCACGGTGCGGCGCATCGCCATGATGCACGGCGTGCCGTGCATCACCACGCTGACGGGGGCCGCCGCGGCGGTGAATGCAATCAAGGCGCTGCACACCGAGGCGATCGACGTCCGCGCGCTCCAGGAGTACCACGCAGAAACTGCCACCGGCAGGCTCTAGCGGCGTTTCCATTTCCGCGACGCGGCAGGGCCCGGTGCGGCCCACCCGGCAGGATTCCGGCCGCTTTGCGCGCGTCGCATCCTCGGGGCGCCGCATCCCTCTTCTTGCAGTGCCGCGGGCGTGCGTGTGCCCGCGGCGCTCGTCGCCATCCCGTTGCTCGCCGGCGCGGCCGCCGGCCTCCTGCTGCTCGACCGCGCGCCGGACCACGCCCGCGTCGCCGCCGCCGGCGTCTCGCTGATCGCGCTCGTCGCCGCGTGCGGCTTCTTTCTCGACCGCGTGCCGCCGGGCGTCGTCTCGTCGGTGGCGCTCGGCGCGCTTGCCGCCGGCTACGCGAGCGGCGCCGCGAGCGCCCGCGACCTCCATGCCCCCTCGCTGCTCGAATGGTTCGCCGAGCGCCCCTCCGAGGGCGACCCGGTCGTGATCGAAGGACGCCTGCGTGACGACGGTGCGAGGGTGTCGGGAGGCGTGCTGTTGAGCGTCGCGGTCACGTCGGTCTGCACGCCGGCAGGAACGTGCCGGCCGGTGCGGGGCGGCGTGCGCCTGACCGTCGGCGGCACCTCGGAGCCGGCGAGCATGGCGGCCTGGCGCGCGGGACGCGTGATCCGCGCGCCGGCGACCCTCCGGCGTCCGGCGAGCTTCAGCAACCCGGGCGCGGCCGATGACACGCGCGGGCTCGCGCGCCGCGGCATCGCGCTGACCGGCACCGTGAAGAGCGGTGCCCTGGTCGAGGTCGTGAGTGCCGGCAGCCGCGTCGAGGAGGCGGCCGCTGCCGCGCGGGCCTGGGCGCGCACCACCCTCGCGGCCCATGTCGGCACCAGGGACGCGCGATCGGGCGCCGTCGCCACCGCCATCCTCATCGGCGATCGCACCGGTCTCTCGAGCGAGGACGAGCGCCGGCTCCAGGAGGCGGGGACGTACCACGTCATCGCCATCTCGGGAGGCAACATCGCGATCCTCGCGGCCGTGCTCGTGTTCGGCGCGCGGGCAGTTCGTGTGCCGTACCGTGCGGCCGCCGCGCTGTCGGCCGCCTTCCTCCTGTTCTACGGCGAAGTGGCTGGCGGCGCGCCGTCGGTTGGTCGCGCCGTCACGGCCGCGGTGATCTTTCTGGCGGCGCTGGCGCTCGATCAGCGGGGCTCGTCGCTGAACGTGCTCGCGATCGCGGCCGTCATCGCGGTGGCGGTTCTGCCGGCGACTGTGCTCGACGCGGGGTTCCTCCTGTCGTTCGGCGCGACTGCCGGGATCATTCTCGGCGTCCCGGCGCTGGTGCGGCTGCACGTCGGCCCGACCGCCGGCCGGTTCCGGCGCGCCGCGCGCGCGGCGGCGGTGGCGGCCGCCGGGGTCTTCACGGCGACGGTCTGCGCCGAGATCGCGCTGCTGCCAGTCGCCGCCTCGCTCTTCTCGCGGGTCACCGTCGCCGGCCTCGTGCTGAACTTCGCGGCGATTCCGCTGATGACCATCGTGCAGTGCGGCTCGCTCGCCCTGCTCGCCGCGGCACCTGTGCATCCTCCGCTCGCCGCCGCGGCGGGGGAGGTGGTGCACCGGGCCGCCGAGGCGCTCGTCGAGTCGTCGCGGCTGGTCGACGTCGCGCCATGGGTGGCGCGCGACGTGCCACGGCCGGCGGTGTGGCTGTGCGCGGTCTACTACGTCGCCGCGCTCGGTGCGCTGCGCCCCGGGCGGCATCGCCGTGCCGCGCTCGCGGCGCTGGCGCTCGCGGGCCTCGCCGTGTTTACGGGAGCTCCCGCGGCCGCTCGCGGACTCGTGCCCTCGCCCCGCCCTGGCGTGCTGCGCGTCGTGGTCCTCGACGTGGGGCAGGGTGACGCGACAGCCGCGACGCTGCCGGACGGCCGCACGATCCTCGTCGACGCGGGGGGACTCGCGGGGACGACGTTCGACGTGGCCGGGAGGGTGGTGCTGCCTGCGCTGCGCGCGCTGCGTGTGAGGCGGCTGCACGCGCTCGTGATCACGCATCCGGATCCCGATCACATCGGCGGCGCCGACGCGGTGCTACGCCGCCTCGCCCCCGCGTACGTGTGGGAGGGGATCGCGGTGCCGCCGCACGAGCCGCGCCAGCGGCTCGTGGCGCTGGCGGCCGCCACGCGGGCCGTCTGGCGGACGGTGAGGCCGGACGCCGTCGAGCGCGCCGGCGGCGTGGACATCATCGTCCACCACCCGCCCGAGCCCGACTGGGAGCGGCAGCGGGTCCGCAACGACGACTCGGTGGTGCTGGAACTGCGGCACGGCGATGTTTCCATCCTGCTGCCGGGAGACATTGGCCGCGAAGTGGAGGCGAGCCTCATCCCCCGCCTGCAACTCGCCCCCGTCGTCGTCCTCAAAGCTGCTCACCATGGCAGCGCGACCTCCAGCAGCGAGGCGTTCATCGAGGCCATAGGCCCGGCCGCCGTGATATTCAGCGCCGGCCGCGGCAATCCCTTCGGCCACCCCGCGCCGGTCGTCGTCGACCGCTTCGCCCGCCGCGGGATCCCGATGTTCACCACGGCGCACGACGGCGCCGTGTTCGTGGAGACCGACGGCGCGAGCGTCGACCTCCGTGCCTGGCGAACGGGCCGACGGCTGGTCATCACGAAGAACACGAAGGCCACGGAGGGCACCGCACGCGAGGAGAGATGAGCCATGCGAGACGATGCAGACGGCGCCCGCTTGCGCGGCACACGACGAGACGACGACACGACGACTCGACGTCCGGGTCTCATACGGGTGACATCGCCGTTGCCGCCCGAACAGGAACACCTGGTGACACGAATCATGGACTGCGCGTTTGCGGTTCACCGGATCCTCGGGCCGGGATTCAAAGAGTCGATCTACGAACGCGCCATGTGCCTGGAACTGGACGCTCAGGGACTCAAGTTCGAATGTGAGAAGAAGATCGAGGTCCGCTACAAGCAGTGGCGGATTCCCGGGCAGCGCGTGGATCTGCTCGTGGAAGGCGTTGTCCTCGTCGAAATGAAGGTGGTGCCCAGGTTGAGGAAGGTGCACTCCAGCCAGGTGCTGTCGTACCTGAAAACGCTCGATCTTCGCATCGGCCTGCTGTTCAACTTCAAGGCAGGGATGCTGAAGGACGGCTTCAGGCGCGTGATCAGATAGCCCCGAATGCGTCGTGTCGTCGCGCCGTCGTGGCCGTCGTGCCCCGCCGTCGGCTCGTCGTGTCGCAGCGCCGCCGGCCGTCGGCGTCTGGCGCGGGTTAGCCCTTCTTCACCTGCTGCCACACCGCCTCCATCTCTTCGAGGGTGGCGTCGTGGATGGAGCGCCCCTGGGCGTCGAAGCATTCCTCGAGCGCGGTGAAGCGCTTCGTGAATTTCTCGTTCGCCTTCCGCAGCGCCGACTCGGGATCGACGCGGAGCTGGCGGGCGAGCTGGGCGATCGAGAACAGGAGATCTCCCATCTCTTCCTCGACGCGCTCCTGCGTTTCGTCGCTCGAGGCACCGCGCAGTTCGGCCACTTCCTCCTCGATCTTCGCGATGACGTCCTCGGTGCGGGTCCAGTCGAAGCCGACCGCGGCGACGCGGGTGCCGATCTCGTTCGCGCGGGCGAGCGACGGCATCGACTTCGGCACGCCCGCGAGCAGCGCCTTGCGTTCCCCCTTCGTCTGCTGCTCGCGCGCCTTGATCTGTTCCCATTGCTCGACGACGCGGCCGGGTGTGTCGACGCCGGAGGCGTCGCCGAAGACGTGCGGATGCCGCCGCACGAGCTTCTCGGTGATGTGCCGGAGCGAGTCCGATACGGTGAAGCGGCGTTCGTCCGTTTCGATCTGCGCCAGGAAGACCCCTTCGAAGAGCAGGTCGCCGATCTCCCCGAGCAGCGTGTCGTGATCGCCGCGATCGATCGCGTCGAGCACCTCGTAGGTCTCCTCGAGGACGAAGCCGCGCAGCGTATCGAGCGTCTGCTCGCGGTCCCAGGGACAGCCGCCGGGAGCGCGCAGCCGCGCCATGATGTCCACCAGCTTCTGGAACTCGTCCCCCGCCGAGCTCTGCGGCAGCGCGTCACGTGTCGGCATCGCGGGCTATGCTAGCATTCGGTCGTGGAGAGCACGGAGTCGGGCCTCAGCTTCGCGCAGTTCGTGCTGTCGCTCGGCACGACGGCCGCCATCCACTTCGGCGACCTGCCGGACCCGGCGAGCGGCGAGCGCGGCGAACCGGATCTCGTCGCCGCCTCGCAGATGATCGAGCTGCTCGCGCTGCTGCAGGAGAAGACGCGCGGCAACCTCGATGCCGCGGAGGCCAAGCTGCTCGACGACCTGCTCTACGACCTCCGGATGCGCTTCGTCCAGGCCCAGCAGCAGCCCCGCATCGTCGAACCCTGACTCCGGTGAGGATCACTTTTCTCGGTACCGGCACGTCGCACGGCGTGCCGATGATCGCGTGCGACTGCCCGACGTGCCGCTCCGACGACCCGCGGGACCAGCGGCTGCGTCCCTCCATCCATCTCCAGATGGACGACGGCGCGAGCATCCTCGTGGATGCGGGCCCGGATCTGCGGCAGCAGGCGCTGCGCCACGGGCTCAGGCGCCTGGACACCATCGTGTTCACGCACGGCCACGCCGATCACATCCTCGGCATCGACGAGACGCGGCGCTTCACCGCCCGGCGCCAGCAGCCGATGCCCTGCTATGGAGACGCGGCGACGCTCGCCGACATCCGCAGGATGTTCGCCTACGTGTTCGATCCGGCGACGCCGAAGGGGGGCGGGCTCCCGTCGCTCGACCTGATCGAGGTCACCGGCGAGTTCGACGTCGCCGGGAACCGGATCACGCCGGTGCCGATCCTGCATGGGGACCGTCCGATCCTCGGACTGCGGATCGGCCGGTTCGCGTACCTCACCGACTGCAGCGCGATCCCCGAGACATCCTGGCCGCTGCTGCACAATCTGGACGTCGTGGTGCTCGACGCGCTGCGGGAGCGGCCGCATCCGACGCACTTCTCGCTGTCGGAGGCCGTGGAGGCGGCGCACCGCGTGGCGGCGCGACGGACCTACTTCACGCACATGTGCCACGACCTGCCGCACGCCGACACCTGCGCCAGGCTGCCGGAGGGCATCTCGCTCGCCTATGATGGGCTGACGCTGAACGTCTGACGCGCGACGGCTCGCAGGCCCACCGCCGAACCCATGCAGATCGCCACCTTCCCCGATGATCCCGCGCCGCGCTGGCACAACACCGTGCTGGCGCTGGGCAACTTCGACGGGCTGCACCGCGGGCACATGAAGATCATCGACCGCGTGCGGCAGCGGGCGGGGGAGCGGGGAGGCACGCCGGCGGCTATGACGTTCGATCCGCATCCGCCCCGCGTGCTGCGGCCCGACAAGGCGCCGCCGCTGCTGATGACCCGCGACCAGAAGATCGAGGCGCTGCGCCGCGCCGGGATGCAGGGGCTCGCGTTCGTCCGCTTCACGCGCGAGCTGTCGCTGTGGGACCCCGAGGCGTTCGTGCGCACCGTACTGGTCGAGTGGCTGCACGTGGTGGAGGTCTGGGTCGGGGCCAACTTCCTGTTCGGCCACGACCGCGCCGGCACCTTCTCGGTGCTGCGGGCGCTCGGTGCGCGCTACGGCTTCAGGGCCGAGAAGATCGATCCGGTGCGCTACAAGGACTTCGTGGTGAGCAGCACGCGCGTGCGGCGCCTGCTCAACGAGGGGCGCGTCGACGAGGCCGGCGCGCTGCTCGGCCACCACTACTTCATCGACGGCGTGGTCATCCGCGGGGCCGGGCGCGGACGGAGCATTGGCGTGCCGACCGCCAATCTCGAGTCGTCCAACGAACTGGTGCCGCCGGGCGGCGTCTACGCCACGCTCGCCACCATCGGCGGCGTCGTGAGGCCGGCGGTCACGAACATCGGCACGCGGCCGACGTTCGGCGACACGGAGCACGCGGTAATCGAGACGCACGTGCTCGACTTCGGCGACGACCTGTACGGCGCGCCCGTGCGGCTGTCGTTCGTGCAGCGGCTGCGCGACGAGCGGCAGTTCGGCGACGTCGACGCGCTGCGCGCGCAGATCGACGCCGACGTGCGCGGCGCGCGCCGGCTGTTCCGCCAGGTTTCGCTGTAGAATCGGGCGATGACGAAATCCGCCGGTACCGTGCAGAACGGACTGGTGCTGCGCCTGTCGGTGCCCAGCGTCGGCGATCTCACCGGGATCGGGCTCGAGATGGGCGCGCGGCTCGCGCAGCAGCTGGGTCTCGAGGGCGCGGGCGCCGCACGAGTGAGCGAGGCGATGGCCGCGCTCGCCGGCGAGGTGGGCGCCGACGGAGGCGACATCGCGTTCGAATTCCACAAAGTCGAGACCGAGCTGAAGATCGAGGCGCGGCAGGGGGGCCGCTCGGCCGAGACCCGCGTGCCGCTGCCTGCCTGAGCCGAGCCCGTTCCGTTCGCAATGCGCCTCTACAACACGCTGACACGCCGCGAGGAGGAGTTCGTCCCCTCGCAGGACCGTGTCGTTCGCATGTATACCTGCGGTCTCACGGTGTACGCGCGCGGGCACATCGGCAACTTCCGCACCTTCGTGGCGACCGACGTCCTGCGGCGCGCGCTCAGGCACCAGGAAGGGTACGGCATGCGCCACGTCATGAACTTCACCGACGTGGACGATCGCACCATCCTCGAGTCTGAGAAGGCGGGCGTGCCGCTGCGCGAGTACACGACGCGCTACGTGGAGGCCTTTCTCGAAGACGCCGCGGCGCTCGGGCTCGAGCGGGTCGAGGAGATGCCGCGCGCGACCGACGACGAGAACATCGCCGCGATGGGGGAGACGATCCGGGCCCTGGAGCGGAACGGCCACACCTACCGCAGCGACGGCTCGATCTACTTCAGGATCGCGACGCTCCCGTCCTACGGCAAGCTCGCGCACCTCGATCACGCCGGCATCAGGAGCGGCGCGCGCATCGACTCCGACAAGTACGACAAGGAGGACGCCCGCGACTTCGTGCTCTGGAAGGCCACACGGCCCGGCGAGCCCACCTGGGATCCCGGCATCGGCCCCGGGCGCCCCGGCTGGCACATCGAGTGCTCCGCGATGGCGCTGCGGCTGCTCGGCGAACCGCCGATCGACATCCACGGCGGCGGCGTCGACCTGATCTTTCCGCACCACGAGAACGAGATCGCGCAGAGCGAAGGAGCGACAGGCCGCGAGTTCTCCCGCTTCTGGTTCCACGTCGAGCACCTGATGATCGACGACGAGGACAAGGGCACGGAGAAGATGTCGAAGTCGCTCGGCAACGTCTTCACCCTCGAGGACATCCGGACGCGCGGGTTCCGTCCCTCCACGCTCCGGTACCTCTATCTGGGCACGCACTACCGCAAGCAGCTGCGGTTCTCGTGGACGGCGATGGCGCAGGCCGACGAGGCGCTCAAACGCATCACCGGTTTTCTCGCGCGCCTCGAGACCGCCGCGCCCGGCGATCCGAACGCGTCGGTAGCGGAGCGCCTGTCCGCCGCGTCCGCCGACTTCGCGGCGCACATCCGCGACGACCTGAATACCGCGGCGGCGCTCGGCGTCATGTTCGACCTCGTGCGTACGCTGAACACGGCGATCGATGCCGGCGAGCTGCGCGCGGGGGACGTCCCCGCCGTCCGCGAGACGTTCGAGCGCTTCGACCGCGTCCTCGGCGTCCTGTCGCTGCGGCGCACGGAAGACGAACGGCCCCCGGTGCCGGTGGAGGAGATCGAGCGGCTCATCGAGGCGCGGCGCCAGGCCCGCCTCGCCCGCAACTTCGCCGAGGCGGACCGTATCCGGCAGGAGCTCGACGCGCGCGGCATCGTGCTCGAGGACACGGGCACGACGACCCGGTGGAAAAGGAAGTAACAGCCCGATGAACGCACCCGACATCAAGACGCCCCTCCCCGGTCCGAGGGCGAAGGCCATCATCGACAGGGACGCCCGCTTCGTCTCTCCCTCCTACACGCGCGACTATCCCTTCGTGATCGCGCGGGGCGAAGGGGCCGTCGTCGAGGACGTCGACGGCAACCTGTTTCTCGACTGCGCCGCCGGCATCGCGGTGAACTCGACCGGCGTGTCGCACCCCGACGTCGTGCAGGCGATCACCGAGCAGGCGGCGAAGTTCATCCACATGTCGGGCACCGACTTCTACTACGAGCCGCAGGTGCGCCTCGCCGAGGAGCTCGCCTCGCTGGTGCCGATCGACGGGGACGTGCGCACCTTCTTCGCCAACTCCGGCACTGAGGCGACCGAGGCGGCGCTCAAGATGGCGCGCTACTACACCAGGCGCCAGGGGATCATCGGCTTTCTCGGCGCCTTCCACGGGCGGTCGATGGGCGCGTTGTCGCTGACGGCGAGCAAGGCGATCCAGCGCCGCGGGTTCGCGCCGTTCATGCCGGGCGTGTACCACGCGCCGTACCCCGACCCGTACCGGTTCGCCGGCAGCGCCGACGCGTGCGCGGAGGCGGCGCTCGCCTACATCCGCGACCAGATCTTCGTGCACCTGATCTCGCCCGACGAGGTCGGCGCCATCGTGGTCGAGCCGATCCAGGGCGAAGGGGGCTACATCGTGCCGCCGCGCGCGTTTCTCCAGGGGCTGCGCGAGATGGCCGACGAGCACGGGATCGTGCTCGTCTGTGACGAGGTGCAGTCGGGCATGGGGCGCACGGGGCGGATGTTCGCGCTCGAGCATTTCGGCATCCGCGCCGACGTCGTGAACAGTGCGAAGGGCATCGCGTCAGGGCTGCCGCTCGGCGTCACGTGTGCCAGGGCGGAGATCATGTCGTGGCCGCCCGGCGCGCATGCCAGCACGTTCGGCGGCAACCCCGTGTCGTGCGCGGCGGCGAACGCGACGATCCGGCTCCTGAAGGACGGCCTGATGGAGAATGCCGCCGCGGTCGGCGCCCACCTGATGGAGGGCCTGCGCGGGCTGCAGGAGCGGCATCCGCTCATCGGCGACGTGCGCGGCCTCGGGCTGATGATCGGCATCGAGCTCGTGAAGGACCGCGCCACGAAGGTCCGCGCCGTCGACGAGCGGAATGCGCTCGTGCAGGCGATGTTCCGGCGCGGCGTCCTGGTGCTCGGCGCCGGGAAGAACGCCCTGCGCCTCGCGCCGCCGCTCGTGCTCTCGAAGGACCAGGCCGACAGCGTGCTCGCGGTGCTCGACGAGGCGCTGACGGAAGTCGCAGCCGCCCAGGCCTGAGCCCGGGACACTAGTCGCTCCGGAGCGCGACCGACGGATCGACGAGTGACGCGCGCCGTGCCGGCAGGTAGTTGGCGAGCGTGGCGGAGGCGATCAGCGCGGCGGTCGCCGTGAGCCACGCCGCCGGGTCCTCCGCCGTCACGCCGTACAGACCCGCCGCCAGCGCCCGCGCCGCGAGGTACGCGAGCAGCGTTCCCACCGCGACGCCCGCGAGCGTCACGGTCAGCCCCTGCCGCATCACCATCGCGACGACGCCGCCGGGGGCGGCGCCGAGCGCCATCCGGATGCCGATCTCCCGCGTCCGTCTCGCAACCGCGTAGGCGAGGACGCCGTAGAGGCCGACCGCCGCCAGCACGGTAGCCACCACCCCGACGAGCGATGCCGTCTGCGCCGCGAGCCGTGCCGGCAGCAGCGCCATGTCCACCTGCGCCGCCATCGTCTGCTCGTCGAGAAAGACGGCGTTCGGCTCGAGCGCCTGGATCTCGCGGCGGATCGCCGCCACCAGCGCAGCGGCGTCCCCGGCGGTGCGGGCCATCAGCACCTGCCCGGTGAAGGCTTTCTGTGACAGGGCGTAGTGGATGTACGGCGTCGGCTTCTCGCCGACGGTTTCGACCTTGTAGTTCCTCGCTACGCCGACGATCCGGTACTCGGGCCCATCGGCCGTGCGCAGGCGAAAGCGCCGGCCGAGCGGATCCCCTTCGCCGAGGTACGTGCGCACGAACGCCTCGTTCACGATCGCGACGGCCGACCTGCCCGCGGTGTCGGCGCGTGTGAAGTTGCGCCCCTGGACGATGGGTACGCCCAGCGTCTCGAAGTACGCCTCGTCGACCCACGTCGCGGCGATCGGGATCGCCGCGTCGCCGGGCTGCTGCCGTTCGGGGAAGAAGATGCTGTTGCGGTTGTAGTTCAGCGCCATCGGCTGACGCACGGTCGCGGACGCCGACTGGACACCGGGAAGGCCGCGCACGCGCTCGAGTGCGCGGTCGTAGAGAGCTGCCGCCCGCCCCTCGTCGTAGCCGATGAGCCCCAGCTCGCTGCCGACGATGGCGAGGCCGGCGGTGTGGAACCCGATGTCCACACGCCGTGCCTCGAGAATGCTCCGCGTCAGGAGACCGGCGGCGACCAGCAGAACGAGCGTGATCGCCGTCTGCGCGGCGACGAGACCATCGCGCAGCGTCCAGCGGCGTCCCGAAGCGGCTGCCGTCCGGCGTTCCCCCTTGAGTTCAGCGACCAGATCCGGCCGCGTGGCCTTCAGCGCCGGCGCGAGACCGGCAGGCAGACCCGCCAGCGCAGCGACCGCGCTCGTAAACGCCAGGACGCGCGCATCCACCTGCAGCGACAGCGCGAGCGGAAACGGCACCGGCATCGGGATTGCCTGCACGACCTGCAGCAGCGCCGTGGCGAGCGCGACGCCGGCCGCGGCGCCGAGCAGGGCGAGCACGAGGCTTTCCGTCAGGAGCTGCCGGACGAGCCGGCCGCGGCTCGCGCCGATCGCCAGCCGGATCCCGATCTCCTTCTGGCGGCCGGACGCGCGCGCCAGCAGCATGTTCGCGACGTTCGCGCATGCCACCAGCAGCACGAGGCCGACGCCGAGCATGAGGCCGGCGGCAATCGGCCGCAGCATCGCGTCCGCCTGCGGATGGAGCTTCACGTTCGTCGCGACGGCGATCGGGCGGTTCGCGTTCGTCGTTGGATGCGCCGCCGCGAGCTGCGACATGATCACCTGCAGGTTGGCTTCCGCGGTGGCGGCGGTCTCTCCCTCCTTCAGTCGTCCCTTGACGAACAGCCACCGCTGGCCCCGGCGCTCCAGCCGCGTGTTGCCGGGGGACGGTACGACGTCCTGGATCCCCGCCGGCTCGACCTCCTCCACCCACGCCAGGGGCAGCCACAGCTCCGGCTGCAGCATCGGCACCATGCCGTTGAAGCGCTGCTCGATCACGCCGACGATGGTGTAGGGGGCGCCGCGCAGGTGAATGACCCGGCCCACCGTCGACGGGTCGCCGGCGTAATCACGCACCCAGGTGGCGTGCGAGATCGCGACGACCTTTTCGGCTCCCGGCCGGTCGTCGTCCGGCAGCAGCGTGCGCCCCGCCGCCGCGCGTACGCGCAGGAGCTGGAAGTAGTTGCCGGTGACGACTTCGCCGAGCGCCATGCGCGAGCGGTCGCCCGTCCGGACCGCCGCGATGGCGGGGCTGTACCCCAGCATGTCGACGAAGACGTCGTTCTGCGTCCGCAGGTCGAGATAGTCGGCGTACGCGTTCGTCGAGTACGTGTCGCCATCCGCCCCCTTCGTGTAGACGTCCACCAGCCGGTCCGGCCGCTCGACCGGCAGGGGGCGGAGGAGGAGGGCGTCGATCAGCGAAAAGAGCGCGGTGTTGAAGCCGATGCCGATGGCGAGCGAGGCGACGGCGACGGCCGTGAACCCCGGGCTGCGCAGCAGCCACAGGAGCGTGTAGCGCACGTCGGAGCGGAGGGTGTGGAGCATCGATGTCTCTGCGGAAGCCGGTCGCCCCACGGAGAGGGCGGGGCGGCTGAAGCCGTAGACGGAGCCGCCAGGACGGAAGTTCGAGCGGCGCGGAATTTGTTACGCGTCGGCGTGTGACGATCGAGCGGCAGAAACTGGGAGAATCCGGCGAGGATCTGGCGGCTGACGAACTCGCGGCGCGCGGGTACGCAATAGTTGCGCGCCGGCACCGGCTGCGCGGCGGAGAAATCGACATCATCGCGCGCGACGGCGAGACGCTCGTCTTCGTCGAGGTGCGAAGGCGGTCGCACGGCGACTTCGGATCGGCCGCCGAGTCGGTGACGCCCTGGAAGCAGCGCCAGGTCGTCCGTATGGCGGTCGAGTACCTGGCCCGCGAAGGGCTCTACGACAAGTGCCCGGTGCGGTTCGACGTCGTTGCGATCGACGACAGGCCGTCGGGCGCACCTCGCATCGTCGTCATCCCGGGCGCGTTCGATGCGTCCGCGTGCGGCCGCCTGTAAGTTTCCCCTGTTCTGGACGACTAATACGAGTAGATGGCGGGGGATCCGGAACGCGAGCGGCGGTTTCTCGAGCTGGTGGCGCCCCACCGGGCGCGGCTGGTGCGCCTCGCGCGGGCGTATGCGGGGGCCGAATGGGCCGACCTGCACCAGGAGATCCTGCTGCAGGTCTGGCGCGGCCTCGACTCGTTCCAGGGGCGCTCGTCGGTATCGACCTGGCTGTACCGCGTCGCGCTCAACACGGCCCTGACGTGGCGCCGGCGGGCGGCGCCCGCCGCCGCGGCGCTCGTGCCGCAGGGGGAGGCCCCACGCGAGCCAGCAGGGGAGTTGAGCCCGCGGGATCCCATGCGCGTGCTCGACGAGTTCCTCGGCACGCTGGATCCGGTCGATCGCGCCGTGCTGGTGCTGTACCTGGAAGATGCGAGCTACGCCGAGATCGCCGACGTCACGGGACTCTCGGAGAACCACGTCGGCGTGAAGCTCAATCGGCTGAAGCGCGCGTTCGTCGACCGCTACATCGGAGACCGACGATGAATCTCGACGAGATGAAGGGCGCGTGGCAGGCGCGCGACGGTGCCGCACCCGAGGAGGGAGGCGACATGGTGAATCTGCTGGGGAAGCTGGATGCGCTCGAGCGTGGGGTCCGCCGCCGCGACGTGCGCGAGTACGTGGCGGCGTGCCTCGTGATGGCGATCTTCGGCTGGATGGCGGCCACCGCTCCCGATCCGCTCACCCGCACGGGGGCGCTGACGGTCGTCTTCGGATCGATGTTCATCATCGTCTGGAGCCGCCGCGCCACGGGGGCGTCGCCCCGGCGGGCGTTCGCGGGCGACCTGCCGCTCGCGCAGTTCTGCGCGCGCGAGCTCGAACGGGTCGAGGCGCAGATCCGGCTGCTGCGCGGGGTGTGGTGGTGGTATCTGGCGCCGACGGTGGTCGGCATCCTGCTGATGGTCGCGCCGAGACCGCAGGCGGGGTGGGTGAAGCTGGGGACGGCGCTGGTGGTGCTCGCCGTCGCCGCCGTGATCTATATGATGAATCTGGCCGCCGCGAAGCACGAGCTGGAACCGCTGCGCGACGAGCTCGCCGCGCGCCTCGACGAGCTGCGCCGGTGAGAGGCAGAGCCTTGCTGCCTCTTCGGATCGTGTGGTACCATGTCGACTTCTGACACAAGGGATCGGCGCCGGAGAGAGGCCCGATCCTGCGGCTCAGGCGGGAATAACTCAGTGGTAGAGTGCGACCTTGCCAAGGTCGAAGTCGCGGGTTCGAATCCCGTTTCCCGCTCCATTTATTAGATCGTCGGGGGCCCCTGCACCCCGACTGGCGGCCTTCACTCCGCTGGCGCTTCGCCGCCAGCTCCGTTCCGGCCGCTCGGGAGCAATCATCGGGGGCCCCTGTACCCCGACTGGCGCGCTCCACTCCGCCGGCGCTTCGCCGCCGGCTCCGTTCCGCGCGCTTGGGTGAGCAGGGTGATCGGGGGGCCCTGCACCCCGACTGGCGGCCTTCACTCCGCTGGCGCTTCGCCGCCGGCTCGGTGCGGCCGCTTGGGAGCAATCGTCGGGGGCCCTGCACCCGACTGGCGGACTTCGCTGCGCGGCCACTTCATCGGCCGCTCCGCACCGTCCGTCCGGGGTGAGCAGGTTGTCGCTTACAATCGATCGCCTGCGGTAGAGGCCGACTTCCGTCGGCCTTTTTCGTGGCCGCCAGATCGGCGCCGTCGCCAAGTGGTAAGGCAGAGGTCTGCAAAACCTCCATCCCCGGTTCAAATCCGGGCGGCGCCTCCAAATTCCAACAATCAGAACTGAGTGCTCTGACACAGCGGGACAGCCGCCCGCGAAGGGGGCTGTCCCGCCTCACGTCTACTCGATCCGATACGGCGGCGTGCCGACGCCGAGTGTCGCGAGATCCACGGTCGCCACGGGGTGCACCCACATCGTCTGCGGCGGCGGGTTGCTGAAGCAGCTTCCGTCGGAGAAGTGGCGCGAGCGGATCACCACCAGGCTGAGCGGATCGCCCGCGTAGTAGCCGACGCCGTCCTGGACGCGGACGGCACGGGCGAGCGGCGTTCTCGCCGGGGTTCCAAAAAAGTACGCGTTGCCCGTGCACCCCGGCTGGTCGAACTGGAACGTCACACGGGTTGACGACTCGAAGCCCTCCTGTGCGGGAGCCTCCAGCGAGAGCCAGAGCCCGCCGGCGAACCGGAGGATCGGCTGCCCGAAGGTCCCGATCGCCTGACCGTACGCGTCCACGATCCGCGGCCCCCCGCCTGCCTCGGCTTCGATCCGGGTGACGCGCTCGCCGAGTTGCGCGAGCGCCGACCACAGCGCCTGGAACGGCTGCCCCTTCGGATCCTGCTGCGCCGCGACGAGGCTGGTCACAGTGATTACGCCGGCGATGGTCACTGCGAGTTGTCGTCTCATATCTCCTCCATGGAAGCCGTGAAGTACTAGCGCGCGCCGCGGGCACCGGCCCCCGTCGAGTCGTAGCGGACCTCGTCGTCCACGACGGGCTTCGCGCGGTCGTGGGGCACCCCGACGGTGACGGATCCGGTGCACGATGCGCCGGCCGTGTCCGACGCCCGGAAGTGAATTTCGTAGATGCGCCCGTTGCCTGGAACCTTCGGCGATCCCGATCGCTCGGCCCGCACCTGCGCGACCGCCGTGCCGACGCCGTCGCCGTCCACGGCCGTGCGGCCGTCGCCGGCGGTATCCACTGGCTCGTCCTGCAGGATCGCCGTGACGACGACCTGCACCGCGTCACGGTCGGGATCCGCCACGTCGATCGTGATCGGCACCATCTGGTGATTGGGAGGCCAGATGAGCGCGACGCTCGGAGTCGCCGCCGAGCACGATGGCGCGCGGTTCTCGCCCGGAGGAACGACCGGCGGATCGCCAACCGGCGGGTCGGGCGGTGGCTCGGGATCGGTGGAGTCGTCGGCCGGGGGCGGCGGCGCCAGGACGGTGAGCTCCACCGCGCCGATGTCGCACCGTCCGCCCTGCGGGCGCCCGACCCCCCGCTGATCGACTGACGAACATGCCTCGAGCGCATCGCCCGCAGTGAGCGGGCTGCCGGCGTTCACGGCCGGACTGTCGGCCTCCGGAGCGTGCGTCGGAGTCGGGCCGCCATTGTCCGCCAGTGGCGCCAGCCGCGGATCGACCGGCTCTGCGGCGTTCCCCACCTGGTCACCGGCCGTCGCCGAGAGTCCGCAGTTGGTCGCGTCGCCAATCAGGTTGTGCCCGGCCGACGTCAAGAGCCAGGGGCCGCCGCAGTCGCGTGTGAGGCCGCCATTGCCGGCGATGATCGAGTTGGCGACGCTGTTCATGCCGCCGAACCACACGCCGCCCACGTGCCGCCAGTCGGCGCCACTGGACACGTTCGCGGTGATCGTCGCGTTGCGCAGCGTGACCCGGCCGCTCCCTTGATGCACGCCAGCCCCTTCGGCGCGCGCATGGTTTCCCGAGACCGTGACGTTCGTCAATTCCGCCGCTGTGCCGCCGAGCGCGACACCGCCTCCGACGTGCGCTCGATTGGCGGCCACGGTCGTTCCGACGAGTCGCACGAGCTGTCCGGCCGCGGCGAGGCCGCCGCCGCGCCCTTCTCCCTCGACGACGTTGCCGCGGATGGTGGTGTCGATGACGAGCGTGCCGCCCGCCTCGAGGCCCCCGCCGCCGTTGCCCGGCGCGGTCACGCGATTCTCCTCGATCAGCGTGCGCGCGAGCGTCAGCGAGGTCGCGAACATGCCGCCGCCAGAGCGGACCGCGGTGTTGGCGACGACGCGCGCCGCCGCCACGAGCCCTGATGCGCCCGGGGCACCTGCGCTGCCGAAGAAGACGGCGCCTGCCTGCGTCGCGCCATTCCCCTCGAAGTGGCTGTCGAGCACGTGGAACGGCGCGCCGGGGTGGCCCGTAGCCGAGATCGCGCCTCCCGTCGAGGCGGCGCGGTTGCCGGTGAACACGCTATCGATGATCGTCAGCGGCATCGACAGGCCCCGGATCGCACCGCCGCTTGCGGTGCCCGCGTCGTGCCCCTCGAACCGGCACCGCGAGACGGTCGTGGGACCTCCGGCCACGATCGCGCCGCCGCCGAACGTCTGTCCGTGCCCGCCGCGGAGCGTCACGCCGCGGATCGTGAGGCTGGCGTTCTGGTGGAACACCTGCAGCAGGCGGAATTCTGGCGCCCCTGCCGTACGCTCCAGGACGGTGCGCTCCGCGCCCGCGCCGATGATGGTGATGTCGCTGGCGATCACCGGAAGCGCGTTGCCCGGCACGGCGGGTGTCGAGAACCCGAACGTGCCCGCCGGCACGCGGATGATGTCGGGGCCGTTCCCGCGCGGGCACGCCCCCACCGCCGCATCGGCGTTTGCGGCACGGATCGCATCGGCGAGCGTGCAGCCGCCGCTCCCCGGCGGATCCACCTGGATGATGTTGCGCGCGGCGATGGACCTGAAGCTTGCGGCAACGCTGCGAACGGCGTCGGTCTGGACGAGGCACCCGCCGTTGCCGCTGCACGCGCCGATCCAGCCCGTGAACTCCGAATCGTCGTCGGCGTCGGCGCGCAGCAGAACGTAGCCGCCCGCCGGCTGCGGCGCATCGCATGCCTCGTCGCAGGTGAGGCCGTCGCGCGAGGTCACGACCCCGCCGCCGTCGCCGCCGAACGACACGCGGAGCGTGCCTCCGGCCGCGTCGAAGCTCCCGCTGGCCAGCACGATCTGCCTCGTCGTGCGGTTGTAGAAGAGGATGTGCGGCCGGTCGTCCGCGTCGAACGCCAGTTGGGGCTCCACGCTGGCGTGGCCGGCGGGCAGCTCGGCGACGAGCGTCCGGTGCCACACGCCGTCTACGAACCGCGCCAGCCACAGCGCGCTGGTCGCGTTGTCTACCACGTACGCAATCGCCGGGCGACCGGCCCTGTCGACCGCGATGGCCGGAGAGCGCGTGGACGCAGTGTCGACATCGGTGCGTGTCCAGGTGGCGCCGCCGTCCGTCGAGCGGAGATGTACCAGGCGCCCGTCGAACGTCGTCGCGCCCGACGACGCGCCGGACGCGGCGATGTGCAGCTCTCCCGCGCGCCCTTCCGCGATGCTGACGCCGCCGTTGACGGTCGAGGGCAGGACGAGCGTCAGATGATCGGGCGTGCCGTTCGAGTAGTACCAGCCGAGGCCCGCGTGTTCACGGGCGTAGGCGGCGATGTGCCGTCCCGAGAGCGCGAGCGCGGCCAGCGCCGTCGCCGGCTTCACCGTCACGGTCTCGCTGCGTGTGCCGAGCACCAGCGGGCCTCCGATGAAGCTCACGGGCGAGCGGACCCAGATCGGTTCCCCGAACTCAGTCGATGCCTTGATGACCACCTGCGTCTGCGCATTCTGGTAGTGCTGAAGCGAGCTGTGGTAGACGGCGGGCCCCGTCAGCACGTTCATGTGGAAGACGTGGACCCACTCGTGCGCGTCGCGTACCGTCATGACGTGGTACGGCGTGCCGTCGTCGGCCGCCGTTGTCGCCGCCCCCGACCACGTGCGGTAGCACTCCGGCAGCCCGCAGAGCGTGTTGTCATTGCGGACGAACTGCCAGTTGCTGCCCGGATCCCTCGTCGCGAGCATCAGCGGGCCACCGGCGGGGCTGAAGGGCAGGCCGCAGTTCCGTTCCAGCCAGCCCGCGACCGTCCGTCCAGAGGGGGTGATACGGAGTCCCGTCAGCACGATGCTCGGCTCGCAGGAGGCCGCGGCCCCCTCGTACTGGCGAAGCACCTCGAACCGCCACGCGGGATCGCGGTGCTCTCCGGCAGGAAGCGTCGCGTCCGCCGGTGCGGCGCCGCCATGCAGGCCGGGCCCGCAAAGCACCGCCGCGGCGACGACGGTGCACATGAACGCTCGATGTCCTCGACTGATCATCGTCCCCTCCTCGGCGGGGACGATACGGCGCGGGGTGAGCGCGAGTCTTCAAGCGGCGCGTCAAAAACTCTGAGCGCCGCTCAAAGAAATCTCAAATCGCTTTTACTCGGCGCGCCAGCCGATCGTGACCCGGATGGCGGTCGGCACGGGCGGATCGTCCGCCACCACCATGAGGAAGCGGTCGGCGTCGGCGGAGATGTCGTAGTTCGCGAGGGTGACGGTGCCCGGCACGTATCGTCCCTCGAACAGCGTCGTCGGGATCCCGGGTTCGGCGGCGCCGCGGCTCATGTCCACCCGCATCATCCGGTCGCCGCTGCGGTAGAACAACTCGGAACCGTCGCGGGACCAGACCGGCTCGGTTCCGCCGTCGGTGGAAATCTGCCGCTTGCCGGTGGCGTCGGGATACGAGACGAGGACGATCTCGGGCCGGCCGGACGCGTCGGTGGCGTACGCGACGAACCGTCCGTCGGGAGAGAAGATCGGAGAGTACTCGTTGAAGCGGGTGCGCACGAATGGCCGCGCCCGCTCCGTGGTGCGATCGACCACCCAGAGATCGGCGCCGCTCTCCGGGTGGTACTCCGCGAAGATCAGCGCCGTCCCATCGGGCGACCACGCGCCGGCGACCTTGTCGAACTCGCTGGCGACGAGCAGTTCCGGTTCACCCGCGCGGTCGGCGCGCAGCAGATACAGGTCCGACGGGCCGCCGCGGCTCGAGCTGAACGTGATCGTGCCTTCGTCGGGCCCCCAGATGGCGGCGAAGTTCTCCCCCTCGTAGGTGAGCCGCTCCAGGGCGCCGCGGGAGAACTCGTACAACCAGAGGTCCGAGCTGCGCCCTCTGAGGCTGACGATGGCCGAGCGGCCGTCGGGCGCGAAACGCGGCTCTTCGAGCGACTCGCCGCCCGTGTAGCGCGCGAGCTCGCGACCCTGGCGATCGACCGCCACGAGCGATCGCCGCAGCGACTGTGCTTCGCCGGGGACATGGACGAGAACGCCGGTGGACGAGCAGGCGAAGTGCGCGGCCCCCGTGGCGCTCATCGCGACGCCGTTGAGGACGACGCGCGCCGAGCCGTCGACCCGCGATCCCTGCGGGTCGAACGCGGCGGCGAACAGCGCAGCGCCCCGCGCCCACACGAGCGTCCCCGCGGGCGCATAGCGGCCGTCGCTCGCGTGGCGCAGTACGAGCCGGTATTCGCCCGTGGCGAGATCCGCGACCGCGAGCGCCGCCTCGTCGAACGATGTGGCGCCGGCGCCGCCAATCGTGAACAGCACCCGCCGGCTGTCGGGCAACGCGTGCGGCCAGCGATGCGTCCGCTCCCCGGCCTCGAACCGCAGCGTCGTGAGCGGCGTCGGGGGCCCTCCCGAGGCAGGGGCGCGCCAGAGGCCGGTTGTCGGGCCTGGCGCGAAGACGATTTCGTCGTCGGCCGTCCAGGCCGCGCCGCGCAGGTCCGCCACTTCGCAGACGGCGAGGGGCGGTCCGCCGTCGATCGGCACCTTGCGCAGCTGCCGCGCGGCCTGGAACCCGATCCACCGCCCGTCGGGTGAGAAGAACGGGTTCGAGGCCCCCTCCGTTCCCGGGATCGCGACGGCCTCGAAGCGGTCGAGCGGCCGCAGATACAGGCGGGTGCTGCCCCCCTCGCCGGCAACGAACACCAGGCGGGAGCCATCGGGGGCGATCGCTACCGACGGGCAGGGCCCGAGCGCCAGCCGCGTGCCGTCGAGCGGCACCGCCAGGCGGATGGCCTCGGTGCACGTCATCAGCGGCTCGCGGCGGGCAGGCGCCGCCTCGGGGCCTTCGGTTGTCGTTTCTGACTGCGGCATCCTGGCGACCGTCGCCACGAAGCGATACCCGCGGCGTGGGACAGTCGCGATGTACGGCTGTTCGTCCGTCTGGCCGAGCAGCTTCCGAATGGTGAAGATCTGTTGACTGAGGTTCGCCTCCTCGACCACGGTGTCGGGCCAGACGAGGCGGAGCAGTTCGTCCTTCTCGACCGTTTGTCCCGCGCGTTCGACGAGCGCCAGGAGCACGTCGAACGCGCGTGCCGTGACCGGCAGCGGCTCGCCGGCGCGGGTGACCACCCGTCGGTCGGGATCGAGGCTGAAAGGGCCGAACGCGTACAGCGGACTGGCGGGCATCGGCGACCCTTTGAGAAAATTTGAGCGTTCTTCATCGCCTCTTGAGGACACCTCGAGGGCCAATGGGCGATGATGCCGCTCGTGCGGTCGCCATTGTAGGCGAACCGGACAGCAGCTCACACGACTCTGGAGGATTCCGATGGCGGTTTACATGGTGGAGCGGGACCTGGCGGGCATCACGATGCCGCAACTCGCCGACGCGCAGCAGGCGGCAATTGCGACCTCCCGGCGGTTCACAGCGGACGGCACCCCGGTGCGCTACATCCGCAGCACGTTCGTGCCCGGGGAGGCGCGCTGCATGTGCCTGTTCGACGCGTCGAGTGCCGAGGACGTGAAGAAGGTGAACGAGGCGGCGCAGCTGCCGTTCGTTCGCATCGTCGAGGCACTGGACCTCACGCCGGCCACGGTGTGACACCGCGCCGGCCTCGGCCGGCGCCCGAGCGTCGCCTGTGCCCGGTTGGATCATGGCCTGATCCAGCCGGGCAACGGCGGGCGCCTCTATGCGGCGCGGCTCTGGCGTTCGCGGACGGTGCGCAGCGCCGTGGCCCAGGCCGCGACCTGATCCAGCATCGTGTTGACCGCCTTCTCGTGAAAGTCGCGCGGCTTGAACGTGCTGAAGTTCTCGAAATCCTGCATCAGCGACAGCATCACCTGCGCCCGGACGGTCGCGACCTGCACCTCGGCCATGATCAGCCGCAGATGTTCCACGGCGCGGGTGCCGCCGGCGCTACCGTAGCTCACGAACCCCGCCGCCTTGTTGTTCCACTCCGCGTAGAGGTAGTCGATCGCGTTCTTCAGCGCGCCCGACGTACTGTGGTTGTATTCGGGCGTGACGAAGACGTACGCGTCGAACGACGCCACCTTCGAAGCCCAGCGTTTCGTGTGCTCCTTCGAGTACTGGCCCATCGACGGCGGAATGGGTTCGTCGAGCAGCGGCAGGTTGTACTCCTGGATGTCGACGAGCTCGAACTCGGCGTCCTTGCGACGCCTCGCGATCTCGTGCACCCACTTCGCCACTGCCTCGCCATTGCGTCCCGGACGCGTACTGCCGAGGACGATTCCTACTTTGAGCATCGTGCCTTCCTTCGTTGAATTCGAGTCCGCCCGAATCGCTTCAACGTCGGTGCCACTTCTCAGAAGCCGAGCTTCTCCCTCAGCGCCTTCGCTCCCGTCCGGCTGGCGTAGATCTGTGCCCCGGGCGGCGCCTTGAGCCCGATCACGAATCGTCCCCCTTCGATTGCCGTCAGATCCCGTACGAACGCGAGGTTCACGATCGTGCTCCGGTGCACGCGCAGGAACGCCTCGGGATCCAGCGACCGCTCGAGGTCGTCGATCGTGCGGTCCACGATGTGTTCCCCTTCCGGGGTGTAGAGGACGACGTACTTGTCCTCGGCGCGGCAGAAGACTATCGACGCCGGCTCGACCAGCGCGACCTTCGCGCCGCTCCGCACCGGGATGCGCTGGAACGTGCGGGCCCTCCGCTGCACGACCTCGAGCAGCCGTTCGAGGCGCTGGTCGTCGGCCGCTGCCGCGCCGCCGGCGTGGAGGCGGGCCAGCGCCCGCGCGAGACGTGCCGGCTCGACGGGCTTGAGCAGGTAATCGAGCGCCTGTTCCTCGAAGGCGCGCACCGCGAACTCGTCGTGCGCGGTGACGAACACGATCGTCGGCCGCACCTGCAGGCGGGCGAGCACGTCGAACCCGGTGAGGCCCGGCATCTGCACGTCGAGGAACACGACGTCGGGCCGCGAGCGGTCGATCAGCTCGCACGCCGACTCGCCGTCGGCCGCTTCGCCGACGACCGTGACGCCGCCGTGGTCGTCGAGCAGACGCCGCAGGCGCCGGCGGGCGAGCGGCTCGTCGTCGACGACCACGGCCCGGATGCTCATCGCCTCCCCCGGACGGGGAAGAAGAGGCGAGCCTCGGTGCGCTCGTGCGCGCGTCGCAGCGTGATGCCCGCGCGCGCTCCGAAGGCGGCGCGAAGCCGCCGGCGGACGTTCTCGAGCCCCTCGCCGGTCCCCTCGGCGCTGCCGCCGCCGTCGCCCGAGTTCATCACCGAGATCTCCGCCATGTCCTCGTCGATCCAGCCACGGACGATCACCTCGCCGCCCCGCACGGAGTTGGCGATGCCGTGCTTCACGGCGTTCTCCACGATCGGCTGCAGGATGAGCGCGGGCACCTCGAGCTTCAGGAGCGGCGCGTCGAGATTCACCGAGTACCGCAGGCGGTCGGCGAGCCGTTCCTGCTCGATGGCGAGATACCCCTCGACGATGACCGCCTCCTCCTCGAGGGTGACGAGGCCGCGGCGCGGCGCCTGCAGCGTGTAGCGGAAGAGCGACGACAACTGCAGCGTCATCGCCTCGGCGCGCTGCGGGTCCTCGCGGATGAGCGCCGCGATGGAGTTCAGCGTGTTGAAGAGGAAGTGGGGGTTGATCCGGGCCTGGAGCGCCTCGAGCTCGTTCGACAGGACGCGGGCGCGGAGATGCCTCACGGTCATCAGGACGCCGCCGACGATCACGGCGATGGAGGCGCCGATCGCCCAGCTCACCAGCGGCGGCCCCATCTCGATCGGCCGGAACAGGACGGCGCAGAGGCGTCGCGCCGCCTCCGCTCCCGCGACGCCACAGACGAAGTACTGCCCGATCATGAGCCAGCGGCGCATTGCCGGGCGCAGCGAGGAGACCGGCGCGAACACGAGCCAGGCGGCCAGGGCGCACGTCAGGCCGATCGTCTGCGAGTAGATGGTGGCGATGCCGAGCATCCGCCAGAAGGTGCCGTCCACCGCGATCATCACGAGCGCCACGGGCACGGCGAGCGCCTGGTTGAGGATCACGGTCCGAAGCAGAAGGGGGCGCAGCGGCGGCCGCTCACCGCCGACGAATTCGAAGCCGAGGGTATCGGTGAGGGACGAAGGGGGCATCAGAAGCGCACCGCGGCCCCTGCGGTCAGGGTGGTGGAGAACGGCGCCATCGCGGCGATCGAGCGCGGCGGCCCGGTGAGGCGCGTCGCCCGGACGTGGGCCTGGACGCGGCGATGCGGTGTCCACGTCACCGAGGGCACGAGCGTCCAGCTCCGATCGTCGGCTCCGGCGATCACGATCATTTCAGGAACGATCCGGCTGTCGGTCGCGGCGTGCGCCAGCCGGACGAAGACGGCATTGCGCCGCGACGGCCGCGGACCGGCAGGGCGCCGTCCGGCCAGGACGTCGTTCCATGCCGCCGCGTCGAGACCGCGTCCATGGTGATGGTACTCCACGACCACGTTCAGTCCGGCAGCGAAGGTGTACTGGATGCCGGCCGCCGCGCTGACACGCGGCGCACCCTCGTGCTCCTCGATCAGCACTTCGCCGTGCCATTCGAGCTGCTGCCCGATGACGTGCGTGACCGTCGCGGCCTGGCGCGGCGCCTTTCCGGGACCCGCGGTGGCGATCGCCGCGAGCTCGAGCCCGCGGAACACGGTACTCAGACGTGCGGCGACGCCACCGTCCGCCCCCACCACCGAGAGGGCGGTGTCGCCGCGGTAGAGGTCGGCGCGCGCGAGAAGCCGACCCTCGTTCACCTGCAGACGGTCGGTCGGGTCCGTCGCCTGGCGCGGCGGATCCAGAACTCCGGCCGGCGAGAAGCCATAGCCCACGCCCCAGCGGAGGATGCGCCGACCGGCCTCCAGGTCGAGCCAGGACGCCGCGGATGCCCGTACGTACAGCTCACGCGCCCGCAGCCGCGTCGTTTCGTTCGTCACGCTGCCGGCGACGGCGGCAGCCGCGCGCAGGCGCTCGCCGGGCGACCAGGCGGCATCCGCCGTCGCGACGAGGCGCTGGTCGTGGCGGCGCCGCGGCCCCGGCGCCTCAGGGACCGCGCCGGTTCGCCTCAGCTCCGTCGCCGTGGTTTCCACCACCGTGCGCGCCCGCCAGGTCCACGCGCTCTGCGCCTCGACCGGCGTCGCGGCTGCCACGAGGCAGGCTGCCAGAAGGATGCGCACGCTAGCCTCCGGACCTGGCGGGATTGAACAGCTTGTCGGGCAGCTCGCGCGGCGTGATCGACAGCAGGTCGATGACGGTGCGCGAGGATGGCCGCATGGTGTCGAGCACTTCGATCCGTGTGAGGATCTGCCGGCCGGCGATCGTCCGCAGCTCGCCGAACGTCGCGGTCTTCACCGGCTTCCCGGATGCGAGGAAGTACTCGGCGAAGAGCGGCCGGCCGTCCGCCTCGCGCACGACGAACCGGATGCGCTGGTAGGTGGCCCCTCTTCGCCGCGCCCGCAGGTCGAGCACGGCGCGCCCCTCGCCATCGACGGTGTCGACCCGCTCGAGCGTCGCATCGTAGTCGGCGGCGTATCGCAGCCGCGCGAGGTCGCCGTTCGACACGTTGCCCATCAGCCGCTGGATCGGCGTGATCCGCACCGGCCGGGCGACCGCCGGGAGGAAGAACCACATGTCGTCGCCGCGCATCAGGAGCGACTGCCCCTTGCTGCGGACCGACAGGAACTTCACGAGGCTGTTGTCACCCTTTGCCGAGACTTCGAACTCGGCCGTCTCGGCTGGGCGGTCCTTCTCGTAGTTCGTCAGCTTCACGTGCAGGACGGCGGAGTCGAACCCGCCCCGCCAGGTGTCGGCGCGCTGCAGCAGCGTGGCAGCGAGATCGCGGGCCGCCAGCGGCGCCCCCAGCATCAGGAGCCCGAGTGTGGTTGCGAGAATGGTCTTCATCGTTCGTGTCCCTTCAGACATGCGCCAGGGCATCGGTGATCCGGAGGCGCGCCGCGCGGGCCGCCGGCAGCAGCGCCGCAACCCCGAGCGTCACCACCATGGCGGCGAGCACGGCGGCGTAGAGCGCCGGGACCACCTCGATCTGCAGCGGAAAGCCGGTCGTGAACGTGGGTGGCGGGGGCATCTGGATCCGCGCCGCCGTCAGGCCGCGGGCCAGCAGATAGCCGAGCGCGAGGCCGAGCAGTCCGCCCAGCGCGCCGAGCACGAGACCTTCCACCACGAACATCGCCATGATGCGCAGTCGGGTGGTGCCGACCGCCATCAGCGTGCCGATCTCCCGCACGCGCTCCATGACGGCCATGCTCATCGCGTTGGCGGCGCTGAGGAGGACGACGATCGCGATGATGAGCCCGAGGAACGCGAAGATGCCGCTGAAGAGGCCGCGCACCTGGTGGTAGAACGCGGCGAGCTCCGACCACGTCTGGACCTGCACGGGCGTGCCGGCCGAGGCGAGCCGTGTGACGAGTGCCTGCCGCACGTCCTCGGTGTGCCCGGTGCGATCGAGCACCACGACGAGCCGCGACACGCGGGACGTCGCGAGCAGCGCCTGCGCGGTGTCGAGCCGCACGACCACCGACCGGTCGTCGAGCTCCCGCACACCGGTGGTGTAGATGCCGACCACGACGGCGTCGAGTCCGTTGATCGCGCCGTCCACCGTGGCGGTCATCAGCGTGAGCCGGTCGCCGGCGCGGACGCCGAGGCTCCGCGCCAGCCGGGCGGCGACGAGCGCTTCGTGGGGCTCGCCGGCCGTGAGGGGGCGCCCCTCGACCATTCGAGGCGCGAACCCGGCGCGACCGTACTCCTGGTCGGGCTCGATGCCGCGGCCCATCACCGCCACCGAGCGGTCGCCCGTGGACGCGAGCCCGGTGAAGTCCACGCGGGCGGCCGTCGCCCGCACGCGCGGATCACCGTCCACGACGCGCCGCAGATCGTCCACGCGGTCCAGACCCGCGGCCAGCGGCGCATCGTCCTGCTCGCCGGCGATGCCGGTGATCTGCAGGTGGCCGACGCCGTTCCGGATGGTGTTCTCGCGCAGGCCCTGGAAGGTCGCGGCCGCGTACCCGCCGGCGAGGAGCAGCGCCGCGCTGCCGAGCGCGATCAGCGAGAGCACGGTGGCCGAGCGGCGCCGGTTGCGGCCGGCGTTGCGGAGGGCTAAGAGGATCAGTCGCATGTGACACCGTCCTTCATCGTGATGACGCGGTCCATCCGCTCGACGAGGCGTGGATCGTGCGATGCGAAGAGGAAGGCGGTGCCGAAGCGCTCGCGCAGATCCTCCATCACGTCGAGCACGGCAGCCCCTGTCGCCGAGTCGAGGCTGGCGGTCGGCTCGTCGGCGAGCACGAGCTGCGGCCCGTTGACGAGCGCGCGCGCGATCGCGACGCGCTGCCGTTCGCCCCCCGACAGCTCGTGGGGCCGGCGGTCCCCCTTGCCTGCGAGGCCGACGCAGTCGAGCAGCGCGTTCACGCGCCTGCGGCGCTCGGCGGCGGGCGTCGGGGTCAGGAGGAGCGGATACTCGACGTTCTCGAAGGCCGTGAGTACCGGCACGAGGTTGAACGACTGGAAGACGAACCCGAGCCGGTCGCGGCGAACGGCGGCGAGCGCGGCGCTGCTCATCGCCGACACGTGGAGGTCCCCGAGACGGACCTCGCCGCTGTCAGGGCGATCCAGGCACCCGATCAGATGCAGCAGCGTCGACTTGCCGCTGCCCGACGGCCCCGAGAGGGCGACGAGCTCGCCGCGGGAGACTCGCAGCGAGGCGCCGCGCAGCGCCGGTACGAGCGCCGCGCCGCTGCGGTATGTACGTGTCGCCGATCGAACCTCGGCGACGCAGGTGGTGTGCATGAGTGAACCCTCCGTGAAACTGCGGCGGTGGGCCGCTGAGAAGGAGGGTAAGAGGAGGACGGCGGCCGTGCGCGACGGCCCGACGAACGGTCACACCGGGGCGATGGACGGTGTCCGGGAGACCCGCGGTGGCATGCGTCGCGACCTGGCCGCGACGCATGTCCCCCGCGCGTCAGCGCAGGTGCTTGTTGAAGAACTCGATCGTCCTCGTCCAGGCGAGCTTCGCCGCCTCGGGATCGTAGCGGGGCGTCGTGTCGTTGTTGAACCCGTGCTGCGTGCCGGGATAGGTGAACGCCTGGTACTGCACCTTGTTCGCCTTCAGCGCTTCTTCGTACGGGGGAAAGCTCGCGTTGACGCGCTGGTCGTTCTCGGCGAAATGGATCAGCAGCGGCGCCTTTACCCGGGCGGCATCGTCGGGGGACGGGGAGGTCCCGTAGAACGGCACCGCGGCCGCGAGCTCCGGTACGCGCACCGCCATCAGATGGGCGATCAGCCCGCCGTAGCAAAAGCCCACCACGCCGACCTTGCCGGTGGACTGCGGGTGCTTCATGAGCCAGTGGACCGCAGCGATGAAATCCTCGCGCGTCTTCGTCTGGTCCAGCTTCGGGAAGAGCGCGCGCGCCTCGTCCTCGGTGCCCGGATAGCCGCCGAGGGGAAACAGCGCATCCGGCGCGAAGGCCAGGAAGTTGTCGAGCGCGACGCGCCGCGCGATGTCTTCGATGTGCGGATTCAGTCCGCGGTTTTCATGGACGACCAGCACCGCCGGCAGCCGGCCGGCCGCCGCAGCGGGCCGCGCCAGGTAGCCTCGCATGCGGCCATGTCCCTGAGGGGAGTCGTACTCCACGTACTCCGCCTTCAGCCGCGTGTCGTCCTTGGCGACCTGCTGCGCTTCGGCGAACTTCGGCGAGAGCGCCTCGAGCAGCATGGCCGCCGTCATGCCCCCGACGGCGAACTTCGCCGCCTTGTCGAGAAAGCCGCGGCGATCGATGTCGCCGTGTACGTAGGCGTCGAACAGGATGAGCAGATCCTGGTCGAAGTCCTCTGCGCGTCTGCGTTCCATCTGAGCTGTCCTCCAGCGGACCAGAAAGATAGCACGCGCGGCATGGGACAATGGAGGGATGCATCCTTCGGAGGATCCTCACGCCGGCCAGCCGGTGCTGCGCCGCGGACCGGCGCCGGCGCAGGCGCGGATCGCCGTCGTGCTCGTCCATGGACGGGGAGACTCGGCGGCGGGGATCCTGGCGCTCGCCGATGAGTTCGACCTGCCCGACGTGACGTGGGTGGCGCCGCAGGCGGCGGGTCATACCTGGTATCCGTATTCCTTTCTCGCGCCGCTGGAGCGGAACCAGCCGGCGCTCGACTCGGCGCTGCGCACCGTCGGCCGGCTCGTATCGGACCTCGCCGCCGAGGGCATCGGGCCCGACCGGATCGTGCTGATGGGCTTCTCACAGGGGGCATGTCTCTCGCAGGAGTTCGCGGCACGGAACGCGCGCCGCTATGCCGCGGTAATCGGCCTCAGCGGCGGCCTCATCGGTCCCCCGGGGACGCCCCGACACTACGGAGGCTCGTTCGACGAAACGCCGGTTTTCCTGGGATGCAGCGACGTCGATCCGCACATCCCGGTCGAGCGGGTGCACGAGTCGGCCGAGGTCTTTCGCCGCATGGGGGCGAGCGTGGACGAACGCATCTATCGCGGGCTCGGACACACCGTGAATCACGACGAGATCGCCGCCGTGACGGCACTGCTGCGAGGCGCCTGACGCATGCTGCTTCTCGTCATCTGGCTGTCGGTGGGGGCGGCGGTGCTCATCGCCGGCGCCGAACTGCTGGTGCGGGGGGCTTCGCGCCTCGCGCTGGCGTTCGGCATTTCGCCGCTGGTCGTCGGGCTCACGGTCGTGGCGTTCGGCACGAGCGCGCCGGAGCTCGCGGTGACGGTGGGGGCCTCGTACGCCGGCCAGCCCGACCTGGCGCTCGGCAACATCGTCGGCAGCAACATCTTCAACCTGCTGCTGGTGCTCGGCGCGAGCGCAGCGGTCGCGCCGCTGATCGTGCAGCATCAGCTCGTGCGGCTGGACGTGCCGCTGATGATCGGCGTGTCGCTGGTGATGGCCGGGATGAGCCTGGACGGCCGCATCGACCGGATCGACGGCGGGTTTCTCTTCAGCGGCATCATCGCCTACATCAGCTTCCTCATCTGGCAGAGTCGCCGCGAGCCGGCTGCCGTGCAGGCGGAGTACGAGCACGCGGTCGAGGAGAAGGCGCCATCCCGTACGCGGGTGCCCGCGAACCTCGTGCTGATGCTCGCCGGCCTCGGCATGCTCGTCCTCGGGGCACGCTGGCTGGTTGCCGCCGCCTCGGGCATCGCGCAATCGCTCGGCGTGAGCGAGCTGGTGATCGGGTTGACCATCATCGCGGGAGGCACGTCGCTGCCGGAAGTCGCCACGTCGGTGATTGCGAGCCTCCGCGGCGAACGCGACATCGCGGTCGGCAACGTGATCGGCAGCAACATCTTCAACCTGCTCGTGGTGCTGGGGCTGGGAAGCCTCGTCGCGCCGAACGGCATCCCGGTGCCGCCCGGGGCGCTGACGTTCGACATCCCGGTGATGATCGCCGCGTCGATCGGCATCCTGCCGATCTTCTTCTCGAATTTCATGATCGCCCGCTGGGAGGGGTTCATGCTGGTGGGCTACTACGTGGCGTACACGGTGTTCCTCGTGCTCGAGGCGGCCGAGCACCCGGCGCTGCACGAGTTCGGGATCGCGATGCGCTATTTCGTCTTTCCGCTCACCGCCGTCACGCTCGCGGTCGTGATGGTCCGCGGCATCCGCCGCGCGCGCAGGAACCGTCCGATCGAGCCGTAGGGCGGTCGAGGGCTACTGACGAGGTTGGCCGCCGGGTGGCAGAGCTCATGCAGTGACGTGCCTCGCGGCACCGCCGCGGGAGGAGAGACATGACTGCGACACGGATCGTCGGCGTGATCCTCGTGATCGTCGGGCTCGTCGGGCTGCTGTGGGGCGGCGTCTTCTGGACGCGCGAGCGGACCTTGGTCGACCTCGGGCCGGTGGAAGCGCGCGCGCAGGAGCGCGAAGGCGTACCGATCTCGCCGATCGTCGGGGGCGTGATCCTCGTGGCGGGCGTCGTGCTGCTGCTGGTGCCGGCGCGCCGCCGCGTCTGAGCCGGGTTCAGCGCTTTCGCAGATCCACCGAGGTGGACCCGACCAGATCGGCGTTGTAATCGAATACCACCGACTTCACGGCGCGCGGCGCGCCCTGCAGCGCGATGCGCAGCTCGTACGACGCCCCTTCCTGCATGAAGCGGCCGTAGTTCGCCTGCGTGAGGATGAAGTCGAGCGTCTGCCACGCCTCGCCGTTCATCCGCTGGCGCGCGTCGACGGTGAACGAGACGACCTCCGCCTTGCCGACCCACGTGTCGCCCTCGCGGCGGAGCTGGATCGCGCCGGCCGGGAGATGGATCGTCGCGATGAGTGTTCCACTCGCGGCGGATCCCTCGACGCGGACGCCGCTGAGCGACACCTTCACGTCCTCGATGTCGCGCGGCACGTTCGCGGCTCCCGCGATCCGCGTGTAAATCAGGTACTGCGCGCGGTCGACGGGCAGGATGGCGTCGCGGCGCGCGACGTACCCGTGCCGATAGAGTGCGCGGGCCCCTCTACGGTTCACCTTTACCTCGATCCGCCGGTACTTGCCGTCCCACCTCGCGTTGGTCGGTGTGTACCCGAGCAGGTACTGCGAGCGCGTCGTTTCGTCGAGCGCCTTGAAGAACTGGCTGCCGGACCGGTAGGCCATCATCTGTCCGCCGGTGAGGCGGGCGAGATTCAGCGAGTCGATCGTGCGCCCCATCTGCGGGCCCAGCCCACCGCCGCCAGGCATCGGTGGCAGCCTCACCCGGCCGGTGGCATCGAGCTGCGTGGTTGTCGGGAGGGGAGCATCGCCGTGGCCATACGTGTGCACGATGTCGACGACGACGCGCGCGTCATTCGCGTAGGCGGCGATGCTGCTGCTGTCCTCGAGGCGGGGGAGGAGCAGGCCGCCGGGGGTCAGGAAGACGAGATGCTTCTCACCGTCGAGCCACCGCAGGTAGCGGATGCCGGCATACAGGTTCCCAACGTCCGTCATCGTGCTGAAGCTCGCCGCCACGTACTCGTCGAACCCCAGCCCGCCCAGGCTGGCGGCCTCGTCGATCGCCGACTGGTCGAAGGGGGAGCCGATTCCCGCCTCCTGCCGGCTTCGCGCGAGTTCGGCGCGCTGGAGCAGATCCCGGTTCCGGCGGGTGTCGGCGGCCAGCTGCGACCGATCCGCGGTCGCCGTGGCCGCAACGTGCCGTGATGGGAGCGCACCGGGTCCGCGAAAGATCTGGTCGATCTCCTGCTGGATGAACGGCGGGATCTCGCGGCTGCCGTAGACCGCCGCGAGCCCGCTGAAGTGGTGCTGGAGGCGCGACTCGATCCATTCGTGCTTCTTCCAGTACCGCTCGAGCGTCTCGAAGACCTTTGCGTGGTCCGTCGTGAACGCGGTGGCGCGGTTGTACGCGAGGACGGCGACCTCGTCCTGCGGCAGCAGCCGCTGCTTCACGAACTGCATGGCCGCGCGAACGCCCTGGACGGGGCCGACCTGCCGTCCCTGCCCCAGCACGATGAGAAAGATCCGCTTGTCCTGCGGCTGGAGCCCCCCGCCCTCCTGCCGCTGGAGTTCGACCCGCCCGGCCACCGCGTCGCCCGGCGCCGAGAAGACCTGCAGGGCGAACTGCACGATCTGCTGCGGGACGCCGTCTTCGAGCACCGTGAAATCGGAGCGCTGCAGGTCGGTGATCGGGCGCCCCTGCGCGTCCACGACCCGCACGTCCACCGGCACGAGCGTGGTGCCGCTCTGAAACGTCGGCGGCTGCTGGGGGGGTGGTGTCTGGCCCCCCGGGGCCGCGACCACCGACAGGCACGCAAGCGAGAGAAGAACGGACGGTGGACGCATGGCGCTCCCGTGGGCGGCAGCAGCTGGCCGGCACAGGATACGCCAGAACCGATCAGGAAGTGCGCTGCACGACAGGGAGCACCACGGTGAAGGTCGCCCCGTGCCCTGGTCCCTCGCTCCGAGCCGTGATCGTGCCGCCGTGCAGTTCGACGAGCTCCCTGGCGATGGCGAGACCCAGGCCGAGGCCGCGCTGCGCGCGCGTGGCTCCGGCATCTCCCTGCCGGAAGCGGTCGAACACGTACGGCAGGAAAGACGGCGGGATGCCGCACCCCGTGTCGGAGACCTGCACGACCGCGCTGCCAGCCGCCGATGCTGTCGCGACGGAGACGAGCCCGCCCCGGTCGGTGAACTTCACCGCGTTGGACAGCAGGTTCCAGAACACCTGCTGGAGCCGTGGCGCGTCCGCCAGCACCGGGACCGGGTTCGCGCCCGCCGTCTCGATCCGCAGCCCCTTCGCGAGCGCCGCCGGCAGCACGGACGTCACGGCACGTTCGACGACCTCCGAGAGGTCCACCGTCGCGACGTCGAGCACGACCTGCCCCGTCTGCATGCGCGAGACATCCAGCAGATCCTCGACGATCTGGCGCAGCAGGTCGCCGTTCCGCGCGATCGCGTCCAGGGCGCGCGCCGCGTCCGCCTCGGCGACCGCGCCCGACCGCAGCATCGCCGTGTACCCGAGGACGGCGTTGAGCGGCGTCCGCAGCTCGTGTGACAGCGTCGCGAGGAATTCGTGCTTCAAGCGGTCCGCTTCGTGCCGCTCCGTGATGTCGCGGGCGATCTTCGACGCGCCGAGCACCCGCCCGTCGTCGCCGTAGACGGGGGAGACGGTGAGCGAGATCGGCACGAGCGAGCCGTCCTTGCGGCGCCGGACCGTTTCGAAGTGGTCGACTTTCTCGCCGCGCGCGATCGCCGCGAGCACCGTGTCCTCCTCCGACTGCCGGTCGGGCGGCACGATCGTGCGGATGGAGCGGCCGATCATCTCGTCGGCGGTGTAGCCGAAGATCCGCTCCGCCGCGCGGTTCCACGACATGACGATGCCGTTCAGGTCCTTGCTGATGATGGCGTCGTCGGACGATTCGACGATGGCGGCAAGACGCCTGACGAGCGGCAGTTCGTTACGGGGTCCCGTCACCGTATTGTCGTGCGGCGGCCCGTGCAGCGAACTCCGACGGCCAGCAGGCGGCGAGCTTGCCGCCGACGCGCACCTCCCACCAGCCGCCTCCCGGCGCGGCGGACACCGTGACGGGGCCGCCGGCGGGCGCCGCGTGGCGGGCGGTCACCCGCGGCATCAGGACGCTGACAACCGCCCGTACGAGCGTGTCGGGGGCACAGGGTTTGGGGCAGAAGCCGGCGAAGCCGAGAGTCAGCGCCAGCTCCATTTCGCGCGCGTCGGCGCTCATCGCGATCACCGGGATGCCTGCGGTGACGGGCTCTTCGCGGAGCCGCCGGAACACGTCGCGCCCGGACAGATCGGGCAGCCGCAGGTCGAGCACGATGAGCGACGGCTGCGGCGCTTCGGCGGCCCCCTCGAGCGCCTGCCGTCCGGTGGCTGCCGTGCGCACGCTGAAGCCGAAGCGTTTCAGGGCGGTGGCGTACAGCTCGCGGGAGTCATGATGGTCGTCGACGAGGAGTACGAGGAATGCCGGACGGTCCGGATCGGGGGGCTCGGGGGTCGTCATACCGGTTACGCCGTTGCCGCGCGTCAGCGCGTCGATGCCGACGGCAGAGCGGTGCGAGGCACCTAACTCTGCCGTAGTCAAGGACTTACCGCGGGCGCCCGCACGGGAGCGCAATATGACATTTCGGAGTTTCTGCTGTCAAGAACACTTCTTGCTTCAGATATTT
>Ga0247719_1000132_pt1 | contig 52592 bp, 63 predicted proteins | sample 41E_DmetaG_FD_189046 | JGI IMG/M metagenome (GOLD analysis project Ga0247719, IMG submission 189046) | Soil microbial communities from hillslope of Landscape Evolution Observatory, University of Arizona, Oracle, AZ, United States - 4-1-E_D | ecosystem: Engineered > Artificial ecosystem >...
GCCGCGGCGCACGGGGCGGTCGGGGACCGCGCCCTCCCCACGGCACCTCGTCGACGCCGAGATCGCGCATCGTCGCCTTGATCGCGTGGACCTGGCGCATCGCCTCACGCACCTCGTCACCGATCCGGATCCCGAGGGTCCCGAGGTTGGCGAACGAGGAGCTGTCGAAGTCGTCGTCGACGTCGATCTCGTCGTCTTCGTCGGGTTCGGCGAGCAGGTCGACGCCGTCGGTCTCGCTCGCCACGAGCTCGTCGAGGCCGAACCGGGCGAACTCCTTCTCGAACGCCGCCTCGAGCGACGGGTCGTTCTCGAGCAGCCTCCGGTAGAGGAGGACGGTGAGCGCCGCGGCGACGGGGCCACCGTCGGCGGGCGGACCGCCCGTCTGCACGTTGCGCGCCAGGCGACGGCGGTGGCGCTCGATCGCGGCGTGGAGCGGCATGAGCTTCCGGGCGTAGTCGTAGCGACCGGCCGGCGCGGCGCCCCCGCCGACCGCGGACTCGACGAAGGCCTGGAACATCTTCGAGATGCCGCCCCGGCCGACGCCCTTGACGGACTTCAGTTTCTCGAGCTGATCGTCCGTGACGTACACCGTGACCTTCGCCATGAGCCCTCCCCATGCCCGACCTCGATGTCGGGCGTACATGTCGTGTGCAGATGTATGGTGTTGTTGCCTACATCGGCACCATACACGTGTCGGCGAGGGTGTCAAGCATCGTCAACGGCCTGCAGGCCACCGATCCAGACGCCGGCGACGCGCAGCTCCGGGACGGGGGTCAGGCAGACGAGATCCGCTCGCAGTCCGGAAGCGATCGCGCCACGGTCCGCGGCTCCGACGAGGCGGGCCGGGACCGTGGCAGCGGCGGCGACCACGTCTTCCAGTGGAAGGCCGCACTCGACCACCATCCGGCGGACCGCGACGTCCATCGTGAGGCTCGACCCGGCGAGCGTGCCGTCGGGCAGCCGGGGTGCGCCGTCGACGACGGTGACCTGGCGATCCGCGACCCGTCCGGATGCCCAGCCGATCGCGTCCGTCACGAGGATCCATCCGCCGGGCCCCTTCGCGCGTGCGGCGGCTGTGAGCGCAGCGGGGTGGACGTGCACGCCGTCGGCGATCAACGACGGGGTGAGTCGGGCGTCGGTGAGCGCAGCGCCGACCAGGCCCGGCGTGCGGTGGTGCAGCGGGTCCATCCCGTTGAAGAGATGGGTGACGAGACGGGCGCCGGCGTCGGCGCCGGCCAGCGCCTGCTCGTAGGAGGCCCGGGAGTGGCCGAGGCTGACGAGCACACCACGACGCGTGAGCAGGCGGATCGCTTCGAGCGCGTCGGCCTGCTCCGGGCCGAGCGTGACGATGCGCACGACCTCGCCCAGCGGCTGTTCGGCCAGCCACCCGAGATCGAGTGGGATGACCCACTCCTTGCGGTGCGCGCCGGTGGCGCCGCCGAGGAACGGCCCTTCGAGGTGGGCGCCGACGATCTGGGGTCGCGGCCGGGCGCCGTTCCGAGGTGGTCGTGCCATCGCTTCGGCGACACGACCGATGCGGCGGGCCATCGCGTCGAGCGGGCTCGTGACCAACGTCGGGCACCAGCTCGTGACACCGGTGGCCACGAGTTGCTCGTCGATGCGATCCCAGTGCCGGGGCTCCGACGCGCTGGCGCAGTCGATGTCGCCCACGCCGTTGACCTGGAGGTCGACGAACCCGGGGACGAGGATCCGGTCGGGCACGTCGACGTCCGGCGGCGCGGTCCGGACCGCGGAGATGGTGCCGTCGCCGGCGATCTCCACCTCGGCGTGTTCGATGGGGCCGTCCGGGGTGATCACCGTCGAGGCTCGGAGCACGTCCACGCCGACGATTCAACTCCCGAACGCCTCGGCTACGAGGCCAGGCGCTCCTTGACCCGCTCGTGGTCGAGGCGAACCGTGGCCAGCCCGCGCCGCTCGAGCAGGGCGATCACCCACCACCCGGGGTCGACCTCGCCGCGACCGAGGGCGAGACGGGCCGACGTGGCCGCTGCGTGGTGGTTGTTGTGGAGGCCTTCACCGGCAGTGAGCAGCGCCAGCCACTGGTTGTTGGTGGCGCGGTTGTCGTACGGGCGCGCCCCCCACATGTGGCCGACGGCGTTGATGGCGGCGTTCAGCAGCAGGTACGTGATCGTGTGGACCCCGGCCGCGAGGAGGCCGTACCACGGGCCGAGCACGAGGCAGAGGAGCACGATCCCGAGACCGAGCCCCAGGTACGCCCGGTCGAAGAGCACGCGGTCGAGGCGGTCGGGCGCGAGGTCGCGGGCGTAGCGCTGCTCGATCATCCCGTCCTTCAGCGCCTTCCGGTAGAGGCTCACGTTGCCGAACTGCACCATCGCGAAGCCCTCGAGGAGCGGGGAGTGCGGATCGCCCTCCTCGTCGGAGAACGCGTGGTGCTTGCGGTGCACCGCGACCCACTGGCGGGGCCGGATGCCGGTCGAGACCCAGATCAGGACCCGGAAGACGAGCGCCGTGCGGGGCGTGAAGGTGACGGCGCGGTGCGAGAGGCCGCGGTGGAGGTAGACGGTCGTGCACATGGTCGCGAGCTGGGCGACGAGGAAGGCGACGCCGATGGACAGGAGAAGCATCATCGGGCTCGACCATACCGGGCCCTACCGACCGGTAGGTAGGTAAGATCCACCACCGACGGTGTACCCTCAGGGCATGGCGGTCACCGCAGCGCCCACCTCGACGCGGGACGCGATCCTCACCGAGGCGCTGGCGGTCTTCGCCGAACGCGGATACGAGGGGACGTCGCTCAACGACATCGCCGAGCGGGTTGGCATCCGGCGCCCGAGCCTGCTGCATCACTTCCCGTCGAAGGAAGCGATGTACCGGGCGATCTTCGAGACGTACATCCACGACTGGTTCCTTCGCGTCGAACGCGCCGTCGAGGACCCGAAGGACGGATGGGCCCAGATCGACCGGGTCATCACGACCGCCTTCGACTTCTTCGTCGAGAACCCGGACTTCATCCGCCTGATCCGGCGTGAGGCGTTCCTCGAGGCCGGGGCCCATCTCGGGATCGATCTCGGTGAGGCGCTTCGGCCGCTCGTCGAGCGCGCCTGCGGCTTCTTCGAGCGGAACATGGAGGCGGGAACCTTCCGCCGGCACGACCCGATGCAGTTGATCCTCACCGGGTACGGCGCGCTGCTGTCGTACTTCAGCGACGTCCCGTTCCTCGCGTCCCTGCTCGGGCGCGACCCGCTGTCCCAGGAAGCGCTCGACGAGCGGCTCGACCACATCCGGTCGTTCTTCCGCGCCGCGCTCGATCCGGCCTAGGTAGCTTCCGGGGTGTGCCGCCCTCCGATCGCCGCGTCCAGGTTCCTCCCAACTGCGACCTCACCCTGGGGATGGTCTGCCTCGACAAGAGCGAGCCCGGCCGCAGCGTGTGGCAGATGGTGGCCGCCGAGCAGTTCTCGAACCCCGTCGGCATCGTGCAGGGCGGGTTCGTCGCGGCGTTCGCCGACTCCGCGATGGGCGCGGCGTCGGTGACCTTCGCGAAGGACCGCAAGGTCTTCTCCGCGAACGCCGAGATGAAGGTCAGCTTCCTCAAGCCGGCCCGCATCGGGAGCACGCTGACCGCGACGGCCTACGTGATCTCGGGCGGGAACCGGGCGGCGTTCGTCGAGTGCGACGTGACCGACGACGACGGCCGCCTCGTCGCCAAGGCCAGCTCCACGTACATGCTGACACCGCGCGACTGAGAGCCACCCATAGCCTGAACGGGTGCGCGCGCTGCTGGTGCCGCTCGCCCTCGCGGCGACGGCGGTGACGTCCGGTTCGCTCGCTCTCGCCTCGATTCCCGGCGGCGACGACGACCGAGAGTCCGCTCGTCCGGCGCCGACCACCGCCGTGCTGTCGCCCCGCCGGCTCCCGGAGGTGCTGGCGGCGACCGTCGGTCAGACCAAGCTGACGGCCGCTCTCGACGCCGCGCTCGACTCGCCGGCCACGAAGGGTTCCACGACGTGCCTGACCGTCGAGGCGGGCGACGACCTGGTCTACGCGCGGAACCCCGACGCGTCGCTGGTGCCGGCGTCGACGATGAAGGTGCTGACCGGCATGGCCGCGTTGCGCCGGCTCGGCGACGACTTCCGGTACGTGACGCCTCTCGTCGCGCCCGGTGGGGTGCCGCCGTCGGGCGTCATCGAGGGTCAGGCATGGCTGGTCGGCTCGGGCGACCCGCTCTTGAGCACGGCCGCGTACGCGGCGACCCTGCGCAACCAGCCCGCGGTGTTCACGTCGCTCGACTCACTGGCCGACTCCATCGTCGCGGCCGGGGTGAAGGAGATCCGGGGCGGGATCGTCGGCGACGAGACGCGGTACGACACGGTTCGCTACGTGGCGAGCTGGAAGCCTGTGTACCTCACCGACAACGACGTCGGCCCCGTGTCGGCGCTGAGCGTGAACGACGGGTTCGTCTCGTTCCGACCCCAGCCTCGGCGGCACGCAGCGGATCCCGCTGCGCACGCGGCGTCGGTCCTCTCCGACCTCCTCCGCGGACGGGGCGTCGTGGTCGGCGAGCCGTCGTCCGGACGGGCACCCGCGGGGGCGTCCACCGTCGCCAGCGTCGCGTCGCCACCGCTGCCCGAGGTCGTCGGACAGCTGCTGCGGGAGTCCGACAACATGACCGCCGAGCTCCTGGTGAAGGAGATGGGTGTGCGCTTCGGCGGCGCGGGAACGTGGGAGGCGGGCCTCGGCGTGATCCGATCGACCCTGCAGGACGCGGGGCTTCCGGTTGCGGCCTACCAGGGCGTCGACGGGAGTGGCCTCGACGTGTCGGACCGCCTGAGCTGCACGATCCTGATGGACGCCCTCGACCTCGCGGGCAGCGGTGGCGCCGTCGCCGCGGGGTTCCCGATCGCCGGCCAGACCGGGACGTTGTCCGACCGCTTCAAGGGGACCCCGGCGGAGGGGAAGCTCCGGGCCAAGACAGGCTCTCTCAACTTCGTGGCCGGGCTCGCCGGCTTCGTCGAGTCGGCGGGAGCAGGAACCCTGGAGTTCGCGCTCCTCGCCAACGAGCTGCCCGACCGGCTGCAGAGCGGCCGCCAGCTCCAGGAGCGGGTCGGCTCCGTCCTCAGCCAGTATCCCCAGGTGCCGCCGATCACGGAGCTGCTGCCGGAGCCGGTGGCGCGATGAGCGAGGAACGCCGGATGCCGATGTTCCCCCTGCAGTCGGTGCTCGTGCCCGGCGCCCCGCTGTCGCTCCACGTGTTCGAAGACAGGTACCGCCGCCTGATGCAGGACGTGCTCGCCGATGAGTCGCGGGAGTTCGGCGTCGTGCTGATCGAGCGGGGGAGCGAGGTCGGCGGCGGCGACGTCCGGTCCCGGACCGGCACGGTCGCCCGCATCGTCAACGCGGTTCCGACGGACGACGGTCGATGGGGCGTGATCGCCGTCGGCACACGGCGGATCGACGTCGCCGAGTGGCTGCCCGACGCTCCCTACCCGGTCGGCAACGTGATCGACCGGCCCGACGGCGAGTGGTCGGATTCGGCGTCGGGCCGTCTCCGCGAGGTGGAAGCGGTCGTGCGGCGGGCGCTCGCGATGAAGGCGGAGCTGGGCGAGGCCGCTGTTCCGGCGACCGTCGAGCTCGACGAGGTGTCGCCCACTCGCGCCTGGCAGCTCGTGGCGATCGCTCCTGTCGCGACGCTCGATCACCAGTCGCTCCTGCGCATCGACGACCCGGTTCAGCGCCTCGATCGGCTCCAGCAGCTCGTCGACGAGGAGCTCTCGGTGCTTGCGCAGCGCATGCGCGGGCTATAGAAGGGCGCAGACGCCGGGGCCCCGGCGACATGACCAGGAGTGCCATTGCCGGAGCGCAACGCGTCGAAGAGCCTGCCCACGCTGGCGACGGAGCTGAAGGATCTCGTCGTCGCCTACGCCAAGCAGGAGACCGTCGAGCCGCTCAAGAACCTCGGACGGTTCATCGCCTTCGGCGTTGCCGGGTCGGTGCTGGTGGCGATCGGTGTCGTTCTCCTCGTCCTCGCCGTGCTTCGGGCGCTGCAGACGGAGCTCGACACCACCTTCGACGGAGACTGGTCGTTCGCGCCGTACTTCCTGACGCTCATCGTGTGCGTCGTCGTGGCTGCCCTCGCAGCTCGTGCGATCGGGGCCGCCAAGCGCCGGACCAGGAGGAGCTGACGATGGCCGCCGACACCCCTGCCGACCGCGATCGCGTGTCCCGCAACGACATCGAGGCCAAGCTCCGCGAGATCCGCGGCGAGGTCGACAGCAGCGCGCAGGCGGCGAAGCCTGCCGCCTTGACCATCGTCGCGGTGGCCGCCGTCGTCGTCATCGGCGCGGCCTACATGCTCGGCCGCCGCAAGGGCCGGCTGAAGTCGACGGTCGTCGAGATCCGTCGCGTCTGACGTGGGCAAGATCGGCATCTTCATCTGGCGGACGGCGGTCCAGAAGGGCGCCTTCGGCGGCAACCGCACGTGGATGACGATCTTCGCGGTCATGGCCGCGCGCAAGGTGATGAAGCGGATCTCGGGCAGCGTCCCCGAGACGGTGTTCACCGGGGAGCTGAAGCAGGGCGAGAGCTTCATCATCACCCATCTCGACGAGACCCACGGCTGACGAGCCGGCCGTCGCGGCCTGCGAGAATGGGCGGGTGAAGGTGCGCCTGCGCAACCCTCGGCGTGAGGTCGAGGTCACAGGACCGATGAAGGTGAACGCGTTGCTCGACGAGCTCGGCGTGAACCGCGAGTCGGTCCTCGTCATCCGAGGCGACACGCTCGTGACGGGTGACGCCGTGCTCGCCGACAGCGACGAGGTCGAGGTCCGCCCCGTGATCTCGGGTGGTGCGCAGTAGATGGCGCGCACGTGCCGCCGCTGCCGCGGTCCCCAGGTCGTCATCGACCTGCCGCGGCACAACGCGTCGTTCTGCCAGGAGTGCTTCCTCCACCACTGCCGTCAGCAGGTCGAGCGCACGATCGACCACTTCAAGATGATCGGGCGCGACGAGCGGGTGCTCGTTGCGGTCTCCGGCGGCAAGGACTCGCTCGCGCTCTGGGACCTGCTCCTCGACCTGGGGTACCAGGCCGACGGGCTGTACCTCGGGCTCGGCATCGGCGAGTACTCGACGGAGTCGGGGGATCTGACCCGCGCCTTCGCCGAGCGTCGCGGCGCGCACCTGATCGAGGTCGACCTCCCTGACGACTTCGGCTTCGACATCCCGACGGCGGCGGCCGTCACCCGCCGCGTGCCCTGCAGCGCGTGCGGCCTGTCGAAGCGCCACCTGTTCAACTCCGTCGCTCGCGACAACGGCTACGACGTGGTCGCCACCGGCCACAACCTCGACGACGAAGCCGCCGTGCTGTTCGGCAACGTCCTGCGATGGGACACCGACTACCTCGGCCGCCAGCTTCCGGTGCTGCCCGCGTCGGAAGGGTTCGCGCGGAAGGTGAAGCCCCTCGTCCGCCTCGGCGAGCGCGAGATGGCCGCCTACTGCGTGCTCCGGGGCATCGAATACATCGTCGAGGAGTGTCCGAACGCGGTGGGCAACAAGCACCTCGGCTACAAGGAAGCGCTCAACGACATCGAGGCCCAGTCACCGGGATCGAAGGCCGCCTTCTACCTCGGCTTCATCGAGAAGGCCTCGCACCTCTTCGCCGGCGACACCGCAGCGGCGAAGGACGAACTGCACGCGTGCAGCCAGTGCGGCTCGCCGACGACCGGCGAGGTCTGCGCCTTCTGCAAGCTCCGAACGCGGGTGACCGCGTCGTGACCCGCGTGTTCGGCGCAGGCGACAAGGCGCTCTTCATCGACTCCAAGATGCGGCGCTACCTCGTGACCCTCGCCGAGGGCGGGGAGTTCCACACCCACGCCGGCTTCGTCCACCACGACGGCGTGATCGGCCAGCCCGAGGGCGTCACCGTCCGCTCGACCGGCAACGCGCGGTACCTCGTGGTCCGCCCGACGCTCTCGGACTTCGTCCTCAAGATGCCGCGAGGCGCGCAGGTCATCTATCCGAAGGATCTCGGGCCGATCCTGATGCTTGCCGACGTCTTCCCCGGCGCGCGGATCCTCGAGTCGGGCGTCGGATCGGGGGCGTTGTCGATGACGTTGCTGCGGGCAGGCGCCGTCGTCACCGGTTACGAGCTGCGCGAAGACTTCGCATCGCGCGCCCAGAAGAACGTGGAGTCGTTCCTCGGTGCGGACGCCTCCGAGCGCTACGACGTGCACATCCGCGACTGCTACGAGGGGATCGACGAGACGGACCTCGACCGGATCGTGCTCGACCTGCCCGAACCGTGGCGGGTCGTCAAGCACGCGGAGCAGGCCCTCCACCCCGGCGGCATCCTCGTCGCGTACCTTCCCTCGATCGTGCAGGTCAGCCAGCTCCGCGACGCCCTCGCCGACAGCCGATTCGGCTTGGCCGAGACGCTCGAGGTCCTCAATCGCGGGTGGCACGTCGAGGGAACCGCGGTGCGGCCGGATCACCGGATGGTGGCCCACACGGGCTTCCTGACGGCGGCTCGCCTCATGGGCCCGTGACGTGACGGTGTAGCCGTTCCCATGAACCTGCTCGACATCGTCCTGCTGGTCGGCGTGGTGATGGCCGCGCTCGGCGGCTGGCGCGCCGGCTTCCTCGCGAGGGTCACGTCGTGGCTCGGCCTCGCGCTCGGCTTCTACGTGGGCCTGCGGATCCTTCCGTCGGTGCTGGAGGCGTTCGAACTACCGACCGTCTCCGCGCGCCTCCTGGTCGTGATCACCGTCCTCGTCGTGTCGATCTTCGTCGGTCAGGCACTGGGGCTGATCGTCGGCCATCGCCTGCGGACGGGCCTTCCCGTCGGAGGCGCCCGCGTCGCCGATCGGGGGGTCGGTGCGGCGGCCGGAGCCATCAGCGTGCTCGTCGCGTTGTGGTTGCTGCTGCCGACGATCGCCGACGTCCAGGGCTGGCCCTCGCGCCAGGCGCGCACGTCGCTCATCGCCCGAGGCGTGAGCAACGCGCTGCCCGAGCCGCCCGACACGACGAAGGCCGTTCGGCGCCTCGTCGACGAGCGAACCTTCCCGCGGGTGTTCGACGCGCTGCGTCCGGCCCCGGACTCAGGCCTGCCGCCGGTGACGCTGACGCTGTCGCCCGAGGTGGTCGCCAAGGTGATCGCATCGACGGTGAAGGTGCAAGGCGAAGCGTGCCGTCGCATCCAGGAGGGCAGCGGCTTCGTCGTGAGCGAGAACGTCATCGTCACCAACGCGCACGTCGTGGCGGGGGAGGAGCGGGTGGAGGTCGTCCGCCCCGACGGGAAGCGCCTCCAGGCCCAGGTCGTCGTCTTCGATCCGGCGAAGGACCTTTCGGTGCTGCGGGTGGAGAACCTCGGGCTGCCGTCGCTCGGCCGGGCCAACGCCGAGGTCGGCATGGAAGGCGCCGTCTTCGGCCACCCGGGCGGACAGGCGGAGGTGCGGGCCGCGCCGGCGCGGATCTCCGAGGAGGTGACCGCGAGCGGGGAGGACATCTACGGCGCCTCGACGATCCGGCAGGTGTACATCCTCGCCGCGTCCCTCCAGCCGGGCGACTCCGGAGGTGCGCTGGTCGATCAGGAGGGGCGGGTGGTCGGCGTCGCCTTCGCCATCGCTCCCGACCGGGCGAGCACGGCGTACGCGCTCACCGGCGCCGAGCTCGACAAGACCATCCAGGCGTACAACGCGAACCCCGACGCACGGGCGACTACGCAGGACTGCCTCGCGTAGCCGCTCGACGGTTCAGTTGTTGCTGTAGTACAGCAGTCGCTGTACCTTGAGTCCATGGCCCTCGCTCGTCCGGACACTCGTGGCCTCGACCGCATCGGCAAGGCGCTGTCCGACCCGACCCGCTGCCAGATCCTCCTCTGCCTGCTCGACGGCCCGCACTACCCGACCGACCTCGCGTCCCACCTGGGGCTGACGAAGGCCAACGTGTCGAATCACCTCGCCTGCCTCCGGGGCTGCGGCCTCGTGGTGGCGACCCAGGAGGGACGCCGGCAGCGCTACGAGTTGGCCGACCCTCGCATCGCGCACGCGCTCGACGACCTCGCCGGCCTCGCGCTCTCGATCACCGCGCCGTTCTGCGAGGAAGAGGCGCGGGCGTCGTGAGCAGGGTCGACGTCCACGAGGACCACGATCACCAGCACGACGTCGCCGGCAGCGGACGGGATGCCGCGGTCCGGCGGGCGATGCTGCTCAACCGGCTGACGATCGGCTGGAACGTCGCCGAGGCCATCGGGGCGCTCACCGCAGCGGTGATCGCCGGTTCGGTCGGCCTGTTCGCCTTCGGCCTCGACTCCGTGGTCGAGGTGTCAGCGTCGGTGATCCTCGCGTGGCGGCTCGCCCAGGAGCGGCGCGACGGGTGCTCGCAGGTGTCCGATCGCAAGGCCCAGAAGGCGATCGCCATCTCGTTCCTGGCTCTCGCCGTCTACGTGGCGTTCGAGGCGGGTCGCGACCTCGTCGAGCGCTCACGGCCGGAGGCGACGGTGGTCGGTATCGCGCTGGCGGCCCTGTCGCTGCTGGTGATGCCCGTGCTCGCTCGGGCGAAGCGAAAGCTCGCGCCGGCGCTCGGGTCGCGAGCCCAGGAGTCGGAGGCTGCGCAGACGTCGCTGTGCGCGTTGATGTCGGCGGTGCTCCTCGTCGGGCTCGGGCTGAACGCAGTCGCCGGATGGTGGTGGGCCGACCCCGTCGCTGCGTTGGCGATCTCCGCCCTCGCGGCGCTCGAGGCGCGCCGCACCTGGACCGCCGAGTCGCTCGAAGACACCTGCTGCGCCTGAACCTCGGACGCGACGTGGCCCCGGTGCACGCACCGGGGCCACGAGGAAGAACTGCTGTCAGGCGAGGCTCAGTCGCCCGGCTCGATGAAGATGCACTCGCCGGGGCACTCCTCGGCGGACTCGATCACGGCGTCGAGCATGCCGTCGGGGATGTTGGCAAGACCATCCGGGCCACCGGGCTCGTTGAAGATCTTGTCGCCTTCCTTGACGTACGCGAGCCCGTCGTCGAGCAGCGTGAACACCGCGGGGGCGATCTCCTCGCAGAGGCCGTCCCCGGTGCAGAGATCCTGGTCGATCCAGACCTTCATGCCCACGGTTCCAACGTCCCTTCAGTTGCAGGCGGGGGGTGTCGGCGGGAACGTACAGACGCCCGTCGACAGGTGTCAATTTACCCGGTGGCGAACGGCTAAATACAAGTTTTCGCCGCTAACCTCCGCCGTATAGTCACCACCCCCGGTGTAGGGTCCGGCCGAGTCCGGGCCCGGGCCTCAACTGGGGTCGGTAAGGAGGTGCCGAACCATGTCGGACGCCGAACTGAAGCGAGAGCTCGACGAGCTCCGAGAGCATGCGGCGATGCTCGAGGAGGAAGTGATGACCCTGCGGCGGCGGCTGCAGGAAGCGCCCAAGCGGGTGCGAACCCTCGAAGAGAAGCTGCTGGAGACCAAGGGTCAGCTCGCCCAGGCGGTCTCGCAGAACGAGAAGCTCACCTACACCCTTCGCGAGGCGCGCGAGCACATCGCGGCGCTGCGGGAAGAGGTCGACAAGCTGACGCAGCCGCCCGCTGCCTACGGCACGTACCTCGGCCGCAACGACGACGGCACCGCCGACGTGTTCAGCGGGGGTCGCAAGATGCGCGTCGCCCTCCATCCGGATCTGGAGGAGATCGAGCTCACGAAGGGCCAGGAGGTCGTCCTCAACGAGTCGTTCAACGTCGTCCTCGCCCGCTCGCCCGAGGTGAGCGGCGAGGTCGTGATCCTCAAGGAGATCCTGGAAGACGGGTTGCGCGCCCTGATCGTCGGCCGGGCCGACGAGGAGCGCGTCGTCGAGCTGTCGGAGGGCCTGCTCAACGACCCGGACGTGAAGATGCGGGCCGGCGACACGATGCTCATGGACACCCGGACGGGCCTGCTGCTCGAGAAGCTGCCCCGGCCGGAGGTCGAGGAGCTCGTGCTCGAGGAGGTCCCCGACATCTCCTACGACGACGTCGGCGGCCTGGGCGACCAGATCGAGGCGATCCAGGACGCGGTCGAGCTCCCGTTCGTCTACCGCGATCTGTTCGGCGAGTACGAGCTGCCGCCGCCCAAGGGCATCCTCCTCTACGGGCCTCCCGGCTGCGGCAAGACGCTCATCGCCAAGGCCGTCGCCAACTCCCTGGCGAAGAAGGTCGCCGAGGTGACCGGCAACACCAGCGCGAAGAGCTACTTCCTCAACATCAAGGGTCCCGAGCTGCTCAACAAGTACGTCGGCGAGACCGAGCGCCAGATCCGGCTCGTCTTCCAGCGGGCTCGCGAGAAGTCCGAGGAGGGCATGCCGGTCATCGTCTTCTTCGACGAGATGGACTCGCTGTTCCGCACCCGCGGCACCGGGATCTCGTCCGACATGGAGTCGACGATCGTCCCGCAGCTGCTGGCGGAGATCGACGGTGTCGAGACGCTCCGCAACGTGATCGTGATCGGCGCGTCGAACCGCGAAGACCTGATCGACCCGGCCATCCTCCGCCCGGGCCGCCTCGACGTGAAGATCAAGGTCGAGCGCCCGGACGAGGACGCGGCGATCGACATCTTCCACAAGTACCTGACGACGGCGCTGCCGCTCGACAAGGACGAGGTGGAGGAGCTCGGCGGCGGCGACGCCGAGAAGGCCGTGCGGGTGATGATCGAGCGCACCGTGGCCGAGATGTACGCGCTCACCGACGAGAACCGCTTCATCGAGGTCACGTACCAGAACGGCGACAAGGAGGTCATGTACTTCAAGGACTTCGCGTCCGGGGCCATGATCGACAACATCGTCCGACGCTCGAAGAAGCTCGCCATCAAGCGCGAGATCGCGGGCGAGGGCCGGGGCATCTGCGTGCAGCACCTGCTCGACTCGATCCGCCAGGAGTACAAGGAGCACGAAGACCTCCCGAACTCCACCAACCCCGACGACTGGGCGAAGATCTCGGGCAAGAAGGGCGAGCGGATCGTCTACATGCGGATCCTGCTCAACGACGCCAAGACCGGCGAAGCCACCGGCGGCAAGGCGATCGAGAGAGTCGGCACTGGCCAGTACCTCTAGCGACGGGCCGCCGTCCTGGGGGAAGACCTTCGGGGAGTCGGCGCCGTCGTACGACTCGATCATCCCGTTCTTCGCCTACTGGGGCGTCGTGCTCGCCCGGCGGGCTCGCATCGCGCCCGCGGAGGAGATCCTCGACGTCGGCTGCGGAACGGGTGCCTCGCTGATCCCTGCCTCGTCGGTCGCCGGCTGGGCGACGGGCACCGACGTGTCGGTCGAGATGCTCGAACACGTCCCGTGGCCGGTGCCCCTGGTGGCGGCCGACGCGATCGCGCTGCCGTTCCGCCCCGGGTCGTATGACGTCGTGCTGTCGGGGTTCGTGCTGCAGTTCGTGAGCGATCCGGTGGCGGCGTGCGGCGAGTTCCTCCGTGTGCTTCGGCCGGGCGGACGCGCCGTCGTCGCCCTGCCAGAGCCGCAGATGGCCGGCGTCGGCGACGTGCAGGCCGAGTGGATGAAGCGCCTGGGCGTGCCGCCGCGGGCGCGTCCGCCCGAGTCGTTCGTGGAAGACGCGTTCCGGGAGGCCGGCTTCGCCTACGTCGAGAAGGGCGCGGATGAGCACACCTTCACGTTCTCCTCCGGCGAGGAGTACGTGAGGTGGCAGTGGACGCACGGCGGCCGCGCGCTGCTGAGCCAGATCCCCGAGGATCAGCGAAGCGCGTTCGAAGCCGACGTCGCGGCCGCGGCAGAGGGCAACCGGGACGGAGACGTGATCCCGATGCCGACGACGTCGCACTTCTGGGTCGGCGTCACGGCAACCGACTGAGCTGCGGTGGAACGTCCGTCGCTCGACGACGTTCGCCGGCTCCTGTCGTCGCTCCATTCCGGCGCGCCGATCGAGGTCCTCGAGCCGCTCACGGGCGGCTTCTGGTCGTCTGCGTACGGTTATCGCGTCGGTGACGACGAGCTGGTCCTCCGCCTCGGCGAGTTCAGGGACGGGTTCGAGGCGGATCGTGCGGCCATGGCGTACGCGTCTCCCGACCTGCCCGTGCCCGAGGTGCTCGAGATCGGTTCCGCGTTCGGCGCGTCGTACTGCGTCTCGCGCCGCTTCCACGGGCGCTTCCTGGAGGACGTCACCGTCGACGAGGTCGAGCGAGCGGCGCCGATGCTCGAGCGATTGCTGCGGGCACTGCGCGATGCCCCGTGTCCCGAGGCCAGCGGCTGGCACGACTGGTTGCGGTCAGGGCTCGTCGACGATCCGAGGGCCGCGACCGCCGGCTGGTCCGGGAAGCTCGCCGCGCACCCTCACGCTCACGACGTGTTCGTACGTGCGGCGGCACGTCTCGACGAGCTGCTCCCGGCGATGCCGCAACGCTCCGACGTCGTCCACGGTGACCTCCTGCACCGCAACGTCTTGGTGTCGCCCGACGCGTCGCGCGTCAACGCCGTCTTCTCGTGGAAGTGCTCCGTCATCGGCGACTTCCTGTTCGACGTCGCGTGGTGCACCTTCTGGGGTGCGACGTTCCACCCGGGCATCGCCGCGGTCGACGCGTTCGGCCGGATGACCGCTGACGGCGCCGCCGGTGACGACGCTGCCCTGCGGCACCACTGCTACGAGCTGCACATCGGCACGACGCACCTCGGGTGGTACGCCTGGACCGGCGACACCGCTGGGCTCGAGCGGCTGGCCGGGCACGTGGAGACGCTGCTCGACCGGTAACGTCGAGGGGGCCATGGCGTTGCAGAAGGTCCTCGGCCTCGAGACGGAGTACGGCATCCAGCAGCGGGGTGCGGGTGAGTCGAACCCGATCGCCGCGTCGTCCGTGCTCATCAACGCGTACGTGGCCGAGCTCAACCGCAAGGTGGGGTGGGATTTCGAGGACGAGCAGCCCGGCAACGACGCCCGCGGGTTCACCCGTGAGGCGGCGATGCCGCCCGAGGTGGAGACGCATCTCGTGAACGCGGTGCTCACCAACGGCGCCCGCTTCTACGTCGACCACGCGCACCCCGAGTACTCGACGCCGGAATGCTCCAACGCGCGTGAGGTCGTGATCTGGGACCGGGCGGGGGAGGTGATCCTCGCCCGCTCGATGGACGCCGCCGCGCGGACCCTGCCGAACGGGCAGGGGATCGTCGTCTACAAGAACAACTCCGACGGCAAGGGCAACTCCTACGGGACCCACGAGAACTACCTCATGGACCGTCAGGTGCCGTTCGCTCGCATCGTGCAGCACGTGATGCCGCACTTCATCACCCGCCAGATCTTCTGCGGCGCCGGCAAGGTGGGCACCGAGGCCGCCACCACCGGTGGACGTGAGATCGACTTCCAGGTGTCGCAGCGGGCCGACTTCTTCGAGGAGGAGGTCGGGCTCGAGACGACGCTGAAGCGTCCGATCGTCAACACGCGAGACGAGCCGCACGCCGATGCGCAGAAGTACCGGCGCCTCCACGTGATCGTGGGCGACGCCAACATGTCGGAGGCGGCGACGTACCTCAAGGTCGGCACGACGGCGATCGTGCTGTCGATGATCGAGGACGACTTCTTCGGCGAGCGCGACTTCACGTTCGCGATGCCCGTCTCGACCATCCGCCGCGTCTCCTACGACTTGTCGCTGCGTGAGCCGCAGGAGCTGGCCGACGGCCGTCGGATGACGGCGCTCGAGGTCCAGTGGGAGTACCTCGACCTCGCCCGGAAGTACGCCGAGGAGCGGGGCCTGGCCGCCACCGGTTCGGAGGAGGTCGGTGCCGACGTGCTCCGCCGCTGGGAGGCCGTGCTCACCGGGCTGGAAGCCGATCCGATGTCGGTGGCCACCACCGTCGACTGGGTCGCGAAGTACCGGCTGCTCTCGGCGTACCGCGAGCGCCACGGGCTGTCGTGGACCGATGCCCGTCTCGCCGCGATGGACCTGCAGTACCACGACCTCCGTCCCGGCAAGTCGCTCGCGGCCCGGCTCGGGCTCGAGCGCATCTCGACCGACGAAGAGGTCGAGGCCGCGGTGTCGGAGCCGCCGACGACGACCCGCGCCTACTTCCGCGGGAAGTGCCTGCAGCGGTGGGCGCCGGCCATCGCGGCGGCCAACTGGGACTCACTGGTGTTCGACCTCGGCGCCGAGCCGCTCAGAAGGATTCCGATGATGGAACCGCTTCGGGGTACGGCTGCCATTGTCGATACCTTGTTGGACGGATGTTCGAGCCCCGCCGAGCTGATCGCTCGGCTGGACTCCTAGGGAGGCAGTGGCAGCGGTATGGCAGAGCGAGAGCAGAAGAGGAAGCCCGCACCCCAGCGGACGGACGAGGTCGTCGAAGACGAACTCGCGCCCTCGGAGCAGGGCGAGAAATTGAAGGCCGAACTCGACGATCTTCTGGACGAAATCGACGAAGTCCTTGAGGAGAACGCGGAGGATTTCGTGCGGTCGTATGTCCAGAAGGGCGGTCAGTAGTTACGTACAGGTATCGCGCCGACCTGCGAAAGTCGGTTGCGGCCCGAACATACGTTCGGTACTGTTACGGGATGAAGAGCTGCCTGCATTGCGGCGAAACCAAGCCTGTCGAAGCCTTCTATAGGGACAGCGCTGCGGCCGATGGGCGCAGGCCAGAATGCAAGAGCTGCACTGCGGAGAAGCGGAAGGCGCGCTATCAAGCCAACCGTGAGCGAGAGATCGCTCGGGTCAAGCGGTGGCAGCAGGCGAACCCGGAACGGGTGCGCGCTGCGCAGCGTCGCGTAAAGTCGGATCCGGGGTACAAGAGACGCGAACGAGACGCGTACCTGAGGCGGAAGTACGGCATCTCAATCGACGAGTACGAAGCGACGCTCGCCGCCCAAGGGGGCGTCTGCGCGATATGCAAGCGAGGGCCGACGCAGAACATCTCGCTTCATGTCGATCACGATCACGCCTCGGGACGCGCACGCGGGCTCTTGTGCTTTCGGTGCAACAACGCACTCGGGGACTTCGCCGACGATTACGAACGCCTTGAGGCGGCTTCGGCCTACCTCGAAGCTCATGACCCCGAGGTACAGGAGCTGATCGCCCTGGCGAAGCAGCGCGTCGCAGCGCTGAAGGCGTAACTCCGCGGCACCTCGGGTACCGGCAAGGTGATGCCGGAGGGACACCTCTACCACCGCCTCGCTCGATTGCAGCAGGAGCTCGTCGGCGTCGGGCCGATCGAGGTGAGCAGTCCGCAGGGCAAGTTCGCCGACGGTGCAGCGGCACTCGACGGCCGTCCACTCGAGGCGGTCACCGCACGAGGCAAGAACCTCTTCCACCACTTCGGCGACGACGTGATCCACGTCCACCTCGGGATGCAGGGCATCTTCCTGCGAGGAGACGGGACGACCGAGCCGAAGAAGCAGGTCCGCCTCCGTCTCCAACGACCGGGCGTCGCCAACTGGGACCTCATCGCCCCGATCACCTGCGCCCTCCTGACGACCGAGGAGCACGACCACCTCATCGGGCATCTCGGGCCTGACCCGCTCGACCCGACCGCCGACGAGCAGCGAGCGATCGACAACCTCCGCAGGAGTGGCAGCACCATCGGCGCAGCCCTCCTCGATCAGAAGGTGATCAGCGGTGTCGGCAACGTGTTCCGCGCCGAAGCCCTCCTCGTCGAGCACATCCACCCGACGGCGCGCTCCGAAGACCTCAGCGTGGAGCAGCTGAGCAACCTGTGGCGAACGCTCCGAGAGCTGATGCACGCCGGCGAGGAGGCGGGGGAGATCACGCCCAAGCGGATCTACAAACAACAGAACTGCGCCGAGTGCGGCACGGCGACGACGACCAGCACGGTCGCCGGCCGCACCGCCTACACCTGCACGACCTGCCAGCCGGTTCAGCGGGCGGCATAGGGAACATGCAGACGTTCGTCCCGTACCCGTCGTTCGAAGAGAGCGCGAAGGCCCTCGACACGAAGCGGCTGGGCAAGCAGCGCGTCGAGGCGCTGCAGATCATCCGCGCCCTCACGAGGGAGAAGTACGGCTGGAAGCACCACCCGGCCGTGCTGATGTGGAAGGGCTACGAGGAGGCGCTCGGCGCCTACGCCATGGCGGTCATCGAGGAGTGGGTGCGACGGGGTCACGCCGACACCTGCGACCTGACGATCCGCACCGACCTGGCCGAGGCCGGCATCACGAGGATCCGCAGCGAGCGCGAGCTCCTGCGAGCGAAGAAGATGCCCCCGTGGTGGGGCGACGAACCCGTCCACCTCAGCCATCGCAGCGCGCTGCTGCGCAAGGACCCCGACTTCTACCGCCCGCACTTCCCCGACGAGCCCGACGACCTCGAGTACGTGTGGCCGGTCCGCAAGAGCGCATAGAAGGTGTAGAGCACCCGCTCCGCTAGCGTCGATCGGGTCATGTCGTTACCGCTCTTCCCGCCGAACGAAGACCCCGGTCCGAGCTTCCATGCCCTGCTCCGCAAGCTCGACCTGTCGCCGACGCCGCCGACGGCCGGAGCCGCAGCCGCGATCAGCGCCGGGCTCACCATCACCCACGGCACCACGATCGTCGCCCTGCGCTACGCCGATGGCGTGATCATGGCTGGCGACCGGCGTGCAACGGCCGGCAACATCATCGCCCAGCGCGACATCGAGAAGGTCCACGCCGCCGACCGCTGGTCGGGCGTCGCCATCTCGGGCGCGGCGGGCTTCGGCCTCGAGCTGATCAAGCAGTTCCAGCTCGAGCTCGAGCACTACGAGAAGGTCACCGGCAACGCCCTCAGCCTGGAGGGCAAGGCCAACATGCTCGCGACGATGGTCCGGGCGAACCTCGGGATGGCGATGCAGGGGTTCATCGTCGTGCCGCTCTTCGCCGGGTACGACACCCGCCGGCGGCGCGGGCGCATCTTCAGCTACGACCCGACCGGCGGTCGCAACGAGGAGAAGGACTTCGACGCGACCGGCAGCGGCGGCCGAGACGCCCGCACGACGATCAAGCTCGGCTGGACGGAAGGAATGGATCGCGACGCCGCGATCGAGCTCGCGGTGCAGAGCCTCTACGAAGCGGCCGAGGAAGACAGCGCGACGGGCGGTCCTGACGCCGTGCGCGGCATCTACCCGACGGTTGCCACGATCACCGCAGCTGGCTACGAGGACGTGCCCGAGTCGGAGGTGGGGGAGCGCTTCGCCGCACTCATCGCGCACAAGACCGAGAGGGGCCTCAACCGATGAGCGAGCGCTTGCGCGAGCGTGGCCCGAGCGGCCCGGCCGAAGGCCAGGAGCGGACAGCATGAGCATGCCCTTCTACGTCTCGCCGGAGCAGATCATCGCCGACAAGGCGAAGTTCGCCCGGAACAACATCGCCAAGGGCCGCGCGTTGCTCGCGATGCAGTACGCCGACGGCATCCTCATCGCGGCCGACAACCCGTCGAACACGCTCCGCAAGATCAACGAGATCTACGACCGCATCGCCTTCGGCGGGGTCGGCAAGTTCAACGAGTACGACCAGCTTCGCCAGGGCGGCGTCCGGTGGGCCGACGTCGAGGGCTACCGCTACAGCCGCGAAGACGTCCACGCGAAGTCGCTTGCCAACCTCTACGCCCAGATCCTCGGCCAGACCTTCACGCACGACATGAAGCCGATGGAGGTCGAGATCCTCATCGCCGAGGTGGGCTACGCAGCCGAGGACGACGAGATCTACCACGTCACCTTCGACGGACTGGTCGTCGACGAAGACCGCTACTGCGTACTGCCGACCGACGCCGATGCGATCAGCACCCGCCTCAAGGACTCGTTTGCCGACGGGCTCAGCCTGGCCGACGCGTTCAAGATCGCGGCGAAGGCGCTCGGCGGGCCGGAGCGCACCATGGCGCCCGCCGACCTGGAGGGCGCGATCCTCGAGCGCAACGGCCGACGCCGGACGTTCCGCCGCCTCGAGCGCAGCGAGATGGAGACCCTGCTCGGCTGATCAGCCGAATCGAGCCGCGAGGGCGACCGCTTCGGTCACCAGCGCCGAGCCGATGATCACCCACGGCACGACGGCGCGCTTCGAGCGGGAGCGCGCCGGTGCGGCATCCCCCGACGGGTCGAAGGCGGCCTCGACCTCGTCCACGAGGAGCAGCTCGCGCGCGAACTCGAACTCGTCGGCGGGCACCTCGATGCGCACGTCGCCGATCGGATAGGGCCCGCCGACGGCTCCGTGGAGCTGCGCGACGACGCCGGCCGCGCCGAGGCGCGCCGCGATCACTCGCGCCTGGAACCCGTTCGCCACCGTGATCAACGGGATCATGCGAAGGGAACCCACCGAATCAACGCTACCGTCGGGTCGATGGATCGGCGCATCTTCGGGCTCGAGAACGAGTACGGCGTGACGTGCACGCTTCGCGGCCAGCGCCGCCTCAGCCCGGACGAGGTCGCGCGCTACCTCTTCCGCCGGGTCGTGAGCTGGGGTCGCAGCAGCAACGTCTTCCTCGAGAACGGCGCCCGCCTGTACCTCGACGTCGGCAGCCACCCCGAGTACGCGACGCCGGAATGCGACTCGATCCACGACCTCGTCGTGCACGACAAGGCCGGGGAGCGGCGGCTCGAAGACCTGTTGATCGCGGCAGAGCAACGACTGCGGGAAGAGGGCATCCGCGGCGTCATCTACCTGTTCAAGAACAACACCGACTCCGCCGGCAACTCCTACGGCTGCCACGAGAACTACCTCACCAGCCGGCGCGACGACTTCGGCCACTACGCCGAGGTGCTCATCCCGTTCTTCGTCAGCCGCCAGATCTACGCCGGCGCAGGCAAGGTCCTGCAGACGGCCCGTGGCGCGATGTACTGCATCAGCCAGCGGGCCGAGCACATCTGGGAGGGCGTGAGCAGCGCGACCACCCGCAGCCGCCCGATCATCAACACCCGCGACGAGCCGCACGCCGACGCCGAGCGGTACCGCCGGCTCCACGTGATCGTCGGCGACTCGAACATGAGCGAGTACGCCACCTTCTTGAAGGTGGGCGCGACGTCGATCCTGCTGCGCATGCTCGAAGACCCGTCCGTGGTGCTGCGCGACATGACCCTGGAGAACCCGATCCGCGCCATCCGGGAGATCAGTCACGACCCGACGTGCAAGCGAAAGGTGCGCCTCGCGAACGGGCGGGAGGTGAGCGCGCTCGACATCCAGAGCGAGTACCTCCAGCGGGCGATCCGCTACAACGAGACGAAGGGCCTGAGCCCGCTCGAGGAGCAGGCGCTCGGCATGTGGGAGCACTGCCTCACCGGCCTGGAGAAGGACCCGTACTCCCTCGACAAGGAGTGCGACTGGGTCATCAAGCACAAGCTCATCGAGGCGTACCGCGACAAGTGGAACATCCCGCTGACCCACCCCAAGGTGGCGCTGGTCGACCTGCAGTACCACGACGTCAACCGCAGCCGCGGCCTCTACTACAAGATGCAGGACAAGGGCCTCGTCGAGCGGATGTGCAACGACGAGGAGATCGACCTCGCGGTGCACGAGCCGCCGCAGACGACCCGCGCCCGCCTCCGCGGCGAGTTCATCAAGCGGGCGACGGAGCGCCGGCGCGACTACACCGTCGACTGGGTGCACCTGAAGCTCAACGACAACGCGCAGCGCACCGTGCTGTGCAAGGACCCGTTCAAAGCGCGAGACGAGCGGGTCGAGAAGCTCATCGCGTCGCTGTAGATCACGCGTGCCGTCGTTCCGGACGCAGCGCGTCGACGAGATCCTCCAGGAGCGGCACGGCCTGCAGCGGGTCCGTCTCGACGACGGCAGCCGCGCCTACGTCCTCACCCAGCTGATCGGCGACGTCAGCGTCGGCGATCACGTCGTCGTCAACACCACCGCCGTCGACCGCGACCTCGGCACCGGGGGATGGCACGTCGTCCACTGGAACCTGACTCGGGTCGCGTGGACCGCACCGGGTCCTGGCCACATCATGAAGCTGCGCTACACGAGCCTCCAGGTCGACACCGGCTCCGCCGAGGAGCTCGAGTCGACGTCGATCACGAGCCTCGACGGCACGCCCGTGGTCGCCTGCGCGCTGCACAGCCAGATCCCCGCGGTCGCCGTCGCGTTCAACCACGCGTCCGGCGGGCGCAAGCGGCTCGTCTACGTGATGACCGACGGCGCCGCACTTCCGCTGGCGCTGTCCGACCTCATGCACGCGCTGACGGAACGAGGGCTGATCGCTTCCACCGTCACCACCGGTCACGCGTTCGGGGGAGCCCGGGAGGCGGTGAACATCCACTCGGGTCTGCTCGTGGCGAAGGAGCTCGCAGCCGCCGATGCGATCGTCGCCGGCATCGGCCCCGGTGTGGTCGGGACCGGCACCAAGTACGGCCACACCGGCCTCGACGTCGTGTCGATCGTCGACGCGGCCGCCGCTCTTCGAGGAACGCCGATCGTCGCGGTCCGGTTCAGCGAGGCGGATGCTCGAGATCGGCACAACGGACCGAGCCACCACACCATGACCGCCGTGGAGCTGGCGGCACGTCAGCTCGTGGTGCCGGATCCGGAGGAGCTCGATGTCCCCGACATCGGTGAGCTCCTCGCTGGGCATGGTCTTCGTGTGACGACGATGGGCCGCGGACCGGACGCCGACCCCGCCTTCTTCCAGTGGGCCGGCGCCGCGGGGGTGGCTGCAGTCAGCCACCTCGGCGACGGTAGGGTCGGCTCCTCGTGACCGACCTCGACGACGCCGCCCCGCCGACCACCAAGCGGGCCAGCCTCGGGCGGCGAGCGACCAGGTCGACGGTCGAGTGGATCGTCATCATCGGCGCCGCGCTCCTCGTCGCGTTCCTCGTGAAGACGTTCCTGATCCAGGCCTTCTACATCCCGTCGGCGTCGATGGACCCGACGCTCGCCATCCGCGACCGCGTCCTCGTCAACAAGATGAGCTACCGCCTGCACGAGGTGAACCGCGGCGACATCGTCGTCTTCGAGCGGCCGGAGTGCGATCAGAGCGACCCCGAGATCAAGGACCTCATCAAGCGGGTGATCGCGGTCGGCGGCGAGAGCGTCGAGGGGCGTGAAGGCACCATCTACGTCGACGGCCGGCGTCTCAGCGAGCCGTACCTGCCGAAGGGACAGACGACGTCGGACTTCGGGCCCTACGACGTGCCCGAGGGCCACATCTGGGTGATGGGCGACAACCGGGAGAACTCGAAGGACTCCCGGTTCCTCTGCAACGCGGGTCCCACGCCGATCGACGAGGACAGCGTCGTCGGGCGAGCGTTCATCCTCGTCTGGCCGTTCAACAAGATCGGTCTGCTGTAGCCACTCGCCTCAGCGCGAGGCGTGTTTGACCGCTTCCATCATGCGGTCGACGTGGTCGCTGTAGACCGCGTCGAGGCCGAAACCGAGGAGCTCGGCGAGGATGCGGTCGAGCTGGGCGTCCCAGCCGAAGCAGTGGAGCTCGAACCGGTGGAAGAGGGTCGCGAGTCCCATCGTCCAGTCCGTGTGGTGCATGTTGATGGCGTCGATCCCGGCGTCGGCGAGCGCCGCCGCGCGCACCTCGGTGCCTTCCTTGATCTTGCGCAACCGGGTCGAGTCGACGAGGCGGACGTCGTCACCGAGAGCCCGCCACTGCGCGACCTGGTGCCAGTCGGGATGACACAGCCACAGCCGGCCGAGCGCTTCTGACCCGCCGGCCTCACGAGCGACGTCGACCACCCGCTGTGCGGCCGCGGCGTCCTTCACATCGAGCGACAGCTCGTAGCCGTGCCCGCAGGTGTCGTACAGCTCGGCGAGGGTCGGGATGTGGGACGGGAGCGCACGCCGCTCGACATCCGCGATCGACCGCTTGCGGACCCCCATGCGGACCACGCCGTCGTGGTCGAGCACGGCTTCGCCGTCGGAGGTGATCCAGACGTCGCTCTCGAGACCGGTCGCGCCCAGCTTGAGCGCGAGCTCGAACGCCTCGATGGTGTTCTCGGGCGCGTGGGCGCGGGCACCTCGATGGGCGAACCCGATGGGCGGCTTCCGGATCGGCTCGATGAACGAACCCTACGTGCTTGCCCGTCGCGTCAGCGCGGCGTCGGAAGCGCCAGCGTCCGCCGAAGAAGTTCGCGACGGAGCTCGCCGTCCCATCGAGCGCCGACCGTGGGTCAAGGCGACCGAGCTCCGTCGCGAACTTTTCCGGCGGAGCAGCCGCAACAGTCGAGCGGAGCCTGCGAGCGAGACAGTCGTTACGCGGAGGCGGGGAAGGCGGTGGCCGTCGACGCTTCGCGGACGGAGGCGGCGATGGGGCCTTCCTTCGGCAGCGTGAAGGCGAAGCGCGACCCGACACCGAGACGGCTCTCGCACCAGATCCGCCCGCCGAGGAGCTCCACGAGGCGCCGGCAGATGTAGAGCCCGAGCCCGGTGCCGCCCTGGGCACGGGTCGATGAGCCGTCGAGCTGGCGGAACCGCTCGAAGAGCAGCGGCAGGTCGCCGGAGTAGATGCCGGGCCCGCTGTCGTCGACCCGGATCTCGACCTCCTCGCCCTTGTCGACCACGGAGAGGATGACGTCGTTCTCCGTGTACTTGAGGGCGTTGTCGATGAGGTGGTTGACGACCTGGTCGAACTTCGCCCGGTCGAGCTGGACGGGCACCTGCACCCGGGGTCGTTCCACCTTGACGCGACCTTCCGCGAACTCGTCGAGGACGCGCCCCACGTCGACCGGCTCGAGGTCGAGGGTCGGCGTCCGCGACTCGATGGACGACACGAAGAGGAGGTCTTGGATGAGTCGCTCGAGGCGCTCGGTGTTGTTGCTGATCGCGGCGAGCGCCGTGGTTCGAGCAGCGTCCTCGATGTCGCCGCCCTTCTTGTTGAGCATCTTCACGTAGCCCTTCACGACGGTGAGGGGCGTGCGGAGCTCGTGGCCGATGACCGACACGAAGTCGCTCTTGATCTTGTCGGTCTCCCGCTCCTTGGTGACGTCCTGGAGGACGAGCACCTGGCCGAGGTTGCGGCCGCCCATCGCTCGGATCGAGTGGGTGCGAGCGAGGTACAGCCGATCCGGCGGCGTTCCGAGGAGCAGCTCGACCTGGCTGTCGTGATCGTCCTCGATCATGCCTTCGAGGGTCTCGTTGCCGAGGCGTCCCGCTGCCGGCTGGCCCACGGCGAACGCCTCGGGAAGGTGGAAGAGCTCGGCGGCCGCACCGTTCACCAGCACGAACCGCTTGTGCTCGTCGACGACGATGACCGGCGTCGGTGTCGTGTGGACGATCGACGCCAGGCGCTGCTCGTGGTCGCGGAGGCGCTGCGCCATGTCGCTCGAGCGCAGCACGGAAGCGACCTGGTTGCCGAACGCCTGGAGCAGCCCACGGCCGACGTCGTCCGGCGTGTCACCGAGGAGGAGGACGAGGAAGCCCTGACGTCGTCCAGCCGCGCTGAGCGGCATCGACACCGCGGTCTCGGCGCCGCTCACCAGACCAGCGACGACGGGATGGGTCGGCGGCTCGACGCGGAGCCGCTCCGCCGCGACGAACGGGCGGAAGTCGGGGTGGCGGGCCGCGTTGCGGAGGTCTGCCGCGGTGATCCCGCGGTAATGGGCGACCCGCCACCCGTCCCCGTCGGGGACGACGCAGAAGCCGCCAAGCGCACCGAAGAGCATCTCGGCGGCGTCGAAGACCTTCGACAGCACCGCCGACTGATCGAGGTCGACGGAGATCTGGAGGATGGCGTCGGAGAAGTCGGGCACCGACGCACGACCGAGCTGGGGCCTGCGCGCGAGGGCGAGACCGGCGGCATCGGCGAAGAGGGGAAGGGGAGCGCTGTCGAGGGTGAGGGCGTCGCCGCCGATGGCGATGGCGCCGACGATGCGGTGACCCATGCGCACCGGCTCGGCGATGGCGCCGGCACCCGCCGCGGCGTCGCGACGGCGCGACATGCGCCCTTCCGCGATGCACTGCTCGGCTGCCTCGCGCACCACCTTCGGAGTCGTGCCGGTCTGGGCGACGGTCGTGATCGCGCCGTCGACGAGGCCGACGATCATGCCGTGGCGCCCGCGCGACGCGGAGATGGCCCCGCCGAGCGCGTCGTGGAGGAGACGCACCGGGTCGGCGCCGACGGTCAGCCCCCGCAGGACCTGGGCGAGGTACTGGACGCCGCCTTCCTGGTACTGCACACCGCCTTGCTGCATGTTCAGAGTGTCGGGAGTAGGTCACCAGGCCCTTGAGGCCCATTCTTCGCCCACCCGATCGGACTAGCCCGCCCACTCGCCGCCTTCGTCGGCGACAGAAATCACGCGGTAAGCGGTGCTCAGCCGCTCAGGTGGCCTCCGGTGCTGCCGATCGGAGCAGTGGACGCCGGAGCGCGGCGTTCGCGCCGTTCGAGACGGTGCTCAACCCAGGAGAGGAAGAGGCCGATGGCAAAGCCGAGGCATCGAAGGGAGACCTTGGTGGCAACCATCCGAGCCAGCTGCCCGACCTGCGGGGATGTTGAACTGACGTCGCGTGACGTGACCGTGCAGGTCTGCGCCACGAACAACCAGGGGTCGTACGCGTTCCGCTGCCCCCAGTGCCAGATCGCCGTGTCGAAGCTCGCCGAGCAGCGCATCGTCGACCTCCTCGTGTCGTCCGGCGTCCGCCTGTCGGTGTGGAGCCTGCCGGCCGAGCTCGACGAGCCGCGCACCGGCGACCCGCTCACCTACGACGACCTGCTCGAGTTCCACCAGATCCTCCAGGATGACGGCTGGTTCGAGCGGCTCACGGAGGTCGATCCCCGGACTCGCTGAGGCGAATCCGGTTGCGAATCCGGGGGGCGGGGAAGGAGGCTTGCTGTGATGTGGCTCATCCCCGCTGCGGTCGTGGTGCTGGCCGTGCTCCCGCTCCTGCTGCTCGCGCGGCGTGTCGCCGCCGAGATCCTGGAGCTGCGCCGTGAGGTGCAGCGGTTCTCGGAGCTGCGTCCGGCCCTGATCGAGCTGCGTTCCGATGCCGAGCTCCTTCGGTCCGGCGTGGCCCGCCGGGCACAGCGGCTTCAGCGCTCCTGAGTCCTGAGCTGCCGGGTCGTTTGCCGTTCACCGGCGCGCCGCCGTCCAGACACCGGGCCGCTCCGTAGACTCAGACCGATATGGGAACCGTCGGGCCGGCCGAGATCCTGGTGATCCTCCTGGTCGCGCTCATCGTGCTGGGACCCGACCGTTTGCCCGAGGCTGCGCGCAAGGTCGGGCAGTTCATCGGTGAGGTCCGCCGGATCGGAACCGGCTTCCAGAACGAACTGCGGGACGCGATGAACGTGCCTGCCACGCCGTCGACGACTGCTGCCACGCCGCCGGGTCCAGCGCCGGGCGCGCCACCTGCGCCTGCTCCTGACGTCGACGTCGCGCCCGCCCCGCCGCCGCCGGCGCGTCCGGTCGACGGCACGGGCGACCTGCCGTGACCATGGCTCCCGAACGGCCCGGCGGGCAGGCGGTACCCGGCGACGAGCTCGCGCGGATGACGCTCGTCGAGCACCTGGCCGAGCTGCGCACCCGCCTCATCCGCATCGCCATCGCGGTCGCGATCGGCGGCGTCTTCGGGTTCGTCATCGCCAACCGGGTGCTGTCGTTCCTGGTCGACCCGTACTGCAAGGCGAAGAAGGGCGACGACTGCGGGCTCGTCGTCATCGACCCGCTCGAGGGCTTCACCACCCGGGTGAAGATCGCCCTGTTCGTGGGCGGCATCCTGGCCGCGCCGGTGGTGCTGTGGCAGATCTGGCGGTTCGTCACGCCGGCGCTCCACAAGAACGAGAAGCGTTTCGCGATCCCGTTCATCGTCTCGTCGATGATCCTCTTCGTCGGCGGTGCGGTCCTGGCGGTGATCACGTTCCCGAAGGCGCTCGACTTCCTGATCAACATCGGCGGTCCCGACCTGGTTCCGCTGTTCAGCCCGTCGAAGTACCTCAGCCTCTATCTCAAGGTCGTGCTGGCCTTCGGCATCTCGTTCGAGTTCCCGATCCTCCTCGTCTTCCTCCAGCTGGCCCGCATCATCAACCCCCGCCAGCTCCGAAAGGCCCGGAGAGGGTTCATCGTCGGGATCGTCGTGTTCGCGGCCGTGATCACCCCGAGCCAGGACCCGATCACCCTGTTCGCCATGGCAGGGCCGATGTACCTCCTGTTCGAGGTGTCGATCCTCATAGGACGACTGCTCAAGCGGTAGAACCGTCACCGTGGACCGCGCCGAGTTCGTGACCTCGCTCGGGTTCGAGCTCGATGCCTTCCAGGAGCGCTCCCTCGACGCGCTCGACGCGGGCCGGTCGGTGCTGGTCGCCGCGCCCACCGGATCGGGCAAGACCGTCGTCGCCGAGTACGCCGCCGCCAAGGCGATCGCCGAAGGCGGGAAGGCGTTCTACACGACGCCCCTGAAGGCGCTGTCGAACCAGAAGTTCGGTGACCTCGTCGACCGCCACGGCCGCGACCGCGTCGGTCTGCTCACCGGCGACAACTCGATCAACGGCGACGCGCCTGCCGTGGTGATGACGACCGAGGTCCTCCGCAACATGATCTACGCCGGGTCGTCGACGCTCGACGGGCTGCGCTACGTCGTGCTCGACGAGGTCCACTACCTCCAGAACGCGTACCGCGGGCCGGTGTGGGAGGAGGTGATCATCCACCTGCCCCCGACGGTCGACCTCGTGTGCCTGTCGGCGACCGTGTCGAACGCGGAGGAGTTCGGCGACTGGATCCACACGGTCCGAGGGGCGACGGAGGTGATCATCGAGGAGAAGCGCCCGGTGACGCTGCACAACCTCTTCATGGTCGGCGACCGTCACCTGGAGCGCCCGTTGCTCATGCCGACGCTCGTCGACGGCCGCCCCAACCCGGAGGCCGAAGCCCTCGACCGGCACTCCGTGGTCAACCGCGGCTACCGCCAACCGCGCCAGCGGAGCCGGCTGTTCACGCCGCGGCGCGCCGAGGTGATCGACGCGCTGCGCGAGCGGGAGATGCTCCCGGCGATCTACTTCATCTTCAGTCGGAACGGCTGCGACGACGCCGTCGAGCAGTGCCTACGGGAGGGCATCCGGCTGACGTCGCCGGAGGAGCGACGGGAGATCCGCGCCATCGCCGAGGCGAAGCTGTCTCACCTGTCGGACGACGACCTCCGTGTGCTCGACTACGGCTCGTGGATCACCGCGCTCGAGGCGGGCGTCGCCGCGCACCACGCAGGGATGGTGCCGCCCTTCAAGGAGGCGGTGGAGGCCTGCTTCGCCGAGGCCCTCGTGAAGGCGGTGTTCGCGACCGAGACCTTGGCGCTCGGGATCAACATGCCCGCGCGCTCGGTCGTGATCGAGAAGCTGACGAAGTTCTCCGGCGAGGCGCACGAGAAGCTCACACCGGGGGAGTACACCCAGCTCACGGGGCGAGCCGGCCGTCGGGGCATCGACGACGTCGGCTACGGCATCGTCCTGTGGACCCCGTTCGTGCCGTTCGATCAGGTCGCCTCGCTCGCCTCGACCCGGTCGTACGAGCTGCGCTCCGCCTTCCGCCCCACGTACAACATGGCCGCGAACCTCGTGCGCCGCTACGAGCCTGCCGAGGCGCACCACCTGCTCAACCTGTCGTTCGCGCAGTACCGGTCCGACAGCGAGATCGTCCGGGCCGAGCGCCGGCTCGAGAAGCTGAAGCAGGAGATCGTCCGCCTGCGCGAGGCGGCCGCGTGCGAGGAAGGCGACATCGACGAGTACATGCGCCTGTCGGCAGAGGCGGAGCAGGTCGCGAAGCGGCGGGAGGTCAGCCGCACCGACGTCGAGCGCGCGCTCGACCGGCTGGGTCCTGGCGACGTCCTCGTCGTGCCTGGGATGGCCCAAGGTGGGCGCTACGCGGTGATCACGACCGCGTCCCGCAAGGCCGGACGTGTGCTCGGCGTCGTCACCTTGGGCGGCAAGCGGATGCAGCTCTCCGGGCGCGACTTCCCGGCGCCGCCCCGCGCCGTGGGGACGATCGAACTGCCTCGGCCGTACCTGCCGAACAACCACAACTTCCACCGTCAGGTCGCTGACCGCCTCCGACGGGCGAAGATCCGCGGCAACGGCGTCGACGGCGAAGACGCGTCCTCCGCGAAGGCGAAGAAGGCCATCCAGCTGGCCGAGATCGTCGCCGCGCATCCGGTCGGCCGGTGCCCGGACGTCCGGTCACACGTGATGGCTGCCCGTCGCGCCTCGCAGCGCGAGCGCGAGTTGCGGACCACGGAGCGCCAGATCCGTGGGCGGTCGGAGTCGCTGGCCCGCCAGTTCGACCGGGTGCTCCGGATCCTCGAGGCGTGGGGTTACATTGCTGGCGACGGGTGGTCGCTGACGCCAGCGGGTGAGAACCTCGCCGCGATCTACCACGAGAGCGACCTCCTCGTCGCCGAGGTGCTGCGGTCGGAGCTGTTCGACGGTCTCAGCCCGCCGGAGTGCGCGGCGCTGGCGAGCACCTTCACGTACGAGACGCGGGGCCCCGGGCCAGGGCCGGCGCCGTGGTTCCCGAAGGGCCCGCTGCGCGACCGGTGGGGGAACCTCGAGTACATCGCCCGCGAGCTCAACCTGGCCGAGGAGGACGCGGGTCTGCCCCCGACGCGGCCCCCGGATCCGGGGTTCATCGGCCTCGCGTTCGCGTGGGCGAAGGGCGACGACCTGTCGAGGGTGATCCAGGACGAGGACATGACCGGCGGCGACTTCGTCCGCAACATCAAGCAGCTCATCGACCTCCTCCGTCAGCTGGGTGACGTGGCTGCGTCGGAAGACACCCGGCGATCGTGCCGTCGTGCCGCCGACGCGCTGTTCCGCGGTGTCGTCGCCGCGTCGTCGGTGGTCACCGCCTCCGACGGCGAATGACGATCAAGAAGGGCTCGCCGTACGGGGAACCGGGCGTGCCGTTGCCCGACGACGGGGTCGTCGTGCGATCAGACGCAGAGGCTCGACGGGTGCTCGAGGAGTGCCGGCGCGACGGGCGCCCGTTCCCAGTGCTCGGCCTGCTCGCGGGAGACCTCTGCCGGACACTCGCCGGACCAGGCGACGAGAGGCGACTGCGGTCGGAGCGAGCAGTGACCTTCACGGTCGATGTCGGGCAGGTGCTCGTCGACGGGCGCCTGCACCTGTTTGTCGCCCACGCGATCGCCCGCAACCGGTGGTGGACCAGAGCCGTTGCCGCCATGAACGCGCAGTGGGTGGGGGAGTGGAACCTCGGCCCGCGGGGTCATCCCAACGACGGGCTGCTCGACACCTACGACGCTCACCTGCAGTTGGCCGACCTCTGGAAGGTCCGGGCCCGCCTGCCGTCGGGAACGCACCTGCCCCACCCGAGGATCAAGGAGCGCCGGGCGGCGGCGGTCCAGATCGAGCTGGAGAAGCCCCTCCCGCTCCACCTCGACGGCGAAGTCGTCGGTGAGGCGCGGGTGCTGTCGCTGCGCGCCGAACCCGACGCGCTGCGGGTCGTCGTCTGATTAGGCGCCGACTGCGCCGGGTGATCGTCTCCCAGTCGTTGTCTCGACACGCGTCGAAGTAGAACGTCCGCCGTGGAATCGTGGATCCTCGACGAATCGCCCGGTAGCTACCGATTCGGGAACATCGACATCGCCGATCCCGGCCCCGGCGAGGTCCGGGTCCGGGTCGTGGCGAGCGCCCTGAACCACATGGACCTCTGGGTCACGCGAGGCATGCCGAAGCCGAAGACGCCCCATGTGCCAGGTGCCGACGGCGCCGGCGTCATCGAGAGCGTCGGCGAGGGCGTCACGTCGGTCGCAGCCGGCGACGAGGTCATCCTCAACCCCGCCGTCTCGTGTCGCCGTTGTGCGTGGTGCCTCGCCGGCGAGTCGCCGCTGTGCAAGCAGTTCGGGATCCTCGGCGAGCACCGGTGGGGAGCCCACGGGGAGCTCGTTGTCGTTCCCGAGGAGAACGTCGTGACGAAGCCGCCGTCGATGAGTTGGGAGGATGCGGCGGCGTACCCGCTCGTCTACCTGACGGCGTGGCGGATGCTGAAGCGGGCCCGTCTGCACGCGGGCGAGACGCTGCTCGTGGTCGGCGTCGGTGGTGGTGTGTCGTCAGCCGGCGTCGCGCTCGGTGTCGCCTGCGGCGCCATCGTCTACGGCACCTCTCGCGACGAGTCGAAGCGACGCGCAGCCATCGAGTGGGGAGCCGTCGATGCCTTCGACTCGAGCTCCGACGAGCCGTGGCCTGTCCAGGCCCACGTCGTGTTCGAGAACGTCGGCGCGGCCACCTGGGACCGGGCGATCCGAGCGCTCCGCCCCGGCGGCCGACTCGTCACCTGCGGGGGCACCGCGGGGTCGAAGGTCGAGATCAGCCTGCCCCGGCTGTTCTTCAAGCAGCACGAGATCATCGGCTCGACGATGGGCTCCTACGCCGAGTTCGACGAGGTGACGACGATCGTCGCCAGCGGCCGCGCACCTGTCGTCGTCGACGAGGTGTTCGACGGCCTCGACCAGTTCCCGGCTGCGCTGGAGCGTCTCGAGCGGGGCGAGCAGCTGGGGAAGATCGTGGTGCGCCACTGACGCCAAGCCCGGGCCAGGCGCCGGTCGCGGGTCAGCCGCCGCCGGGCGCGAGGAGGTCGTCGTCGGCCTTCGCATCCGACGAAAGACCTGCGTTCACCGTGAGCGACGGCACCGTGGGCGCCGCCGCAGCGGTGTCGAGCGCGCCGCCCGTCTTGGGTGTCTGTTCGAGGCGCTGCTCGTTCTCGCGCGACGCCGGATCCCCGGGATCCGCGGGCTCCGCAGCCCGGGGATCGGCGACCGGCGAGTCGTCGGTGTAGTGGGCCGCGGTTTCCGTCGGGCGGTCAGAGCTCACGGGGTCACCATCCCCGGGGGCGCGGCCCCGTAACCTCGCGGCCAGTGCTCTACACCGCCGAGGAGTTCACGCCGGACGAGCAGGCGATCCTTCGCCGCTACTTCACGAACCTCGACCAGCCCGTCTTCGCGCTGGTCAACCTGCCCGAGGTCGTCAAGGGCGCGCTGTTCGCCCGCTACTCGCGCTCGTCGAAGAGCCTTCGCCGGCTGTTCCTCGACGAGTTCGTGGGCGACCTCGACATCTCGGGCGACGCCACGATCGACGCCACGGTCGGCCTGAAGCGAGCCGAGGAGCTCTACGAGCGGGTCTTCATGGAGTATGGCGACGACTCCGTCGCCCAGCTCGGCGGCGTCCATCTCGCCTGCGAGCAGGCCTCGAACCTGCTGACGAAGGTGCTCGAGTGGGGTCGCCTCATGGCCTACCTCGAGCAGTCGACGCGCTACATCCCGTACGACACGAGGGTCGAGGGGCGTTACCGGTTCTGGCGCGACCCCGACATCCTCGGCTCGCCCGTCGGGCTGCGGTACATCGGCGACATGGACCGGCTGTTCGACGCCTACGCCGAGCTCGTGCCGGTGATGCAGCAGCACTTCACGGTCCAGTTCCCGAAGCAGGCGGGCGACTCCGACTTCGTCCATCGCCAGGCGATCCGCGCCAAGGCGTTCGACGCGGTGCGGGGCATCCTCCCTGCCGCGGCGCAGTCGAACGTCGGGATCTACGGCACGGGTCAGGCCTACGAGCAGCTGCTGCTTCGCATGCGAGCCCACCCGCTTCCCGAAGCGCGTACCTACGCCGACCTGATGTTGCGGGAGCTGCGGAAGGTCATCCCGAGCTTCCTCCGCCGCGTCGACCTCCCCGATCGTGGCGGCGCGTGGTCGGCCTACCTCGAGACCAACCGGAAGGCGATCGACCACGTCGCGGCGGAGCTGCTCGCGGACGACATCGCCGGACCAGCGGGCGACCCTGCGACGGAGACCTCCGTGGCGCTCGTCGACTGGGATCCCGACGGCGAGCACAAGGTCGTCGCCGCGATGCTGTATCCGCACACGCACCTCTCGGAGGAGGCGGTGCTCGAGCGGGTGCGGCGGATGTCGACCGACGACAAGATCGCCGTCGTTCGCGCCTACGCGGGGGAGCGGGGGAACCGGCGCCACCGTCCCGGGCGGGCCCTCGAGCGCACCGACTACCGGTTCGACATCCTGTCGGACTACGGCGCGTTCCGCGACCTCCAGCGCCACCGGATGCTCACCATCGAGTGGCAGGGGCTCACCCCACGCCATGGCTACACGCTGCCGTCCGCGGTCGCCGAGGCAGGCGCCGACGAGAAGTTCGTCGAGGCGATGGAACGGTCGGCCTCGCTGTATGACGCGCTGCACGAGCACGTCGGCGATCCGCAGGCGTCGTACGCCGTGTCGCTCGCGTATCGGATCCGGTACGTGATGCAGATGAACGCTCGGGCCGCGATGCACCTCATCGAGCTGCGATCGGGTCCACAAGGCCACCCTGAGTACCGGTTCGTCGCCCAGGAGATGCACCGGCTCATCAAGGAGAAGGCCGGCCACCACGCCGTCGCCGAGCTGATGAACTTCGTCGACTACTCGTCCCCCGAGCTCGAGCGCCTCGACGCCGAGCGCCGGGCCGAGCAGCGCCGCAACGCGCTCACCTAGCGCCTCAAGCCGCTACCTCTGGTGACCGAAGTGTTACTGGAGGGGTTGATGTGACGCATGTGGTTTGGGTACGGTGAGCATGGGCGGAGAGGGAGACCTCTCATGAAGACTGCTGCGCGTCGTCTGGCGCTGATCGTGGTGCTCCTCGTCGCTGCTGGCGCCGGGTCGAGCACGTACACCCTCAAGTGGGGCGACACCCTTGGTGGGCTCGCCCGCAAGTTCGGCGTGCCCGTGGAAGCGATCACGTCCGCGAACGCGATCGAGAACCCCCACAAGGTGCGTGAGGGGACCAAGCTCGTCATCCCCGACAAGTCCGCCGCGCAGGTCGCCGTCGCGAGGCCCATCGCCTCGTCGACGCCTGCTCGGGCCGCTGCCGGTGGCGGGCTCAAGGTGCACAAGGTCGCTCCGGGCGAGACGCTCGGGTCGATCGCCAAGCGGTACAAGGTGACCGTCGACGAGCTCAAGAAGCTCAACGACATCAAGGACGAGCGCCGCGTCCGTGACGGACGTGAGCTCACGCTGCCCGATTCCGCGGAGGGGGCCGCTTCGGCGGGGAGTGCGTCAGAGCAGGCGAAGGCGGATCGTCCGCAGCCCGTGTGCCCTGTCCAGAACGCCGGCAAGTTCGACTTCTCGAACAGCTTCGGCGCTCCCCGCCACGGTGGACGGAACCACGCGGGCAACGACATCTTCGCCAAGCGGGGCACGCCGGTGCTCGCATCGGTCGACGGCACGCTGCGCCGGGCCGATGGTGCCCGGGCCGGCATCGCCTACTACATCGACGGCGACGACGGCACGACCTACTACGGATCTCATCTCGACTCCATCTCCGTCTCCGGCGGTCGGGTCGAGCGGGGCCAGAAGATCGGAACCGTGGGAACGACCGGCAACGCCAAGGGGACCCCGCCGCACCTGCACTTCGAGGTGAAGCCGGGCGGCGGCGCCTCGATCGACCCCTACGGCTACCTGCGTGCCTGGTGCCGCGGATCCGGCGCCTGAGCAAAAGAAATCCGCACCCCGGCTGACCAGAGATAACGCGCGTTCTCCCAGGTGCTGTCGGCGGACACCCGCTTGACGCCTCTTGTTCACCGCGCCATAACTGTCGGCGGTCCTAGCGCCCCATTCGCCAGGTCGTGGGCCAACCGGTCGGTCTCCGGTCGGTTGGGGGTGAGTTAGGGCAGGGGATCCTGGAGCCCAAGTAGAGAACGTCCCAATAACCCCTCCGCCGCTCGCCGGCAGGAGCGGGCTACCGGATGGCACCAACGGGCTCCAGGATCTCCTACTACTCCAGTACAGTGCCGCCCGTCACAGACGCTGCAGCACGTGGGGTGGAGTGGGCGAAGCGACCGAGGCGATCATCTCGTTGCGAGGGGTCACCAAGTCGTTCGGGTCGCACACGGTGTTGCAGGACATCTCCTTCGACGTCCCTCGCGGCAAGATCACCGCGATCCTGGGCCCGTCCGGCACCGGGAAGTCCGTCCTCCTGAAGAACATCATCGGCCTCCTCCAGCCCGAGCGAGGCGAGATCTGGGTCGACGGCGAGAACATCGTCGGGATGCGGGAGAAGGACCTCTACCGCGTCCGCCGCAAGTTCGGTGTCCTGTTCCAGGACGGCGCGCTCTTCGGCTCGATGAACCTCTTCGACAACATCGCGTTCCCCCTGCGCGAGCACACGAAGAAGCCCGAGCGCGAGGTGAAGGACATCGTCATCGAGAAGGCCGGCCTCGTCGGTCTGCTCGACCACCTCAAGAAGACGCCGGGCGAGGTGTCGGGCGGGATGAAGAAGCGGGCCGGCCTCGCCAGGGCGCTCGTGATGAACCCGGAGATCGTCCTCTTCGACGAGCCCGACTCCGGCCTCGACCCGGTGCGCGTCGCCTACCTCGACGAGCTCGTGGTGAACGTGCAGCGGGAGACCGGGGCGACGTTCTTCATCATCACCCACAACATCCCGTCGGTGATGCGGACGGCGGATTACATGGGCGTCCTGTTCCGGTCGGGGCTCGTCAAGTTCGCGTCGAAGGACGAGATGCGCGAGAGCGACAACCCGATCATCCGTCAGTTCCTCCGCGGTCGGGCCAAGGGGCCGATCGGCATGGACGAGATGTCGGACTCGGGCAGCGAGATCGAGTCGATCCTCGAGGAGCAGGAAGACGAACGCCTCGAGTCCGGCGAGACCGACGAGGTGCTCTCGGTATGACCTCCGCGTTCCTCGACAAGCCGCAGGTGCTGCTGCGGGAGACCGGGAACATGTTCGCCATCTGCCTCGAAGGCCTCCGAGCGACGTGGCGGATCAACGAGTGGTTCGGCGAGTTCCTGTCGCAGTGCTGGTTCATCGCCAAGGTGACGATCCTCCCGGTGATCCTGATCTCGATCCCGTTCGGGATGGTGATCGCGCTCCACGTCGGGTCGTTCAACCGGCAGCTGGGCGCGGAGTCGGCGACCGGTGCGGCGATGGTGCTCGCGATCGTGCGAGAGGCCGCCCCGGTAGCCACGGCGCTCCTCATCGCCGGCGCCGGCGGCAGCGCGATGACCGCCGACCTCGGCAGCCGCAAGATCCGCGACGAGATCTCGGCGATGGAGGTCATGGCGATCAACCCCGTGCACCGCCTGGTCACGCCCCGGCTCTGGGCCGCGAGCTTCGTCGCCCTGGCGCTCGTCAGCCTCGTCAGCGTCGCCGGCCTCGCCGGCGGGTTCGTCTTCAACGTGATCGTGCAGGGCACGACGGCGGGCGCCTACTTCAGCGGGTTCACCGCTCTCGTGCAGCTGCCTGACCTGTGGTCGGCGCTGGTGAAGGCGTTCGTCTTCGGGTTCCTCGCCGCGATGGTGGCCTGCTACAAGGGCCTCTACGCGAAGGGTGGGCCGAAAGGCGTCGGCGACGCGGTCAACCAGGCGGTCGTGGTGACCTTCATCCTGATCTTCTTCGCCAACTTCATCCTGACCACGCTCTACTTCGCCGTGATCCCGCAGAAGTTCTGAGAGATCGATGGCCCTGCCTGCGCGGCTGCAGCCGCTGAACAAGCCGTTCCGGTGGATGGCCGACGCGATGGACGAGGTCGGGCGGCAACTCGGCTTCTACGGGCGCATCCTGTGGGACGTCGTCACGCTGCAGGTCTTCCGTCGTGGCTACGGCACGATGCTCTTCGCTCTCATCTCCGACATCGCGATCGGCGCAGGTGCCTTCGTCGTCGGCGGCGGGATGGTCTTCGTCATCTTCTCGATGTCGTTCTTCACCGGCACCGAGGTCGGGCTGCAGGGGTTCAAGGGCCTCGAGCAGATCGGCGCCGAGGCGTTCACCGGGCTGGTAGGCAGCTTCGCCAACACACGCGAGGTGACGCCACTGATCGCCGGCGTCGCGTTCGCCGCGCAGGTCGGAGCGGGCTTCACCGCGGAGCTCGGCGCGATGCGGATCAGCGACGAGATCGATGCGCTCGAGGTGATGAGCGTGCCGTCGTTCATCTACCTCGTGTGCACCCGGGTGATGGCCGCCCTCCTCTGCATCATCCCGCTCTACCTGTTCAGCCTCTACGCGAGCTTCCTCGCCACGGAGCTCGTCACGACCCGCTTCTTCGGATTGTCGCCCGGCATCTACCAGCACTACTTCCGGCTGTACCTGCCCGCGATCGACGTCGTCTACAGCCTGGCGAAGGCGTGCGTGTTCGCCGTCGCCGTCACTCTCATCCACTGCTACTACGGCTTCTACGCCAAGGGCGGTCCCGAGGGTGTCGGCGTGGCGGTCGGGCGGGCCATCCGCCTGTCGATCGTCACCGTGGTCGTTCTCAACCTCTTGCTCTCGCTGCTCTTCTGGGGAGGCGGCAACACGGTGAAGGTGGCCGGCTAGTTGCGCTGGCTGCTGGGGCCGACGAGCGCACGCGGGCGCAGCATCATCGCCGGCGTCATCTCGGTGATCCTGGTGACCGGCGCGGCGTACGTCGGCGTGAGCGCGGCGAACGGCGCGTTCGACCCGACCTATGACGTCGTCGGCATCTTCGACAGCGCGGGCCAGGGTCTGCTGCCCGAGTCCGACGTCAAGATCCACGGCGTCAACATCGGAGAGGTCGCAGCGGTCGACTTGGAGGGCGGCCGCGCCAAGGTCACGATGAAGATCGACAAGGCGGAGCGCATCCCGACCTCGTCGACCGCGACCATCCGGCCGAAGACGCTCTTCGGCGAGAAGTTCGTCGACATCGACCCCGGCGACGCGGAGACCACAGGGCCGTTCCTTCGTGACGGCGGCCGGATCGAGGACACGGTCGGTGGCTTCGAGCTCGAGCGCATCCTCGGCGACCTCTATCCCGTGCTGCAGGCGGTCGACGGCGACCAGCTCGCGGTGATCCTCGGTGAGCTCGCGGCGGCGGGGAGGGGGATGGGCGAGACGGTCAACCGGTCGATCGCCAACTTCACGCTCGTCGCCGACGTGCAGGCACGCCATGCGCGAGACACCCAGCAGTTCCTCGACGACCTGGCCCTGCTCTCGGAGGAGCTCGCCCTGCGCAGCGACGACCTCGTCGCCGGTGCCCGCGACCTCAACGTCGCGTTGCCTCCGCTGAACGCCCGCAGCGAACAGCTGGCCACGGTGCTCGACCAGTCGGCCCGGCTGTCGGCCGACTTGGCCGACGTGTTGGAGGCGAACCGTCCGTTCCTCGACAAGTCGATCACCAAGGGCGGCAAGGCGCTGACGGTCCTCGAGGCGCGCAAGGCCCAGATCCCGGGGCTGGTTCGCGGCCTGCGCTACTTCGTCCAGGTGCTGAGCGAGGTCGGACGCATCGAGCTCGGGGACGGCACCCGCCTCGCCGCCGTCAAGGGCATCATCGGCGGCGGTTCGGAGTGCGGGCGGACGACCGCCGGGTGCCCGACCTACGACGGCGGCGTCGCGGGGCGGTCGGCGAACGGACGAGCAGGCACCGGCACCGGCGCCAGTGCAAACCGTGACGGGCAGAGCGGGCAGAGCGACCAGGGCGTCGAGCCGCTACCGCTGCCGCTGCCGCAGGGCGGCGCCGAGGGCCTCGTCAGCCTCGTCGGGGGGACGCTCCGATGAAGGCGACGATCGTCAAGCTCGTCGTCTTCGTGGCGGTGTGCGCGTTCTTCACCGGCTACCTCGCCTTCACCATCGGCAACGTCCGCCTGTTCACCGACGAGTACTCGCTGTCGGCCACGTTCGACGACGTCACCGGGCTCCTCGTCGACGACAACGTCAAGGTCGCGGGCGTCGTCGTGGGCAAGGTGACCGGGATCCGGGTGGAGAAGGGGCAGGCGGTCGTCTCGTTCAGCGTGCGCGACGACGTCCGACTCGCCACCGACTCGGAGGCCGCCGTGCGATGGCGGAACCTCCTCGGCCAGCGGTACCTGTACCTGTACCCGGGCGGCGCGTCGACGGTGCTGCGCAACGGGGGAGTGATCGCCAGGACGAAGGAGGTCGTCGATCTCGGCGAGCTGTTCAACCGGCTCGGACCGATCGTGCAGGCGATCGACCCCGAACAGGTCAACACATTCCTCGACGCCGTCGTCAAGGGCCTCGACGGGAACGAGGCCGCGGTGCGCGACGCGATCGACGACCTCGCCCGGCTGACCTCGTCCCTCGCCCGACGGGATGAGGCCATCGGGCGTCTCGTCGAGAACCTCAACACGGTCGCGGGAACCATCGCGAGCCGCGACCAGCAGATCCGCCAGGTGCTCGACAACCTGCTCGCGATCGCCACGACGTTCCGCGAGAACACCGACATCCTCGACACCGCGATCACCGATCTTGGCGATGTCAGTGCAGACGTCGCGCCGCTGCTCCAGAACAACCGGGCGGAGATCGACCGGATCGTCGCGAACCTCGCGACGATCATCCGCCTCGTCGAGACGAAGCTGCCCACCCTCGACGACACCGTGAGCAAGCTCGATGAGGCATCCGCGGCGCTCTTCCGCAGCGCGAGCTACGGCGAGTTCCTGAACCAGCAGATCCTGTGCCTGCGGATGGGGGCGAGCACGCCCATCGAGAGCCGCTGCGACCCGGCGTCGGCCAAGCCCGGTGACAACGGCCCGCTGGGTGGCGCCGGCGCTCTCGAGCGCCTGGTCCTCGGAGCGACGAGATGAAGTCGTTCCGCGATCGCAACCCGATCGTCGTGGGCCTCGTGAGCGTCGCCATCATCGGTGCCCTCGTCGCGTTCGCCTTCGCCGTCGGCATCCTCCGGCTCTTCGAGAAGGCCTACGCGGCGCAGGCCGTCTTCAACGACGCGAGCGGCATCCACGCCGGTGACGACGTGCGCGTGGCCGGTGTGAAGGTTGGCCGGGTCACCAAGGTCCGGGCGGATCGCGAGGAAGGGACGGTGATCGTCGACTTCCTCGTCAACAGAGGCATCGATCTCGGTCCGGAGACGACGGCGGAGATCGCGCTGCAGACGCTGCTCGGGACGAAGTTCCTGCGCCTCGACGGCGAGGTCGAGAGGCCCTACCTGGCGGAGCTGCCGGAAGACGAGCGGGTGATCCCGTTGGAACGGACGAAGACCCCGTTCGACGTGTTCGAGCTCACCAAGGTCGGCACGAGGAGCATCGAGGCCACCGACACCGAGAAGCTCAACCGGCTCATCACCCAGCTCGCGGACATCTCCGAGGGCAAGCACGACCAGATCGCCGAGCTCGCCTCCGGGATCACCGACGTGAGCGCCGCGATCACCGATCGGGAGGCGCAGCTGTCGCAGCTGCTCGATCGGGCCCGCACCCTCTCCGACACCCTGGCCGAGAAGGACGAGACCCTCGTCGCGCTCATCGACCAGAGCCAGGCGGTGCTCGATCTCGTCGCCCGGCGCCGGACCGACATCGGCCGGGCGCTGGACGACGGTGCGACGTCGCTCGAGCAGCTGTCGCGCATCGTGCAGGTGCACAAGACGCAGCTCGACCTGATCCTCGACACCCTGCACCCGACGGTCGACATCCTCGACCGCCGGAGCGGTGACATCGACCGGTCGCTGTCGTGGCTCGGCACCGGCGCGCTCGGCCTGGCGAAGGCGTCGACGAAGGGACCGTGGCAGGACATCTACATCCGGTCGCTCGGCCCTGACGTGATCACGCTCCTCGAGTCATTCGTCGGCACCGAGGGGGTCGTGCCGTGACTCGCGCCACCGTCGTCGGGGTCGTCGCGCTCGTGCTGGGCGCGCTCCTGCCCGCCTGTTCGTCGGGCGGCGACACCTACGCCCTCACGGCGTACTTCGAGCGTGGCATCTCGCTGTATCCCGGCGGAGACGTGCGGGTGCTCGGGCTGCCCGCCGGGGAGATCATCGAGGTCGAGGCACAGGCGACCCGGGTGCGGGTCGAGATGAAGATCCGCAACGACGTGCCGGTGCCGGCGGAGGTGAACGCTTCGATCATTCCGCTCTCGCTGATCGGCGAGCGCTACATCCAGCTCTTCCCGGCGTGGACGACGGGCCAGGAACGGGCCCGCAACGGCGACGTCATCCCCACGGAGCGGACGTCGATCCCCGTCGAACCCGACGAGGCGCTGGCGGCGCTGAAGGAGTTCCTCGACACCCTCGACCCGAACGCGACCGGCCGGCTCGTCACGAACCTCGCGGACGACCTGGAGGGCAACGGCGCGTCGCTGAACCGGGCGATCAAGGGAATCAGCGAGCTGACCGTCACCCTCGCCCGCAAGGACGACGAGCTCGCCGCTCTGGTTGACAACTTCGACGACTTCACCGCGACGCTCGTGACCCGCGAGCAGCAGCTGGCGAAGGTGCTCGACGGCTTCGCCACCACGGCGAAGGTCCTCGCAGAAGAGCGCCGAAACGTCGAGCGCCTGGTGAAGGCACTGGCCCAGCTGTCGGTCGACGGGCTCGACCTCGTCTCGGAGCATCGGGCTCGCCTGCAGCGCGACCTCGACGTCCTCGCGCGGACACTCGACTCGGTGCGCACGAACATCGACGTGGTTCGCGACCTGCTCGCGTCGGCGCCGATCCTGGTGGCGGGCGACGACCTGGACGGCAAGAACGAGGGGCTCAACGCGTCGTACGACCCGCAGTACCACCGCATCGATCTCCGCACCTCGCTGGCGCCGGTGATCTCCGATCTGCTCGATGTCCTCGGGGTGGACGGCCCGTTGGTCTGCCTGCCCGTCGACGTGGTGTGCCCGCCCGGCGCTTCGCCGCTGCCGTCGGCTCCGCCAGGAACCCCTGCTCTGCCCGTGCCGGGCGCGGCGTCGACCGCCACCTCGTCGACCACCTCGTCGACTGCTGCCGCAACCACTCCGTCCGCGGCCACGGGCGCGCTCGGCTGGATCGCCGGCGTCGGCCGCCGCATCGCAGGGGTCCTCCCGTGAGAGGCGGGCGCGTGCCGGTGTTGCTGCTCGTGGTGACCGCGATCGTCGCGACGCTTCTCGGCGCCTGCAGTCGCGAGCGGACGATGATCACGGCCACCTTCGACGACGTCGGCGATCTCGTCGCGCGCCACAGCGTGCAGGTGGCCGACGTCCGCGTCGGGTCGGTGGCGAGCATCCGTCTGACCGACGACTTCAAGGCCGAGGTGAAGATGGCGCTCGATCCCTCGGTGCGGGTGCCGAAGGACTCTCGGGCGCTCATCCGCACGACGTCGCTGCTGGGCGAGAAGTTCGTCGAGCTCCGGCCGCTGGGCGATCCCGGGGCCGGTCCGTACCTCGAAGACGGCGACGTCATCGAAGACACGGGCGAGGCGCCGGAGCTCGAGTTCGTGGCGCAGGAGGCGGTCGACGTCCTCGGCTCGGTGGTGGCGTCCGACGTCGCGACCCTCATCGACTCCGGCGCCGACGCATTCGGCGGACGCGGCGACGACCTGCAGGCCCTCCTCGCCGACGTCGCCGTGATCGCCCGCACGTTCGCGAGCCGCACGGAGGAGATCGGTCGGATCATCGACGGCCTCGATCGCACGACCGCCACCCTCGCCGCGGGGTCGAGCGAGCTCGAGGCGTTGTTCGTGAACCTCGCCGGCACGACGAAGGTCCTCGCCGACAACCGCCAGCGAGCGCTCAACGCGCTGGAGCAGCTGAGCCGCCTGGCGCGGGTGCAGGACGACGTGATCGAGAAGTACCGCGTCGACATCGACCGCCAGATCAAGCAAGTCGACGCGATCGTCGCCGTCGCGGCCGGACAGACGGCGGAGCTCGGGCTGCTCGTCGACTGGCTCAACCGGTTCATCGCCGGGTTGCCGCCCGTGGTGCCCGGCGACTTCACCCAGGTCTACGGCTGGCTGGTTCCCGTCGAGGAAGACACACGCCCGCAGGGCCCGGCAGGGGACAACCCACCCGGATGAGGCTCAACCGGCGCATCGTCGTCAACGTCGCGGTCTTCGCGGTCGCCTTCTTCGTCATGATCGGCTGGGCCGTGAACCAGGTCGTGAGCGTCGACCGCCTCGATCAGCCGTATGCCGTCTCGGCGGAGTTCGAGAACGCGTTCGGCATCGTGCCGAACGCCGAGGTGACGTATCTCGGCATCGGGTTCGGGTCGGTGCGCGAGATCGAGCGCATACCGGGCGGGGTGCGGGTGCTGATGAACATCGAGCGCGATCGCAAGATCCCCGAGATGGCGACGGCCCAGGTGTCGCGGAAGTCGGCGATCGGCGAGCCGTACGTCGCCTTCTCGCCGCCGGCCGGCTACCAGGGTGGCGGCCCGTTCCTCACCGCTGGCGACGTCGTGCCGATCGAGCGCACGAGCGTGCCGCTCGAGTTCTCGGAGCTCCTTCGTTCCGCGGGCACGCTCGTCGAGTCCGTCGAGCCGGACGATGTCGCGACGCTGCTCGAGGAAGCAGCCGCGGCGCTCGAAGGCAACAGCCAGGCGCTCCGCGATCTCGCCGAAGCCGGCGATCAGTTGGCGGCGACGTTCGCCGCACGCACCGAGGCGCTCGACCGTCTCGCCACCAACAACACCCGCCTGACGCGTGTGGTGACCGATCGTCGTGGTACGCTCGGCTCGTCGATCAGCGACCTCCGGCTCGTCGCGCAGTCGCTTCGCGCGTCCAGCGGCGACACGCAGGTGCTGCTCGACCGGGGCGCGCAGCTCCTCACGCAGACGGCCGATCTGGTGTCGGCGCAGAAGGGCACCATCGATTGCGTGCTGAAGGGGCTCGAGCTCGTCGTCGACGAAACGACGACCGATCGCCGACTGGCCGAGCTCGACGCCCTGCTGACCATCGGCCCGAAGGCGTTCGAGGGTGTGTGGCAGAGCCGCGACGTCGAGGCCGATGGCCCGTGGCTGCGGGTCGGCACCATCATGAACCGCGAGAACCCGCCCACGGTCTACGTTCCGCCGCGCCAGCTCCCGGAGCCGCGAGTGGTGCAGCGCTGCCGCTCGAGCCTGCAGCCGGTGTCGACCACCGGCATGCGAGCATCGACGTCGGGCGACTACCGCCCACGAACCACGTCGACGGTCGGCGCGGCGTCGGGTTCCAACGCCCCCCAGCTGCCGGCGACCGGCGCGGGAGTGGCCACGGGTGCGGTGCTCCTCGTGGTGGGTTCTGTCATCGCCCGCCGTCTACGCTCCGCCGCGTGAGCGACGCTGCCACCGACGCAGCCTCTGACGACGCTGCGGAGACGGGCGCCGCAGCTGACGACGGTGCAACCGAGGGAACGCCGACGCGATCGAGGCGCGCGACGTGGGTTCCGTGGGCAACGGCCGGCGTGTTGTTCGTGTTCGCGGTCGTGCTCGCCGTCGTCGCGGCCTCGCTGCAGGGGCAGCTGTCGGCAGAACGAGACGATCGCCGCGAGGTCGAGCGCGTCGCGGGGGAGCTGACCGCGGCGCTGCTCACCTACGACCACCGAGATCTCGAAGGCTGGCGCGCCCGGGTGCTCGCGCACAGCACCGGTTCGTTCCGCCGCACGTTCGAGGACACCTACAAGGCGAGCCTCGAGCCGATCGTTACCGAAGCCCAGGCCAGCTCGACCGGCACGGTGAAGGACATCTTCCTCGGGGAGATCGACAACGGGTCGGCCACCGCGATCGTCGTGGCGAGCACGGTCGCGGAAGGCAACGCGGGGAGGCGTCGCGGGTTCGACACCTACGTGCAGCTCGATCTCGTCGAAGTCGACGGCCGGTGGCGAGTGAACGATGTCACCAACCTGAACCTGGGCGGCAGCGAATCCGCAGGTGACGGGAATGCAGCGCCCTAGAGAACCGTTCAGGGGACGAACACTGACCCGGTCGGGCGGCTACAGTCTGCCGCCGCCCGCTGGGGAACACCGCTGAAGGACGTGCATGGCTGACGACGCCGACGACGATCTCGAACTCGACGAAGAACCCGAAGAGCTCGACGACGACGAAGACCTCGAGCTCGACGACGAGGCTGACGACGAGATCGGGCTCGACGACGACGATGACGACGTCGTGGTCGACGACGAGGAAGACGACGATGCGGTCGAGACGCCGGTCGCCGTGGTCGAGACCGACGACGACGATGACGACGACGACGACCTCGATGGCGACGACGTCGAAGCGACCCTCGACGAGATCCTCAAGGAGCGCCTGGTCGTCCAGGACGACGAGGAGGACGAGGAAGAGGCACCCGAGCCTGAAGATCGCACGGAGGGCGTCGGGAAGGTGCAGCCGCGTCAGCCGGACGAGTTCGTCTGCCAGTCGTGCTTCCTCGTGAAGCACCCGAGCCAGCTCGCGGACGCGAAGAACATGTACTGCCGCGACTGCGTGTAGGAGCGAGATGGCGTACCGGCAGATCGTGGTGGGAACCGACGGGTCCGACACCGCGACCGGCGCGGTGCGCGAAGCAGCCGCCCTGGCGGCTGCGCTCGGGGCGAAGCTGACCGTCGTCACCGCATACGCACACGATCCCGCCACCGACCGAGCCGCGGCAGACGCGCCCGACGAGGTGCGCTGGCGGGTGACCGACGCAGCCGAGGCGAACGAGCGGGCCCGGCAGGGCAGCGACGTCGCCAGGGGGGCCGGTGCGACCAACGTGGACGTGTACGTGGAGGCGGGCGAGCCGTCGGCCGTCGTCATCGAGGCCGCGGAGCTTCGCCGGGCCGACTGCATCGTCGTCGGCTCCAAGGGAATGACAGGAGCGAAGCGCTTCCTGCTCGGGAGCGTGCCCAACAAGATCTCCCACCACGCGCCGTGCGACGTGCTCATCGTGCACACGGCCCCCTAGACCCAGGATCCACCACGACCCATGGCTGACGACAACAAGACGCCGATCGACCAGCTGCTCGATCTCTTCGTGTACGCCCCGCTCGGGCTGGCGCTCACCGCCCGCGATCAGCTCCCGTCGCTCGTCGACCGGGGGCGCCAGCAGGTCACGCAGCAGACGACGCTGGCCAAGATGATGGGCCAGTACGCGGTGAAGGAGGCGGAGAAGGAGCTGCGGGCCCGGCTCGAGAAGCTGGCCGAGCCACCGCCACCGCCCGGCGCGGGGAAACCTGCCCCCGAGCCCACACCTGCGTCGTCCTCCGCGTCGAGCAACGGCGCGGCGTCGAACAACGGCGCCACGTCGCCAGCGCCCTCGAACGGGAAGGCGTCGGATGATGCCGCACCGGCGGCCGCCGCACCCGCACCGAAGCCGAGCGGCGACCACCTCGCCATCCCCGGCTACGACACCCTCTCCGCCTCACAGGTCGTGCAGCGCCTTCCCGGCCTCTCGACGGAGGAGCTCGCCGCAGTGCGGGCGTACGAAGAGGCCACGCGCGGGCGGCGGACGATCCTGAGCAAGATCGGCCAGCTCGAGGCCGAGTCGACGTAGGTGGACGCGGCCCGGCCGGCGACTCCCGACGACGTCCACCGCCTCGCCGAGCTGGCTCGCGTTGCGCACGCCGAGCTCCAGCCGCTCCGGGGCGGCGACCTGTTCGTCACTCGCGAGGTGCGCCGCGAGCCCTTCGAAGCGACGTTCGAGGCCGACCTCGCCGCTGGTCACGTCGTCCTGTGCGGCACGATCGACGACGTGATCGTGGGCTATGCAGTCGGGTTCGCCGAAGAGCTCGCCGATGGCCGGCGTCTCGGCGTCATCACCGATCTGTTCGTGGAGGAAGACGCTCGGGCGGTGGGCGTGGGGGAACGCATGATGGACGAGCTGCTCGCCTGGTTCCGCACTCGCCGATGCGTCGGTGTCGACGCCATGGCCCTTCCTGGCGCGCGCGCGACGAAGAACTTCTTCGAGGAGTCGGGCTTCTCTGCGCGCCTGCTCGTGATGCACCACAAGCTCCAGCCGTGACCGACGCGGGCGTGCGGGCCGAGGTCTGCGTCGGTGCTGTCGTCGTCTACGACGACGAGCTCCTCCTCATCCGGCGCGGACATGGCCCTGGGGCAGGGGAGTGGTCGGTGCCCGGCGGTCGGGTCGAGGGGGGCGAGATGCTCGCCGAGGCCGTGCTGCGGGAGGTGCGGGAAGAAGCGGGCGTCGAGGTGGTCTGCGGGTCGCTCCTCGGCGTCGTCGAGCGGATCCACGACGACCGCCACTTCGTGATCCTCGACTACCAGGCGACGGTGCTCGAGAAGCAGGACCCGGTCCCCGGCGACGACGCGGTGGAAGCGCGCTGGGTGCCGCTCACCGACGTCGCGGAGCTCCGGCTCGTGGAGGGCCTCGCCGAGTTCCTCCACGAGCACGGTGTCATCGAAACGATCGCGTAACGATTGTCTCGCTCGCAGGCTCCGCTCGACTGTTGCGCCTGCTCGCTGGCGCTCCCGACGGCGCCGCTGACGCCTTAGGAGCCCTTGGCCGAAGGTTTGCCTTCGCGCTAGCGGGCCTTCCACTGGGGCTCGCGCTTCTCGATGAACGCGCGCGGGCCCTCGGCAAAGTCCTCGGTCTGCGCGAGGGCGCCGAACGCCTGGGCCGACATGCCCCACAGCTCCTGCTCGTTGGTGAGCTGCATCGACTTCAGCGCGACCTTGCGGCTCTCGCGCACCGCGAGGGGCGCGGCCTTGCAGATCGTCTCTGCGAGCTCGACGGCGACGTCGACCGCCTTGCCGGGCTCCGTGAGCCGGTTGATCATGCCCAGCTGGTAGGCGCGCTCGGCGTCGATCGGATCGCCGGTCATGATCAGCTCGAGGGCGATGCGGGGCGGGAGCACCTGGGGGAGGCGGAAGAGGCCGCCAGCGGCAGCAGCCAGAGACCGCTTCACCTCGGGGAGACCGAACCTGGCCTCGCTCGAGGCGACGATCAGGTCGCATGCGAGCGCGATCTCACACCCACCGGCCAGGGCAGGGCCGTTCACCGCGGCGATGATCGGCTTCGTCCGCTCGTACTGGGTGATGCCGGCGAAGCCCTTCTTCGTGTTGAGCGCTGCGGCCTGCCCGCTGGCGATCGCCTTGAGGTCCGCGCCGGCGGAGAAGGTGGGGCCCGCACCGGTGAGCACGCCGATCCAGAGATCGCCGTCCTGCTCGAGTCGGTCGACGGCCGCTTCGAGTCCCGATGCGACCTCGCCGTTGACCGCGTTGCGCGCTTCCGGACGGTTGATCGTGAGGACGGCGACGCGTCCGCGCTGTTCGAAATCAATCACGAAGGCAAGCTAGTGATCCCTACATCGGCAGTGCGAGATCGCTACGGTACGAGCGGTGTCGGAAACGCCGGGCCACATGGCCTGCCCGTTCTGCAACAGCTACGACGTGAGCCGCCTCTATCTCGCGAGCGCGGCGATCGACAGCTGCGAGTGCCAGTCGTGCGGCGCTCGGTGGGACGAAGACGCCAGGAGCGGCGAGTACAAGGGTCGCGGCACGAGCTCGTCCGTGCTCGTTAAGCGCGTCCGCTGACGCGCGTCGCTGCCGTCGTCTTCGACCTCGACGGCACGCTGCTCGACTCCGACGAGGCTCTCGCCGCGCCGTACGTCGCGCTCGGTGTGCCGCCGGAGGAGGTGACCTTCGGTCATGTCGTCGCCGAGGAGTGCGCCCGGCTCGGCCTCTCCGTCGACGACTACCTCGACCGCTACGACCCGACGATCGCGCAGCCGTTCCTCGGGGTGGACGAGATGTTGCAGGCGCTGCCGGTGCCGTGGGCGGTGTGTTCGAACAAGGTCGGCCGGTGGGGTCACGTCGAGCTCGATCGACTGGGGTGGTCGCCGGTCGTGGCGTTGTTCGCGGAGGACTTCGGCGGGCCGAAGCGACTCGGGCCGGTCCTCGATGCGCTGGGCGTCGCCGGACCCGACGTGATCTTCGTCGGCGACACCGCGCACGACCGGCGGTGTGCGACTGCGGTCGGAGCGCGGTTCGCCATGGCGATGTGGAACCCCCGCGCGTCGGGAGACGCCGCAGAAGCGGGCGACGCGCTCTTGCGCACGCCCGAGGACCTACTGGGCCTGCTCGACCTCGCCGGCTGATTCGGCGGGCGGCGCCGCCGGGCGCGGGGGAGCGGGACGAGGACGAGGGGCCGCCTTCTTCGTCGGCGACGGCGGGGGAGGGATGGCCAACCCGAGCAGTTGCGCCAGCGCCGGAATGCGCCCGGCGGCCTGACGGGCCGCGTTCAGGAGCGGCTCGCCGGGTTCGGCGGGCAGGCCGACCGGCTTCACGGTCGTCCGCACCGGCGAGGCGACGACCGCCTCGAGCAGCGCAGCCCACCGATCCGGAGGCGACTCGGGCGACAGCCCTTCCGATGCAGCAGCCGACAGACGCATCGCCAGGTCGGCCGGGAGTCGCATCGACGGATCCGGCGGACGAGTCGAGTTTCGCAGCGCGCGCACGAGACGGTGCTCCTCGAGCGCGGTGATGATGCCCGTCGTCCACTCGTCGCGCTCGGCCTTGAGTCGGCGGTCGAGCGCTTCCCGAAGCGTCGTGGCCAGTTTGCGGGTCTCGTCGTCACGGGCGTTGGCATCGCCACCGGAGACGACGCTGCGCAGGTCGCGCAGGCCGATCTGGTCGACGTCGGCAGCCGCCGCCTCGGCCCGATCTCGCCATTCGGCGGTCTTGACCTGGGGCAGGAGCTCCTCCGCCAGCGCGAGCAGCGGCTCACCCTTGACCTCGGGCAGTCCCTCGGCGCGGGCCTTGGTGTTCTGCTCCTCGATGGCGCGGCGAACCGCAGGGATCCCGCCGCGCAGGAGCTGCTCCGCGATCGGGCGCTGCTCCGGGGAGAGCGACTCGAGCATCGCGTTGCGGTGCGTGTTCGACGGGTTCAGGCGCTTGGGACGAGGACGCCCACCCTCGCGCTGCTCGCCGCCGGGGCGGCGGTCGCCACGGGGAGCACGGTCACCGCGATCGGGACGATCGCCACGCGGCGCACCGGTGCGCTCACCGCGCTCGGGACGGTCACCGCCACGAGCGCCTTCGGGCCGCCCGCGGCCGTCAGGACGGCCCCGTCCGTCGGGCCGGCCGGTGCGATCACCGCGAGGGCGGTCGCCGTCGCCACGAGGGCCGCGATCACGATCGCGATCACGCCGATCACGACGGGGGCGTTCGCCCTTCGGCACCAACGACGCGGTGACGCCCTGGAACTCGCGCTGGGGACCCAGGATCTCGAGGCGGTTCTCGCCTCCGCCCGACTTCCCCTTGGGCGGGGTCACCGACAGGATCGTGATGCCGTCGACGTCGATCTCGACCTCGGCACGGAGCACGTCGCCGACCTTGGCCCCTTCGTACAGCACGTTCGCGTCGACGACACCCTTCGGCGCCTTGGCCCCGGCGGCGCGCCAGGTCCAGGTACCGTCATCGCGCGCGCTCGTGAGTTCGACGTCCATCCGGCGAGGCATTGGGCCACCAACCTACCCTGCCGGCGAAGGCGGTCGACGCGAGCGAGCGAGGGGATGGGTGGCCATCGCCTGCGCGAGATCGTCGTCCGCGACCTCCGTGTACAGCTGCGTCGTCGCCAGGCTCGCGTGACCGAGCGCAGCCTGGAGCTGCCGGAGGTTGAACGTGCCCGTCTTCAGCCCGAGCGTCGCGAACGTGTGGCGCAAGGCATGCACGCGAACCTGGGCCTGACGTACGCCAAGCTGGCGGAGCAGACGGTCGACCACATACGCCACCGACTCGCGGCTGCTCTCGACGGTGGACGCGACGACGTCGCCCCTGCGGTTCTTCACCGGGCGGGGACGCGAGCTGACGATCACGGTCCGGGCGTCGAGGCCGAGTCGCTCGAGCACGAGCGTGCGGGTCGGCAGGTACGCCGCCAGCGCCTCCTGCACCACCGGCGGAACGCCGAGGCGCCGCTCCTTGTCGCCCTTTCCCCGCACGACGAGGAAGTCGGGTCCGTCGCCGAGCAGGTTCTCCATCTGCAGGTTCGCGACCTCGTCGAGGCGGAGGCCGCATGCGATGCTGAGCGCGACGATCAGCTCGTCTCGTTCGGGCCAGCGTGCGGTCGAGCCGGCCTGGTCGAGCGCCTGCACCGCGGCAGTCTCAGGCAGCGCCTTCGGCAGCCGCTTCCGTCGCTTCGGTGTCTTGAGCTTCGCCGCGGGATCGGCGGCGATGAGGTCGTGTTCGTAGCACCAGCCGAAGAACGTCCGGAGCGCCGCCACGCGGCGGGCGATCGTCGCCGGACTGCGTTCCTCCGGAGCTCGCTGCGGATTGGTCCGGAACCTCGGATCGGGCCGCGTCCGGAACTCGGCGACGGCTGCGATCAGGTCGTCGTTCGTGACGCTGGCGACGTCGAGCTCTTCGAACGCGCGCAGGAGCTCGTCGTCCGCCATCGACGGCACACCGCGCATCTGCAGGATCGACGCCATCGTGTCGTCGACGTCGCTCCGGTACGCCGCGGTCGTGCGCGCCGACCGGCCGGTGTTGGCCAGATCGGCCAGCCACCGTTCGAGCGTCGACGCGTACGGGACGGACATCGCGCTCAAGCGTGCCCGTCGGACGCGCCAGAGAGGTGGACGCCCCATCACTCCGCCGCTACGGCCGTATGACCTAGGTTTCGGCTCTGTGACGAAACCCACGGGACCTAGACGCTGCCGGTGGTGCGGGCGGGGGTTCGAGGTGTTGCCGGGGTCGGGGCGCCCGCCCGAGTTCTGCCGCCGCTCGTGCCGGCAACGTGACTACGAGGCGCGGAGACGTTCCTCGGAGCTCGGACTGGCCGAGAACGAACTGATCATGACGCGAGCCGAGCTCGAGCAACTGCGCGACGCCCTGTACGTGCTGGAGACCGCCGTCGAGGACGTCGAGCGGGATCTGGCGGCCGCTGCGGCCGACGACCCGGCCGAGTTGCGGCTGGCCATTGACTGGCTCCTCAAAGCGGCGCGGCCGGTCCTGGCGCTCCACCCGTAGCGATACCTCACAAAACGTTGGTTATGTAAGGAGTCGCGGCTACTTGGGCGCAGACTCGACGACCGCTTCCCCTCAGGCGCCGCCCGGCACAGGCAGGAGGCTACGGTGCGAGTCGTGAGCGACCAGCCGCCTCCGCCGCCGCCGCCCCCTCCGCACC